>Ga0209782_1000058_pt1 | contig 54633 bp, 50 predicted proteins | sample WorMetmaBAHAMAS1_FD_187390 | JGI IMG/M metagenome (GOLD analysis project Ga0209782, IMG submission 187390) | Marine gutless worms symbiont microbial communities from Max Planck institute for Marine Microbiology, Germany - Inanidrilus... | ecosystem: Host-associated > Annelida > Digestive system...
ATCTTCGTCTCAGAAGCTCTCCCAGGAGAGCCCATCGGTATCCGAGAGATCGAAGACGGACACTGGCTGCTCTGCTTCGCCGATATCAACCTCGGGATCATCGACCGGAGAACACAGAAGTTCCAACGCTTCGGGCCGGGGCGGCCGCCCCGGCCCAAGGCACAACCAACCAAAACTGTCAGGGATGTAACCGGTCTATAGTGTTAGGGATATATCCGCTTGCTCACCGGCACCCGAACCCCCTCATCCGGCCCTTTGGGCCACCTTCTCCCCCAGGGGAGAAGGGGAATCATTCCAGCGATTCGCCTTCGTAGAGGCCCCAGGCATCGGTCCGGCGCACCCAGCCGTCATAGCCGCCGACTGCCACGCGACACCAGGCCTCGGGGCATTCCTCGATCCGGGCGACGACACCGGCCGACAGCCGCGCGACCGCCGGCGCCTCCTTCTGGGGGTCGCGCCGCAGGGTGACTTCGGCGGCGGTGATGATCAGCGCGCGCTTTGACGACAGCATCGCCCGGTGAACCCAGCCTTCCGAGCCTTCCCAGTCACGCACCTTGCGCCAGGTGTCGTATTCGGCGATCACTTCCACCGGCATATGGCGGCGCTGGTAGACCCACTTGACCGGATAGCGGACGCCGGGGCCTGCGCGCACGTTCACTTCATCGGACCTCAACGACACGAATCGGGGCACGGGCAACAGCCCGTTTTCCTTTGCCACAGCGACGGGCGGGCCGGCCGTGGCGAACGCCAACGCCAGCATCAGGAGGGCAAGTCGGCATCCAGGGAACATACGCATCGGCGGTATCGGGTGGTTACCGGTCGTCTGGTTCTTTAATGCGCCAACCTGTATAAAACCGCAAGCTTTCGGGCGGGCAGCACCGCCCGCGACAACAAAAACCCACGCAGCCACCGGTGCAGACCGTATGACATCAAAAAAGCCGTCCGTCGTCGTCACGCGCAAACTTCCCGATATCATCGAAACGCGCATGATGGAACTGTTCGCCGCGCATCTCAATCTGACCGACGAACCGATGAGCCAGGCCGAGCTGACCGAGGCGGTTCGCGAGGCCGACGTGCTGGTGCCGACGGTGACGGACCGGATCGATGCGGCCCTGTTGCAGGCGGCGGGCGAGAGACTGCGGCTGATCGCGTCCTTCGGGACCGGCGTCGATCATATCGATTTCGCCACGGCGAAACAGCGCGGCATCATGGTGACCAACACGCCCGACGTCCTGACCGAAGACACCGCGGACATGACCATGGCGCTGATCCTGGCGGTGCCGCGCCGGCTGTCGGAGGGCGAGCGCCTCGTGCGGTCAGGCAACTGGAGCGGCTGGAGCCCGACCGGCATGCTTGGCCACAGGATCTGGGGCAAACGCCTGGGCATCATCGGGATGGGCCGCATCGGCACTGCCGTTGCGCGCCGCGCGCGCGGTTTCGGCCTGTCGATCCATTATCACAACCGACGCCGGGTGCCCGAGGAACTGGAAGAGTCCCTTGAGGCCACCTACTGGCAGAGCCTCGATCAGATGATCGCCCATATGGACATCATTTCGGTCAACTGTCCGCACACGCCGGCGACCTATCATCTGCTGAACAAGCGCCGAATCGACCTGATGAAACCACATGCCTATGTGGTCAACACCAGCCGCGGCGAGGTGATGGACGAGAATGCCCTGGTGCGGGCCTTGCACGAAGGCCGCGTCTCGGGCGCCGGGCTGGACGTGTTCGAACAGGAACCGGCGATCAACCCGAAGCTGCTGCAGCTCGAAAACGCGGTCCTGCTGCCGCACATGGGCTCGGCCACCATCGAAGGCCGTGTCGATATGGGCGAGAAGGTGATCATCAACATCCGCACCTTCGTCGACGGCCACTCCCCGCCCGACCGGGTCATCGACGCGATGTTCTAGGACGCGCGGGTGGCAGCCACACCCTTCGAGACGCGCCCTGTCGGGCGCTCCTCAGGGTGAGGTTATATTTGCTGCTTCCGTCGCACGAACACCCGCACCCTGAGGAGGCCGACGCAGTCGGCCGTCTCGAAGGGCATGGCTGCGAGCGCCCGGTCGCCGGTCAGTCCCCAACCCCCGTGATGGTCGGCTTGTCGCCGCAAAGCGCGCAGTTCGGGTCGCGCTTGACCCGGATCTTGCGCATGGTCTGGTCCAGCGCGTCATAAAGCAAGAGCTGGCCGACCAGCCCGGTGCCGAGGCCGAGCAGTTCCTTCAACACCTCGGTCGCCTGCATCGTGCCCATCACGCCCGCGATCGAGCCGAAGATCCCGACGGTGTCGCAGCGCGGCACCAGGTCGGCGTCGGGCGGATCGGGAAAGACGCAGCGATAGCAGGGATTGTCGTTCTCGAAGGCGCGATAGGTGGAAAGCTGGCCCTCAAACCGCACCAGGGCGGCTGACACCAGCGGCTTCTTCAGGAAAAAGCAGGCGTCGTTCACCAGGTGGCGCGAGGTGAAGTTGTCGCTGCCGTCGACGATCATGTCGTAGCGCGCCAAAAGGTCCATGGCGTTCGCGGCCGACAGCCGGTCCCGGTGGCCGGTGATCTCGATGTCCGGGTTGAGCGCCTCGATCTTCTCCACGGCGCTGGCCACCTTCGCTTCGCCCACGTCGTCGGTGGTATGAATGATCTGCCGCTGCAGGTTGGTGATGTCGACGACGTCGAAATCCACGATGCCCAGGTGGCCGATGCCGGCTGCGGCGAGATACAAGAGCACCGGCGAGCCAAGCCCCCCGGCCCCCACCACCAGCACCTTCGAATGCAACAGCGCGAGCTGCCCCTCCTCGCCCACCTCGTCCAGGATCACGTGCCGGGCGTAGCGGGCAAGCTGGTCGTCGGTCAGTTCGTCGTCGGCGGCGCTCACGTCACAACCCCTCGAACAACGGCGTCGACAGATACCTCTCGGCGAAGGAGGCGAGGATTGCAACGATCATCTTGCCCTTCATGTCGGGCCGTGCGCCCACCTCCAGCGCCGCTGCCAGCGTCGCGCCCGACGAGATCCCGCAAGGGATCCCTTCGATCCGGGCCACCTTGCGCGCCGTGGCGAAGGCCGTCTCGTTGGCGATGGGAACCACGTCGTCGATCAGCTCCTGGTCCAGGATCGGGGGAATGAACCCGGCCCCGATGCCTTCGATCCGGTGCGGTCCCGGCCGCCCGCCGGAGAGCACGGCGCTGTCTTCTGGCTCGACCGCGACAATGCGGACGGCGGGCTTGTAGGCCTTGAGCGTCCGCCCGCACCCGGTCAGCGTGCCGCCTGTCCCGACGCTGGCGACCACCATGTCGACCGCGCCCCCGGTGTCGGACCAGATTTCCTCCGCCGTGGTCCGTGCATGCACTTGCGGGTTGGCAGGGTTCTGGAACTGCTGCGGCATCACCGCGTTCGGGATTTCCTCCAACAGCTCTTTGGCCCGGGCGATCGCCCCGCGCATGCCGCCGCGCCGCGCCGGCGTCAGTTCCAGTTCCGCGCCCAAAAGGCGCAGCATCTTGCGCCGTTCCTGGGACGCCGTTTCCGGCATGGTCAGGATCAGTCGGTAGCCCTTGGCGGCGCAGACGAAGGCGAGCGCAATGCCGGTGTTGCCCGAGGTGGGCTCGACGATCACGCTGTCCGGCGAAAGCTGTCCCTCCCGCTCCATCGCCTCGATCATGGCAAGCCCGATCCGATCCTTGACCGAATGCATGGGGTTGAAGAATTCGAGCTTGGCGCACAGGTCGGCTTCCACGCCCTCCGCCGCGCGCAGGCGGGTCAGCCGCACCACTGGCGTCGCGCCGATGGTGTCCAGGATGCTGTCATAGATCTTGCCCCGGCAGGGGGCAGGTGGCGGACCGGCGGGCATCGGCCGGTCAGATCATGAAGTCGAACTGGGACTGGGCCTGGCTTTCGACGCCGGCTTCCTGGGCGCGCCGGCACAGGTCCTCGACGCTGGTCGCTTCCAGCCGGCGCATCGTGTCGGCCTCCAACTCCACCCACAGCGGCCGCAAGACGGCCTGGCCCAGCTCGGATCCGGCAGGCTCCTCCAGCGGGTCGGTCCCGCCTTCCATCTCCTGGACCACGCGCACGATGTCGGCGACCGAGATCTTGCGCCGTTCCCGGGCCAGGCGATAGCCGCCCCGGGGGCCGCGCACGCCGCGCAGGATGTCGGCATGGACCAGGGCCTGCAGCGCCTGCTCAAGATAGCGCCGGGGGATTCCCTGGCGCGCGGCGATGTCCTTGCTTTGCACCGGATCGTCGGCGGCGTGATAGGCGATGTCCAGGACCGCCTCGATGGCGAACAAAAGCTTCTTGGTCAGCCGCATGTCACACCCGTCCGCCGGTTCCGGTGGAACCGAACCCGCCTTCGCCGCGCGCCGTCTCGTCGAGGTCGTCGACTGGCAGCCATTCGCAGCGGGTGACCGGGGCGATCACCATCTGGGCGATGCGCATGCCGCGATGGACCGTGAAGGGCTCCTGCCCCAGGTTGATCAGGATTACCTTCACCTCGCCGCGATAGTCGGCGTCGATCGTTCCCGGCGTGTTCAGGCAGGTGATGCCGTTGCGCGCGGCCAGGCCCGAGCGCGGGCGGACCTGCGCCTCGAAGCCGGGCGGCAGCCCCATGGCGAAGCCGCTGGGGATCATCGCGCGTTCGCCGGGCGCCAGCGTCACGTCGGAATCCACTGCGGCCAGGATGTCGGCGCCGGCGCTGTCGGCGGTGGCGTAGTGGGGCAGATCCAGACCCTGTCCGTTGGCCAGTTGTTTTATTTCGACCGTGACGCCTTTCATTCCGCCGGACCCTCGCCCAGTTTGTCGGCGATGCGGCGGGCCAGTTGCGCGGCGACCGCATCCTTGCTCATCTTCGGCCAGTCCTCGACACCGGCATCGTCGATCAGGTGGACGGCGTTCTCCGCGCCGCCGAAGGTGCCGGTCGCGGCCGAGACGTCGTTGGCGACGATCCAGTCGCACCCCTTGCGCGCGCGCTTCGCCTGGGCATGGGCAACCACGTTTTCGGTCTCGGCCGCGAACCCGATCACCAGGCGCGGACGCCGGTTGCCGGCATTGGCCAGGGTTTTCAGGATATCCGGGTTCTCGGTGAGCTTCAGGACCGACGGTCCGGCGCCGTTTTCCTTCTTCATCTTCTGCGCGGCTTCTTCGGCGACCCGCCAGTCGGCCACGGCGGCGGCACAGACCGCAACGTCGGCCGGAAGGGCTTTTTCGCAGGCCGCCAGCATGTCCCGGGCCGATTCCACCGGAACCAGGGTCACGTCGGCAGGCTTGGGCTCGGCAGTGGGGCCGGAGACCAGCACCGTCTCGGCGCCCAGGCGCGCCAGTGCCGCGGCCACCGCGTGGCCCTGGCGCCCGGACGAGCGGTTGGCGATGTAGCGCACCGGGTCGATCGCCTCGTGGGTGGGGCCGGAGGTCACCAGCGCGCGTTTGCCCGCCAGCGGGCGTTCGGCCGCGCCGCCGGCCTCGAAGAAGGCCAGCACCGCGTCGCGAATGTCGGCCGGCTCGCTCATGCGCCCGAATCCGTACTCGCCGCAGGCCATGTCGCCTTCGGTGGGCCCGACGACAAGCACGCCACGAGCCTTCAGCGTCTCCATGTTGGCGCGGGTCGCGGGGTGTTCCCACATGCGCACATTCATGGCCGGCGCCACCATCACGGGCTTGTCGGTCGCCAGCAGCGCCGTGGTCGCCAGGTCGTCGGCATGGCCGCCTGCCATCTTGGCCAGAATGTCGGCGCTGGCAGGCGCCACCAGAAGGAGGCCGGCCTGGCGGGAGAGCTCGATATGGCCCATCTCCGCCTCGTCGGTCAGCGAAAACAGGTCCTGATAGACCTTGTCTTCGCTGATCGCGGCCAGCGACAGCGGCGTGACGAACTCCGCGCCGCCTTTGGTCAGGATGCAGCGCACGGCGATCCCGCGTTCCTTCAGGCGCCGGATCAGCTCCAGCACCTTGTAGGCCGCGATCCCGCCCGAAACGATCAGCAGAACACGGTTCTCGTCCATCGGGACACCCGGTGGTTATTCACACGCGCGCACTGTAATTCTTTGGGGATGCCGCTGCAAGCAGGGTTTTTCCGGGTCAATTGCTGTTGGCGGCCTTCTACGGCTGGTCTGTGCCCTAATCCAGCGCGATCGCAACGACAGCCAGAACCAGTGCCGCCACGGCAACCGCCGCCACGAAGAGCATTGTCCCGCCACCCCCGGTCCGCTGGCCGGGCCTGCGGCCGCGCATGGCGGCGACGGTGTCGGGGTTCAGCTTCAGCCCGCCTTCCGTCACCATGGCGGCCAGATCCTCCGCCCGGGCCAGGGTCGCGGGCAGGCGTTCCATGATGTCGATGGCATTGCCCAGGGCGTCCCGCAGACGTGCTTCCGGCCCGCGGTTTTCGATCATCCACTGCTCGATCAACGGCCGGGCCAAGAGCCACATGTTGACGGCCGGGTTCAGCTTCCTGCCCACGCCCTCGGCGACCAGCATGGATTTCTGCAACAACAGCAGTTCCGGCCGGGTCTCCATCTCGAAGGTCTCGGTGATCTGAAACAGCTGCGCCAGCAGGCGGGCGATGGAGATCTCCTCCAGCGGCCGGTCGAACAGCGGCTCGCCGATGGAGCGCACCGCCTGTTTGAAGGCGTCGCGGTACTTGTGGCGCGGGACGTAGCCTGCCTCGAAATGCACGTCCGCCACCCGGTCGTAATCCCGGTCCAGGAATCCCAGCAGCATATCCGCCAGGTAATTGCGGGAATCGCGGTCGAGGCGTCCCATGATCCCGAAATCCACCGGGATCAAGATTCCGTCTTCGGTGACGAACATGTTTCCGGGATGCATGTCAGCGTGGAAAAATCCGTCGCGGAAGACCTGCAGAAAGAAGTTCCGCGCCGCGGTTTCCAACAGGGCGTCCACGTCGAACGCAGGTTCTTCCAAACTGGGAACCTCGTCGATGTTGACGCCGTGCACCCGCTCCAATGTCAGCACCCTGCGCCCGGTTCGTTGCCAGTCGACCGAAGGCACCTCGAAATCCTCGTCGTCGGCCGTGTTCTCTTTCAACTCCGACGCTGCGGCCGCCTCCAGCCGCAGGTCCATCTCGATGGTCACCGAGTCCTCGAAGGTCTGGACCACTGCGACGGGCTTGAGGCGCCGCAACGTCGGCATCGTGGTTTCCGCGATACCCGCCAGCCAGTAGAACAGCTCCAGGTCCTTCCGGAACCCGTCCATGACGCCCGGCCGCAGGATCTTCACCGCAACCTCGCACCCGTCGGGCGTGATGGCGAAATGGACCTGGGCGATCGACGCGGCGGCCACCGGTTTCGGGTCGAACTCCGCGAACAGCTCCTCCAGTGGGATGCCGAGGTCGTTTTCCACAACGGCTTTCGCCTCGTCGGTCGGGAAGGGCGGCAGGCTGTCCTGCAGGCGGCTCAGATCTTCGGCGACCTCCTCGCCCACCAGGTCCGAGCGGACCGACAGCGCCTGGCCCAACTTGATGAAGGTGGGGCCCAGGTCGGTCAGTGCCCGGGCAAGGCGCTCGCCAGGCCGGCCGTCGGTGCGCCGCCGCCCGCCCATGAACCGCGCGAGGTAGGCGACCGGGCGGGTCGCATCCAGCATTTCCAGCGGGAACAGCGCGTCGTACTTGGCAAGCGTACGGCCGATCGCGATCAACCGGAGGACGTTGGAGGCGGCCTTCAACATGGGCGACCTGTTATCACGGACGTTGGCGCCGGGCGAGTGCGGCGCACGGACGCGCGGTCACAGCCGCCAGGCGGAATGAATGGCCGCGATGCCGCCGGACAGGTTCCGGTAGGCGGACTTGCCCAGGCCCGCGTCGGTGATCATGCCCAAAAGCCTGTCCTGGTCCGGAAAGCGGCGGATGCTCTCGACCAGATAGACGTACGCGTCCCGGTCCTGGGCAACGACCTGTCCCAGCGCCGGCAGTACGGAATAGGAATAGGCATCGTAGAGCCGGTCCAGCACCGGCAACATGACGGTGGAGAACTCCAGGCACAGGAACCGTCCGCCCGGCCGCAGCACCCGGCGTGCCTCGGCGAGCGCCTCGTCGATCCGGGTCACGTTGCGCAGGCCGAAGGCGATGGTGTAGGCGTCGACGCTGCGGTCCGCGACCGGCAGGGACTGGGCGTCGCCGACGATCCAGTCGATCTGCGCAAGGCGGCCTGCGTCGACGGCCCGGTCGCGACCGCGGCCGACCATTGCCTCGGTCAGGTCGCACACGCTGACCCGGCCGCCGCCGGCATCCAGGAAACGAAAGGTCACGTCGCCGGTGCCGCCGGCCACGTCCAACAGGTGCATGGCGGCCCTGGGACGCAGCCAGTCGATCAGGGCCGTCTTCCACAGCCGGTGGACGCCGCCCGACATCAGGTCGTTCATCAGGTCGTAGCGTCCCGCAACCGACGAGAAGACGCCGCGCACCAGGCCGGGCTTCTCGTCCGCCGCGACGTCCCGGGCGCCGAAACTGGAGGTGTCTGTCGGTTCGTTTTCCATCGGTCGCAGACCATAGCGCGCGGTCGTCCGCGATGCTAGAACGCGGCCATGCCTGAATTGCCCGAGGTCGAGACCGTTTGCCGCGGGTTGCGCCCGCATCTGGTGGGCCGCGTCTTGCGGCAAATCGACCAGCGTCGCCCCGACCTGCGTTTCCCGTTTCCGTCTCGGTTCGGCGACCGCCTGGCCGACCGGCGGGTCGTGGCCGTGGACCGGCGCGCGAAATACATCCTCATCCACCTGGACGACGGTGCGGTGTGGCTGGTCCATCTGGGCATGTCCGGCCGGTTCGTCGTCAACGGGGCGGCGGACGGGACAGCGTCCTCCGCCCAGCGCGGCCACAACAGCGGCTGGGCCTTCGAGGGCCGGCACGACCATCTGGTGGTGCAGCTGGACGACGGGGCGGTGCTGACCTTCAACGATCCGCGGCGCTTCGGGTTCATGGACCTGTTCGACGGTGAGGCCCTGGACCGGCATCCGCGGCTTTGCGATCTGGGGCCCGAGCCACTGGATGCGGCATTCGACGCCGACTATCTGGACCGCGCCCTGACGGGCCGCAAAACCCCGATCAAGGCGGCGCTGTTGGATCAGACGGTGGTCGCGGGGCTGGGCAACATCTATGTCTGCGAGGCATTGTGGCGCGCCGGCCTGTCGCCGCGCCGTACCGCGGCCACGGTGCCGGGCAAGCGTGCGGCGCGCCTGGTTCCGGCCATCAAGTCGGTGCTGGGCGATGCGATCGGGGCCGGCGGTTCCTCCCTCAGGGATTTCGTGCATGCCACCGGCGAGTTGGGCTATTTCCAGCACCGTTGGCAGGTCTACGACCGGGAGGGAGAGGCCTGCCGCAAGACGGGGTGTGCGGGAACGATTCGGCGGATCGTGCAAAGCGGACGATCCACTTTCTATTGTCCGGGGCACCAACGATAGTGATAAACCCTTGCCGCATTCCGGTTCTGTCCGCGCTGGTCGTCACGGTGATGGTCTGCGTGACGGCTGTGTGGGCGCAGGAGTTCCTGGAGGGCCTGGAGGACGTTCCGCTAACACCGGGCCTGTCGGTGGTCGCCGATACGGGTATGGTGTTCGACACGCCCGGCGGCCGCATCGTGGAGACATATGCTACCGGCGCGTTGGACCGCGGCCGGGTCGTGGGGTTCTATGCCGAGACGCTGCCGGCGCTGGGGTGGATGGCCCTGTCCGAGGTGCGTTACCTGCGCGACGGGGAGGTGCTTGCACTGGATCTGTTCGGCGTCGACGGCGACCTTTTGGTCCGTTTTACACTGGCTCCCGAATAGGCCTCGCGCCGAACCGGCGGGCACCTCATTTCAAAGGCAGGAGATAGGGGATCGATGGCGCAGAAACACATCAAGGTTGAGACCCGCGACGCGGTGGGGCTGATCACCATGGATCGGCCCAAGGCACTGAACGCGCTGTGCGCCGAGCTGGTGCAGGAGCTTGGGCAGGCGCTGGACGATTTCGAAGCCAATGACGAGATCGGCGCGATTGTGCTCACCGGCTCGGAAAAGGCCTTCGCCGCCGGCGCCGACATCAAGGAGATGGCTGACAAGACCTATATGGACGCCTATCTCGAGGACTTCATCACCGACGGATGGGAAAGGGTCTCTACTGTTCGCAAGCCGATCATTGCGGCGGTCGCCGGCTATGCCGTTGGGGGCGGGTGCGAGGTCGCGATGATGTGCGACTTCATCATCGCCGCTGACAACGCCAAGTTCGGCCAGCCCGAAATCACGTTGGGCACCATTCCCGGTGCCGGCGGCACCCAGCGCCTGACCCGGTTCGTCGGCAAGTCCAAGGCCATGGACATGTGCCTGACCGGGCGAATGATGGACGCCGCCGAGGCCGAGCGGTCGGGCCTGGCCAGTCGCGTGGTGGCTCCGGAAAACCTGCTGGACGAGGCGATCAAGACCGCCCAGAGGATCGCCAAGCTGTCGCGGCCCGTGGCGATAATGGCAAAGGAATGCGTCAACCGGGCCTACGAGACCACGTTGGAGGAGGGCATCCGGTTCGAGCGCCGGATCTTCCAGTCCACCTTCGCCACCGAAGACCAGAAGGAGGGCATGGCGGCCTTCGTGGAGAAGCGCGAAGCCAAGTTCCAGGGCCGCTGAATCCGGGCCTTTGACTGGGCTTGACCTGGACCGCGGGCCGGCCTATAAGCCGCGCGCCGGCTGGCCGAAGCACGGCTGTCGATGCGTGTCCGGCCGGCAGAGGAAGGACGAAGGACGACATGGCAAATATCAAGTCTGCGAAGAAACGCATTCGCCAGGAACAGAAGCGCACGGAAAACAACCGGGCGCGCATGAGCCGCGTGCGCAGCTTCGTGCGCAAGGTTGAAGACGCGATCCAGGGCGGCGACAAGAAGGCTGCCGAGACGGCGCTGCATGCGGCGATGCCGGAGATGCAGCGCGGCGTGACGAAGGGTGTGTTGCACAAGAACACCGCGTCGTGGAAGATCTCGCGGCTGTCAAAAAGGGTCAAGGCGCTGTAGATTGCACGCCATCGAACAGGCCGGGGCCGCGTCGTTTGACGCGGCCTTTTTCGTGCCTCGGCGCTGGCGCTGGATACCTGTTTATGCAGCGGCGCGAATCGGTCTGATGAATCTCCGCGCCCATCCAATGACATCGCGATGTCAACAGGATTATTTTCGCAAATTGCAAACTCGGCGTCTTGTCATCAGATCGTCATGCCGATACAGTTAATTCCGAACACAGTGATGGAACCGCCGTTTTGCTTTCACCCGAAAGTATTCACTAGAACAGAAAAGAAAATGACAAACATAGATGACCCCATTGTTTGTAGTTTGTCATTGCATGCGTTTCCTGAATTCTATCAGAAGCACTTAGGTACGGATGCGGCCGACGGCCCGGGGGTGTCGGTCGCCGTGGGGATATTCGTTCTACCGGGGCGTCGCAATCTCCAGATGCGATGCCCAGAGGCCGGCTCGCTGCCTTAACCGGACGCGGCGTCATTCGAGGGATTCGATTTCGGCGCCGCGCCAAAGGGGTTGCGAGCACAGGCCTCTGTTGTCTTCGATTGAGAAGGTCCGCATTGGACTTTCGTTATGGGGTTCGGCGGTTTTCGCCGGGCAGGGACGGCGCGGATAGAGAGTCGTTGCCGACAATTGGCCGGGGTCGCTGCGGGGCGGCGGTACACGGCGGGGCTTGGGGTGTGTCGGACATGGATCAGTTGCTTGCCGCGAAATGGGCAAGAATTCGGGCCAGGATGCGGGCGGAGTTCGGCGAGACAGCGTATCGAAGCTGGCTCAAGCCGCTGACGCTCGATGGTTCGCGCAACAACCGGGTGCGCCTGTCGGTGCCGACCCGTTTCATGCGGAATTGGATCGAATCCCAGTACGGCGCGCGTCTGAGCGCGCTTTGGGAGGCGGAAGACCCCTCGATAAAAGCGGTGGACATCGCGCTGGTCGGCGGGCGGACCATAGTCGAGGCGGACGCGGATCCGGAGGAGCAGGTCGTCGAGGCGGACCGGGACATCTCCGCGCCGTTGGACCAGCGTTTCAGCTTCGATAACTTCGTCGTCGGCAAGCCCAACGAATTGGCCTTTGCCGCTGCACGTCGCGTTGCCGAGGCACCGCAGGTGCCGTTCAACCCGCTGTTCCTTTTCGGGGGCGTTGGGCTGGGCAAGACCCACCTGATGCATGCTATCGCCTGGCACATCCGCAAGACCACGCCGTCCCGGCGAATCATCTATCTGTCGGCCGAGAAGTTCATGTACCAGTTCATCCGGGCGCTTCGGTACAAGGACACCATGGCGTTCAAGGAGCAGTTCCGCTCGGTCGACGTGCTGATGATCGATGACGTGCAGTTCATTGCCGGAAAGGAGAACACCCAGGAGGAGTTCTTCCATACCTTCAACGCGCTGGTCGACCAGAACCGCCAGGTGGTGATCTCGGCGGACAAGTCGCCGGCCGAGTTGGAAGGAATCGAGGAGCGGATGAAGTCGCGTCTCGGCTGGGGCCTGGTGGCCGAGCTGCACGCGACCACTTACGAGCTGCGGCTGGGGATCCTGCAATCCAAGGCCGAGCAGATGAAGACACAGATTCCGGGTAAGGTGATGGAGTTCCTGGCGCACAAGATCACCTCCAACGTCCGGGAACTGGAAGGCGCGCTGAACCGGATCGTGGCCTATGCCAACCTGGTGGGCCGGCCGATCAACCTCGACAACACGCAGGATGTGCTGCACGACATCCTGCGCGCGAACGACCGGCGGATCACCATCGAGGAGATCCAGAAACGGGTCGCGGAGCACTACAATATCAAGCTGTCCGAGATGCACTCCTCGCGCCGCAGCCGGGCCATCGCCCGGCCGCGCCAGGTGGCGATGTACCTGGCCAAGCAACTGACCGCGCGTTCGCTGCCGGAGATCGGACGCAAGTTCGGCGGGCGCGACCACACCACGGTGATGCATGCGGTGCGCAAGATCGACGAGCTGCGCCAGACCGACGCCGGTTTCGCCGAGGATGTGGAGCTGCTGCGGCGTATGCTGGAGGGGTGACGAGGGTCCGCAGCGAACCGGCGGGGACCTTGCCATAGGGGGCCGATTCGACGTCGACGGACGGCATTTGCCCGTCTTGCTCTGTCGCTCTTTCGGCGACGACGCCAGGGGGCAAAAGCCCCAACATTTCTGGGCACTTAGACCCCCCTGTTTTGGGCGCAAAAGGGGTGCGCGGCGGCGTGCCCCATGCTATATTTCGCGCCCGATTGCGTGACCCGCCGCGAGACTTCAGCTTGGCACACGTTACAGGGACCGCATGCGCGGAAATGGCCGGACGGATTCGCCGCTCCGCAAGCCTTTTTTGACCATTCTTGGGACGACCGTAAGACACAGATGAAACTGACAATTGAACGTTCCGCACTGCTCGGCGCTTTGAGCCACGAGCAGAGTGTCGTCGAACGCCGCAACACGATTCCGATCCTTTCCAACATCCTGATGGAGGCCGCGGAAGGCGCTTTGAGCCTGACGGCGACGGATATGGACCTTGCGGTGATCGAAACCGTGCCGGCCAGCGTCGGCACTGCGGGGGCGGTGACCGTGGCCGCGCACACCCTCTACGACATCGTTCGCAAACTGCCTGACGGCGCGCAGATCGAATTCGACGCCGGTGGCGAAGGCGACCAGATGAGCCTCGTCGCGGGCCGCTCGCGCTTCACGCTGCAGACATTGCCGACCGGAGACTTCCCGGTGATGACCAGCGGCGACCTTCCCTTCAAGTTTGGACTGGATGCGGCGGAATTGCGGTCGATCATCGATCGAACCCGGTTTGCCATTTCCACCGAAGAGACCCGCTACTACCTGAACGGCATCTATCTGCACACCAAGGAGCAGGACGGCCAGCATTGTCTGCGCGCCGTGGCGACCGACGGGCATCGGTTGGCGCGTGTCGAAGTGGAGCTTCCGGACGGTGCCACCGGAATGCCGGGGATCATCATTCCACGCAAGACGATTGTCGAGCTGCGCAAGCTGATCGACGAGGCCGAAGGTCCTATCGATATCGCATTGTCGGATACCAAGATCCGGTTTTCCTTCAAGAACGCCGTTCTGACGTCCAAGCTGATCGACGGGACCTTCCCGGATTATGAAAGGGTCGTTCCCGAAGGCAACGACAAGTGCCTGACCGTGGAATGCGCCCAGTTCGCCGACGCGGTCGACCGGGTCGCGACGATTTCCACCGAGAAGTCCCGGGCCGTGAAGCTGAACATCGACCAGAACGCGCTGACCCTGTCGGCGTCGAGCCCGGACAGCGGCACGGCGGTCGAGGAATTGCCGGTGGACTACGAGAAAGACGGCATCGAGATCGGGTTCAACTCGCGCTACCTCCTGGATATCACCCAGCAGATCGGCGCCGGGACGGCGGAGTTCGCCATGGCGGATGCGGCCTCTCCCACGATCGTCCGCGACGTATCGGACAAACGTGCCCTTTACGTCCTGATGCCGATGCGTGTTTGAGGACGGAAACCTGGGTATCGCACACCCCGTCGAACGATCCGCGCTCGCGGTTCTTGCGGTCAGAAAACTGGTTCTGACCGCCTTCCGCTGCTATGCGGGTTGCCGGCTGGAGCCGGACGGCAGGCCGGTCGTGCTGACCGGGCCGAACGGAGCCGGCAAGACCAACCTTCTGGAGGCGATCTCGTTCCTGGCGCCCGGACGCGGCCTGCGGCGGGCCCGTATCGCCGATCCAGACCGGCACGGACAGTCGGAAAGCTGGGCGGTCGCCGCCGAACTGGAGACCGCCTGCGGGCCGGTCCAGATCGGCACCGGCCGGGAGGCCGGAACCGAACGGCGCGCGGTCCGCATCAATGGGGCGCCGGTCAAGAACCAGGCGATGCTGGCCGAGTATGTCTCGGTGGTCTGGATGACCCCGCAACTGGACTGCCTCTTTCTTGACGGTGCGGGCGTGCGCCGGCGGTTCCTGGACCGGTTGGTGTACGGATTCGACCCGGCCCATGCCGGGCGTGTCGCGGGATACGAGCAGGCGCTGCGCGAACGTGCGCGCCTGTTGAAGGGTGGAAACCGCGACGATGCCTGGGTCAGCGCTTTGGAACGCCAGATGGCGGAACGTGGTGTGGCTATCGCGGCGGCGCGACGCGAAATGGCGGCGCGGCTGGATGCGGCCTGCAAGGCGGCCACGGGTCCCTTCCCCGGGGCGTCGGTCGGGATCGTGGGCGACGTGGAAGCCTGGCTGGACCAGGTGCCGGCGCTGACCGTGGAGGAGCGTCTCCGCTCTGCCCTGGCAGAGGGGCGCGGCGGCGACGCGGAGACGGGCGGTGCCTCCGTCGGCCCGCACCGGTCCGATCTGGCGGTCCGGCACGTCGAGAAGGACATGCCCGCGGCGCTGTGCTCGACGGGCGAGCAGAAGGCGCTGTTGATCGCGATCGTGCTTGCGGACCTCAGGCTGCAGGCGGCAGAGCGCGGCACGGTGCCCCTGTTGTTGCTGGACGAGGTGGCGGCGCACCTGGACGAGGAGATCCGCGCCGCCCTTTTCGAGACGATCCTGGAGCTGGGCGCGCAGGCCTGGATGACCGGAGCCGATGCACGTCTGTTCGCCCCGTTGGGCGACCGGGTTCAGCGCTATGCGGTTGAAAACGCGGCCCTGGCCCGGACGTGAACACGAACAAATTGTTTGAACTGAAAGACATGTGTGATGGCCATGAGTGAGACGGCCCAGAACATTCCTGCCGAGGAATACGGCGCGGATTCCATCAAGGTGCTTCGCGGCCTCGACGCCGTGCGCAAGCGCCCGGGTATGTATATCGGCGACACGGACGACGGGTCCGGCTTGCACCACATGGTGTACGAGGTCGTCGACAATGCCATCGACGAGGCGCTTGCGGGTCACTGCGACACGGTGAGCGTGGTGCTGAACGGGGACGGCTCGGTCGCCGTCGCCGACAACGGCCGCGGCATCCCGACCGACATCCATGCCGAGGAGAAGGTTTCCGCAGCGGAGGTCATCATGACCCAGCTGCATGCCGGCGGGAAGTTCGACCAGAACTCCTACAAGGTCTCCGGCGGCCTGCATGGGGTTGGCGTTTCCGTCGTCAACGCGCTGTCAGAGTGGCTGTACCTGACCATCAAGCGCGACGGGAAGGTCCACAAGATGCAGTTCGCCGACGGCGAAGCCCAAGGACCGCTGGAAATCATCGGCGATGCGGGTGAGGAGACCGGAACGGAGATTTCCTTCCTGCCGTCGCCCCAGACCTTCTCGAAGACGGATTTCGACTTCGCCACGTTGGAGCACCGGCTGCGCGAGCTGGCGTTCCTGAATTCCGGCGTCGGGATCACGCTGACCGATGCCCGCAGCCCCGAACCCAAAGTCGTCGAGATGCACTACGAAGGTGGCATCGAGGCCTTCGTGAAGTGGCTCAACCGTTCGACCTCGCCGCTGCACGAACCGCCGATCGTCATCGGGGGCGAGAAGGACGGCGTTTCGCTGGAAGCGGCGCTGCAGTGGAATGACAGCTATCACGAGACGATGCTGTGTTTCACGAACAACATCCCGCAACGGGACGGTGGTACCCATCTGGCCGGTTTCCGCGGCGCGTTGACCCGGCAGGTCAACACCTACGCAGCGGACAGCGGCATCGCCAAGAAGGACAAGGTGTCGGTTTCCGGGGACGACGCCCGGGAAGGGCTGACCTGTGTCCTGTCGGTCAAGGTCCCCGACCCGAAATTCTCCAGCCAGACCAAAGACAAGCTGGTCTCGTCGGAAGTGCGACCGATCGTCGAATCGATCATCAACGAGAAGCTGAACCAGTGGTTCGAGGAACACGCCGCCGAGGCAAAGCGGGTCGTCCAGAAGGTCGTCGAAGCGGCGCTGGCGCGCGAGGCGGCGCGAAAAGCGCGCGAGCTCACCCGGCGCAAGGGCGCCCTGGACGTGGCCAATCTGCCCGGCAAACTGGCCGATTGCCAGGAACGCAATCCGGCCGAGGCGGAGCTGTTCATCGTCGAGGGTGACAGCGCCGGCGGGTCCGCCAAGCAGGGCCGCGACCGCCACTACCAGGCCATCCTGCCCCTGCGCGGCAAGATCCTGAACGTGGAGCGGGCGCGCTTCGACAAGATGCTGTCCTCGGCGGAAATCGGCACACTGATTGCCGCGCTGGGAACGGGGATCGGGCGGGACGATTTCGATCCCGACAAGGTCCGGTATCACCGGGTCATCATCATGACCGACGCCGACGTCGACGGCAGCCACATCCGTACCCTGTTGCTGACTTTCTTCTTCCGGCAGATGCCGGAATTGATCGAACGCGGGTATCTCTACATCGCCCATCCGCCCCTGTATCAGGCCAAGAAGGGCGAGAAATCCGTCTATCTGAAGGACGATCCCCTGTTGGACGACTACCTGATCGAAAACGGTCTCGCGGGCGCCGTCTTCACCGGTGCAGACGACACCCAGCATGCCGGTGCGGATCTCACCGCACTGGTGCAGCAGGCGCGTAGGGTCAAGCAGTTGCTGGCGCCGATGGCCCGCAAGGTCGGCAACCGGAACGTCGTCGAACAGGCCGCGATCGCGGGCGTGTTGAGCCCGCAGATCCTGGAGGATCCGGCCAACGCCGAGGCGGCGGCCTCCTACGTGGCCCAGCGGCTTGACGCGCTCGCCGAGGAGACCGAGCGCGGTTGGACCGGCGCCCCACGGCCGGACGGCGGGCTGGCGTTCAATCGTGTTGTGCGCGGTGTCCAGGAGCGCTGCGAGATCGACGGCGACCTGATCCGCAGCGCCGAAGCGCGCCAGCTCAACGGGATGGCGGCCGAGCTGCAGCTCTTGTATGGCGACCGCCACGGTATCCTGAAAATCAAGGACGCCGAACACAAGGTGGTCGGCCCGGTGGCACTGGTCGAGGCGGTGATGGAGCAGGGACGCAAGGGGATCGCGATCCAGCGCTATAAGGGCCTTGGCGAGATGAACCCGGACCAGCTGTGGGAAACCACGCTGGACCGGAATGCCCGGACGCTGTTGCAGGTCAAGATCAACCACGCCGACGATGCCGCCGAGGTTTTCTCGAAGCTGATGGGCGACGTGGTCGAGCCCAGGCGCGAGTTTATCCAGGAAAACGCCCTGGAGGTGGCGAATCTCGACGTTTAGGACAGGCTGCGGGCGCACCCTGTTGGTGGGCCTGTTCCTGTTGGCGCCATTTTCGCCGGCGGCGGCGGACGCCGGCACCTGGCAGGTCCCGCAAGGCATCGTCGCGCAACTTGACCAGTTCCAGGACCTGCGCAACCAGCCGCGCGACCGGGACGCCGCGGTCATCGGCTACATCAAGGAAAACGCCGACCGGTTGCCACCCTTTTTCCTGATGGAAATGTCACGGCGGCTGTATGGCAGCGATGAAGACGAGGCCTTGTGGTGGTACCACGTGGCCTACATCCGCGGCGTCTACGATGCATTGCGCTGCGCAGACAAGACCGCGGCCGGCGGCATCACCATCCTTGGCCAGATCGCGCCCGAGGTGGCTGGCGTTGCCGAGCGAGACCAGGCGGCTTTTCGCCGAAGGGGGCTGGAAGTGTTGGAATGGCGTGGGCTCTACCGTTCGGCGGCCTAGCCGTGGTGGATCTGCTCGCATGGTAAGCGGGCGATGCAGAACGTCGCCGACGGCCGTCCTGCGCAGGATCCGGACTGGCTGCGGCCACGCAAGCTGTGGCCAAAGATCCGCGCCAAGCTGACGGCGGACTTCACGACGGTGTTTGTGGAACTGGAACCCTTGTATCCGGCGGTGCCGCCGGCAAGGCTGGACTGACCGCATTCCGGGACTAATGTCTGGAAGGCAGGGCGAGGTCCCTTGCCGCGAGCGGTAAGTTTCGATAAAGGTAGCGGGAATTTCGGGGAAGAGGAATCGGCACGAATGCCTGTCAAGGCCCACTCCCTCAGTGAAGTGCAGACCAGCTTCACGTACGAAGAATTGATCGAATGCGCGAAAGGCAAGCTTTTCGGGCCAGGCAATGCACAACTGCCGATGCCGAACATGCTGATGCTGGACCGCATCACCTCGATCACGCGCGACGGCGGCGCGCATGGCAAAGGCCACATCATTGCCGAGCTGGACATCAAGCCGGACCTCTGGTTCTTCGGCTGCCACTTCAAGGGCGACCCGGTCATGCCGGGCTGCCTTGGCCTGGACGCCATGTGGCAGCTCGTCGGCTTCTTCCTCGGCTGGATGGGGGGGCTCGGCAAGGGCCGCGCCCTCGGCATCGGCGAGGTGAAGCTGTTCGAGCAGGTTCTGCCGACCGCCCGCAAGGTCACCTACGAGATCAATCTCAAGCGGGTCATCATGGGCCGCCTGATCATGGGTGTGGCCGACGGGATCATGAAGGTGGACGGAAAGCCCGCCACAGAGGCCTCGAACATGAAGGTCGGCCTGTTTCGGCCCACTGACGGCTGACACCTCACCGGGATACGCACATGCGACGTGTCGTCGTGACTGGTCTGGGAATCGTTTCCAGCATCGGCAACAACAAGGAAGAAGTGCTGGACTCGCTGAAGAACGGCAAGTCCGGCATCGAGTTCTGCCAGGATTACCAGGACCGCGGATTCCGCTCGCAGGTCCATGGCTCGGTCAAGCTGGACCCGAAGGACCATGTGGACCGCAAGCTGATCCGCTTCATGGGCGACGGCGCGGCCTACAACTACATTGCAATGAAACAGGCCCTGGAGGATTCCGGGCTTGAGGAGAACGAGATCTCCAACGAGCGCACCGGCCTGATCATGGGGTCCGGGGGGCCGTCGACGAAGAACCTTTTGTGGGCCTGGGATACCGCGCGGGAAAAAAGTGCCAAACGTGTCGGCCCCTACATGGTGCCGCGGACGATGTCGTCGACCAACTCGGCAACGCTGGCCACGCCGTTCGAAATCAAGGGCGTGAACTATTCGATCAGCTCGGCCTGTTCGACCAGTGCTCACTGCATCGGCAACGGGACCGAACTGATCCAGTGGGGCAAGCAGGATATCGTCTTCGCCGGCGGCGGCGAGGAGCTGGACTGGACAATGACGGTCCTGTTCGACGCCATGCCGGCCCTGTCTTCGGGCTACAACGACGCGCCCGAGCGGGCGAGCCGCGCCTATGACAAGAACCGCGACGGTTTCGTGATCGCAGGCGGCGGCGGCGTAGTCGTGCTGGAAGAGCTGGAGCATGCCAAGGCGCGGGGCGCCAAGATCTACGGCGAGGTCGTGGGATACGCTGCCAACTCGGACGGCCATGACATGGTCCAGCCGTCGGGCGAAGGGGCCATGCGCTGCATGAAGCTGGCGCTGGCGGGGTTGAACGTGCCCGTCGGTTACATCAACACCCACGGCACCTCAACGCCGGCAGGCGACATCGTCGAACTGAAGGCGATCCGCGAGGTGTTCGGCGACCATGTGCCTGCGATCAGTTCGACGAAGTCGCTGACCGGTCATTCCCTGGGGGCGACGGGCGTCCAGGAATCGATCTATTCGCTGTTGATGCTGGGCGAGGACTTCATTGCCGCCTCGGCCAATATCGACGAACTGGATCCGGAGGCCGAAGGTTTCCCGATCATCCAGGAGCGGGTCGACAACGCGGGTCTTGAATGCGTGATCTCCAACAGCTTTGGCTTCGGGGGGACCAACGCAACGCTTGTGATGAAACGATACGACGCGTGAAAAATGCGGGGCCGTGCAGGCCCCGTTGTTTTGGTTAGGGGGGAGTGGCAGCACCGTGCGCCCGGCATTGCAGGACGAATCGGCCGTCAAGGGTCTCATGGCGGGAAAGCGCGGACTGGTGATGGGCGTGGCAAACGACCATTCCATTGCCTGGGGGATCGCCCGCACGCTGGCCCACCACGGGGCGGACCTGGCCTTCACTTACCAGGGTGAATCCTTCGAACGGCGGGTCAGGCCGCTGGCCGAAAGCGTCGATGCCAAAATCATCGTGCCGTGCGACGTAGAAGCCGAAGACAGCCTGGACGCGGTCTTCGACGCGGTCACCGAAAGCTGGGACCGGCTGGACTTCGTGGTCCATGCGATCGCTTGTTCCGACAAGGACGAACTGGGCGGACGTTATGTGGACACGTCGCGCAGCAACTTTTCCCGAACGCTGGACATCTCCTGTTTTTCCTTCACCGCAATCGCGCGTCGCGCCGAGCCGCTGATGACCGAGGGCGGCAGCCTGCTGACTCTGACCTATTCCGGCTCGGAACGGGTGATGCCGTCCTACAATGTCATGGGTGTCGCCAAGGCAGCGCTTGAGGCGAGCGTGCGGTACCTCGCCGCCGATCTGGGCCGTGCCGGCATTCGTGTCAACGCCCTGTCTGCGGGACCGATGCGGACCCTGGCCGGCTCTGCCATTTCCGGGGCCCGCTTCACCTACAAGTGGCAGGGTGAAAACGCGCCGCTGCGCCGCAACGTGACCCTGGACGATGTCGGCGGTGGGGCGCTCTACCTGCTGTCCGACCTTTCGGCCGGGGTGACCGGCGAGGTCATGCATGTCGACAGCGGCTATCATACGATCGGGATGGCCGCCCCGCCCGCGGACTAGGGCCCATGCACCTTCTGGCCGCTGCACCGGGCCAAATCACCGACGGATCCGAGGCCGTCGATCTTGGGCAATCGCCCGCCGATCTGGTCTATCTGAGCGCGGCGGACAGCGAAATCGCCTGCCTCGCTGCCGCACAGGCACGGCGCCTGTCCGAAGCGCCGGACGCCCCCAGCCTGCGGCTGGCCAACCTGATGCACCTGGCGCACAACATGTCCGTGGACCTCTATGCCGAGCAGGTGCTGGAGCATGCCAAGCTGATCGTCGTGCGGCTGCTGGGGGGGCGCGGCTACTGGGCCTACGGCGTGGACCAGCTTGTGGCACTGGCCAGGCGCCGCGCCATTCCTCTGGCGCTTCTGCCGGGGGACGACCAGCCCGACCCGGACCTTGCCGGCCTTTCGACCCTGGACGGGGCGGCGTGCCACAGGATCTGGCAATACGGCGTCCATGGCGGCATCGACAATGCGCTTGATCTTCTGCGTTACGCCGAGACGTTGCTGGGCGGCGATGCGGAATGGCGCGAAACAGCCCCGCTGCTGAGGGCCGGGCTCTATTGGCCCGGGCTGGAGCGGCCCACGCTGGACGATCTGCCGTGGCGGGGCCAGGGCGGCACCGCGGCGATCGTCTTCTATCGGGCACTGGTTCAGGGCGCGAATACCGCCGTCATCGACCGGCTGATCGCGGACCTTGCCGACCAGGACCTGGATATGCTGCCGGTGTACGTGACCAGCCTGAAAGACCCGGTGGCCGCGGCGACGGTCGAGACGCTGTTTGGCGACAGGCCGCCGTCCGTGATCCTGAACGGCACCGGGTTCGCCGTCTCCACGCCCGGCGCCGACCGGGCACAGACGCCGTTCGACCGGGCCGGCTGTCCGGTGCTTCAGGTGGTGTTTTCCGGTGGCGACCGGGACGGCTGGATTGCCGGCCAAAGCGGTCTTGGGGCCAGGGACATCGCCATGAACGTGGCGCTGCCCGAGGTCGACGGCCGCGTGGTCACGCGGGCGGTTTCTTTCAAAAGCGCGCGCCAACGCGATCCGCGCACCCAGGCCGATATCATTTTCTACCGGCCGGAGCCCGACCGCTGTGCTTTTGTCGCGGCGCTGGCCGCGCGCTGGGCCGCGTTGGCGGATGCCACGCCTGCAGACCGGCGGATCGCCGTGGTGCTGGCCAACTATCCGAACCGCGACGGCCGGCTGGGTAACGGCGTCGGTCTCGACACGCCTGCGGGCACCGTCGCGGTGCTGCGGGCGCTGGACGGGGCGGGTTACCGGGTGGAGGGCATGCCGGCCGACGGTGCGGCGCTGGTGAACCGGCTGCTGGCGGGCCCCACGAATGCGGGCGTCGCAAACCGGACGGTGACCGAGATCCTCGGACTGGATGACTACCGCGCCTTCTTCGCCGGCCTGCCGTCTGCGGTCCGGGCGGCTGTGGGGGCGCGCTGGGGCGCGCCCGAGACCGATCCATTCTATTTGCAGGCCCGATCGGGCTTTGCCATTTCCGTCTTTCGTTGCGGCCATGTGGCGGTGGGGTTGCAGCCGGCGCGCGGCTACAACATCGACCCGCAGGCCAGCTATCACGACCCGGACCTGGTGCCGCCGCACGGCTATCTCGCGTTCTATTGCTGGCTGAGGCAGGTCTTCGCGGCGCACGCCGTGGTGCATATGGGCAAGCACGGGAACATGGAATGGTTGCCGGGCAAGGCGCTGGCCCTGTCCCAGGAATGCACTCCGGAAGCCGTGTTCGGCCCGATGCCCCATCTCTATCCCTTCATCGTCAACGACCCGGGCGAAGGCACCCAGGCCAAGCGGCGCAGCCAGGCGGTGATCGTCGATCATTTGACCCCGCCCTTGAGCCGTGCGGAAACCTACGGTCCGCTGAAGGACCTGGAACAGCTGGTGGACGAGTACTACGAGGCGGCGGGTTTGGATCCGCGACGTCTTGCCGTGCTGCGCCGCGAGATTCTGTCGCTGGCGGCGACGATCGGGCTGGACCGGGATTGCGGTATCGATGCCGAAGACGCGCCTGACGCGGCGCTGGGCAAGCTGGACAATTACCTCTGCGAGCTGAAGGAGCTGCAGATCCGCGACGGTCTGCACGTCTTCGGGAGGGCGCCGGCGGGAGGACGCCTGACTGACCTGCTTGTCGCCCTGGCGCGCGTCCCCCGGGGCGCCGGTACCGGCGCGGATGCCTCATTGATCCGGGCGCTGGCCGAAGATCTCGGGCTGGATCTCGATCCGCTCGATGCGCCGTTGGGCGACGCCTGGGAGGGGCCGCGGCCCTCCGTCCTGGCCGACCGGATCAGCGACCCCTGGCGCAGCGTGGGCGACACCGTGGAGCGGCTGGAACTGCTGGCACAGTCGCTGGTGGCCGGCGACACGGCGCCCGCCGACGCGATGACCCGGACGAACCAGGTTCTGGAAACCATCGATACCGTCCTGCGCCCTGCGGTCATGGCCTGCGGGCAGGCAGAACTTGACGGGCTGTTGGGGGGTCTGGCCGGCCGGTTCGTGGAACCCGGCCCGTCTGGGGCGCCCACCCGCGGCCGACCCGAGGTGTTGCCCACGGGCCGGAATTTCTACTCGGTCGACACCCGTACCGTACCAACGCCGGCAGCCTGGACGCTGGGCTGGAAGTCGGCCGGCCTGATCATGGAGCACTACGCCCAGAGCCACGGAACCTGGCCCAAGCGGCTGGTGATCTCGGCCTGGGGCACGGCGAACATGCGCACCGGCGGCGATGACGTGGCCCAGGCGCTGGCCTTGATGGGGGTGCGTCCGACCTGGGATCCGGCCTACCGCCGGGTCACCGGTTTCGAGGTATTGCCGCTGTCGGTCCTGGATCGGCCGCGGGTCGACGTCACGTTCAGGATATCCGGTTTCTTCCGGGACGCCTTCCCGGGACTGGTCGCGCTTGTGGATTCCGCCGCGCGGGCGGTGGCGGCCCTGGACGAAGCGCCGCGCGACAATCCGCTTGCCGCGGCCGTGGCCGAAGAGATCGGCCGGCTGGAGGCTGACGGCGCCGACCCGGCGGTGGCGGCGCGGCGGGCGGGCGGCCGGGTGTTCGGCGCCAAGCCCGGCGCCTACGGGGCCGGCCTGCAGGCCCTGATCGACGAGCGGGGCTGGGAGGATGACAGCGACCTGGCCCGCGCCTACGTTGCCTGGGGCGGTTACCTCTACGCCGCCGGTGCCGAGGGCGAGGCGGCGCACGCGACCTTCGAACGGCGGCTCAGTCGGGTCGACGCCGTCGTCCACAACCAGGACAACCGCGAGCACGACCTCTTAGACTCCGACGACTATTACCAGTTCGAAGGCGGGGCCGCTGCGGCGGTGCGCGCCCTGTCGGGCGCGCAGCCGGCGCTTTACCACAACGACCATTCCCGTCCCGAAAGCCCACGGGTGCGTACCCTGGACGAAGAGATCGCGCGGGTCGTGCGCGGGCGCGCGGCGAACCCGAAATGGATCCGCGGTGCGATGCGGCACGGCTACAAGGGGGCGTTCGAAGTCGCGGCCACGGTGGACTATCTGTTCGCCTTCGCCGCGACCGCGCGCTGTGTTGCCGACCATCACTTCGAGGCGCTGTTCGACACCTACATGCGGGACGAAGCCGTGCGCGGTTTCATGGCGGAGGTGAACCCTGCGGCGTGTGACGAGGTGGTGGCGCGGTTTCGCGAGGCCATCGCCCGCGGCCTTTGGCAGCCCAGGGCGAACGACGTGCCGGCGGTGCTGGACGCGGCAGGCACTGGCGTCGAGACATGCCCCGATTCGGCCATGATCGGCGGATAGAGTTGGCAATACCGGAAGCGAGCCCATGAAAACCGAAGGCCTGACGCAGGAACAGATCAACGAACGCCACGCCGTCAAGATGGCCAAGAAGAAGGCCGCCCGCGACAAGATCCTTGCCAAAAAGACCAAGGAGAAGGGCCTTCTGATGGTCCACACGGGCAAGGGCAAAGGCAAGAGCACGGCGGCCATGGGGCTTGCGGTGCGCGCGATCGGCAACGGCATGAAGGTGGGCATCGTGCAGTTCGTGAAGGGTGCCTGGGCGACCGGCGAACGCGACGTGCTGGCGAAATTCCCAGATCTGTGCACCATCCGCGCCATGGGCGACGGCTTCACCTGGGATACCCAGGATCGCGATCGCGACATCGCCGCGGCCCGCGCGGCATGGGACTATGCCAAGCAGATCATGGCCGACCCCAGCTACCGTTTGATCATCTTGGACGAACTGAACATCGTTTTGCGGTATGGTTACCTTCCCTTGAACGAGATCGTCGAGACGTTGAAGGGCAAGCCGGAAATGCTGCACGTGCTGGTCACAGGCCGCAATGCCAAGGAAGAACTGATCGACATTGCGGATCTGGTAACGGAGATGGGCGACGTGAAGCACCATTTCAGGGACGGCGTAAAGGCGCAGGTGGGGATCGAATTCTGAGGTCCGGAGGATTTCTGGCCTTAACGGCGACCGTTCAAAGGGGAACGCGATGATCCAAAACGTGACGACAATTTGCTGGGCGCTGGCGGTACTGCTCGGCGCGGCTCTGACTTGGCCCGCCGTGGCCGACGACAAGGGCGATCTGGAAGCGCGGGAACTCGTCAGCGAAGCGCGCTTCACGGTCGAGCGGCTGGTTGCGGATTCCGCCATCGGTCCTGACGCCCGCGCCCTGTTCGACGATGCCAAGGCCGTCATGATCTTTCCGTCGAACCTGAAGGCGGGGCTTCTGATCGCCGGCGAGGGCGGCGGGGGCATCCTTCTGGCGCGGGCGGACAACAACGAATGGAGTTATCCCGCCTTCTACACCATGGGGACGGGCTCCTTGGGGCTGCAGATCGGGGCCCAGGAGTCCGAGACCATCATTTTCATCATGACCGGCGAGGGGCTGGAAGTGATGCTGGACGGCTCGGCCACCTTCGGCGGCGAATTGAACGCCGCGGCCGGCAGCGCGGGTGAAACACGGCAGGCCGCGACGACAACCAATCTCGGCGCCGACATCATCTCCTTCGGGCTGAACGACGGCGCCTTCGTCGGCATGAGCATCGAAGGTTCGGTGATCCTGACCAACGATGCCCGCAACATGTCCTACTACGGCGATGTCGACGCCACGCCGGAGGCGGTTGTCCTAAAGGGCGAGTTCGCCAATCCCGACGCCGACATGCTGCGCGAGCTTCTGGCCAAGCTGTCCAAGCCGGCTTCCTGACCGCAGCCATGCCGTCCGCGCCGGCCGGGGCCCGGGCCCTGATGGTCCAGGGAACGGGAACGGACGTTGGCAAGTCCCTGCTGGTGGCGGGATTGGGGCGGGCCTTCAGCCGGCGCGGTCTGAAGGTCCGCCCGTTCAAACCGCAAAACATGTCCAACAACGCCGCGGTCACCGTCGACGGCGGCGAGATCGGCCTGGCCCAGGCGTTGCAGGCACACGCCTGCGGGGTTGCGCCGTCCGTGGACCTGAACCCCGTTCTGTTGAAACCCCAGGCCGAAAGCGGCTCACAGGTGGTGGTTCAGGGACGGGTCGTGGGGTCGGCGACCGCACGCGACTATTACACACTGAAACCCACCCTGATGCCGCGGGTGCTGGAGAGTTTCGCCCGGCTTGGGGCGGAGGCGGACCTGGTGCTGGTCGAAGGGGCCGGGAGCCCGGCCGAGGTCAACCTGCGTGAGGGGGACATCGCGAACATGGGGTTCGCCACTGCTGCCGGCGTGCCGGTGCTGCTGGTCGTCGACATCGACAAGGGCGGGGCGATCGCCACTCTGGTGGGCACCTGCGCATTGTTGACGGAGGACGAAAGCGCACTCCTCACGGGTTATGTCATCAACAAGTTCCGTGGCGACGTTTCCCTGTTCGACGAGGCGCTGACGGTGATCGGCGGCCGCACCGGTCTTGACTGCTTCGGCATCGTGCCCTGGTACCCCGAAGCACACCGCCTGCCGGCGGAAGATGCGATGGGCCTTGCACCATCGGACGCGCGCTCCCGGCCGGATCGCGGACGCGCCATCAAGATCGCGGTGCCGCGATTGTCCCGGATTGCCAATTTCGACGACCTGGATCCGTTGCGCGCCGAGCCGGACGTGACCCTTGAAATCGTTCTGCACGGGAACCCCTTGCCGGCCGATGCCGACATCGTCCTGCTGCCGGGATCGAAGGCGACGCTGGCGGATCTCGCGCTGTTGCGCTCGGAAGGCTGGGATATCGACATCCTTGCCCATGCCCGGCGCGGCGGCCTGGTGGTGGGGTTGTGTGCCGGGTATCAGATGCTGGGCCGATCGGTCGCCGACACGGAAGGGACCGAGGGGCGCGCGGGCACCGTCCCGGGCCTGGGTTTGCTGGACGTGGAGACGGAACTGGGGGGCGACAAGCAACTGGTCGCGGTGTCGGGCGTGGAGCTTGCGACCGGAACGGCCGTAACGGGCTACGAGATGCACATCGGCCGCACCCGCGGGCCGGGCCTGGAACGCCCGATGCTGCGCCTGGGACGCCGCGCGGACGGCGCTGTCTCCGACGCCGGCAACGTGATGGGCTGCTACGTGCACGGTCTGTTCGCGGCGGACGGGTTTCGGGCGGCCTTTCTGGACCGCATCGCCGGCGGCCGCGTTGCACAGACCGCCTACGAGGCCGGCGTCGAAGCGGCGCTGGACGGCCTGGCGTCGCATCTGGAGGCGAGCCTGGATCTGGACAGGTTGCTGCACAGCGCACGGCCGCCTCAGATCACCGGCAGGTAAAGGCCGGCCGCCATCGTCGCCACCGCCAGGACTGCGCACGCGCCGACGAACAGGATCAGCGCGCGTTCGATGTCCGATGCCATCACCGTTCGTTTACCGCCGCTGATCCAGACGCTTTCCACCCGCCCGCCGGGGTAGGTGCGCGGCCCGCCGACCGCCAGGTGCAGGGCGCCGGCCATCGCGGCCTCGGGCCAGCCGGCATTGGGCGAGGCATGCTTGCCGGCGTCACGCAGCATGGTTTTCAAGGCGGGCACCGCCGCGGCAGTTGGGACCAGCAGCGCCGCCAGCGCGATCAGCGCGCCCGACAGCCGGGCCGGGATCCAGTTTGCCAGATCGTCCAGGCGGGCCGCGGCCATGCCGAACGCCGCATGTCGTTCGGTGCGATAGCCGATCATGGAATCCATGGTGTTGATCGCCTTGTAGGCGCCCAACCCGGGAAGCCCCAGCAGCGCATACCAGAAACACGGGGCCACGACGCCGTCCGAGAAGTTCTCGGCCAGGGATTCCACCGCGGCGCGCCCGACGCCTGCCTTGTCCAGGCTTTGCGGGTCGCGGCCCACGATGTGGGCGATCGCCGCGCGTCCGCCAGTCAGGCCGCCCTGGCGCAGGCCGCGCGCCACCGCGCGGACGTGGTCGAACAGGCTGCGCTGGGACAGCAGCGTCGCCACCAGGAAGATCTCGACGGCCCAGCCGACGCTCAGGCGGTGCAGATACTCCGTCAGCCAGGCCAGCGCGGCCCAGGTCACCGCGACGATGCCCAGCGCAACCAGCGCGCCGCGGATCATGCGCACCGCTTCGCTGCGCTTTTCCCGGTTCAGCTTGCGATCGAAATAGCCCGTCAACTGGCCGATCCAGGCCACGGGGTGAGGTACGATCGACCAGAACCAGCGCATGTCGCCGACGATCCAGTCGAGGACGAGCGCCGCCGCCAGGATCAGTGCTCCGTAGCGTAGCGGTCCGCCGGCATGCAGCAGCGCGTCGATTGCAGTGACGGTTTCAAGCACGCCGTTGAACCGGATCGGCATTGGCGCAGGGTGGAACGCCTTGGCTGCGGCGAACCTCATCGCCGCAACGTTGCAATTCCCGGCCGCGGTTTCTCATGCGGCCAATCATATCGGAAGGCGTGTGCGGCGGGACAGAGACGTGTGCCCGGCCCGGGCCGGGGGGGGGCGACGTCAGGCGCTGCGCGAGTGCTGCCTGGCCGAAGGGGTGGCCTTGCGCGAGGAATCCTGGAGGATGAAATCCAGGTAACGGCCCTGGAACATGGAAATGCCCAGAGACTGACCGACCCGCACGGCCTCGGCGTTGTCGCAGCGGGACAGGATCATCCGGGTGCGCCCGGCATCGGTGACCATTTCCTTGATCGATGCCGACTTTTCGTCCAGAGCGGGATCGGCAAGATCGGGATTCCAGGCGAGTTCGATCAGATCGACCCCGAACCGGGCGCGGTTGATGAAGGGCATCGTGATGTCGGTGACGCCGTCCAGGCACACGCGACAGCCGCGTTCCTTGCAGAAGTCCCGCGCAAACGAGAAGTCACGGAAGTCGGCCATCGCGTCGATGAACTGGAGTTCGACCAGGATGGTGCCGCGGCTGCCCGTGCGCAGGCTGTCGTCGAAATCGATGAATTCCTGACCCAGCACGGTGCTGACATTGAGGTTGACCGAAAACGACATCTGCATGGCGCTGCCGTCGGCTTTCGCCAGCAGCTTCAGGACCCGCCGGTCGAGCGTCTGCGTGAGATGCTGGAACAGCCGGCGGCTAGTGGCGAGATTGACGTCCGGCAGCACGGTCTTGGCCAGATCGGCGATCGACACGTAGAGCTCGTTGAAGATCGGTCGCGGCGCCGCGTCTGCGGCGACCGCGCAGATCGCCTGGCGCCGCATGACACTGGTCAGGTCGGTGCGGATCAGGAAGTCTTCCAGCTTGGAGAGTTGACCAGGCCCCAGCGGCTTGCGGTGGTCCTGCTCGGTGACGCTGTCGGCTTCCATTTCCGACAGGCGCCGCTTGCGGGCGAGGTCTTCTTTGTAGGCCCGTTCGCACGTCTCCAGAAAGGCGCCATGGTTGGTCTCGGTATTGTAGATCGTCGCAAACTTGCCGTGGCCGCCGGCATCATCGTCTAGCTGTGTGAGCGGATCCTCGCTGAACAGGAACCGCAGCTTCATGACCGAATCGTCGAGCTGCGGCAGTGTGGAGTTCTTGACCACATAGACCAGGTCGCCGGTGGACAGGACGAACAACTGGCCGTCATGCGCCTTGACGAAGTCCTCGACCGTGTTGGCGGCGATCCGGATGTGGTGCTCGCGGCGGTTCTGCGGCCGGAGTTTGGACAGGTGCACATGCACGGCGCGCCGGCCGTCGCGGTGCCGGTCCAGGCGACGGGCGTAGTCGACCAGCAGGTATTCCTGTGACGGAAGATTGACGTCGCCGTTCATCGTGCGTTCTGTGGTCCCTGCGCTGCCGGCGGTCGGTCCCGCGGCCTGGAAAATCCCGATCCGGGGCCCCGTCCCGGTGCGGCCTTTGTGGCAGAAATCGCCGCATTAACTGAAATGCTATGCTACCAGCTAGCCCGTTAGTAAAACCTTGCTGGCCAGCCGCCGCAGATCGTTACGTCTTCGCAACAAACAGGATCAAGATGGCCGCGCTCCCTCAGGATCACCGTGTCTATGCCGTGGGCGACATCCACGGCTGCCTGGGCATGCTGATTGAGCTGGAAGCTCTCATCCGGCAGGACGCGGCGGCGGCTCCCGAACCCCGCAAGACCATTGTCTATCTGGGCGACTACGTGGATCGGGGCGCGGACAGCGCCGCCGTGATCGACCACCTGCTGCGACCCATGGAGGGCTTCGAGCGGGTCTTTCTGCGGGGCAATCACGAGGATTTCCTGCTGCGTTTCGTCGCCGGCGATGAGGATGGCCTGCGGCGTGGCGGGGGCTGGATGATCAATGGCGGCGATGCCACGCTGCGCAGCTACGGGGTCGATGCGCCGCCCTTTGCAATCGACCACCCAGTTATGCGGGAGCTGCGTGACCGGTTCGACGACGCCCTGCCGACGGCGCACCGTGCCTTCCTGGAGGCGACGGCGACCTCGCACCGGATCGGCGGCTACTTCTTCACCCATGCCGGGGTCCGCCCGGGCCGGCCGCTGGACATGCAGGAACCGGAGGATCTGATGTGGATCCGCGAGCCGTTCCTGTGGTCGGACGAGGATCTGGGTGCGGTAGTGGTGCACGGCCATACGCCGGTCGCAAGGCCGGAAATCCGGTCCAACCGCATCAATGTGGACACCGGTGCGGTCTATAACGGGCGTTTGACCGCGGTTGTGCTTTCCGGTACCCAGACCTCGTTTCTCAGTGCCGGATAGAAAGGAAGCCTGCGCCGGTGTCCAGTCATGAAAGCGACCTCATTGCCCTGATCGGGGGCCTGGCGGCGTCGCGGGTGGTCTGTGTCGGCGACCTGATGCTGGATGCCTATGTGGAAGGAGCGGTCGAGCGGGTGTCGCCCGAGGCGCCGGTTCCGGTTCTGGCGGTTCGCCGGGAGGGGACCATGCCCGGCGGTGCCGGGAACGTCGCGATGAACCTGGCCGCCTTGGGCGTGGCTGCGGATGTGGTCGGCGTCGTTGGCGACGACGCCGATGGCCGGACCCTGAAGGGCCTTCTCGGCGACTCGGCTCGCCTCGTCGCGTCGGGCGATCGGCGGACCACTTTGAAAACCCGCTATGTCGCCGCCGGACAGCAACTGCTGCGGGCCGACCGCGACGACACGATTCCGCTGTCCGAACCGGAGATCCAGGCCGTTACCGATGCGGCCGGCGCCGCGCTCGACGGGGCGGGGGCCCTGGTCCTGTCAGACTACGGAAAGGGCGTGGTCTGCCAGCCGGTGATCGATGCGATGGTGCAAGCGGCACGCGCACGGGGGATCCCGGTGGTGGTTGATCCGAAGGGCACGGACTTCGCCCGCTACCGCGGCGCCGACGTGGTCACCCCCAACCGGGCGGAGCTTGGCGCGGCAGCGGGGCTGAAGGTGGACGATGATGCTTCTGCCGTCGAGGCCGCGCGGGTGATCATCGACCGCTGTGGCGTCGGCGCGGTTCTGGCGACCCGCGGCGATCAGGGAATGACGCTGGTGACCGCCACGGCGGTGCATCACCTGGCGGCACAGGCGCGCGAGGTGTTCGACGTGGTCGGCGCCGGCGATACGGTGGTTGCGGTGTTTGCCGCGGGCTTGGGCGCCGGTGCGCCGTTGGAGCGGGCGGCAGAACTTGCCAACATCGCCGCCGGCCTGGTAGTGGCCAAGGTGGGGACTGCCGTGACCCGGCCGGAGGAACTGTTCACGGCATTGCAGGACAGCACCCTGCATACCCTGGAAGCCAAGATCCTGCCGCGCGCCTCGGTGGTGGAGCGCGCGACGGCCTGGCGCCGCAAAGGCATGCGGGTCGGATTCACGAACGGCTGCTTTGACATCCTGCATCCGGGTCATGTCTCGTTGCTGGCCCAGGCGCGGGCCGGGTGCGACCGGCTGGTGGTCGGGCTGAACAGTGATGCCTCGGTGGGGCGGTTGAAGGGGCCGGACCGGCCGATCCAGCCGCAGACAAGCCGGGCAATCGTGCTGGCGTCGCTGTCCTCGGTGGACGCGATCGTCATCTTTGAGGAAGACACGCCGCTCGACCTGATTACGGCCCTGCGTCCGGACGTCCTGGTCAAGGGCGCCGACTACAGCCTGGACCAGGTGGTGGGCGCCGCCGAGGTCGCCGGGTGGGGCGGCGAAGTCCTGCTGGCCGACATCGTCGACGGGCACAGCACGTCGGCGACGATCTCCCGGATCAACCGCCGCGCCTAGAGCGGCCCCTCTCCGCCTGCACGGTCGCCGAGAGACTAAGGCGGTCGGCTGCCTACAGGGTCAGGCCCGGATCCAGGGTGCGCATGACCCGCTGGCCGGCGGCGCGGGCGAAGCGCAGGGTGAGGTGGCGCCGCCGGGATCCATTGAGACTGCAGACGGCAGAGTCGCGCACGATTTCCGCGTCATAGGCATCGGCGACTATCAGGCCGCACTCCTCCGGCAGGATCTCGACCGGGAAACCGGGTCCGACCGCAAAGAAGAACCGGTCGCAATAGTCCAGGTATTCCGGCCACTTGCGGTCGCTCTGGAAGTCCGGCCGTGAGGATTTGATCTCCACGATTGTGAAGGTACCGTCCCGGTCCAGCGCCATGATATCGGCACGGCGTCCCGTCTTGAGCGAGAACTCCAGGAGGCAGGCCGCGCCTCTGGTCGCAAAATAGCGTGAAACCCCGCGGGCGAGAGCGGCGGCGCCTGTTGGGGGGCCGGTTTCGGCGACGAGGTCTTCCTGCATGGGCGCAGTCTAGCCGCCGCGGGGGTGGCGCCGCAATCAGGCCGACGCGGGGGACTCCGCCTGGGCCTTCAGCCAGTCGGTGGCGTCGTTCGCAGGAAGCGGCTTGGCTAAAAGATAACCCTGGGCAAAGTGACAGCCGAACCGGCACAGAACATCCAGTTGCGACTGGGTCTCCACGTCTTCGGCGACGACGCTCATGCCCACGTTCTGTCCAAGCTGGATCATTGTGCGCACCAGTTCCGCGTCGCGGTTGTCGCTGACGATGCGCGAAACGAAGGAGCGGTCGATCTTCAGCGTGTCGAAACTGAACTGGCGCAGATAGGACAACGAGGAATAGCCGGTACCGAAATCGTCGACGCAGATCTTCACGCCCAGCGCCTGGATGTGTCGCAGGATCTGGCTGGATCGTTCGGGGTTCTGCATCAGCAGGCTTTCGGTGACCTCCACCTTGAGGTCGTTGCCGTTCAGACCGGTTTTCGCGATCGCCCGGCGCAGTTGTCCGACAACATCCTGGCGGTCGAACTGGACGGGCGACAGGTTGACCGTGACAGCCAGCGGATCCAGCCCAGGGAAACGCTCTTTCCAGGCGGCAAGCTGCTCGGTTGCCTGTTCCAGCACCCGATCGGCAAGCTCGGCGATCAGGCCGGTTTCCTCGGCAATCGGAATGAACTCCGACGGGGGAATAATGCCGCGGCTCGGATGGTTCAGGCGTGCCAGCGCCTCGAACCAGATGGGGCGTCCGGTTTCGATGTCCACCAATGGCTGGTAGAAGGCCTCGACGCGACCGTCGCGGATTGCCGCGCGCAGGTCGTTCTCGAACTGGAAAGTCTGCAGGGCGCTGGTGCGCAGCTCCAGGAAGAACGGAACGATCTGGTCACCGCCCAGCCGCTTCGCTTCCTGGCTGGCCAAGAGCGCATCGCGCAGCAGGTCCTCCGGCGCCAGGGTCTCGTTGTCGACAAGTCGCAGCCCCACGCTCGCGGTCAGGTCGGCCGAATCCCCGCCGACGGTGATGGTTGCGCGCAGGGCGTCCTGCAGGTCTTCCGCACGCTTCTGCATCGCGGTCTTGTCGCCGCCCTCGGAGATCAGCACGCCGAATTGGTCGCTGCCCAGGCGGGCGACGGTATCGCCGCGGCGCACGGCGCTTTCCAGGCGTCGGGCGACTGTGACCAGGATCTGGTCGCCGATGCGGTGGCGGAGGCTCTCATTGACCACGCGAAAGCGGTCGAGATCGATCACAATCAGGCCATTGAGCTTCGAAGGATCGAATTCGCGACGCTGGTAGAGCTGATCGACGCGGTCGATCAGAAGCTGGCGGTTGGGCAGCTCCGTCAGCGCGTCATGCAGGGCGTTGTGGGCGGCGCGGTCCTCCGCGACCCGACGTCCGTGGATGTCGGAAACCGACCCGACAATACGGTTGACGCGCCCCTGCTCGTCCTGGACGCCAAGGCCGCGGGTCAGGAACCACCGGTACTGCTCGTCGCCGCACAGCATCCGGTGCTCGACCTCCAGGGTCGTTACCTCGCCGGCAAGCACAATATCGAAGGCGGTCGTGAATTGTGCGAAGTCGGCCTCGTACAGCCGGTTGAACCAGGTTTCGATCCGGTCGTCCAAGGTGCCCGGATCCAGCTCCAGCAGCTTCTCCCAGCGCGGTCCGAAATAGACCGTGTTGTCCAGGACATTCCAGTCCCACAGGCCGTCACTGGCGGCCTCTGCGGCCAGGGCGAAACGTTCCTCGCTGAGGCGCAGGGCCTCGTCGGACTGTTTCTTATCCGAGATGTCGCGGACGATCACGGTGAAGAACGAGCGACCCAGATGCTCGAACCAGCCGCCCGAAAGCTCCAGCGTGATCTCGCTTCCGTCGGCGTGCAGCCCTTCGATCTCGCGGGCGGGCGGGGCGCCGGAACCGCCGTCACCCAGCGCATTGATGTCGCGAACGAAGTCTTCGTAGATGTCATCCCAGATGTCGGGAACGAGATGCTTGATACGCTTGCCGATCACGTCCTGGCGTGCATAGCCGAAAATCCGTTCGGCCGATGCGTTGAAGTCCTCGATGACACCGGTGTCGGCGGTGGTGATGATGCCTTCCGCGACCGCGGAGAACACGCCGATCATGCGCCGTTCCCGCTCCCTGAGCGTGGCCAGGGTCTCGCGGAACTCGGTGATGTCGCGGATCCAGCAAACCAGCGTGCCGGTGTTTTCGTCTTCAAGCCGGTTGATCGCCGACGCTTCGATGTAGCGATAGCTGCCGTCGGCATGTTTGAAGCGGCATTGCCCGATTCCCCGGGGGCCCGGCTGCTCGATACGAGCCTGCAGGCGCTGGGCCATCTGCGGGCGGTCCTGCGGATGCACCAGGGTCAGCGCATTCGTTCCGACCAGGCTCTCGGCATCATAGCCGAAGGTGTTTTTGATGGCGGGGCTGGCATATACGAAGATCCCGTTCTTGTCGATCAGGCAGATCGCATCGGGCGCGTGGTCGATCATGGCCTGGAGACGTTGCGGGGCGACCGAGCCAGGCGATTGCACGACGTCCGCCGGCTTGGCGCGCCTCAACCTGAACAAACCTTGCCGTTGTGGCAGCGCTTCCAAAGGTACCTCTCTCCAGCGCGGGTTTCCCACCGGCGAGCGTGTTGGTGCGACTGGATGCCCCCTGTAGGCTCCGTGCCGGTCTCGGCCACTTATGGACCGGCTGTGCCCCTCTCGCCTCGTAACCGTTTCGACGGTACCGCCGCTTCCTTAACCCAGCCCTAACATGCTCGGATCGCGGGAGTTTTCCGGTTCTTTGTTGCGGTGCGTGAACAGGCCCAGGGCGCTGATACGCTTGATGATTGCGAAAGGCCTGGAATGATACAGTAACTGGGTGAAGGCCCGACGGGGCCGACGTAGAGAAAGGTAAACCATGCGCCGTACCGTGATAATTGCCGCTGTGACCCTGGCCGTGATTGTGGTTGCGGTGGGAGGCACTGCCTTCTACGTGCTGACGAGGCTCGATAGCCTGGCACAGGCCGCCATCGAGGAGATTGGCTCCGCTGCGACGGGGGTTGCGGTGTCGCTGAAGTCCGTCGAAATCAATGCGGCGGATGGCCGGGGGCGGCTTGTTGGCCTGCGGGTTGCCAATCCCGAGGGATTCCCGACGGATGACGATGCGCTCTCGGTAGCGGAGACCAGCCTTGCCCTGGACCTGAAAAGCCTCACCGCCGATACGATCGTCGTTCGCGAGGTTGCCGTGCGCGCGCCACGCTTCAACTACGTGATCGGGCCGGACGGCGGCAATATCGACGGCATCATCGGGAACCTGGAACGGTCCGGCGCGGCGGAGGATACACCGTCAACCGGTGGCGGCGCGCCGGATGCCGACGGCTCGGGGCGCAAGATCATGATCCAGCACCTGCTGATCGAAGGCGCGGAGGTCAAGGTCACCGCGGCCCAGTTGGGCGCAGAAGGTCTGACGGTTTCGCTGCCGACGATCGATCTGCGGGACCTGGGCACCGAAGAGGAGGGCCTGACGACGGCGGTGCTGCTAGGAAAGGTCGCGGAACGGCTCCAGGAGAGCGCCAACGAGGAATTCGCGAAAATCCCCTCGCTGCAGGCCATTCTGGCCACACCAATCAAAGAGCCTGTCAAAAGAGCCATGGAAGGTACTGGAAAAGCAGTCGAAACCCTGGGAGATCGGGTTAAGCGGCTGCTTGGCAACTAGCCCTGGAGCGCGCTGGTTCTAACCATTAATTAAGCGGTCGAACCCATCATGGCCGCGCAACTCCAAGCGGGGTCAAAAGGGGCCACGAATGCCGACTGCAACGCCAAAAGCGACCTACACGATCGAGCGCCTGCGGGCTGAGCGCAAGGCGGAGGGTGCAGCCGAACCGGTCGAACCTGCCGTCACCGAACCCCTTCCGGAGGGGGCCGTCTCCAATGAGGAACTGATGGCGGCCATCAAGGAGCTGCATGCCGAGTTCCGCCGTCGCGCCGATGCCGAACTGGCCGCGGACATGTCGGTGCCCAACCCGGACGGCGCCTGCCTCGAGGATTTCGGGTTGGAGCGCGAGGTCCGGATCGAGATTGCGCGCATGGTGCGCATGATTGCGAATGCCAAGATGGAACTGGCGACGATCCGCCACCCCATGGGCGGCGGCGAAGATGACCGCCTGCAGGACGCCTCCAGCCAGCTGGAAGTGATCATCCCCGCCACCGAGAAGGCCACGCACGAGATCCTGGAAGCGACCGAAGAGGTCGAGAAGGTCCTGAACGAGATCGGCGAGCTGACCCGGGACGACACAGACGTACAGCAGCTTGCCGAGAAGGCGGGCATGCACCTGGTTGCGGTGCTGGAGGCCTGTAATTTCCAGGACATCACCGGCCAGCGCATCAACAAGGTCATCAAGACCATGCGCTTCCTGGAGGAGCGTATCGCCGCCCTGATCGACATCTGGGGCGCGGAGGCCTTCACCGACCTTCCTGTCGGTCAGGCGGAAGCCGCCGCCGACGATGAAGAGAGCCTTCTGAACGGCCCGCAGCTGGAAAACGAAGGCATCAGCCAGAACGAAATCGACGCCCTGTTCGCCTGACCCGGCCGAGCCGTCCGACCTCCCGACTTTGCTGCTTTGACCGCGGCGCTACGCCGTTCCGCGCCTTGCCAAGCCGTTCAGGCCGTGGCAAAGCGCTCGCTTCTGCGTGGCGGGGCGCTATATAAGCGGGGGTCCCGCGGTGCGGGCAGGGGTATATAGCGACGTCAGGAAGGGTGATGGAGGCGATCGATCTGCTTTTGAGCCGGCGTTCGGTGCTGGCCGGCAACCTCATGGAACCGGGGCCCAGCCCGGCGGAACTCGAGGCCATTCTGACGGCCGGGCTGCGCGTTCCCGACCACGGGCGCATCGAGCCCTGGCGGATCCAGGTGCTGGGGCCGGAAGGCCAGGCGGCGCTGGCCGAGGTGCTGGGGCTGATCCATATGCGCGAGAACCCAGAGGCCACGGAGAAGATGGTCCAGGCCGAACGCGAGCGGGCGCTCAAAGGGCCCGTGCTGCTGGTCGTCACGTCGCACCCCAACCCGGCGAAGTTCGAGAAAGTGCCGCTGATGGAGCAGAAGGCGTCTTGCGGTGCCTTGTGCCAGAATATCCTTCTGGCCTCCCATGCCCTGGGCTATGCGGCCCAATGGCTGACAGGCTGGCCCGCCTACCATCCAGACGTGAAGCGGGCGCTCGGGCACGATTCCGAGACCGAGATCTTTGCCTTCATCCATATCGGCACGCCGGCCGAACCCCCGGCCGAACGCAAGCGGCCGGTGTTGGGGGAAATCGTCACCGAATGGACGGGCACCTGACGGTTTTTTGAGCGGCCGCAACATTGCATCCCATGGGATGCTATTTACGAATTCTTCAGCGCGATCAACCTATTCTCTGACTGCATGGTAGGGTTGCAGGCTGCGGCCTTGCTGCGCATGCTGCATTGCAGCATATAGGGGGTAAGGAAAAAACAGGGTACGAAAGACAAGCCCCATGATCGACTTTCTGAAGAATTTTGACCGCGCCCTGCGCTTTGCACGGCAAATTGACGCCGACCGCTTCTGCTACGACAAGCGGTATCGCCGGAAGATTGAGACCATGCTGCGCGACGGTTTCGCAGACGAGCCCAAGGTCGCCACGAAGTAGTCACCGTCCGGGCGCGTTTCGGCGCGCCCAACCGACCCTCCAATCTTGGTGCACCGTCGCAGCGCTGCCCCGCGCCCTGGGTGCGGGCGACGGCACCGGAAGCCACGCTGGCCGCGGGTGTTTCGGCCGTTTGTGCTGCGACACACCCGCGGATGACAGGGCGTCCGAACTCCATTACTCTCGGTTTATCGAATACACTGGTTTCGCCACCGGCTCGGGAGAAAGGCCGGGGTGATGGTAAGGGCGTTATTGTTCCGTCAGGTCTCGTTTCCACGCTGGTTTCCACCACGGAAGAGATCGTTGCATGCAAAACCACTCCTGGCTTCCCCGCCGTGCCATGCTGCGCGGCATCACCGTGGCCGGCGGCGCCGGCCTCTTGGGCTTCAATCCCACGACCGCCCTGGCTGACGGACCGCCGGAGACCGACACCATCCGGCTGATCCGCGATCCCAAATTCTCCGTCCTGTGCTACGCCGCGCAATACATCGCCGAGGGATTCCTCAAGATGGAGTGGTTCACCGACGTGCGCTACGTGCCCAAGGGCGTGGAAGGATCGGAGGCCCAGGAACTGATCCACGACCAGGCCGACATCAGCGCCGCGCTGGGCGTCGACTGGGTCATCCCCATCGCCAATGACGACCCCGTCGTGGTGCTGGCGGGCCTGCATTCGGGCTGCGTGGAGCTGTTCGCCAACGACAGCGTGCCCACGGTTTCCGACCTGAAGGGCAAGCGGATCGCCGTGCACGGCTTGGAGAGCCCGGAACGGTATCTGCTGGCCAGTGTGGTCGCCTATATCGGGCTCGACCCCAATACCGACGTGGAATGGGTGTTCGGCCACCCGCTCGACTGGGCCGGCATGCTGGTAGACGGAAAGGTCGACGCGATCGCCGGCTTTCCGCCCATGAACTATGCGCTGCACGAACAGAAGGTCGGCAAGGTCATCCTGAACACCACCACCGATGACCCGTGGCGGCACGCCGCGACTATGCGGAGCGTTACCCGATCGCCACCAAGCGGGCTTTGCGCGCCATCCTGAAGGCCGATCTCTTGTGCATCGCCGATCCCGAGACGGCGGCCCGGCAGCTGGTGGAGAACCAGGTCACCTCCAGTTACGAGTATGCGCTGCAAACCCTGTTGGACATCCCCTATACCGCCTGGCGCGATTACGACCCCGAGGCGGCCATGCGGTTCTACGCGCTGAGGCTGCGCGAGGCGGGTCTGATCGACCAGACGCCCGAAGAGATCATTGCCCGGGGAACCGACTGGTCCATCATCACCCAGCTGCGCCAGGAGCTGAAGGCGTGACAGCGCGGGCGGCGCGCCGCGGCCTGGTGGCCGCCCTGATCGTGGTCGCGGGCGCTCTCGCCGGTGCCGGCACGGCATCGGGCCATGGCGACCACGGCCCCAGCGGCCGGTTGCCGTCGATCGGCCCGGCGCCCGCCTTCGCGCTGACCGACCAGGACGGGGAGGTGCTGGCCCTGCAAGACCTGAAGGGCAAGGTGGTGGCGGTCACCTTCATCTACACCAGCTGTCACGATGTCTGCCCGATCCTTACCGACAAGCTGGCCGATATCCGTCAGTCGCTGGACGGTGCCGTGACCGACGTGCATTTCGTCTCGATCACTGTGGATCCGGCCGTGGACCGCCCGGCCGTGTTAAAGGACTATGCCCGGATGATGGACGCCGATGTGCCGGGCTGGTCCTTCCTGACCGGAACGGAAACGGAGATCGCCACGGTCGCGCGGGCCTACGGCGTCTACATCGGCAAACGCGCCGCCGGCGACGTCGACCACAATCTCCTGACCTCCATCATCGACCGCTCCGGCACCATCAGGGTGCAGTATATGGGTCAGCGGTTCAGCTCGGACGAATTCCTGAACGACCTGCACGGCCTCGTCCGCGAAAACGAAGGGCCTTGATCGGCCTGCCGGACCGGTGGGTCGCCCGCATCCCGGCGACCATTCACACCAAGCTGCTGGTGTCGTTCCTGGGTATTGTCGTCATGTTCGCGGTGCTGGGTGCCGTCGGCCTGGGCGTGTTGCGTTCGGCGGACCAACGCGCCGGTGAACTGATCGGTCTACAACGAGAAGTCGCGGCCTATCAGCAGCTGCAGCAGAATACGACCGGGGTTCTCTACAGCGTCACCTCGGCCATCCTCAGCACACGTCCCCGGGACATCGCCGCCGCCGAACGCCGGCTGGGCCAGTTCTCCTATGATTTCGACCGCGCCCTGTTCGTCGGGCAGGAGCGTGCCGCCCTTGTGCGGACCATCGAGGCCGACTATGCCGCGCTTCTGGATGTGGCCGGCCAGATCGTGGCGTTGGCCGGCGATGGGCGGCGCGACGCTGCCCGGGATCTGCATTTCGCGTCCGCCGTGCCGCTGTCGGACCGGATCCAGCGCAACATCTATTCGCTGACCAACGCGGCGGAATCCCAGATGACCGAAGATGCGGCGCGGGGTAGTGACGCCTATCGCGCGTCCCAGTGGTCGGTGGTCGCCGTCGCGCTGGCTGCGGTCTTGCTGGGGCTGGGCTTGGGCTATGCGATCTCCAAGTCGATCGTCGCGCCGGTCCGGCGCATGGCCCAGCGCTTCAAGTCGCTGTCCACGGGGCCTTCGAAGAACAGGTGGATGTGCCCAACCGCGACGAGTTGGGCGAGCTTGCCGAGAACCTCAATCAGATGAGCGCCAAGCTGGACCTTCTCTACCGTCAGCTCGAAGAGGCGAGTGCGCACAAGTCCCAGTTCCTGGCCACGATGAGCCACGAGATCCGCACGCCGATGAACGCGGTCATCGGCATGAACGACCTGCTGCGCGACACCAAGCTGACGCCGGACCAGCGCGACCTGACCGACACGATCGGCGAAAGCGCCCGGGACCTGTTGCGCATCATCAACGACATTCTGGATTTCTCGAAGGTCGAGGCCGGCAAGATCGAGCTTGAAACCGCGCCCTTCGACCTGCGCACCTGCATCGAAAGCGCGCTTGATCTGGTGGCGCCGGGCGCGGCGAACAAAGGTCTCGAACTCGCCTATGTGATCGAACCGGGGACCCGCGAAGCGGTGATCGGCGACATCACCCGCCTGCGCCAGATCTTGATCAACCTGTTGAACAACGGCGTCAAGTTCACCAAGACAGGCGAGGTTGTGGTCACCGTCCGCCCGGCGTCGGAGACAGCCGAACCCGGCACCGGGCCCGAGCAAGAGCTGCAGTTCTCGGTCCGGGACACCGGCATCGGCATCCCGGCCGAAGGTCTGGACCGGCTGTTTAAGTCCTTCAGCCAGGTGGACGCGTCGACCACCCGTAGCTATGGCGGCACCGGTCTGGGGCTTGCGATCAGCAAGCAGATTGTCGAGCTCCTGAGCGGCCGCATCTGGGTGGAAAGCGAAGTGGGGCGGGGCACGACCTTCCATTTCACCGTGCAGCTGCAAAACGATCTGGTGCAGGAGTCCCATGCCGCAGACCAGGACAGCCTGGGCTTCAGCCGGAAGAACCTTCTGATCGTCGCGCCCGAACGCAATACCAACCGCCAGGTCCTGGTGGAGCAGGCGAAGTCGTGGCGGATGACGCCGCATGTGATCGCCGTGCCCGGCCAGGCGTTGGAATGGCTGCGCCGCGGCAACGGGTACGATGCCGGCATCCTTGATATCGATGCGCCCGAGATCGGCGCCCTGGATCTGGCGGCATCGATCCGCAAGGAGGGCGCCGCACCCGACATGCCGCTGGTGGCATTGAGCGCTGCCGGCGCGCCGACCGACCCCGCGCGTCGCGAGGCTGTTGCGAACACCTTCACCGCCTCGCTCGGCAAGCCGATCAAGCCGTCCCAGTTCTTCGATACCCTGGTCACGGTGTTTGCCGGGGAGACCGTCGCGCCGCCGGACCGGACCGGCGCCACGGATCCGGTTTACGACCCGGAACTGGCATCCAAGATGCCGTTGGAGATCCTGCTGGCGGACGACCATGCCACCAACCGGATGCTGGGGCTGAAGATTCTCGCCCGCCTGGGCTACCAGGCCGAAGCGGCGGACAGCGGCAGCGCCGTGCTGGAAGCCCTGCGGCGGAAAGAGTTCGATGTTGTCCTGATGGACATCCAGATGCCCGAGATGGACGGGTTCGAAACCACCCGTGCAATCCGCGAGAGCCGGCCGGACGGCCTGCCCCGCATCGTCGCCATGACCGCCAACGCCATGCAAGGCGACCGCGAGGCCTGCCTGACCGCGGGCATGGACGACTATCTCAGCAAGCCCATCGAAGTGGCCGCGCTGGTGGGCGCCCTGCGCGCCTGTGCCGGTTCCGCAGACGAGACCGAGCCGGCACCGGTCGTGCGTGCGCCCGCGGTTGGTGGAGCCGGGCCGGCCATGCTGGACCCGACGGCGATGCGGAAGCTGACCGACCTGGTCGGCGGCGACCCCGGCTGGTGGGCGAGTTGATCGAAAGCTACCTGGAAGAGACGCCGAAACTGCTGGCCAGGCTGGAGGCGGCGATGCGCGCAGGCGATGCCGACGGGGTGCGCCTCGCGGCACATACTCTGAAATCGAGCAGCGCCGATTTCGGCGCGCTTGCTCTCGCCGACCTTGCCCGCGACCTCGAGGCCAAGGCCCGGGCCGGATCGATGGCGAATGCGGGCCGGCGCGCGACCCAGGTGCAGGTCGAATATGAGAAGGTCAGGGCGGCTCTGGAGGCCGCTCTGGACGAGAAACGAACCGTGTCGTCATCGGGGAATGAAGTGTCATGAGTGGCGAGCCTGCCGGAATCCTTGTGGTCGACGACAACGCGACCAACCGCCTGAAGCTTTCCATGGCGGTCAAGAACCTGGGGCATTCGGTTGTCCAGGCCGAGGACGGCGTCCAGGCGCTGGAGATGCTTCGGTCCCATTGCTGCGATCTCGTACTGCTGGACATCCTGATGCCCGAGATGGACGGCTACCAGGTGCTGGCCGAGATGAAGGCCGACATGGAACTGCGCAATGTGCCCGTCATCGTGATCTCGGCGGCGGAGGAGATGGACAGCGTGGTGGCCTGTATCGAGCAGGGCGCGGAGGACTACCTGCCGAAGGACTTCGACCCCGTCCTCTTGCGCGCCCGCATCGGCGCCAGCCTGGAGAAAAAGCGGCTGCGCGACGCGGTGTTGAATCAGATGCGGTTCATCCGCGAGATCTTCGGCAAGTACGTGCCCGAGTCCGTTGTCACGAAGATCGTCGAAAGCGAGGGCGTGCTCAAGCCCGAGCGCACCGAAGCGACCATCCTGCACACCGACATCGAGGGGTTCACCACCATCCTGGAAGCCAACGAGCCAGAACGGTCGTTCCAGATGATGAACGAGTATTTCGCCCTGATGCTGGAGCAGATCAACCGTCATGGCGGCGTGGTCAACCAGTTCCAGGGCGATGCCATGCGGGTGCTTTTCAACGTGCCGGTGGCCACGCCGGACCATGCCGACCGCGCCGTGCGCACCGCCCAGGACATCCAGCGCGCGCTGAAGGGCGCGTTGTTCGCCGGCATCGACTTGCGCACCCGGATCGGGATCAACACCGGCGAGGTGGTGGTCGGCAATGTGGGCTCGGGCGACCGGATGAACTACACGGTGCTGGGCGATCCGGTGAACGTGGCCGCCCGGCTGGAACAGCTCAACAAGAACTACGACACGCTGGTGCTGGTGTCCGGCAGCACGGTCGAGCGCCTGACCGGCGACTATCCTTTGGTGCCGACGGGCACGGTGCCGATCCGCGGCAAGCAGGAACCGGTGCAGGTGAGCCAGTTGCGGGTCTGAACGGCCGCAGGGGAAACGGGGGGAAACGCCATGCATCGTCGATCTTTGAGGGTACTGCCGGCCCTGGTCGCGGCGGGCCTGGCGGCCTCGGCCTCCGCGGGCGCGTCGGACTGCGACCCCGCGCTGGACAAGGCCAAGCCGCAATACATGATCGGCTACGGCAGCCTGATGGAGAAAGCGTCCAAGCAGCGGACGGCACCCAACACGGGCGCCAACCTGCCGGTGCTCGTCACCGGGTTTCAGCGATCCTGGAACGCACGCGGGTCCGACGTGGGCTTCAGCACGACCTATCTGGGCGTGCAGGCCAAGACGGACGCGGAGATGGTGGCGGTGCTCTACCAGAATTTCTCTGCCGACGACATCGCCGCCACCGACGACCGCGAGGCCTACTACTGCCGCGACGCGGTCGATCCCGGCGCGGTCAAGATGCTGGACCGTTCGTCCGTGCCGGCGGAAGGCCAGATCTGGATCTATGTGAACAAGCCGGATGCGGTGCATCTGCCGAACGCGCGCTGGCCGATCGTCCAGTCCTATGTGGACATCTTCGTCACCGGCTGTTTCCAGAAGAAAGAGAAGGTGCTCGGCTGGAACCGGGATTTCGCGGAAGCCTGCATCGAGACCACCGACGGCTGGTCCACCCACTGGGTCAACGACCGTCTCTACCCCCGCCGCCCCTTCATCTACCAGCCCAACGCGTCCGCCATCGACAAGCTCCTGCAGAAGCTCCTGCCCGAGGAGTTCAAGGCGATCAGGATCGAGTAGGGGGCGTATGCGGCAGCCAGACCCTTCGAGACGGCCGCGTGCCGCGGCCTCCTCAGGGTGAGGCATTGGTGGGTCCGCACCGGGCAAACCCTCATGCTGAGGAGCGGCGCGAAGCGTCGCGTCTCGAAGCATATGGCTGCAATAACGCTCCGCCGGCTGCACCTAATTCCCTGCGGCGATCTGGGCGTTCACCTTGATGGGGATGGTCTGCTTTTCCGGATTCTTGGGCGCGTCCACGGTGAAGTGGTTGATCGCGCCGGGCTCGAAGATCAGCGCCAGGCTGGAGCCGCCGTAGCTGAAATAGCCCAGCTGGTCGCCTTTCCTGACCCGGTCGCCGCGCCGGGCGGTCAGCGTGATCGACGAGATCTCGGTGATGCCCACCGGCATCACGCAGACCAGTCCCAGCGCGGGGCGGTCGGCTTCGATGAAGGTGAGGCCGCGCGTGTTGACCGCGGTATAGAAGGCCTGTGACTTGACGCCCTTGATGTCGTAGCCCGCCCATTCCAGGTTCGAGAACATCAACCCGTCCACGACCGTTGCATGGCGCACGATGCCGTCGACGGGGGCGTGCCAGCGGTGATAGTCGGCGCCGCTGAGGTATGACTGGAAGACGTCGCCGCCGATGAGCCGGTCGAGATAGTCGCTGCCGGCCAGCATGTTCTCCAGCTAATAGGGCTCCTCCTTGATCCAGAACCGGGTCTTGGCATCCACCCCCCGGTCGATGCGGTAGACCGAGCCGTCGTTGGGCGAGACGATGACCTGGGGGTCGTTCGGCTCGGTGACCGGCCGGCACTCGGGCTTGATCTCGCGGTGGAAGTAGGCGTTGTAGGACGTCCAGCCCCAATGCATGGCGTTCCTGTTGCGGATGACGAACTCACCCAGCTTGTTGTAGGCCTGCGCCGGTTCCGACAGCCAGCCGTTTTCGCCCTCGTTGAGGACGTAGGCGCTGTTCTCGCTGTCCAGGAAACAGCACCACTCTTTCAGGATGGCGCGAAGGGCGTCGTTGAAACCGGGCAGGCGGAACGCCGTATAGCCCGCGGGCGTGATCATCATGTCGGTGAACAGGGCGGACAGCGGAAAGAAGTTCCGCTTGTCCGGGTCGGTTTGCCATTCCGGCGCGATCCCCAGGATGTGGTCGAGCTGGGCCAGGAGTTCCGGGATGTCGTCGACGGTGCGGTGCTCGGGCGGAACCTCGTGGATCATCTCGTCCACATACATGCGCACGATGCCGTCGCTTTCGATCAGCGCGGCAAGGGCGGTGACCGATCGTTTCCGCGGCGCGGTTCCCCTGGCCTCGGCGCAGGTTTCCTTCAGCGCCCGCTGCCATGCGCGCAGCGCCGCCTCGCCCGGCAGATAGCCGGCAAGCACGCCGAAGGATGCCCTGTACATGGCCTGGCGCGCGCGGTCTTCTTTGCTGGACATGGAACTTCCCTCCGCTCCCCGTGTTGCAGGTGCAGCGATGGGCCGGCCCCGCCGAAGCGGGGGCCGGCCCGACGGTCATTCGACGGCGGCGATGGCGAAGCGCCTGTTCGCCCACAGCGTCTGGGTCGGCTGGTTGTTGCGGCCCGTCGCCGGCGGCTTGACCAGGATCTCCTGGAGTGCGCCCGGCTGGAAGGCCATGGCGAAGGACGAGCCGCCAAAGCTGAACCAGCCCATCTGGTCGCCCTTCTTGACCGTGTCGCCCTCCTGGACGAACAGCTCCACCGAGGACACCTCGGTCAGCCCGATCGGGATGACGCAGACGGTACCCAGGATTGGGGATTTGGATTCGATGAAGATCAGGGCCCGGGTTGCCACGCCGGCGGCCCATCCCTGGGAGTAGGGCCCGGACATGGGGTCGTACCTGATGACGTCGCTTTCGGTCCAGGCATAGCCGGTGACGACCTCCGCCCCGATGACCGTGCCTTCGATGGGCGCCGTGAAGCGGTGCCAGTCGGCGCCGCCGTTCACATAGGTCTGATAGACCGTGCCGCCGACGAAACGTTCCGTGAAGGGGCTGTCGTTCAGCATGTCGACCAGGGAGTAGGCCTGCGACTTGAGCCAGAACTGGTCCTGGACCTTCACGTCGTGCTGCAGCGCCCAGGCGACGCCGTCGTTGGGAGAGACGATGATCCGCGCGTCGCCCTGGCCGTCGACGGGCCTGGCCTCCGGCTTGATGTCCCGGTGAAAGAACGCGTTGTAGGACTCCCAGCCCCAGTGCGGCGCGTCCCGGTCGGGGATGATGTATTCGCCGACGTTGTTGTATCTGTAGGCGTCCTGGTTGAGCCAGCCGTCCGGCCCCTCGTTCAGGACGTAGAGGCTGTCGGCGCTGTCCAGGAACACGCACCAGGCCTTCATGATACGGTTCATGTGGTCGTTCATGGCCCGCATACGCAGCACGATGCGGCCGGACGGCGTCATCATCCAGAAGTTCATCAGGGCCGACAGCGGGAACTGCCAGGCGATCGACGAGACGTCCTTGTAGATGGGCGCGGTGCCCACCACGTAGTTGATCGCCTTCAACATCATCTCGATGGTGGTGAAGTTCCGGTACTGTTCCTCCACCTCCTCCAGCATCCTTTTCACGTACATCCGGGTGAAGGCGTCGGTGCGGATGGTGTCTCCCAGCGCCACCACCTCCGGATGCCAGTCGGTGGGCTCGGTCTGGATCTCGCGCAGGACGTGCTTCTGGTATTCGTCGATCTGCTGCTTGTCGCGGGAAGACCGTCCCATCCCGGCGCCCATCCGCTCCTGATGGAGCATCTCGGCGCACATCTGTTCCTGGTCTTCGGCGGGAATTGCCGAATGCAGCGTGTCGGTCATGTCGTTCCTCCCCCGTTCATTGTTGACTGCACGGCGCCCCGGGGACCGCGGTTGTTCACCGGGTCTCGATCCGAGGCAAATAAGCGGGAACGCTACTGCGGTCCCGAAAACCGCATACTTGTATAATCACCCTATTTTACACGCGTGTGAAGTGTACCCGGTGCCGGGGTGGCGTGAAACGGCCTCCGGTGTGTCCATATTGGCGCGATGGGGCGAACGCGGTACGCTGCGTTCCAGCAAACTTGTCAGTCGGAGAAACAAGTTATGACACCCTGGCGCGCCGCACGGAACGTGGTGTTGGTCGGTATGCTGGTTCTGGTCGCGGCGTGCGACAGCGAACCCGATAACCTGGTCAAGGCCCGGATCGGCGAGGTCTGGGACCTGAACATCCACACCGACCAGGAGTCCATCAACGGCCTTTGTGCCGTCGCGATCCGCACGGCCGAGGTCACCTTCGACGGCGAGGTGGATCCGATCCCGCTGGAGGCGACGTCGCCCAACAAAAGAACCTGGCTGACCATGATCGAAACGGGCCTCATCAGCGACGAGGATATCAGCTTCACACTCAGCACCGTCATTCCGGGCAATCCCGACTGGGTGGGGCGCACCGGCTCGATCCGCTGGGTCGTCACGGTCATGTATCCCAGGACCTCGGCGGAAAATACCAGCCGCTTCGAAGACAAGATCTGGGAGACGACGGTCCAGTACCCGATCAAGTTCCTGGACAAGGCGCAGGACGGCTAGGCCGGCCGGACGGCTGCGCACGGTAAAGGGGGGCTGCCATGGACTTGCAGGACGTCGGCCAGGCCGTCCAGATGGCGGGGATCGTCGCGTTCGCCGTGACGGCGGTGCTGGCCGTGGCGCCGCAGAATGTCAGCCTTTTCACCGCCTGCGTGATGGGCATCATCACCGCGGTGGGCGGCGGCACCATGCGCGACGTGATCGTCGGCGTGCCGGTCTTCTGGGCGGCCGATCAGGCCTACATCTGGGTGGCGACGGGTGCCAGCTTCATCGCGTTCTGGACTCACAAGCTGCTGACAAGCCGGGCAATCTTTCGCCTGATGCTCTATCTCGACGGTTTCGGCGCCGCGCTGTTCACGGTCCAGGCGACCGCCAAGGTCTGGAACCTGGGTTTCGGCGTCCCCGTCGCGCCGGTCATCCTGGGCATCGTCACGGCGATCGGCGGCGGCCTCGTCCGCGACGTGCTCGCCGGCCGGCCCACCCTCTTGATGAACCAGGAGTTCTACGCCGTGCCGGTGCTGATCGGCTCGACCCTCTTCGTGGTGCTGATGACGCTGTTTCCGGGTGCGGAGACCCTGTGCGCGATGGTGTGCATCTCCGTCACGTTCGCCCTGAGGGCGGCGGCCATCCACTGGGGCCTCGGGTTCCCCGACTGGCTGACGACCCGGACACCGCCGAAGGGGCGGGCGTAACGGCAAACCAGTTCGTTGCCGGCCGCGCGTCGGCGGGTTATGGCGTCGACCAGGTGGAAAAGGGGTGCGCGATCAGGTTGGCGTTGAAGTAGCGGGGGTCGTCGGTGACCTCCGCGCCGATCCAGGCGGGCTTGTCGAAGCGCTGATCTTCGGATTGCAGCTCCACCTCGGCGACGATCAGCCTTCGGTTGACCCCGAAGAACTCGTCCACCTCCCAGGTGACGCCGCCCAGCGGGATCCTGGTGCGGGCCTTCTCGATGATCGGCTGCTCGCACAGCTCGTCCAGCATCTGCTTGGCGTCGGCGACGGGGATCGGGCACTCGAACTCGCTTCGCGTGGCGCCGACGGAGACGCCCTTTATGGTGAGAAACCCCTTCTCCCCGACCGTGCGGACCCGCACCGTGCGTTCCTTCACCGTGGAGAGGTATCCCTGCCGGTAAAGGACGCCCTCGCCCAGCGCGCGCCAGTCGTCGCCCACGACCAGGAACTTGCGTTCGATTTCCTTGGGCATGAGGTGTGGCCCTCCTCTTTTGTGCTCCGCCGGCCGTATCGATACCCGAAAAGGCCCTGACTGATCCAATGCCGGGCGGACCTCTCTTGCGTTAACCGGGGTCAAGGCGGCTGCGGCGGCTTCAATGTATGGTTGTTTTTCTTGAATGCGAGGGCCTGTTCGGGCCGTGTGCGCCGGAATGATTCCCCATCGGGCCTCTCGACCTGGCTGCGGGTGAAGGAGGCCATCACGATGAAAAGCGCAATAAACGGCATCGAGACCCTGTACAAGCAAGGTCGGACACTCGATCGAGACGGCCTCGGCCGGATGAGAAACCACCTCATCGATTTGATTCCGATGCCAAAGGTCGAGCCAATCGGCGAAACCACGGTGAAGATGGGCGCGCGCGTTTCGGTGTCGGCCAAAGGGCTCAGGTTTCATGCGCTGGATTTCTTCGCCGGAAAGGTATCGGCCAGGAACCTGGAAGACACCGGCCAGCCCCTGGTCCTGTCGTTTCCCGGCGCACAGCATCCTCATCTGGTAACCGCGGCGTTCGACCCCAAACAGCAGACGCTGAGCTTCGAGGTGCCGCACGGGGCGCTCGACGGGGAGATCAGACTGTTGGTGCCCATCGAGGAAACCTACGGGCCGCTCGGCATCGTCAAGAAGGTGTTCGGGGCCGACAAGGCGCTGTTGGACGAGGTGCTGGCCTTGCGCGGATGCAAGGCGGCGGAAGGGATGTATGAAGCCAGGAGCCTGGAGACCCTGCCCAGCCCACGGGACGACCCGCGCGGCTTCATGGAGTTCCTGAGGCGGCGAACCTATCATTGCTACACCGTCACGCATCGCTACGAGATCGTCTGCGACCAGTGCACGGTAGAGTGCTCCCACGGTGCGATCGAATTCGATGAGGCCGGGCGCTGCTCGATCAATCCGGAGATCTGCAAGGGCAGTTACTACTGGGTCGACAGGAGGCAACTCGTTCCGGCCGATCCGGCCAATCCAGCCGATGGCAGGCTGGTCTTCGAGAGAGTGGACGAGCAGTCGTGCTGGGAGTGCTTCAGAGACGACGAAACATACTCCAGCAAGTGCCAACAGCAGAAGCTGAGGAAATCGCTTCACCTGGACACCAATTGCTGCCTCGTCTGCAAGGAGCATTAGCGCGTGCTTGGCCCGGATCTGATGGAATTGTGCCCGACCGACGCGATCTTCATTGAAACGGTCCCGCCCGGCCCGGGTGTTATGGGGACACGCTATTTCGCGGTCGACAAGGACAAGTGCGCCGGCTGCGCATATTGCTACGAGAGCATCAACTGCCACAACAACACGGGCGGTTTTGGCAGCCTCTTCATGAGGATGGTCGCGCATCTCGAGAAGAGGTACGGCTACAACGAAACCCACGTCTGCCGGCAAGCTATGCGCGCGGCGCTGCCTGCGAGTTCCAACGTTCTTCCGTCATAAAGAGCGCTTTCTCTCGACGTCGGTTGTTCGCCGTGACCGCCCTTGGCCCTCCGTCGCGGGCCGCCGGATATGAGTATCACGGTTTGATTTTCGTGTTTATGGCTTCAGGCCTCCGTCACCGCTTTGGACGGCCAGGCATTCACCAACAGATCCTGACGGTGCCGCTGGCTGCCTGTGTGGAGTAGAGGTCAACGCGCGGTGACTTGACGGTCAAGCAGGGCGTTCTATTCGGGCGAAGGCCGACCGTTCCCATCCAGTACATCTGGTATTCCCATTTCTCCTTGTTGAAGCGGACTCCGCTGATATTGACGGTCGGTCCATCCTTCTCCCTACAGATCTCGATTACGGGAAGGGGCATGCTGGTCACATCGACATCGGTCTCAAGGTCGATCGGATCGTTGCCTTTTGTATTAACTCCCTTGAAGAGCGCGGCGACGAAGACCGTTTTGGCCATCTGCCCTTTCAGGTCGAAGCTGCTTTCCAGGCAGTTGCCGTTGAGCGTGCCTGCCGATGCCTTCGTTGCAAGCGCACACAATAAGACCACCAACAGCGTGCGTGCGGTACGTCCGAATAGATCAGGCATTTTGCAGTCTCCCTGTCGTGTTCGAAATTGCCATAAGACTTCTGATCTCATGATCTGTCCTTTTGCAGTCGTGCTTCTCTACGGAGATCTGGCGAATGCGCGAGAAAGGAAACGGTTCCCAGCAAAAGGAACAGCAGCACCGGAACCCAGATCCGAAGCAGCGTGAGTTCGAACGCGCCGGCGACCAGGAACGCGAGCAAGCTGCACGAACAGGCGGACAGATATGTTCTCGCGGCGTCAGTTAGCCCACTGCGCGCCCGTTGCAGCAGCGTGAGTGCTCGGGTGAGGAGGACACCCAGGGCTGCCAGTCCGACCACGCCTTGTTCAGCGGCCACCTCAAGATAGAGACTGTGTGGCCATGGCGTGATCTCCTCGCCTACGGGCAGCCATTCTGGCAAATCGAATTGCGCAAGCTTCGCGCCGTAGAGCAGCTCGTAGGTGTGCGGTCCATACCCGAGAACGGGATGGTCGAGAAACATCGCCCCGGCAGCTAGCCAGAGGGACAGCCGATCATTCAAGAAACCAAGTTTGCCGACCATCGGGAACCCAAGAAGGCCGTCTACCACGACGAAGAGAAGGCAAACCGCGAGCAGACCCGCAAGCGCGTGGCGCGGGCGTTGCCTGATGACCATCAGGCCGCATCCAAATAGAAATGTCAGCATCGCACCGCGGCTTTGCAGGACGATGATCGCCGTCAAAGTCACGACGAGTGCCGCTGCCGCAAGCGCCTTTACCCAGGGCTGGTCGTCTGCATTCAGCATTGCGACGCAGAACGGTGCGACGGCCGCCATGAGGATGGCGTCGTTTGGAACCACCAGAATCGGGACGCCAAGAAGCCCGATCCAATCCCTCGGACCGAGCGACGGGTTCCACCAGGCAATCGCCAGAATGCCAGCCGAGAGCGCAAGCGAGACCGCGATGAAGGCCACGTACGGTTGCCGAAGATCCTTCATCGTCCGGAAATGCGCGGCGAAGAGATAGAAGAGCAACGCCGCCGGCACGAGCGCAGCACTGAAGGTCAGACTGCGGATGATATCCTTCGCAAAGATCGTCGACAGCAAAACGGTCGATAGGAAAAGCGCTGTCTCCGGCATCAGGGGTATCCGAAGGTAGGCGACCGTCCTTGAACCGCGGATCGCTGCAAGAATTCCGCAGACACCAAGAACGATCAGCGACATGTCCCAAGGCACGGGGGCCGCGAAGGTCAGGATATAGCCGGCGCATCCGATGACCGCGAAGTCGCGCCCTTGTAGACGCCCCGCCAGAGACATCCCGAGCGCGGGCATCACAAAGCCCGAGCCAGCGCCACGCCGTCTTCCGAACCGGGTCGCCATCAGAATGGCACGATAGTCAGCGGGGCCCGGCTCACTCCCGCTTCAGGAAGATGAACCTAGTGAAGAACCGCCACCGCTGTTTGCTGTCGGGAACGGTTTCGATGCTCTCGATGTCAAATCCTCGATTGAGCATGTCCGAAACCGCTTGGGCGCATTGTGTGTTCAACGGGATCGCCGCAACATGGGTACTACCCGACCAGGCCCGTACGGCTATACCTGTACCGTTCGACGGCCTGTTGCAGTCCATCATCCCGACTTTGTTGTAGTAGCCGGCTTGGGCCATCGCTGTCCGCCACATGGGTGCCGCAAGTGCGAGCATGACGCATGCCGCGCCCAAACCGATGGGTAAGGCAGCGCGTCCTGTTTTGGGTTTCATGATTTTTTCCCCCCGGAGGCCCTGCATTGCGCATGGTATTCAAGTACCTTAAGGACCTCTAATACAAGTCGAACACCTTTCGTTGGCAATGGCAACACAATTGTCGGTTCGCCTAGACTTCGCCGGAGCGCAAGGGACCGGCACGAGACGCCCAAACTGTTGGCGACCGGCGATGTGGTTGGATCGACGTGTGGGAAACCGGCACACCCGGGAGGAGAAAGTTCGAACCCGGGTCAGCCCTCCTACGCCAGGGCTTCCGAGGGCACTGCTTTGTATAACGAGCCTCGAGTGGCTCGCCACCCGAAGCTCAAAGAGATGACCTTCCCGATGGATAGGTTCCATTTCGTTCCGGAGACATAGGTTGCACTTTTGGGCCTTTGCAAGGAGAGCAAGGTGCCCTGGAAGGAGTGTAATCGGATGGACGAACGCCTCAAATTCGTCGC
>Ga0209782_1000060_pt1 | contig 53033 bp, 51 predicted proteins | sample WorMetmaBAHAMAS1_FD_187390 | JGI IMG/M metagenome (GOLD analysis project Ga0209782, IMG submission 187390) | Marine gutless worms symbiont microbial communities from Max Planck institute for Marine Microbiology, Germany - Inanidrilus... | ecosystem: Host-associated > Annelida > Digestive system...
TTCCCCTGCCCCATGGGGGAGAGGGGCTTTTGGTCCCTTCTCCCCTGGGGGGAGACCTGCCTGCGCGAAGCCGGAGCTTCGCTTCGGCGAAGGCAGGAGGTGGCCCGAAGGGCCGGATGAGGGGGTTCTGGTGTCGGCGGCGTCTGCCCGTTAGAGGAACACCGAGACCAGCGGCGGGAAGGACAGCATCACCAGCAGCACGAACAGTTGCAGCCCGATGAAGGGCAGGAAGCCGCGGAAGATGTCGGGCAGCGAGATGTGCGGCGGCGCCACCGACTTGAGATAGAACGCGGCCGGGCCGAACGGCGGGCTCAGGAAGCTGACCTGCATGTTGACGCAGAACAGGATCCCGAACCAGACCGCCACGTGCGCCGGTTCCAGCGTGCCGAACCAGCCGAGCTCCTGGACCGGCAGCTTCAACACGATCGGCAGGAAGACCGGCATCACCAAGAGGACGATCCCGACCCAGTCCATGAAGGCGCCCAGGAACAGGAAGATCACCATCATCGCCAGGATGACGCTCATGGTCGGCAGTTCCGCCCCGACGATCAGGTTGGCGACGTAGGTGGGGCCGCCGGCGATGGAATAGGCGCCGGCCAGGGCGGTCGCACCGAAGGTCACCCAAAGAATGGTGCCGGTTGACTTGAAGGTCCGCATCAGCGCCTCGCGGACCAGCGTCAGGGACATCTCCCGCCGGATCGTGATCAGGATCAGGACAGCGACCGTGCCCATGCCGGCCGCCTCGGTGATGCCGGTGATGCCGCCATAGATCGAGCCCAGCACCACGAACACCACCAGCAGCGGCGGGACCAGCCCGGGCAATGCCCTGATCTTGTCCCCCCACGTGACATCGCTGCCCCCTTCGGGCAAGGGCGCCTGCTCAGGCCGGAGCCGGGTCCGGATCATGATGTAGACGATATACAGACCGCCCAGCAGCAGACCCGGCAGGAACGCCGCCTTAAACAGGGCGTGGATCGAGGTTTCCGTCACCAGGCCGTAGATGATCAGCACGATCGACGGCGGGATCATCGTCCCCAGCGAGCCGGAGGCGCAGATCGTGCCGATGGCCAGGTTCTGGTTGTACCCAAGCCGCAACATGTTCGGCAGCGCGATCAGGCCCAACAGCACGACCTCGCCGCCGATGATGCCGGACATGGCGGCCATGATGATGGCCATGATCGCGGTGACGATGGCGATGCCGCCGCGGGTCCGCGACAGCCAGACATTGAGGCTGTCGAACATGTCCCGGGCAATGCCCGATCTTTCCAGCAATGACGCCATGAATATGAACAACGGCACCGAGATGATGACGTAATCCGTCATCAGCCCGTATATCCGCTGGGCCAGGATGTTCAGAGGGCCGGTTCCGAACTCGCGCAGCAGCAGGTCCGGGCCGAACTTCATGAAGAGGACCCCGACGGCAAGGAATCCCGACGCTAAGCCCAATGGCATGCCGATCGCCAGCAACGCGAGCATGCCCAGCAACAAGATCAGTGATAGTGTCCCGATGTCCATCAAACAGGCTCCGTCGGCCGGCGTTCAGGCGCGTTCAAAGGAAGGCAACCGGTCGAGGTCGCGCATTAGTCGACGTGCTCGTCGGCGATCTCTTTGGCGAGATCGTGGGATTCCTTTTCGCGACCCCAGTCCTGAATCAGGTTCGAAATCGCCTGAATGGCGATCAGCGTAACGGTGATCAGAATCAGGGGTTTCATGGTGGCCGGGATCGGAGGGTCCCAGGCGGTCCCAAACGTCTCCCACCGCATCATCTTCTTCCAGGCTTCGCCGAAGCCGCCCCAGATGATGGAGAACGAGAAAACGCAGATGAACAGTGTTGAAAGCAGATCGAAAAGCCGCTGCGCCCAGCGCGGCACCAGATCGTACAGGATGAAGATGCGGATATGGCCGCGCTGCTGCATGACGTAGAGCCCGGCCAGCAAATAGGTGGCCCCGCCAAGCCATAGCGACATCTCGTTCACCCACAATGTGGGTGCAAAGAAGATGTACCGCATGACCACTTCATAGAACATGATCGCGACGATCACCGCGACCAGCAGCATGGCAACCCGGCTGATTCTCAGGCTTAGATGGTCGATCCAGCTTTTCGGCTCTTGTTCGACCATGAGACGCTTCCCCCGATTGGCCCGACCGACAAGGCGGCGGCGGGCGAGACGGACCCCCTGGGCAGGGGGTCCGTCAACCGCGACGTACAGGTATTGTTACTGGACCAGGCCCAGCTTGGTCAGGAACTCCACGTGGCTGTCGACCAGCGCACGGGCTTCCGGCGTCTTGTCGCTCCACCGCTGCCAGGCAGCCTGAGCAGCCGTGCGGAACTGCTTGCGGTCTGCGGCCGACCAGTCATGCAGGGTCACGCCCTTCTCCCGCAGCATCGCCGCGGCTTCGTTGTTCTTGACCTCGAAGGTCAGCGCCGTCTGGAAGGCCAGCTTCTGCATGGCGACATCGATGATGCGCTTCAGATCCTCGGGCAGTTCGTCCCAGGCGTCCTTGCGGATCGCAAGGTGGTCGGACGGCATGGAGTGGAAGCCCGGATAGGTGGCGTGGCTGACCAGGTCATAGAGACCCAGACCGACATTGTTCGCCAGACCCGACGCGTCGGCACCGTCGATGATGCCGGTCTCCATTGCGGTGAAGATCTCGGTGAAGTCCATCACGATCGGCTTCGCGCCCAGCTCGGCAAAGATTTCGGTCTCAAGCCCCGGCGGCGACCGGAACTTCCAGTCCTTCAGATCGCCCGGGCCGGCGATCGGCCGCGACGAAGACATGGACTCCTGACCGTAGATCCACCAGCCGATCAGCTGCATGTCGAACTTGTTGTATAGCGAGTTGGCCGCCTCGGACCCGCCGCCATAATAGAACCAGGCATACTGCTGCCAGGGTGTGTCATAGCCGCCCATGATGTCGCCGACGAACTGGAAGGCGGGGTTCTTACCGGTCTGGTAAGCACCGCCGGTCATGTCGCCGTCCAGGATACCGGTTGCGGCCGCGTCGAAGGTTTCGACCGACTTCACCACAGAGGACGAGAAGAACATCTCGATGTCGAGGCGTCCGCCCGACATGGTCTCGACGTCGTCGACGAACTGCTGGGCAAGCTTGCCCGACACCGTCTCGGGCGCGTAGTGGGTCTGAATCCGAAGCGTGTAGTCGGCGGCGTTAACCGTCGTCGCGGCGGCAAAGGCGCATGCAACCAGCGCAGCGCTTCCCGCGGCCAATTTGGCAATTCTCATTCGATTTCCTCCCTCGTGTGTCACCAGCCGACTTTCGCCGGTCTTCGTGAAGTCGTGAAACGGGGCGCGCCGCGCGCCCTCGAGCATCGGAGGCTAGAGCAAGCCGCACAGTGTGACAACTGCTTACCTACCGACGACGTGCCGGACCCGGGTCAATTCCTGTTCCAGCAGGAGGCCCAGTGCCCCGGGGCCTTCTCTTCCATAGGTGGCATTTCCCGCCGGCACGTATCGGTCGCCAGGGGGCAGCGAGTCTGGAACCGGCAGCCCGTGGGCGGTGTCAAAGGGTTGGGAGCCTCGCCGGAATAGACGATGCGCCGGCGCGAGCGCTCCAGCCGCGGGTTTGGGATTGGGACCGCGGACAGCAACGCCTCGGTATAGGGGTGTTTCGGGTCGTGATAGATCGCTTCGCTGGGCGCGATCTCGATCAGTTTGCCCGCATACATGATGGCGATGCGGTGCGAGATGTGCTGGACCACCGACAGATCGTGGGCGATGAACAGATAGGTCAGGCCCAGCTGGCTCTGCAGGTCCTGCAGCAGGTTCACAACCTGTGCCCGGATCGAGACGTCCAGGGCCGACACCGGCTCGTCAGCGACGATGAATTCGGGTCTTAGCGCCAGCGCCCGGGCGATGCCGATCCGTTGCCGCTGACCGCCGGAAAAGGCGTGTGGATAGCGGTCGCCGGCATCGGTCGGCAGGCCAACCAGGTGCAGCAGTTCGGCGACCCGCGCGTGGGCCTCTTCCTCGCCCTCGACCAGGCCGTGGACGATCAGTGGTTCCGCCACGGTCTCGCGGACCCGCATGCGCGGGTTGAGGCTGGCGTAGGGGTCCTGGAAGATCAGCTGCATGTGCCGGCGCAACTGGCGCAACGGCTCGCCCGTGGATTCGGTGATGTCCTGGCCGCGGAAGCTGACCCGGCCGCGGGTGATCGGCACCCGGCGCAAGATCGCTCTGCCGGTGGTGGTCTTGCCCGATCCGCTTTCACCCACCAGGCCAAGGGTCTCGCCGGGCCGGATCGAAAAACTGACGTCGTCCACCGCATGGACGACCAACCGGTTTTGGCCCCAGAATCCGGAATGGCCGCCGCCGAAATGCACGGTCAGACCGTCGACCGCAACGAGGGCATCCGGATCCGTAGCGGGCATCGCCGGCATCGCGTCGACCTCAGGCTGCGCCACCGGTCCCTCCGGCGCGGGCCGCCGCGGACCGCGTCGCCGCGTCGGGCCAGGCTTCGGCAAAAGGATGGGCGCAGGCGGCATGGCGGTGTTGATTCAGGCGGTCGAGCGCCGGATCCTGCAGACAGGCCTCGTCGGCAGCCGGACAGCGGGGCGCAAAGGCACAGCACGCCGGTGGCCCGATCAGGCTGGGCGGCGTGCCGTCGATGGAGATCAGCCGTTCCATCCGGTCGTCCAGCCGCGGGGTCGAACGCAAAAGCCCCATCGTGTAGGGGTGCGCCGGGTTCTCGAAAAGATCGTCGGCCGGCCCTTCTTCGACGATGCGGCCGGCATACATCACCGCCACCCGATGGCACAGACCGGCAACGACACCCAGGTCGTGCGTGATCATCACCACCGAGAGGTCGAGACGCTGTTGCAGGTCGGCCAGCAGCTCCAGGATTTGCGCCTGGATCGTCACATCCAGCGCCGTGGTCGGCTCATCGGCGATGAGCAATTCAGGTTCGCAGGCCAGCGCCATGGCGATCATGACGCGCTGGCGCATGCCGCCCGACAGTTCGTGCGGGTACTGCCTCAGGCGACGCTCGGGCGCGTTGATCCCGACCAGATCCAGAAGGTCCTTCGCCCGCGCATTCGCAGCCTCTGCCGACATGCCCAGGTGGTGCCGCAGCACCTCGGTGATCTGGGCGCCGCACGTGAAGACCGGGTTCAAAGAGGTCATCGGGTCCTGGAAGATGATCGACATGGCCCGGCCGCGCACCGACCGTGCATAGCGCCGGCCCGGCGGGCCCAGCAGCGTGCGGCCCTTCCAACGGATATCGCCGCCCGTGATCTCGCCCGGCACATGGACCAGCCCCATCGCCGCCTGGACCGTCACGCTTTTGCCCGAGCCGCTTTCCCCGACCAGTCCCAGTGTCTCTCCCGGCCGCACGGACAGCGAAACGCCGCGCACAGCCTCGACCGTGCCGCCCCGGGTCGTGAAATGGACGAACAGGTTGTCGATCTCGAGCAAAGGGGGCGTTGCCGTCATGCGCGCGCCTCGCGCGGGCGCCGCCGCTTGGCGGTCGCGGCAACATTGCGGGCGAAACGTTTCTCGCGTTCCTGCGGGTCGGAGGTCACCCGGATCCAGCTTGCCAGCATGTTGATCGCCAGCACGGTCACCGCAATGGCGATGCCGGGGATGGTGACCAGCCACCAGGCGCGGAACATGTACTCCTTGCCGTTGGCCACATCCAGGCCCCAGGACGTTTCCGGCGGCTGCACGCCAAGGCCCAGGAACGACAGCGCGGCCTCGGCCAGCACGATGCGCGCGAACTCCAGGATCGCCAGGGTCAGCAGGGGCGAGATCAGGTTGGGCAGGATGTGGCGGCCGATCACGCGCGACGACCGGCAGCCGACCATCTCCGCCTCCTCCACGTAAGGCAACTGGCGGACAGAAAGCACGATGCCGCGCGTCATGCGGCCATAGACCATCCATCCGTTCAGCGCGAGCACGACGACGACCGTCAGCACGGACGGCCCAACTACGGCGAGGATGATCAATGCCAACAGCAGGCCGGGAAAGGCGATCTGGGTGTCGATCCAGCGCATGATGAAGGCGTCGGTGCGACCGCCGCGGTACCCGGCCAGCAGCCCCATGAAGATGCCGAAGCCGCCCGCCAGCAGCACAACTGCGGTCCCCACCAGCAAGGACACTCGTGACCCGTAGATGACCCGTGACAGGACATCGCGGCCCAGATGATCTGTTCCCAGGACATGGTCCCAGCTTCCGTCCGCCTGCCAGACGGGCGGCTGGAGCCGGTCCCGCAGCGATTGGTCGGCCGGGTCGAACGGCGCCAGCGCAGGAGCGAAAACGGCGACCAGGATGAGGGCCAGAATGACCACCAGGCCGGCGAAACCGGCCTTGTCCTGCCACAGTTCATGGCCCAGGCCGCGCGCGGCGGAGTAGAGTTCGTGCGGCCGGCCATAGAATGCCGCCGCCCGCGCGGTCACCGCGTCAGTGCCCGGACCCGCGGGTTCGGGAGCGACGCTTGGCGCGCCGGACGAATCGGTTTCCGTCGCCATGGCGCCTCAGTCGATCTTGATCCGCGGATCGATCGCCCGGTAGACGACGTCCACGCTGAGATTGATCAGCACCACCATGATCGCGACCGTGAAGACGATCGCCTGCAGCAGGATCAGGTCCTGCCGCTCGATCGCCTGGATCGCGGTCAGCCCCAAGCCGGGCCAGGCAAACACGGTTTCGACGACGACCGTGTAGCCCGCCAGCGCCCGGATGAATTCCCAGGCCGCCAAGGTGAGAACCGGAACCGCCGCGTTGCGCAAGGCATGCATTCCCACCACCTTGACGAACGGCATGCCCTTGGCCTCGGCCGTCTTGACGTATTGCGCGTTCAACTCGTCGATCATCTGCGAGCGCACCACCATGACCAGGCGGGTCATCGCCGGCAGCGCCAGCGTGACGGCCGGCAGAATCAGATGGGTTGCGGAAAAGGCGCCCGAACTGGGCAGCCAGCGCAGCTTGACCGCGAACACGACGATCAACAGGAGTCCCAGCCAGAACTGGGGCACCGAGAGGCCCAGAAGGCTGAGAAAGACCGTGAACCGGTCGACCAGACCGCCGGGTCTGAGCGCTGCGATGATCCCCAGGGGAATTGCCAGCAGTATGGCAAGCCCCAGGCCCGCCCCCACCAACTGCAAGGTCGCGGGCAGGCGTTCGAAGACGATTTCCATCGCTGGGCGGTGCTGCCACAGCGACTCGCCGAAATCGAGCTTTACGAGATCCTGCAGATAACGGACGAACTGGACTCCGATCGGCTGATCGAAGCCCAGTTGCCGTTCGAATTCGGCCCGCTGTTCGGCGGTCGCTTCCAGCGGCAGCATGACCCTGACCGGATCCCCGATCATCCGCGTCACCACGAAGACGATGACGGTGACGCCGAAGATCACGATCAGGCCATGCCACAGCCTGGAGAGGACCATACGGCCCATAAGCGACCCCCGCCCGCGGATCAGCCGCCGATCTGCATATCCTTGACCAGCAGCTTGGCATCGACGCGCGGCGTCCAGTCAAGCCGCTCGCTGAGGCCGTAGACGTCTTCGATGTTCAAGAGCCACACGAAGTAGGCCTCGTCGAACGCCCGCTGCACCGCTTCGTTGTACATGGTGGCCCGCTTCTTGATGTCGGTCTCGGTGCGGGCACCGTCGATCAACTCGGCCAACTTGGCGTCCTTGTTCGACGAGCCGATGCCGTCCAGGTGATAGTAAGCGGAGAACGGACGGTCGGCGTCCAACAGCTCGTTCGAGCTCACCACGAAGATCGCGTCGCCGCGGTTTTTGCGATCGAACAGGCGATTGAGGTACTCGTCGAACTCGAAGATACGGACGTTCGCCTTGACGCCGACCTCTTCCCAATAGGCCGCGACCACCTCCACGAGCTCACGGTCCTTCAGCCAGCGGCCGGCGGTCCCGATCAGTTCGACCTCGACACCCTCGGCCCCGGCCTCGGCAAGCAGCGCCTTCGCCTTTTCCGGATCGTAGGGATACCCGTCCACGGCGTCGTTGAAGCCGAAGAACGACGGGGCCAGCAGCTGGCCTTCCGCGACCTTGGCATAACCTTCGAACAGGCTCTCAGCCAGTGCCTGCTTGTCGACGGCGTAGTTCAGGGCCTGACGCACCCGGACGTCCTGGGTGGGACCGCTGATGGCGCTGAGGATGATGATCGGCAGCTCCAGCCCGCTCACATGCGCGGCCTTGGGGACCTGCGAAACAAACTCGGGCAACAGGTTGGTGGTCAGGTCGACCTCGCCCGCAAGCAGTCCGGCAAGCCGGGTTCCCGATTCCTCGATGAAGCGGAACTGAACCTCGCCCACGCCGGGCTTGCCGCCCCAATAGTCGTCATTGGCCGCCAGCGTGATGCTGTTGCCGCGGCCCCAGGAGGCCAGCTTGTACGGCCCCGTGCCCACCGGCTTGGAGTCGAAGTCCGCGGACTGGGCGTGCTGTGGCGGCACCATCTTCATCCAGTACATGCGCGTCGGCAGGATCGGGTCCGGGCCCGACGTCATGACATGCAGTGTGTTTTCGTCCACCGCCTTGGCGCCGGAAATGGTGGAAAAGAACGACCCCTGCTCGGAGTTGAAGTCCGGGTTGATGATGCGGTTGACGCTGAAGGCCGCCGCCTCGGCATTGAACGGCTCTCCGTTGTGGAACACGACCCCCTGGCGCAGCTTGAATTCCCAGGTCGTCCCGTCGACCTGGGTGGGGGCCGCGGCCGCAAGGCCTGGACCCAGCTTGCCCATGGCGTCGCGCACCATCAGGGTTTCGTAGATATTGTCGTTGATCGCCCGCTCGCCGCCGTCGTCGCGGCTCTGCGGATCCAATGTCGTCGGCTCGGACCCGATGGCAATAGTCAGATCGGCCGCCTGAATGGACGTCGCCATGGCGGCGGTAATCACCGTCGCCAGGATCATCCGTGTCGATTTCACGAATCCCATGTCTCGTCGCCTCCTTCTTTCTTGTTTCTGGTCGCCGATGCGATGGGGCGCTGGCGTAATCTGCCTTTCCCGCGCGATCGGCGATTTCCGGTGCTGCATCGGAAAAACGAACGATGGTATACAATAGACCGAAACGTCAAGCCATTCTGATGGGTAAGGACTGCACGCGATGGATGACACCCGGTATGACGGCCAGGCGGCACGGATAGCTCCCAGCATCGGCGACCGGCACCGCTCGCTGAACGATCTGGTGACCGACGCGCTGCGCGACGCGATTCTGGGCGGCCGATTCCAGCCAGGCGAGCGGCTGGTCGAGGACCGGATTGCCTCGTTGTTCGGCGTCTCGCGCAACCCGGTGCGCGAGGCTCTGCAATCCTTGAAGAGCGAAGGCCTGGTCGAGCTGCTGCCGCGCCGCGGCGCGACCGTGTCCAGCCTGTCGCCCGAGGAAGCCAGCGAGGTGATCGAACTGCGCGCGGCGTTGGAGGGGTTGGGCGCGCGCCTCGCCGCTCGGCGCTGTCCGCCGGACCTCAGGGACCGGATGCGCGACATCGTCAGTACCGGCGAACAGGCCGCCGAGCGAAAAGACACGGCCGCACTGCGGGACCTGAACGACGAGTTCCACGCCCTGCTCGCCGCCGCAGGGGCGAACCGCTATCTCGAGGACTTCATGCGCCTTCTGCGACGCAAGACCTTCTGGTTGTTCGCGACAACCACCGAGCAGCGGGCCATCGACTCCTGGCACGAGCACGCCAGCATCCTGAACGCCGTCCTGTCTGAGGACGAGGACATGGCGGAACTGCTGGCCAGCCGGCATGTGACCAATGTGGGCGCGTTCTATCTCCGCGAGGCCACCCATGCGGCCGGCGCACCGGAAGAAAACACCTCTGCCGCCTGAGGGCCCCGATCCAACTGTCATGCCGTTCATCGACAATGCCCAGGTCCGCGCACTGTTGAGGCCCGCCGACGCGATTGCTTCGATCGAACAGGCATTCGCAGCCTTCGCAACGGGCGACGCGGCCGTTCAGGAACGCCGGCGGACCGCCGTGGGGCAGACCAAGCTCAGCACCATGGGCGCCGTCCTGAAGGAACAGGGGGTCGCAGGCGCCAAGGTCTATACGACCATCAACGGAGCCTTCCGGTTCGTGGTTCTGCTTTTCGACGCCGAAAGCGGTGCGCCCTTGGCCTGCATCGAAGCCGACGCCTTCACCGAACTGCGAACCGCCTGCGTGACCGCGATCGTCGCGCGCCTGGGGCTGACCGAGACCGCCCGCGAAGCGCTGGTATTCGGGACGGGGGTGCAGGCCCGATCCCACATCAAGCTGCTGAGCGCCGATCCGCGGCTTGCGCGGTTTCAGGTGGTCAACCGCGGCGACGCGTCCGGGTTTTGCGAGGACATGAGCCGCGAGACCGGCCGCCCGGTCGTTTCTTGCGACGATGTTGAGGATGCCCTCGGGAACGCCGACCTGGTCGTTACCGCCACGCGCACCGCCGCACCGGTCGTGCGCGGCGCGGCGTTGAAACTCGGCTCTTTCGTCGCCGCAATCGGATCCACATTGCCGTCTCACGCCGAGGTGGACACCGAAACGGTTCGGCGTGCCGCATCCATCATCGTGGAGTGGCAGCCGCAAACACTAGCCGAGGCAGGTGACCTGGTGCGCGCGGACAGCGAAGGCGCGCTGGACAAGAACCGGATTGTCGAACTGGGTGACATCGTCGCCGGCAAGGCCCGGGCGCGCCGCGCGCCCGACGAGGTCGTGTTGTTCGAATCCGTCAGCATCGGCCTGGAGGACGTGGCGGTGGCCGCCGCTGTCTATCGTGCCGCCCGTCAGATGGCGTGTTGAGCGCCAACTCTTGATTGCGGATCCAGATTGTATACAGTATCCCGACGTATCCGGATTTCCCGACAGACCGCGCAACGGAGGCATGGCATGGCCAAAAGCGCATTTCGCGAAAACATCGAGGAGGCCATCCAGGGCCGGCACTCGAAGGTTCATCCCTGGAGCGAGGCCTGGGTGACCGGCGGCCTCAACAGGCATCTTCTGGGCGAGTGGGCGAAGCAGCACTATCACTACGTCCACCATTTCCCCTGGTGGTGCGGCACCGTCTACGCGAACGCACCCGACCAGGAAACCAAGGAATTCCTGCTTGAGAACATGATGGAAGAGGAAGGCTTCGTCGGCGAGGAAGGCTTCCCCCAGGTCAAGCACACGGATCTTCTGATCGAGTTTGCCGAGCACTGCGGCAAGACCCGCGAGGAAGTGGAGAGTGCCCAGATCAACGGCGAACTGCTGCCCGAGACCCTGGGCCTGCAATCCTGGTGCTTCCGCCAGTCCTACAAACCGACAGAAGAGGCGGTCGCCGGACTGCTGGTCGGCCTGGAAAGCCAGGTCCCGCAGATCTATAGCCGGACCACGCCGCCGCTGATCGAGGAATACGGGTTCACCGAAGAAGAGGTCGTGTTCTTCCGTCTGCACATCGTTGCCGACACCGAACACGGCGAGCGCGGGTTCGAGATCCTGGAAAGGCTGGCCGATACCGATGCGAAAAAGGCGGCCTGTCTGCGCGTGGTCAACGAAGCGACCATGATGCGCCGGCTTTATCTGGACGGGCTGCACAACAAGTACCTGGCGCAACCGCAACAGGCCGCGGCGGAGTAGGCCGGAACGACAGCCGCCGGTCCCAGGTCGGCCGGTGTGGACATAACCGCGTCGAAACGGCCCGCCGAAGACCCGGCGGGCCGTTATGCGAGCGGACGAAGAATGGGGAGTGCACGCATGATTACCAAGCAGGTTCTCAGCCTGGCCGAGGCCGAACTGATCCTCGACGCCGCCCAGAAGAAGTCGGAGGAGTTCGGTGGCATTCACTGCATTTGCATTGCCGACGATGCAGGCTATCCGGTCGCCCTCAGGCGGCTTGACGGCGGCAAGGTCACCGGCGTGCAAATCGCCGAGAACAAGGCATTCACCGCTGCCGGCCATCGCAGGGTGACCCACACATTCACAAACACCTATCCCGGCGAAGAGGCCTGGGGAATCTTCACCCAGCACGGCGGCCGCATCACCGTGTTCGTCGGCGGTTATCCCATCTATGTGGACGGCAAGGTCGTCGGCGGCATCGGCGTCTCCGGCGGCAACGGCGAACAGGACATCGCCGTCTGCGAGGCCGGAATCGCGGCCTTTGCCGAGCATATGAAGGCCACCGGGGGCGGTGACGTGACGGTTCCCGAAAAGGCCAAAAAGGCGTGAGCGCCTTTGCAAACCCGGTTGCCGGCGAATGCGGCGCAGCCGTACGGACCGGTCACGGGGAGAAAGACTTCTACACCGCCACCAAGACCGTTTATCTCACCGGCTGAGGCGACGGGGACTCGATGCCCGACTGGTCCGCGTTCACCGTCGTCGACTGGAATCTCTTCGCCATGGCCTGCATCGTCGTCGCGGCCGCGGCGCTGTTGCAGTCCATGGTCGGCATCGGATTCGGCATGGTCGCCGCACCGGTTCTGGCAATCATCGATCCGGTGATGGTGCCGGGCCCCTTGCTGGCGCTTGCCCTGGCGATGGCCGCCCTGATGCTGGCGCGCGAATGGCACAGCGTCGACCGTGAGGGGCTGGTCTTTGCGCTCATGGGACGCATCCCGATGTCGTTTCTGGCCGGCCTGACGGCCGGGCTCTTGTCCCCGCAGCTGTTCATGTTGGTGTTCGCGGCGATCATTCTGGTCGCGGTCGGTCTCAGCCTCAGCGGCTGGCGGCTTCCGGCGACCCGGCGCAATCTGCTGCTCGCGGGCGGCGTGTCGGGCTACATGGGAACAATCACATCGGTCGGCGCGCCGCCGATGGCGATCGTCTACCAGCATGCGGCAGGTCCCACACTCAGGGGGACGATGGGGGCCTATTTCGTGATCGGGACGACTGTTTCGATCGCAGCGCTTGCCCTGTTCGGCCAGTTCGACCTGGCCGACCTCTCTCTCACTTTGAAACTGGTTCCGGCGTTGTTCGTCGGATTCTTTCTGTCTCGCTGGTTCGTGGGTTTTGCCGACCGCGGGTGGCTGCGCGGCGCCGTCCTGACGATCTGCGTCCTGTCCTCGGTGGCGCTGATCGCCAAGTCCATGATGTGACGACGGGGACGACCGAAAGAAGGGATCAGACATGACGGACTCCGATCTTTTGCCGGTCACAGCATATTCCGAGCCCAAGGCATTCCAGGCCGAGCGGCGCGGCCTTTTCGGTCGCGGTTGGCATCCGATCGCGCCGCCGGGGGCACTGAGCCAGCCGGGCGCCTATGTCGCGCTTGGTTACGGCGGCCACCCCGTCTTTGCCATGACCGGCGACGACGGGACGCCACGGGTCTTCAAGAACGTTTGCGCCCACCAGCAGATGCTGGTCCTGGACAACGGTCGAGGCGTTTGCGAACGCCTGCGTTGCCGCTTTCACGGCTGGACCTACGACCGAGCGGGCGTCCTGGTTTCCGCGCCGCCGCCCGTCGCCCCCGACGGGGACCTCAGCGACCACCCGCTTGCCCGGTGTCCGTCCGAAGCCACCACCGCCCTTTTGTGTGCCGCGTTCGAGCCGGATCCTGTGCCGTTCGATCCTGCGCCCTGGGCTGCGGCGGATAAACTGGCCGACATGACATTGGTCGGGTCGCAAACGGCCGCCTTGGCCGTGAACTGGAAATCCGTCATCGACATCCTTGTCGGCGAGTCCGGGCTCGCGGGCACGTAGGATCTGGCCTGGCACTGGATGCCGCCAGCGACAAATCTGGTCTCAACAGATCAAACGGCCGTCCTGCTGCAGGTCGTTGCGCGCACCTTCCGCAAGACCGAACTACATTGGCACGTTTTCGCAGGCTCGGTAGAAGCGCCGGACTGGGCCGGGCCGTGGATCGAGTCGCTGTCGGCAGCCGCGGAAGCCCGGGCGACGGCAATTGCCGACGGTACGATGCCAGCCGTAACCAATCCCGACGCGCTGGCAGACCTGCACGGCCTGATCGCCGCGGCGACGGCAGACGGGCCATGACGGGCGATCGGCTGTTCCCCGAAATCGAACCCCACGCGACGGGTAGGCTGGAGGTCTCGGACCTTCACACGATGTTCTACGAAGAAGTCGGCAAACCACGAGGAAGGCCCGCCTTGTTTCTGCACGGCGGACCCGGCGTCGGCATCCTGCCGGGCTACCGCCGTTTCTTCGATCCGGATCATTACCGTGTGATCCTGCCCGATCAGCGCGGGGCCGGGCGCAGCACGCCGCACGCCGAGATCCGGCAGAACACGACCTGGGACCTTGTCGCGGACCTGGAGAAATTGCGGCGGCGTCTCGGCATCGAGAACTGGGTGGTGATGGGTGGCAGTTGGGGCAGCCTGTTGGCGCTCTGTTACGCCATCGCCCATCCCCAAAGCGTCGCCGGCATCATCGTCCGGGGGGTCTTCCTGGGGCGCCCGTCCGACATCGCCTGGCTCCATCAGCCCGGCGGTGCCTCAGAGATCTTTCCCGACGAATGGGAACGTTATGCGGGCGCGGTTGCCGAGAGGGGCTCGCCCGCTATCGTCTCGGCCTACCTGAAGCACCTGACCAATCCCGATGAAGAGGTGCAGATTGCGGCCGCACGGGCCTGGGCACGATGGCAGTCGGCGACCATGACGCTGATCCCCGACCAGGCTGCCATGGCGGAGATTGCCGGCGGCCGTTCGGCCCTCGCCATTGCCCGGATCGAGTGCATCTACACCCACGACCGGTTCTTCCTGGAGAGCGAGGATCACGTGCTGGAAAACGCCGGCCGGATCGTCCAGGGACGCTACGACGTGATATGTCCGACGGTCCAGGCCTGGGATCTGCACCAGGCGCTGCCCGCATCCAGGCTGACGATCGTCCCGGACGGCAGCCACTCGCCGATGGAAGCCGGCATGGCCGCCGCCCTCGTGGGCGCGACCGAGGAATTCAGGTCGAACGCCGTTTGACCGGGCCGGTCAGGCCGCTTCGCGATAAAGCCCCAGTAGCCGCTGCACCCCACCGTCGGAAAAGCTGAACAGCACCGCGCGGCCGTCGGTCTCGTGGCGGTGCCTGACCCATGGCGGCACCACGAAGTGGTCCTTCGGGCCCCAGTCGAAGATCTGCTCCGTTCCGTCCCGCAGGGTCATCACGGTCCGGCCGGTGCCTTCAACGCAGGAGAAGACCTGGCCCTCCGTGGTCCGCCGGTTCTCGCCCGCAAACCCCGCGGGCAACAGCGTCAGGAAGGCCGACAGCGTCTTCATGATCGGGCCGCCGTTGGTGGGGTCGATGTATTCCATGCACCAGCCGCGCTTGGGGTCCGGATCGGCATAGGCCGCAAGCGACTCCAGCGCCTCCATCGAGGCGGCGAAGGGATAGTGGAAGATCGGGCTGGACGGGCCTTCGTACCGGTCCCCGACCGGGCGCATGTTGCGGCCGTAACGCGCATAGGACGACCCTTCCGGCCGGTTCGTGGGAAACTGCGGGTCGGGATAGCCCTCGGCAAAGACGGGGCCGAGATACCGCACCAGCGGGATATCCAAGCCGTCCAGCCAGACCATCGGCGCCTCGCCGTCATGGCCGTGGTCGTGCCAGGCCCAGTTGGGCGTCAGGATCAGATCGCCCGGGGCCATGTAGGCTTTCTCGCCGTCGACCGCGGTGAAGGCCCGCTCACCTTCCACGATGAAGCGGAAGGCGCTGGGCGTGTGCCGGTGCGCCGGCGCGACCTCGCCGGGCAGGATCAGTTGCAGGCCTGCATAGAGCGTCTCCGTGATCGCGCTTTTTCCCGCAAGCCCCGGGTTCTCCAGGATCAGGACGCGGCATTCCGCTTCCTCGGCCGAGATCAGCCTACCGGACTCCAGCAACAGGGGCCGCACCTCGTCGTAGTGCCATCGATGGGGAACCGCATCGGTCACCGGTTCGCGCGCAAGCAGGTGGTGAATGACCTCCCATAGGGGCGCCAGGCTGAGGGGCTCCAGCCGTTCGTAGTACCGGTCGCGCTCCTCCGCGGTCGATGTGAACTTGTTCATGGGTCCAGGTCCTCGTCTCTCGTCAGCCGCGCAGCGCCCGCGCCCGGTCGGACAGCGACAGGCCGTGGCCCGGCGTCTCCGCATCGATGGTGATGGTCCCGTCCGGCGCCATTTCCGGAAGCCCCTCGAACATCGGCTCCAGCAGGGCGAAATCCTCCAGCCAGGTCACCGCCGGAGCGGCGGCGGCCAGGTGCACGAACAGGCCGGGCAGGAAATGCGGCGCCACACCCAGACCGTGAAAGGCTGCGACCCCGGCCAGCGCCAGGGAAGGAGTCAGTCCGCCGATCATCGCCAGGTCCGGCTGCAGGATGCCGGCCAGCCGATCGGCCACATAGGGTTCGAAGGCCGCCAGCGTCTGCAGGTGCTCGCCCGTGGCGATGGTCACCGACGCGCCGTCAGCCAACCTCCGGAAACCGCCAAGGTCGGATGCCGGCAACGGTTCCTCGACAAACAGTACGCCGTGATCGCGGGCCACCTCCAAAAGGCGCCGGGCGCGGGCCAGGTCGATCTTTTCATTGACGTCCAGCATCAGGTACCGGTCCGCCGGCAGGGCGGCCCGGACCGCCGCGATCATCGCATCGTCCTGGGGCACCGCCCCGACCCGCGGCTTGACGCCCCGAAAGCCCGCCTCGGTTGCCGCAAAGGCGGCGTCTGCGGCCGCAGCCGGCGCCATGCCCGGCTGGAACGGGCCGCTGGCATAGACCGGAACGGCGCGCGGCGCCCCGCCCATGGCAACGCCCAGGGGCCGGCCCGCACGTTTCGCCGTCAGGTCCCACAGGGCGACATCCAACGCCGCCAGCGCCAGCATGTTCCAGCCGCTCCCGGTGCGGTTGAAACTCTTCGCGATGGCCCGCCAGGCCGGCTGCGGCGCCGGGACGGGTTCGCCGACCAGGAACCGGTCGGCCAGCGACCGGCAGAGGGGTGCGAGCGGTGCGCCGCCGCCGGCAATCACGTAACTGAAGCCGAAACCGGTCGCCCCGTCGTCGTCCGTCAGCGTGGCCGTCAGCAAATCCACCTCCGACACGCCAGAGCCGCCCATGGGGCGGTCCAGCCGGTAGGTGATCAGATCGACGGCACAGGCTGCGATCCGGCCCATGGGTCTCAGCCCTGGCGGACCGGGACGGTCATGCCGCCGATCCCCTCGATCCAGCATGTCATCACGTCGCCGGGGGCGACCGGCGCGACCCCTTCGGGTGTTCCGGTCATGATGATGTCGCCGGGATAAAGCGTATAGGCCGAGGTCGCGTATTCGATCAGCCTGGGGATGTCCCAGATCAGGTGGCTCGTGTTCGACTTCTGACGTTCCTCGCCGTTGACCTTGATCCAGAAATCGAGGTTGTTGGGATCCGGGATCTCGTCGGCGGTCACCAGCCAGGGGCCGAGCACGGCGAAACTGTCGAAGGACTTTCGAAAGCTGCGGTCCTCGGTGCCGCGCACCGTCATATCAAGCCCGATCGCATAGGCCGCGACCAAATCCATCGCCTCGTCGCGCCCGACGCGATAGCCCTCCTTGCCGATCACGACCGCCAGTTCCACTTCGTGGTCGATGCGTCGGTCGGTCCAGGTCAGGGTGACCCCGTCGTCGGGGCCCACCAGCGCCGTGCTGTTCTTCAGGAACAGGCCCAGGTCGTCGATGGTCTTGACGTTGGTGCCGTGATGGATGCCGGGGTCGGCGCGGGCCTCGTCCAGGTGCTTCTTGTAGTTCACAGGCGCGGCCAGGATCTTGGTGGGCGTCGCAATCGGGCTGTGCAGCGACACGTCTGTCAAGGCGATGCGCCGTCCCGCTTCGGCAGCGGCGGCGATCGGCCGTTTCAACAGACCCAGGTGGCGGACCAACGGATCACCGGGCGTCAGCGGCCAGTGGTCAATGGGCATTGCATCCACGGCGGGGGTCACGTCGATGACCGTGTCGTCCTGCACCAGCCCCAGCCGATCATTGTCAAACCGTGCAAGTCTCATCGTTCCGTGCCCTTACCGCAGTTCTACCGTCAGCGGATCGTAGGAAAACAGCCAGCGCGACCGCTCCGCCGCCATGTCGCGTTTCGAAAAGGCGGCACGCAGTTCCTCGACCGTGTCCAGATGGAACAGTTGCCCGTTGGCCGCGGATTCGGTCACGATCCGTGCCGTCCTGTCGACCCTGTTGCGCTGATAGAGGTCCAGCGCCTCGGCAGGATCGCCGCATTGCGCCAGGCATCGGCTTAGAACGGCGCCGTCCTCCACCGCCATGCAGGCCCCCTGTGCCATGTAGGGCAAGGTCGGGTGCGCGGCGTCGCCCAAGAGCGTGGCACGATCCGTACTCCAGCCGGATACGGGCGCCCGATCATTCATCGCCCAGCGATAACACTCGTCCTTGTCCGCGGCATCGATGATGGCCTGGATTCGGGATGCCAGCCGGCGAAGTCGGCCTTCAGCTCGTCCCAGGGATGCCGCGACGTCCAGTTCTCTTCCTCCCAGTCGCCGAACTCCACCAGGCCGACGAAATTGAGGATCTCCCCGCCGCGCAGATAGTAAACCACCGCGTGGCGCTTGGGCCCGACCCAGATTTCCGTCGACAGCCCGCCATTGTCGCGTTCCTTCGCCGGCAGGCGTTCGACCGGGACCATGATCCTCCAGGCCACATCGCCCACATAGTGGGCCTTCGTGAAACCGATGATCTGGGCGCGGATCATCGATTTGATGCCGTCGGCCCCGACCAAAACGTCGCCGCGCACCGTTCGTCCGTCTTCCAGCGCCAGGGACACACCGTCCGCGTCCTCTGCAAAACCCGTCACGCGCGCGTTCAATCGGACCGCATCGGGCTTCAGCGCGGTGAGCCGGCGTACCAGCATCGCGTGGAAGTCGGCCCGGTGCACCGTGTAGTAGGAAACACCGTGGCGCTGGACATAAGTCTCGCCCAGCGGAATTTCCTGGATCACTTCGCCGCTGTCGAACAGGCGAAACTCATAGCTCTTCGGCTTGACGGCCACGGCCTCCAGGTCCGGACCCAGTCCGATATCCAGAAGGACCCGGACCGCATTCGCGCTCAGCTGCACGCCCGCCCCGACCTCGCCGAGTTCGGGCGCCTGCTCGTAGATCTCCACGTCGAACCCGGACCGCAGCAGGCAGATCCCCGCCGTCAGGCCGCCCAGGCCGCCGCCTGCGATCAGAACCTTGGAAATGGTCATCGGCCTTCCAGCACTCGCAAGCACATCCCCGTCTGCATACCAAGCTTAGCCTGACGCTGTCATCTCCAGCACTATAGAAACGACTTGGTCCATTGCACGTGGTCGGCGTGCCGGGTGACACGCTGCATCAGTTCCTTCGACGCAACTCCGTCGAGTTCCTTGGGCGCCACGCCGTCGCGCAGAGAAGACAGCGTCCGGTGGACGGCCTCGACCGCGGCGGCGAACGGCTGGTGGCCCTGCAGGCAGATCCGCACGCCGCGGCCGCCGAGATAGTCGAGGTCGATCAGGTCGGCATCGGCGCCACCGATGATCAGCGGCACGGAGATCTCGCCTGCAACCGCGTCCAGATCCGCCCGCGACTTCAGACCCACCAGGAAGATCGCATCCGCGCCGGCCTCTTCGTATGCCCTGGCGCGCACGATCGCGTCTTCGATGGAGGTGATGCCCGGCGCGCCGGTCCGCCCGGCGATGACCAGACCCGGATCGCGTCGCGCCTCGATGGCGGCCCGGACCTTGCCGGCCCCCTCTTCCACCGACACCAGCCTGGCACGCTGCGCGCCGAACGGGCGGGGCAGTTCGGTGTCTTCGATGGAGAGCGCAGCGACGCCCGCATTCTCCAGCGCCTCGACGGTCCGCATGACGTTCAGCGCGTTGCCGTAGCCATGGTCAGCGTCGACCAGCAGCGGCAGGTTCCCGGCACGACAGATCCGGTGCGCCTGGTCGGCAAACTCCGGCAGCGTGATCAGGATCAGGTCCGGAGCGCCCAGGATGGTCATCGACGCGACCGAGCCTGCGAACATGCCGGCCTCGAACTCCAGGTCCTCGGCTATCCGGGCCGAGACCGCGTCGAACACCGAGGCCGGATGGACGCAAGCGTCGCCCGAGAGGAGCGCGCGAAAACGGTGTCGGCGTTCTGTCCAGCGAGACACAGGCAGGTTCCCCCCTTTTTTGATTCTCCAAAGCCTAGCATGTCGGCCGGCACCTGCTTGCACGCAATCACTTCGCGGCGTGGCTGCCACCGGCGCGCCCGTTGACTCCCTTTTAACGATCCCCTACGATTTAAATATCAACCGACGTTTCATATATAAGACATGACATGGACCTGGCACAAAGTCGCGGATGCCGACGACATCACCGAGGATGCCCCCGGCTCCGTCAAGGTGGGCGCCGACCAGATCGTCGTCTTTCAGGTGGACGGCACATTCTACGCCATCGAAGACATCTGCCCGCATGCCTTTGCGCTGTTGTCTCAGGGCTTCGTGGAGGGCGAAGAGGTGGAATGCCCGCTGCACGAGGCGGTCTTTCACATTCCCACGGGCAAGTGCCTGCGCGAGCCGGCGGACCGCGACCTGAAGACCTACGAGACCAAGGTCGAAGACGGCGCCGTCTACGTGCGGGTCTGAGACGCCCGAGCCGGGAGGAGGACACACCATGGACGACAACCCGCACCTCAAACCCTGGCACAAGGCGAGGCCGAACCAGGTGGCCGGCAAAGGCCGGATCGAAACGCCTGAGAGCACCCAGAACATCGTCTGGCAGACCCGCGCCGCGCCGCCGTCGCCTTACGAAAACGAGCTGGCCCAGGCCTTGATCGACTGCTTCGAAAGCGGCATCGAAGACCTGGAGCCCCTGGTCGCCAAGCTGAACGAGATGGGCGTCGTCGCCCCGGACGGCACGCCCTGGACCGCCGAGGTCTTCGAACGCGAGATGGCGCGGCTGGGGAACTGAAGCCTTGGCCGTGGCCGCCGAGAACCGCGCCGCCCATGCGGATCGTTTGCCGCCAAGGATCGCGTTCAGCGGCGTCACGAAACGATTCCGCCAGCCCGGCAAACGCCGCAGCGGCGACGTCATCACGGCGGTCAAGGATGTGAGCCTGTCGGTCAACGAAGGCGAGGTAGTCTCGCTGATCGGCCCGTCCGGTTGCGGCAAGAGCACCCTGTTGAACATGGGCGCAGGCCTCTACCCGCCCACCGCGGGCGAGGTCTTCGTGGATGGCGCCCTGGTGACCGAGCCCAATCCCCACGTGGCCTTCATGCTGCAGAAGGACCTGCTGCTGCCCTGGCGCACGATCCGGCGCAACGTGGAACTGGGCCTGGAAATCCGAAAGGCGCCGGCGGCCGCCCGCAAGGAACGGGCGCTGGAACTTCTCGACAAGTGCCACCTGACCCAGTTCGCCGACCACTATCCGCACCAGCTCTCGGGCGGCATGCGCCAGCGCGCCGCGCTGGCCCGCACCCTGGCGGTCGACCCCACCGTCCTGTTGATGGACGAGCCGTCTTCGGCCCTGGACGCGCAGACCAAGATGATCCTGCAGCAGGACCTGGCCCGGACCCTGGCCGAGGAAGGCCGCACCGCGGTCTTCATCACCCACGACCTGGCGGAATCGGTGGCCCTGTCGGACCGCATCCTTGTGATGAGCGAACGGCCCGGCACCATCATCGAAGAGATTACGGTCGATATTCCCGGCCGCGAGGATCCGCTCAACCGGCGCAAGGACAGCCGGGCGGCGGGAATGATCGCGGAGCTGATGGGCCTGTTGCACGTCAGCGAGCACGCGGTCGAGGAGATGATCTGACAACCAAGACATCCCGCCGCGGGCGGGGAGGCAACCCAAGGAGAAGAAAAATGCTGGCACAGACAATCAAACGCACCGCCGTTGCGGCGGCGGTGGCCGTCGGTCTGGCGGTTGGCGCAGCCGGCCCTTCCGTGGCGCAGGACAAGCAAAAGGTGACCTACCTGCTGCCGGCCCCCACCTTCCTTCCAGCCTTCGGCCCTTGGATGCTGGCCAACGCCCGCGGCTACTACGCCGAAGAGGGGCTGGAGGTCACGTTCCAGTCGGCCAAGGGCGGGGTCGACGTCGCCAAGCAGGTGGGCGCCGGCAACGCGGACATCGGCGGCGGCATCGGCGACACGCCGATCATCGTGCGCGCCAACGGCATTCCCGTGAAAGCCGTGGCCGTCCTGGGCGGCCGGGCGCTGACCCAGCTGGTGGCGACGGAAGAAAGCGGCATCAAGGGACCGGCCGACCTCAAAGGCAAGGTAGTGACCACGCTGTCCTACCAGGACACGACCTATTATGCGCTGCTGGGCGCACTTTCCACCGCCGACCTCACCAAGAACGACGTGCAGATCCAGGCCGCCGGACCGGCGGGTGTCTGGAAGCTGTTCGTGGCCGGCGAAGCCGATGCCATGGCCGCGGTGCCCGACTGGATCGGGCTCGCCCGCGCCCAGGGCAAGAATGTGCGCATCATGCCGATCGAGGATTACTTCCCGTTGATGGCACAGGCGATCCTGGCCTCGGACGACACCATCAAGAACCGGCCGGAGCTGATCGAAAAGCTGGTGCGGGCCACGCTGAAGGGCATGGCGGACATCATGAAGGATCCCACCGGCGCCGCGGCCGACTACGTCAAGGCCATCCCACAGCACAAGGGCAAGGAAAAGGCCATGGAGGCGGTGTTCCGGCTCTACAACGAGTACGTCTATCCGGGCCAGGCGACACTGGGCGCGATGGATCCTGCCCGCCTCGAAAAGGTGCAGGATTTCTACCTGCAGCAGGGCGCGATCCGCAAGGCGAGCCCGCTGGAGGATCTCTACACCAACGACTTCGTCGGCAAGAGCTGAGGCCGCAAGGGCGCGAGGCAAGGGTCGGACGATGAGCGAGCGCGTGGTCGGACCGAAACAGGTCGGTGCCAGCACGGTGCTGCTCGTGGTGTTCATCGCCGCCTGGGAGTGGGCGCCCGGGGCCCTGGGCATCCCTCCCTACATCATCCCGCCCTTCCTCGACGTCATGCGCGAGTTCCTGGTGATGCTGGAGACGGAACGCCTGATGTACCACACGATGATGACCGCGGCCGCCGTGGTCGCAGGCTTCGTCCTGGGGTCGGCGCTCGGCATCATCGTGGGTTACGTGCTGGGGGTCTCGCGGACCGCCGAGGTCGTCCTGTCGCCCTATATCCTGGCCCTGCAGATCGCGCCAAAGGTCGCCTTCGCGCCACTGTTCGTGTTGTGGTTCGGCTATACGGTGTACCCGAAGATCCTGGTCGCCATCCTGATCGTGTTCTTTCCCGTCATGGTGAACGTGCTGGCGGCGATCCGCACGGTCGACCCCGACATGATCAACCTGGCCCGCTCGTTCTCCGCCTCGCGCTGGCAGATCTTTCACTTCATCGAGGCGCACGCCGCGATGCCGCCGCTGTTCTCGGGCCTGCGGATCGGCGCGACCCTGGCGGTGATCGGCGTGGTGGTCGGCGAGCTTGTGGGCGGAAATGTGGGGCTTGGCTACCTGCTGGTGTTCGGCGAGGGCGCGGGCAACACGGCCATGGTCTTCGTCGCCATCATCATGCTGACGATCATCGGCATCATCGCCTACGTCCTGGTGATCCTTCTGGAATCCCGCGTTCTGCACTACCTGCCGCGCGGTGCAATGCACACGGCCTGAGGCACGCGCCGGACAAGAAGAGGCATCGACATGACCGCAACCGAACTGGAACAGGAAATCGAACGGCGCATGGATATGGGCCTGACCGGGTACTGGTACACGGTCCTGCCGAGCTGGGCGGTTTCGGACGCGCCAACGGGCATCACGCGGCTGTGCCAGAACATCGTCCTTTGGCGCGACGAAGACGGATCTGTCCATGCGCTGGAGGACCGATGCCCGCACCGCGGTGCCCGCCTTTCCATGGGCTGGAACCTGGGCAACCGCGTTGCCTGCTGGTACCACGGCGTGGAGGTCGACGGGACCGGCACGGTGGTGGACGTCCCGGCGGTCACCGACTGCCCGATGAAGGGCGAGCAGCGGGTCAAGGCCTACCCGGTGGAGGAGCGCCAGGGTGCGATCTTCCTCTATTTCGCCGCGACCGACGAGGAGCCGGACCCGCTGGTCCTGCCCGAGGAACTGACGGACGCGGACCATTCCAGCTTCCTGTGCACCGCCTTCTGGAAGTGCAATCACCGTTACGCCGTCGACAACGTGATGGACCCCATGCACGGCGGCTGCCGGCATGCGACGTCCCACTCCATGGCCGAGGGCGACAAGTCCGCCGACATGCGGGCGCGCAAGACGCCGCACGGTTTCGTCTTCGAAAAGACGGGGCAGATGGGCGTCAATTTCGACTGGGTCGAGTGGGGCGAGACCAACAGCCTGTGTATGCGGCTGTCGATTCCGTACCGCAAGAAGTTCGGACCCGGCGGCGCCTTCAGCATCGTCGGCTTCGCCACGCCGATCGACGAGGGCCACACCCAGGTCTTCTTCTGGCGGGTGCGCATGGTCAAGGGCTGGCAGCGCAGCGTCTGGCGGTTCCTCTATCGCACCCGGCTGGAGGAACTGCACTGGAACGTGCTAGAGCAGGACCGGGTGGTGCTGGAGCAGATGGCACCCAACGCCCGAGACGGCGAGTTCCTGTACCAGCACGATGTGGGGCTAAGCCGGGTGCGCCGCCTGATGAAGAAGAAAGCAGAGGCCCTTGTGGCCGCCACCCGCCAGGCCGCGGAATAGGAGCGCATCCTCGTGACCTCTCCCGTTCGTCTTGACGGCCGGCGCGTGCTGGTAACCGGCGCGGCCCGCGGCCTGGGCGCGGCCTTTGCCGCCGCCGCGCTGGCCGACATCCTGAAGGATCGGGCCGAAGAAACGGCGGCACAGTTGTGCGCCGCCGGCGGCGAGGTCTTCGCCCTGCCGCTGGACCTGGCCGATCCCGCCTCGATCGAACGCTGCGCACGTGAGGCGGCCCGGCGGCTGGACGGGCTCGACGGCCTGGTCAACAACGGCGCCATCGCAACCGGCATCGGCGGCAGGGACCTGGACGAGATCGACATCGAAACCTGGGACAGGGTGATGACGGTCAACGTGCGCGGCACCTGGCTGATGACCCGGGCCTGCCGCGCGGCGCTTAAGGCCGCGGGCAACGGCAAGGTGCTCAACATCGCGTCCGACACCGCGTTGTGGGGCGCGCCAAGGCTGATGCACTACGTCGCCTCGAAAGGTGCGGTGATCGCCATGACCCGGTCGATGGCGCGCGAGCTCGGCGCCGACGGGATCGCCGTCAACGCGATCGCGCCCGGCCTGACCCTGGGCGAGGTGACCGACTACGTGCCCGAGGAACGCAAGGCGCTGTACGTCAACGGACGCGCCATGCAACGCGAACAGATTGCCGAAGACACGGTCGGCCCCGCCCTGTTCATGCTGTCCGCGGCGGCCGACTTCGTGACCGGGCAGACCCTGCCGGTGAACGGCGGCTTCGTCTTCAACTAGATCAACCGGAGGCCAAGATGGCGGAAACGGCAAACAGCATGGCAGACGAGCGGGAGGACGTGCCGACCTGGCACAAGCCCGAGGGGATGACGCTGGGCGAATGGATCGAAGGCCAGCGCATCGCACGGTTCGAAAGCCGGACCTACGACTGGAACGCGCTGAAGTTCCAGGCCGACTACGACCCCAAATATCGCCGTGCCCAGATGCGCTACGTGGGGCTGGGGGCGGCCGGGGCTAAGTCCGACGCCAACGTGATCCCGTCGGAGCATTTCACCTTCTCCACCATGGTGCTGCCGACGGGCTGCGAGGGACCGTCCCACGTGCATGACGACGTGGAAGAGGTCTTCTTAATGCTGCGCGGCCGGATCCGGTTGTTCCTGGATCATGAGGGCGAAACGGCCGAGACCGTGTTCAACGAACGCGACGTGGTCTCGGTTCCCCCCGGCATCTATCGGGGGCTCGAGAACATCGGGCAGGAAGAGGCGCTGATGTGCGTCATGTTGGGCACGCCGCGGCCGAAGCTGCCCACCTATCCGCCCGACCACCCGCTGGCCAAGCTCAAGCGGGGCTGAGGCGCGGATGCCGCTGGACCCGATGACCGCGCGCTGGAGAGACGTCCTGGACCGCCACCCGGCGGTGCCCGTGCCGACGGCACGCGGCATCGTGACCTGCCGGCACGCCGGCAGCGGCCCGGACATCGTCTTCTTGCACGGGATCGGGTCGGGTTCGGGCGCGTGGATCTGGCAGCTCGAGGGGCTGGCGGACCGCTTCCGCCTGACCGCCTGGGACGCGCCGGGCTATGGCGGGTCGGAACGGATCGCCGCACCGACGGCGAACAGCTATGCCGGCGCGGTCACCGCCTTGCTGGATGCGCTGGAGATCGAACGCGCGATCCTGGTGGGCCATTCGCTGGGCGCGCTGATCGCGGCCCGGCTCGCCCGTCGGGAACCCTGGCGGCTCGGCGGTCTTGTGCTGTCTGACCCTGCGCAAGGCCATGCCAGGCTGACCGCCGCCGAACGCGATGCCAAGCGGCTGGCGCGGGTCGGCCTGTTCGAACAGCTTGGGCCGGAAGCCCACGCGGACGCACGGGCGCCGCGGATGCTGTCGGCCGATGCCACCGCGGACCAGATCGCCCATACCCGCCAGACCATGGCCGCGCTCAAGGCCGACGGCTATGGCGATGCCGCGGCCCTTTTGGCCACCGGCGATCTGAAGGCCGACCTGGCGGGCATCGACCTGCCGGCGATGGTCCTTTGCGGCGGCGCCGACATCATCACGCCGCCCGAAGGCGTGCGCGACCTTGCCGCCGCCTTCCAGGGCGGGCGCCCCTATCACGAAACCCCCGGTGCCGGGCATGCCAGCTACAGCGAAGGCGCGGAGGCCTACAATGCGCTCCTGGCCGGTTTCGCCGAGGGCCTGACATGACCGGCGCGCGCGACGCGGAACGCTACCTGGTGCCGGGGCTGGTGCGCGGCGTGGAGGTGCTGCGGCTGTTCGGGCCGGACCGGCGGTCGATCACCCCGCCGGAGATGGCCCGGGAACTGGCGATCCCCCGCTCAACCGTGTTCCGCATCGCCCAGACCCTGGAGCATCTGGGCCTCCTGGACCGCGACGAGAACGGCTCGGGCTATCGCCTGGGTGCCGGGCTTCTGGGCCTTGGCTTCGAATATATCGCCAGCCTCGACGTCACGGAGATCGGCCGGCCCGAACTGGAACGCCTGCGCGATGCGACCGGCTGCTCGGCCCATATGGTGGTCCGCGCGGAAACCGAGGTCATCGTCGTCCTGAAGGCGGCCGGCCGGTCCGCCTTTGCCGGCGGCCTGACGGTTGGGACCAGGCTGCCGGCGCACGCGACCGTGCTGGGCCGCATGATGCTGGCGGACCTGGACGAAAAGGCGCTGCGCGATCTCTACCGCGGCGTGCGGCTGAAAGCCTATTCGCCGCAGACACCGGGGAGCCTTGAGGCGTTGAAGCGGCTTTTGGAACGGGACCGGGCACGCGGCTGGGCGGTCAGCGACTCCTTCTTCGAAAGCGGCATCTCGTCGGTCGCGGCCCCGGTCCGGGACCACACCGGCCGGGTGGTCGCGGCCGTCAACATCACCGTTGCGGGCGATGCCGAGGTGGACGAGACGATGGTGCAGGCGGTCACCGGGTGCGCGGCACAAATCTCCGAGGCACTGCATTACCGGCCGTCGGCCGCGGTGGCCGCTAATTATTGAGGATGCGATGCGCGTTGATCTGACAGGATTCTCAGCCGTGGTGACCGGCGGCAGCTCTGGTATCGGACTGGCAACCGCACGGCTCTTGTTGCAGGCGGGTGCGCGGGTTGCGATCTGCGGACGCAGTGTGCAACGGCTCGCCGACGCCGAAGCCGCCCTGGCAGCCGACGCCGACGGACGACTGCTGGCGATGCCCTGCGACGTCTTGGAAAAGGACAAGGTCCAGGCGTTCGCCGAGCGGGTCGGCGAGGCCTTCGGCGGACTGGACATCTTGATCTGCAATGCCGGCCAGGGCCGCATGTCCACCTTCGCCGAGACCGCCGACGACGACTGGCGCGAGGAACTCGGGCTCAAGTTCTTTTCTGTGATCCATCCGGTGCGCGCCTTCAAGGAACGGCTCGGCGCCTCACCCCACGCGGCCATTGTCTGCGTCAACTCGCTCTTGGCCCGGCAACCGGAACCGCACATGGTCGCGACCTCGGCGGCGCGGGCCGGTCTCCTCAACATGGTGCATTCGCTGGCCGGCGAACTGGCGCCGGACGGGATCCGGGTTAATTCCATCCTTCTTGGCCTGGTGGATTCCGGACAGTGGCGGCGCCGCCACAAGGCGCAGGCCGAACGCGGCGTTGAATTCGAACAATGGAGCGCGGCGCTGGCAAAGACGAAGGGCATCCCCCTGGGCCGCCTGGCCGCCCGGAAGAACCGGCGAACGCCATCGTCTTCCTGGCATCGCCGCTTTCCTCCTACACCACCGGCGCGGCGATCGACGTATCGGGAGGGCTGTCGCGCCATGTCTGAACGTCTGACGGTGGGCGAACTGGTCGCGGCATTCCTGGAACGGTGCGGGATCGACACCGCGTTCGGGGTGATCTCCATTCACAACATGCCGATCCTGGACGCCATCGGGCGCCGCGGTGCCATCCGTTTCGTGCCCGCCCGCGGCGAGGCGGGGGCCGGCAACATGGCCGACGCCCATGCCCGGGTGCGCGGCGGGCTTGGCGTTGTTTTCACCAGCACGGGAACCGCGGCGGGCAATGCCGCAGGCGCCCTGGTGGAGGCGCAGTCCGCGGGCACGCCGCTGTTGCACATCACCGGGCAGATCGAAATGCCCTACCTGGACCGCAACTGGGGCTACATCCACGAAGTGCGGGATCAGCTGGGCATGCTGACCGCCGTATCCAAGGCCGCGTTCCGTATCGATACGCCCGAAGGCGCGCTGGAGACCCTGAAGCAGGCCGCCCGTGCCGCCGCGACGCCGCCCGCCGGGCCGGTCAGCGTGGAAATCCCGATCGACGTCCAGGAGGCCCAGATCGACTGGCCGCCGGACCTCGCGCCCCTTCCGGTTGAGGTGCCGGCGCCCGATCCGGACGCCCTGGACGGGCTGGCGGACCGTCTGGCCGGCGCGCGGCGTCCACTGTTGTGGCTGGGTGGCGGTGCGCGGCACGCAGGCGATGCCGTGCGCCGCCTTGCCGATCTCGGCTTTGGTGTGGTCACCAGCACCCAGGGCCGGGGCATCCTGCCCGAGGACGACCCGCGGACGCTGGGCGCGTTCAACATGCACGCGCCCGTCGAGGCGTTCTACGGAACCGCCGATGCACTGCTGGCCGTCGGCACCCGGCTGCGCGGCAACGAGACGCTGAAATACACCCTGACCCTGCCGTCGCCGCTTTACCGGATCGATGCCGACCCCGCGGCCGAGCATCGAAGCTATCGGACCGATTTCTTTGTCCAGGGCGACGCCGCCCTGGCGATGGAGGGGTTGGCGCGGCGCCTGGAGGGAAGATTGGACGTGGATCCGGCCCTCGCCGGCGACCTGGCCGCGGCCCGCACTGCCGCGGAACGGCACGTGCGCGAGGGCCTCGGCCCCTATACGGCCTTGTGCGATGCGGTCCAGCAGGCGGTCGGCCGCGATTTCGTCTGGGTCCGCGACGTGACCCTTTCGAATTCCACCTGGGGCAACCGCCTGCTGCAGATCTTCGGGCCGCGGGACGGCGTGCACGCGCTGGGCGGCGGGATCGGCCAGGGCCTGGCCATGGGCATCGGTGCCGCGCTGGGGGCAGCGGGCCGCAAGACCCTGTGCCTGATCGGCGACGGCGGGTTCCAGCTGGGCGTGGCGGAGCTGGCGACCGCGGTGCAGGAACGCGCCGACATGACGATCGTCCTGATGAACAGCGGCGGCTACGGCGTCATCAAGAACATCCAGGACGCCCATTTCGGCGGCCGGCATTTCTACACGGACCTTCTGACGCCAGACGTGGCAACACTGTGCGGTGCGGTTGGCATGCCGTACCGGCGCCTGACCAGCCTGGGCGGCACGTCGGAGGTTCTCTCCGAAACGCTGGCCGGTGCGGGTCCGGCACTGGTGGAGGTGGATATGGACTCTGTCGGCGACTTCGCGCGAGCCTTCGCCGGGCCGCCAGTGAAGGCCAAACCCATGGGGCCGGCGAAATGACGGTCGAGGTTCTGATCATCGGCCATGGCGCCATCGGATCCTATGTGGCCGGGCGGCTGGCGAACGTGGCTGAGCTCGCGATCCGCTGGGCCCTGGTGCGGCCGGGCCGCGAGGACCGCGCCCGCGCCGTCTTCGGCAGCGGCGTCACGCCGATCACGTCCCTGGATCAGATGGCGGAAAAGCCCGACGTGGCCCTGGAATGCGCGAGCCACACCGCGGTCGCCGAACACGGTGTCCATATCCTGCAGCGGGGCATCGATCTGGGCGTCGTCTCGACCGGCGCGTTCAGCGAGCTGGGGCTGGCCGAATCGCTGGAGGTCGCCGCGCACGAAGGTGGCGCCCAGCTTAGCATCCTGTCGGGTGCGATTGGCGCCGTCGACGCCCTGGCATCCGCGGCCGAGGGCGGCCTGGACGAAGTTGTCTATTCGGGAACCAAGCCGCCCGCCGCCTGGGCCGGTTCGCCGGCCGAAGCGGCCTGTGACCTGGGCGCCCTGACCCACGCCCACACCTTCTTCGAGGGCAGCGCCAGGGAGGCCGCGCGGACCTATCCGAAAAACGCCAACGTGGCCGCGACGGTGGCCCTGGCCGGAACGGGGCTGGACCACACGATCGTGCGCCTGACGGCCGACCCCGCCGCGGCCGGCAACACCCATCGGGTCCAGGCGACGGGCGCCTTCGGGTCGATGGACGTCACTTTCACGGGGCGTGCGCTGCCCGACAATCCGAAGTCATCGGCGTTGACGGCCATGTGCGCCGTGCGCTTTCTGCGCAACCGGGCGCGCGCCGTGGTGATCTGAACGGAGGCGAAGAGGGAACGGCCATGAAACTGACAGGTGTCGATGCGCTGGTCTTCGGCGTCAACGACATGGAGGCCTGCCGTTCGTTCTTTGCCGACTGGGGACTGGCACAGATCGAGACGCAGAACTCCCACACCAGTTTTGCGACGCTTGACGGGGCGGAGATCGCGTTGTTCGCCTCCGACGCCGCGGAGCTTCCGCCGCCGATGGAACCGGGCCCGACGCTGCGCCGCGCGGTCTGGGGTGTGGAAGACGCAGCCGATCTGGAAGCGCTGGCCGAAAGGCTGTCCGGCTTGGAGAGCTATGGCGAAGATGGCGGCCTGCTGTCGGTCACCGACCCCAACGGATTGCGCCTGTCGTTCCGTATCAGCCAGCGCCGGCACGCCGAAGTGCACGGCGCCCCGATGACCACCGTCGATCGGCCAGACGCACGACGCGATGTGCGCGGCCCGGTCTACGAACACGCCCAGCCGGTGAGGATCGGCCACTATGTCCTGTTCACGCCCGACGTGAAGGCGGCCGTCGATTTCTATAGGGGACGGCTGGATTTCGTGGTGTCGGACTATTACCCCGACGCCGGCTATTTCCTGCGCTGCCGGCCGGAAGGCGGCCACCACGACCTGTTCCTGCTGCAGACGCCCGACGCCAAATGCGGGCTAAATCACGTGGCCTTCACGGTGCGCGACATCCACGAGGTGTTCGGCGGCGGCCTTCATATCGCCCGCCAGGGCTGGAAGACCCAGATCGGGCCTGGCCGGCACCCGATCTCGTCGGCTTATTTCTGGTACGTGGACTGCCCCGCCGGCGGACTGGCGGAGTACTATGCCGACGAGGACTGGTGCACCGGAAACTGGCAGGCCAAGGCGTGGGAGCGGACGCCCGAACACTATGCCGAATGGGCCATCGCCGGCGGGCTCGATCCGAAGACGCGACGCCAGGCGCGCAAAGAATAGACTGATTTGTCCGTGCCTGGGAACATCGTGATCGTGGGTGCCGGCCAGGCCGGCGGTTGGGTCGCCCGGACCTTGCGCGCGCAAGGGCATACAGGGCCGGTGACCCTGATCGGGGCGGAGCCGCACGCACCTTACGAACGCCCGCCCCTGTCGAAGGCCGTGCTGGTCGGCGAGGCGCCACCGGACTCGACCCGGCTGTTCCCGGCTGAAGACTTCGAGGCACTGGAGCTGGATTTCCGTGCCGGCATGACGGTTGAAGGCATCGACCGCACCGCGCGCAGCGTGACGCTCTCCTCCGGAGAGACGGTCGGATACGACCGCCTCGTTCTCACCACTGGTGGCCGCGCCCTGACCCTGCCGATAGCCGGCATGGACAGCGAACGGGTCTACACCCTGCGGACGTTGGAAGATTCGCTTGCCATCGGCGCTGCCTTGAAGACGGCAAGAAAGGCGCTGGTGGTGGGCGGCGGATGGATCGGCCTGGAGATCTCCGCGTCCGCCCGCAAGCTGGAAACGGACGTCGTGCTGCTGGAAGCCTCCGACCGCCTGTGCCAGCGCGCGCCGCCGCCGCTGTTGTCCGACTGGCTGCTGGCGGTGCACCGCGGCCACGGCGTGGATGTGCGTCTTTGCATCGGGATCGAAGCAATCGTATCGACGCCTGACGGCATCACGGCACAGCTGGCCGATGGCAGCAAAGTCCGTGCCGATCTCGCCGTCGTCGGTGTCGGGCTGGTCGCCAACGATGATCTGGCCCGGGCGGCGGGTCTTGCCTGCGACGGCGGCATTCTGACCGACGCCTGCGGCCGCACCGAAGACCCGGCGGTGTTCGCCTGCGGCGACGTTGCAGTCTTTCCCGTGCCCGGCGCCGCGCGCCCCATGCGTCTGGAAAGCTGGGCCAACGCCCAGAACCAGGCGATCGCCTGTGCCAGGGTGGTGCTGGGGCAGGATGTGGACCATGCGGACACGCCCTGGTTCTGGTCCGACCAGTACGACGCCAACATTCAGATCCAGGGCCTGCCCCCGCAGGACCACGACCCCGTCTTGCGCGGCGATGTGAGCGGCCCGGCTTTCAGCCTGTTCTGGCTGGACGGGGACAAGGTCGCGGCCGCCGTCGCGGTCAACGCGTCCAACGACATCAAGGTCGCCAAACGCCTGATCGACAGGGGCATCGCGGTCGACGCCGCCGCGCTTGCGGACACGGGCGTCAATCTCAAGACACTGCTGCGCGGGTGAGGCTCCTCTCATGACCGACCACTTCACGGCCAGGCTTGCCGACACCGACCCCCTGATCGCCGACGCCCTTGCCCAGGAGAAGGCACGCCAGCAGTCGCAGATCAAACTGATCGCGTCTGAGAACATCGTCAGCCGTGCGGTCCTGGACGCGCTGGGCCACGAGGTCACCAACAAGACGCTGGAAGGCTATCCGGGTGCGCGGTTTCACAGCGGCGGGCAGTTCGTCGATGTCATCGAACAGGCCGCGATTGACCGGGCGTGCCAGCTGTTCGGCTGCGCCTTTGCCAACGTCCAGCCCCATTCCGGGACGCAGGCGAACCTTGCCGTCTTCTTTGCCCTGCTCAAGCCCGGCGACCGGATTCTCAGCCTGGACCTGGCCGCCGGCGGCCATCTCAGCCACGGCCTGGGCGCCAACCTCTCAGGCCGCTGGTTCGATGCGCACCATTACGGCGTCGACCGCGAGACGGGCCTGATCGACTATGACGCGGTCGAGGCGCTGGCGCTGGAGCTCAAGCCAAAACTCCTGATCGCTGGCGGATCGGCCTATCCCCGCGCCTTCGATATCGCGCGCATGGGCGACATCGCGCGCAGGGCCGGCGCGCTCTTTCACGTGGACATGGCCCATTTCGCCGGCCTGGTGGCGGGCGGCGCCCACCCCTCGCCCTTCCCGCATGCGGACATCGTCACCTGTACGACCACCAAGACCCTGCGCGGCCCCCGGGGCGGCGTGATCCTGTGGAACGACCCGGACTGGCAGCGCAAGATCCAGGCGGCGGTCTTTCCCGGCGTGCAGGGCAGCATCCATACCCAGGTCATCGCCGCAAAGGCCGTGTGTTTCGCCGAGGCGCTGAAGCCGGACTTCAAGACCTATGCCGCAGGGATCAGGGACAACGCCCGGGCGCTGGCCGCGACGCTGGAAGGCCGCGGCATCCGGATCGTCTCCGGCGGAACGGATAGCCATGTGGTTCTGTTGGATCTGTCGCCCCAGGGCCTGACGGGCAAGGCGGTGGAGGGGCTCCTGGAGCAGGCCAACCTCACCTGCAACAAGAACCCGGTTCCCTTCGACAGGCCGAAGCCGTCGGAGTGGGCCGGGATCAGGCTGGGCTCAGGCGCGGCGACCACGCGCGGCCTCCAGGAAGCGGAGTTCCGCGAAATCGGCGGGATCATCGCCGATCTCATCCAGGCGCTTGCCGCTGGCGACACCGACAACGCACTGCCGGCCGCCCGGGAACGGTCCGCCGCACTGTGCGCCGGATTTCCGATCTACGATTGAGCGCCGCCGGGCGCGTCAGAGCGTCCGGGCAGTTTCTTGCCGGGCTCGGGGCTGGCATGGGGCGAACCAGGTTGCGGATACGCCAGGGTTTCGGCGAGCGCTTCTCTGGTCTCCTTGGCGAGTTCGGGAAACGGAAGATTGCCGGACTCCCGCCACGCCTGAACCTGCGCCTCGGCCGCGCGGCCGCTTTCCTCGTCGAGGCCGCCGTCACGCGCCAGATAGGCCGTCGTCGACGGAAAGGCAAATCCGGTTCCCGCTTCGGCAACGATGTCGATGATCCTGAGAAAGACGTCCTCGCGGATCGCGTGGTAATTGTTCCAGTCGCGGGTCAGCGCATAGACCCGAAGCTCGATGTCCATAGATGAGCTTCCGAAGCCAGCAAACCTGACTCGCACGGTGTCACTGTCGATGCGGGGATGGGCATGAAACATCTCGCGCAGTTTTGCCAAAACGTAGCGGAGCTGCTCGGGCGAGGTCTCGTACCGGAGCCCGACGATCGGGTCGATCAACATCCTGTCGCATCGGGAATAGTTGATCAGTTGCATGTCCACGAACTGGGCGTTGGGGACCGAGATCACGGTTCTGTCGAGGCCCCGGATCTGCGTTGACCGCATGCCGATGGTTTCCACGGTTCCCATGTTCTCGCCGAACTTGCAGAAATCCCCGACTCTCACCGGCGGGTCGGCATAGAGAATGACACCGCCAATCAGGTTTTCCAGCGTGGGCCGTGCCGCCAGAGCCACGGCCAGGCCGCCGACGCCAAGTCCCGCCAGCAGCGGAAGGACCGGAATGCCGATCCGTTGGGCGCCAAACAGAATAACGCCGACCGCGCCGATCACGCCAACGAATCGAAAGCTCATCCGCACCATGCTGGAATCGAGACTGCTGAATTTCCTGTGCGACGCGACGTTTATGGTTGCAGCAACTGCGTTGCAGATCAGGATCACGATCCAGGCCGCTGCAATCGCAAGAAACGACTCGTAGGCCAAGACGACAACCTGAAGAACGCCGCCCGTAATGTTGAACACCTCGTCGACGAAGTGACGAAAGAAGATCAAGCTGCCCAAGGCCACGACAGGCACCAGGAGACGCCGCCAACTGCGGCGCACCCGGGAAAGCGGAGAGGGCCGCCAGAATAGAAAGCGACGGCACAGGTCCGGCAGCAGGATTGTTAGGAGGACTGAAAGGACCAGTCCGCCCCACTGCCAGCCGATCTGGTCATAGTACAGGGCCGTCGCCCAGTCGGGCAGCCGTTCGACCCAGGACAGCCACTTCGGCGGCAACAAAAACCCAGGTGTCGTGATGTAGTACTCGTAGATGCCCTCGGTCCCCTTAATCAGATAGGGCAGGTCGCGGACCCGCCCGTAGAACTCCGGTATCCGTTGCAGTGTCTCGACGGTGAACAGAAACTCGCCGGCCCGTGGACCCGAATCCACAAGGGCAATTTCGATCTCGGTGTTCGGCACGCGCCAACGGGTTATTCCTCCGGCCTTGACCGCGGCCGCATCCGGGATCTCGTCCAAGGGGGGCAATACGACCCGGTCCAGCACTTCCTTCAGCATCAGGATCGATTCGATTAGAACGTCACTTTGGCGGGCGGCGGCCGTCTCGCTGGTACTCAATGTCAGCGCGGCAACCCTCCCGAACTCCCTGGCCTGAGCGATTGCGGCGAGCGCCTGACCGCTGTCTGAAAGGCCGGGCGACCGTTTATTCAGTTCCACCGACCTTCGCCAGAGACGGACTGCCTCCGTCATGTTTGCAATATAGGTCGTAAGGGTCGCGCGAGGGCTGGAGACGTAAGGCGGCGCCAGCGGATGCGGACGGTCAAGCGCCGATGCTGGCGAGATCAAGGTGAGAACGCAGAACAGGACGCACAACACGAGAGGTGCTATGCCGGTCACTGCCACCTCAACCGCTTTTGCAGGCATCGAATCTAAGGAACACCAGTTTCTCGATTGTCGAACCGATCTTACAGCATTCGACCGCCGAACAAGCGCCATTTCAGGTGCCTTCAAGGAGGCAATGCGAAGATCCAGTTACCACATTCTGCCGAGGTCGCCATAAAGCAACATCGTAACGATCCTGGACGCTAGAACGCCACCTGATCGCCGCCCTTGAGCTGCAGCATCTCGCGCGCCTCGTCGGGCGTGGCGATGTCCAGGGACAGGCCTTCAAGCACCTGCCTGATAAGGCGCACCTGTTCGGCGTTCGATTCCGCCAGCCGCCCCGGACCCGACCACAGCGAGTCCTCCAGCCCGACCCGGACATTGGCCCTCATCGCCGCGCCCATGCTGGCGAGCGGAATCTGGTTGCGGCCGGCGCCCAGGATCGACCAGCGATAGCTGTCGCCCAGGAGACGGTCGGCAGTGCGTTTCATGTGCATCAGGTCCTCCGGATGCCCGCCGATCCCGCCCAGGATGCCGAACACGGACTGCACGAACAACGGCGGTTCCACCAGGCCGCGGTCCAGGAAATGGGCCAGGTTGTAGAGGTGGCTGATGTCGTAGCACTCGAATTCGAACCGCGTGCCATTGCCCCGGCAGGTGGACAGGATGGTCTCGATGTCCTGGAAGGTGTTCTTGAACACCAGGTCGCGGCTGTTTTCCAGGTGCGCCCGCTCCCAGTCGTGCTTCAGCGCCGTGAACCGGTCCAGCATGGGGAACAGGCCCAAATTCATCGAGCCCATGTTGAGCGAGGCCACCTCGGGCTGGAAGGTGGCCGCCGGGGCCATCCGCTGTTGAAGGGTCATGGACGGTGCGCCGCCGGTGGTGATGTTCACCACCGCCGCGGTCGCCTGCTTGATGCGGGGCAGGAACGCCCCGAAAACGGCCGGGTCCTGGGTTGGCCTGCCGTCCGCCGGATCGCGCGCATGCAGGTGCAGGATCGCCGCGCCCGCCTCTGCTGCGGCGATCGCCTCGGCGGCGATTTCGTCCGGCGTCACAGGCAGATGCGGCGACATGGACGGGGTGTGGATCGACCCCGTGACCGCGCAGGTGATGATGACCTTTCTTTTGACCGCCATGGCACGTCCCCGCAACTCTGTTCCGCCGTTTCCGCCGTTAACCATGTCACGGTTAGCCCCGCGTTGCACCCCCGTGCCCCGCAGGCCCGGGCGCCCTAGCCGCACAGTATAACCCTAAGGTGTGCATTTTCACGATCGTTTAGGTCTTTCTTAAGGCCCACGACGCTAGATTCCCGCGCAGATCAAGGCCCTCCAACGCAAAGCCAGAGGCGGGGCTGACTGAACCAACGAACAAGGGCTGCGGCCCGAAAACAGGGGCGAGCGCGACAACGGCGGACAGCCGGACCATGCGCTCCAGGGACGAGAATAGGGAGTACTGCGGGATGGTTAACTACGAGTCCGCCCAGAAGGCGGCGCAATACCGTAACCAGAACGACACCACCGAAACCGAGCTTTACTGGATCGAGCGCCTGGCGACCTTGCGCCCGACCCGGCTGCCCGACGTCGACCTGTTCGGCGGCGGTGCCCTGCCGGAGGGCAGCGCCCACCGCACGCGCCCGCTGGACTGCGAGGCCTGTGTCGATGCGTTGGGCAAGGACCGCAATTTCGGCGACCTGATGCTGGCACTCTGGGTCACCTATCTGGCCCGGGTCACCGGCCGGAGCGAAGTCGTCATCGGCTATAGCGACCCAAGCTGCGCCAGCACCGACCCTGGCCGATCGCATTTCACGCCGCTGGCGGTCGCCATCGACGCGCAGGACACCTTCGCCAGCCTCTACGACAAGGTTGCCGCGGAACGCGTTCGCAGCGCCGCGAGCGGCACGTATGGCCTCGACCTTTTCGACCGCTACGACGAGCTGAGCGAGGCCCGCACCTTCTGGGCCGACGTGTTGCCGTTTGCAGTTACCTTCGCTGAGGATGCGGCCGATGCGACGGCCGTTGGACCGTGCGAGTTTGGCCTGATCGTCGACGGCAACGGCCATGTCGTGCTGCACCACGATGCCGGCGTCCAGGGCGTGTTGATCGACCGACTGCTGGGGCGCATGCGCGAGCTGGCCGCCGCCATCGCCGCCAAGCCGGCCCTGCCGATCGCCCGCCAGCCCCTGTTGCCGGCGGCCGAGCGCAAGACAGTCGTTCAGGACTGGAACGCCACAACCAAGAACTACCCTTATGGCGACGGCCTGATCGGCATGCTGGAGGACATGGTCGCGGCGAACCCCGACCATCCCGCCGTGATCTATCGCGGCGAGACCCTGACCTATGGCGCGTTCAACGAGCGGGTCAACCGCCTGGCCCATCGGCTGCGCACCGAAGGCGTCGGACGGGACAAGTTTGTCTGCCTGTGCCTCGATCGGTCGACGGAAATGGTGATCGCGATCTGGGCGACGCTGAAGGCGGGCGGTGCGTACGTGCCCTTAAACACCGAGGATCCGTCGCAGCGCCTGGCCGAGATCATCCAGGATTCCGCGCCGGTGGTGGTACTGACGCAGGAGCAGCATCTGGAGAAGCTGCCGACGGATGCGTTCAAGACCATCGCGCTTGAAGAAGGCGATGCCCAGTTCGCCGGCGAGCCCGCAGACAAGCCGGTCGACAATGTGGGCCGCAGCGATCTCGCCTACATTATCTACACCTCAGGATCGACCGGCAAGCCGAAGGGCGTGCTGATCGAGCACGAGGCGATCTACAACCGGGTCGTCTGGATGCAGGACGCCTATCGCCTGACGCCCGAGGACCGGGTGCTGCAGAAAACCCCCTACACCTTCGACGTTTCGGTGTGGGAATTCCTGTGGCCGTTGGTGGTTGGCGCTACCGTCGTGGTCGCCGAGCCGGGCGGGCACATGGTGCCCAGCTACATGGTTTCGCTGATCAGGGACGCCCGCGTCACCGCGTTGCATTTCGTGCCGTCCATGCTGCGGCTGTTCCTGATGGCCCCGGGCCTCGACACGCTTCCGCTCAGGATGGTGTTCTGCAGCGGCGAGGCGCTGCCCTACGAGCTGACCCAGGAGTTCCTGAACAAGACGGGGTCCGAGCTGCACAATCTGTATGGGCCCACGGAGGCCGCGGTCGATGTGAGTTTCTGGGCCGGCCTCAAGGACGCTGAGGAGCCGCGCGTCCCCATCGGCAAGCCGATCTCCAATATCGGCCTTTATATCCTCGACGAAGCCAGCCAGCCGGTCCCGGTCGGCGTGCCCGGCGAGCTGTTCATCGGCGGCATCGGGCTGGCCCGCGGCTACCACGCCCGCCCGGACCTGACCGAAGAGCGGTTCGTCGACAGTCCGCTGGTGGATTCGCCGCATCGGCGCTTCTACAAGACGGGCGACCTGGCGCGGTTCCTGCCCGACGGCAACATCGAGTATCTGGGCCGCAACGACCACCAGGTGAAAGTCAACGGCATCCGCATCGAACTCGGTGAAATCGAAGCCGTCATCCGCACCCATCCCCTGGTCGGCGACGCGGTCGTGGTGGCCAAAGAAACGGCCATGGGCAAGATGCTGGCCGCCTACCTGGTCGCGACGGAAACCGGCGAGGCGGTGGAAGACAGCGTGGCCGACCTGGTCGCCAAGAACCTGCCCCAGCACATGATGCCGCGGTCGTTCCAGTTCCTGGACAAGATGCCGCTGACCGTCAGCGGCAAGGTCGACCGCAAGCTGCTGCCCGAGCCGAAGGCTTAAGAGGCAGAAGCCAAAGTCTCTGTCGAAGGACCCTCCCCGTCTCGGGGAGGGTCTTTTTGACTCTGCTGACACAATCCGCTGGTAACACGCGCGGCTTGACGCACCCCAATGCAGCAGTCAACGATTTGCCGTAGATCTCTCAAGTTGATCTGCTTTTGTGCGTTGTTCGCTTCGAACGTGAAAGCACGCTGACAGACGGTCAAAGGGAAGGACGTGGCTATGGATCGTGGGCCCATGGAATACATCGCCCTGGGATTGATCGTCTTTGTCGGGCTGTTCTTGTTCTACGCCGTCATCGTCGTCCACGGCATTCCCTACAGGATCGCAAAGCGGCGCAATCACCCGCATCAGGAAGCGATACACTACGGCGGCTGGGTGAGCATGTTCACCCTACACGCCATCTGGCCGCTGCTGTGGATCTGGGCGACGCTTTACCACGCAGACCGGGGTTACTGGTTCTCCAGGACCGGCGGCAACAGCCAAGGCGTTCTCGACAAGCTGGACGCATTTGACAAACGGCTCGCGGCGCTGGAGGCCGGGCGTGCCGACCAAAGCGCGAAATCGTCCTCCGCCCCTGAGGCTGGGATTTCACCGGGAGGGTGATGCGATGGAACTCCTCCTGCTCCTGACGTACACCGCGATCGTTACCACGATCTTCAAGGTCTTCAAGGTTCCCCTCAACAGCATCACGGTGCCGACGGCCGTTCTAGGAGCCGTGGTATTGTTGGGTGGCACTTTGATCCTGATGAACTATAACCTGCCTTTCACCAACCATGCCCGGACCTTCGTGCCGACGACGCCGATCGGTTCGGAGGTGCTGGGCCAGATCATCGAAGTTCCGGTCAAGCCGAACACGCCGATCAAGAAGGGCGACGTGCTGTTCCGGATCGATCCGACCCGATACAAGGCCGAGGTGGACGAGCAGGAGGCCATCCTGGTCCGGGCGAGACAGGTCGTGAAATTCCGGGAGGAAGAGTGGATCGAGGCCCAGGCCGAGGTGGCGAGTGCGCGGGCCGAGCGGGATCGTTCGAAGGACGCATTTGATCGGATGGTAAATGCGAACGAAATCGCGCGGCAGCGCGGTTCGGGCAGGCCCGTCTCCGAAGGACAGGTTGAGCAGGCACGGAACACCTACCTCGCCGATGTGGCCGATCTCGATGCCGCCGTCTCCGCGGAGAAAGGCGCCAAGCTGAGACTCGAGGCGCTGGTCCGCGGCACGGACACCCGGATCGCCGAAGCCGAGGCCAAACTCGAGCAGGCCAAATACGATCTCCGCATGACCGTCTTTCGCGCCCCGACCGACGGCGTCGTCACCCAGCAGATGTTGCGCCCCAGCATGGTTGCCTACGTCCATCCCCAGAGACCCCTGATGGTCTTTGCCCACGCGGAAAAGACGCGCATCGCCGCGTCATTCCCGCAGAACGCACTTCAGCGCATACAGCCCGGCAACGAGGCAGAGGTCATCTTTCCGTCCATTCCGGGCCGCGTATTCGGCGGCACGGTCGACCACGTTCAGCCCGTCCTCGCTTCGGGGTCGCTTCAGGCCGGGCGACAGCTCATGGAATTCGGCGACGTCTCGGACGACCGCGTTCCGGTCGAAATCGTGCTGGAAGCGGATATGGCGCGTTTCATACTGCCGATCGGCATTGCGGCTGAGGCCGCCGTCTACAACGACGACGTATTCCTGGCGCGCCACCTCGCCATTACTCGCCGAATGCTGTTGCGCATGAAGAGCTGGACGTTCTTCGTTTTCGGCCCGATCAAGTAGGACGCTGGGCCAAGCCGACATTTCTGGCAGTGGCTGCCGTGCGGACGCCGGACCGAGCGAACGCAGAGCCTCCACGCTGCGACATCCTTGACCGATCGTATGTCGGCCCGCGGTGTTGCGGCGGTGGTTCGGCAGCGACTTGTTCAAGAACCTGCACGTTGGGTCACGTGCTTTCTTTATGGTCAATGGCTCGGCAGAATCGGTCCGGTGTTCCGGTTCTCGGACCGCAGGAAGGATAGACGGCGATGTCAGACAAAGAATTCGAGATCGACAAACAGCTTCACGCCGTTTCAGGCTACGGAAAATGCACTTTTCTTCTCTGTGCCGCCGTCGGGCTGATCGTCCTTTATCCTGTCGGATCGAATTCGACTTTGGGAGAAGTGATCTATATCGCGACTAGCGCCATCGTATACATCGCCGGTGTCTACTTGATCGGCATGACGAGCCGATCTGTATACTTTATTGCTGGCGTGGCACTGGCCGCATCGATACTGGAACTGGTTTCGATCCGGCAAAAGAACGAGATGCTTTTCGTTTTCAGTATTGTCTTCTCGACGATCTTCTACACGGTCATCGTGAAGCACATCATGAAGTGCATTCTGCTACGGGGCCCAATCACCGCGGACAAGCTGCATGGAGCCACGGCGGTGTTTATCACATTGGCATTCCTCTGGACCGGCATCTACGTGGTCATCGAGATCCTCCAGCCCGGCGCCTTCGCATTTGCGGACGAGAAGAACCTCGGAGATCCCTGGCGGTACTATGACTTGCTGTTCTTCAGCTTCAGCACCTTGACCACTCTTGGCTATGGTGACATCTCCGCCATTTCGGATTATGCGCGAATGATGTCCATACTCCAGCAGACTGCCGGGGTCTTCTTTGTCGCGGTGCTTATTGCGCGCCTCGCGGGTGTCAACCTGCCGCGCGGCTCGAGCAGTGGCGGTGGGGGTCGCGGCTAGCCGCCAGGTCATCGCACCGTGTCTTGAAGCGCTTCGGCGCCAGCAGGGAACGTGGTCCGCAAGGCGGGGCAAAGGGGGTTCGGGTGTTTCAAGAGCGCCACGTCAGCAGGCGGCGTTCCGCGCGAACGATCAGCCAGTTGACCGTCAGGCCCATCAACGACAACAACGCCACGCCGGCCACCAGCTGGTCCATGGTCATCAGGCTGCCGGCCAGCAGGATGTAGGCGCCGACGCCGAACTCCGCGCCGATCATCTCGGCCGCCACCAGCAAAACGATGGCGATCGCCGCGGAGATCCGGAAGCCCGGCAGGATGCCGGGCAAGGCGCCGGGCAGGATGATCTTGCGCACGATCGAAGGCCAGCTCAGGCCGAAGCTTTGCCCCATCCGGATCAGCGTCCGGTCCACATTGTCGACGCCGCCATAGGTGGCGACCACGGTGGGAAAGAAGGTGCCGAACAGGATGGTTGCGATCTTCGAGCCTTCGCCGATGCCGAACCAGATGATGAACAGCGGCAACAGCGCGATCTTCGGGATCGGGAAGATGGCCGCGACCAGCGGCACCAAGCCCGCGCGGGCCAGCGAAAACAGCCCGATCATGAAGCCCACCGCCACGCCCAGCACCGTGCCGCAGGTCCAGCCGACGATCAGGCGCTGCAACGACGCGCCCAGATGTTTCCACAACAACCCGGACCGGGCCAGGTCCATCAGCGCCGTCAGCGCCTCCGACGGGGCCGGCAGCACCAGCGGATGGATCAGGCCGGCGCGGCAGCCCGCCTCCCACACGGCAATCACGACGACAAAGACGGCGGGGCCCACCAGGCCCAGCGGGCGCGGCAAGAACCCGCCGCCGCGGAACGCGACCGGGCGGGCCTGCTTGCCGGCCGGCAGCTCGCTAGGCATCCGCCAGCTCCATGTCGGCGGCCTCGGCCTCGGCGCGGATCAGCGACCAGAGATGCTTGTGCTTGGCTTCCAGCATGCCGGGGTTGGCCGCCCGTTCGGCCAGCGGCAGGTCGATCTCGACGGTCTCGCGGATCTGGCCCGGCCGGCGGGACAGGACGACGATCTTGTGGCCCAGGCGTACGGCCTCGTCCAGATTGTGCGTGACGTAGACGGCGGTGAATGGGGCGCGGACCCACAGATCCACCAGGTCGTCTATTAAGAGTTCGCGGGTCTGGCCGTCCAGGGCGGACAGGGGTTCGTCCATCAAGAGGACCGCCGGCCTGACGGCAAGTGCCCGGGCGATCCCGACACGCTGTTTCATGCCGCCCGACAATTGCCGCGGCAGCGCATCGCGGAACTCCGCAAGTTTGGTCCGGGCCAGCACGTCCTCGACGATCGCGGCGCGTTCGGTCAAGTCCAGACGGTGGTCTTCCAGCACCAGGCCGACATTGCCGGCGACCGTCCGCCACGGCAGCAGCGCGAAGTCCTGGAAGATGTAGGTCAGCGGGTTGAGCGAGTCCGTCGGCGGCTCACCAACCTGCAACACCCGGCCCGCCGCGGGCCGCTCCAGCCCGCCGATCAGGCGCAGCAGGGTGGACTTCCCGCAACCGGAAGGACCCACGATGCAGACGATCTGGCCATGGCCGATGGTCAGGTCGATGCCACTCAGGACCTCGACCTGGTGATAGTGATGGGCGATCCCTTCCAGATGCAGGTCCATGTGCCGGCCCGGAGGCGACACGGCCCTTGGCAGGGCGCGTGTCGCCCATGCGGGTTCGCTCAGTAGGTTTCCACGTAGCTGGCGTCGACGAGCTGGTCGATCGTGATCGATTCGGAAACCAGTCCCTCCGCCTGGAACCAGGCAAGCTGGGCCTTGACGTTCGTGAGGTTGAGCTTGGCCCCTTCGTTCAGCCGCATGGCGCCGTTCTTGATGGAGGGCGCGGCCTTCTCGTAAGGCCGGTCGGCATAGACGTACTTATGGATCAGCTTGACCGTCTCCTCGGTCGCCGCGGGATCCGCAGCCTGGTTCAGCATCACCCGGTCGAAATCGGCGATGCCGCGGGACAGCGCCCGCATGAACCGTTCGGTCAGGTCGCGCCGGTTGGTGGCGTTCTCGGTGGAGGTGAAGACCGTGGTCACCTGGTAGTCCGGGGCGTAGTCGTTCACCCAACCGATGATCTTGGCGGCGCCGGCCTTGTCCAGGGCCTTGGCGATATGGGGCGCAATGGCCCAGGCGTCGATCTGTCCCGACTTGAGCGCCGCGATGACGGCACCCACCTTCTGCAGCGGCTTGAGCTTCAGCTCCTCAACCCCAAAGCCTTCCTTCTCGGCGATCCGCGCGGCCATGTAATGGAAGGACGACCCCGTCTGGGTGATGCCGAAGGTATGACCGGCCAGCTTGTCCGGCGAGGTCAGGCCCGCCTCGTAGGCGGCGTTGGAAACCAGGATCGCCGAGCCGTCGATGCCTGGCTCCTCGTGCAACACACCGCCGATCACCTTGACCGCGCCCTTGTCGGCCAGGTTGATCAGCCCGCCGGTGATGGCAGTTACGCCGAAATCCACGTCCCCGGACGCGATCGCCACGGCCATGGGCTGGGCCGCCTGGAAGAACTTGAACTCCACTTCCAGCCCCTCGTCGGCGAAATAGCCGCGTTCGTAGGCGATGAAACTTCCCGAATGGGACGTGAAACGAAGCGCGCCGACGGCAACCTTGTCAGCGGCCGACGCCCAGTCGGGAACCCCGGTCCATGCGACCAGCGCGGCAAGCGCGCCCATCGCGGTGCGACGGGTCAGGACACTCAAAAACATGACTCTTCTCCTCCCTGTCTCGATGTTCGCCTTATGCTGGCGACATTGGGTCAACTCTTGCATTCGCGGCGCCGTCCAGCAATGGGTCTGTTCGGCAGCCGCTGGTGTCACGACCGCACGCGTTGCAGCGCTATTCGAGGATCGCCAGGGACTTTGTCCAGAGATAGACCGTGCCTGCGCTGTTGCGGTCGACCTCGCCGACCAGTTGGACCCTGTTCTCCGGCGACACCGGCCGCCCCGCCCAGACGCCGTCCGGTATCTCGACGCGGATATCGCCGGTCGAATCCCGGAACGTGTAGTACTCCTCACGCAAATGCGCCACGATCGACCCGGTCACCAGGACATAGGTATCGATCGGCTGTGAACGGGCCTCCTCCACGGTCATGACACGCCCATCGGGCGACGGACCGACGAACTGGCGCCGGCCGGCAACGCCATCAGAACAATGACCCAGGCACCGGCCAAGGCACCGACACGAAAGCTGAACATGCTCCTGCCCCCTTCTGTTCTGTCTCCTGCCGACGTCCGAGCCTAGGGTGGGCGACTTTGGGGGTCAATGTCGCCTGCACCAAGGCACCGGCGTTCTTGTCCGAATGCCCTTGTGTTCCTTCCGTCGCCTTCGGACGTTATGTATAAGGACGCGCATCCGGCGAGACAGGGGAGACAGATCATGAAGCGGCTGGACCAGAAGCTGGCGGCAATCCGGGACGACGCCTACACGCCGTCGGACTTCATCATCGCCGACGCCAAGGATGGCGACATGGGCGGCGGCGTGCCGGCACCGGGCCCGGTCGAACCGGGCGGGACCACCTACAAGAAGCTGGCCGATTATCTGGAGGCCATGCGCCGCATGACCCGGAGCGATCTGGTCGACGTGATGCTGATGTCCGCCTCCTGCGCAGAGGTCCTGGTGGACGAGGGCCTGTTCACCGACAGCCCTGTCATCCCGGCGATCCGGCTGAACGATACGACCGACATCTGGGGGCCGCGCAGCAGCATCTACAAGTCCCAGCCTTCGCTGCCGTTTGCCACCGCCAGCCTGCCGCACGCGCGGGCATTGACCGACCTGGGCCTCTACTCGGTCACCTTCACCAACTATTACGAACGCGACGCCCATGCGTTGGCCTGTTACGCGGACTTCCGCGAGCAAGCCGAAGACATCGGCATGCGGCACTTCCTGGAGGTCTTCAATCCCAACGTGGATGTGGGCATTCCGCCGGAAGGGATCGGTGACTATGTCAACGACTGCATCCTCAAGGCCCTGGCCGGCGTGACCTCGTCGGAACGCCCGGAGTTCCTTAAGATGGTCTATAACGGCCCGCGCGCCCTGGAGGACCTGGCCAGCTACGACCCGACCGGGCTGATCGTCGGCATCCTGGGCGGTGCCGCGGGAACGGTGCGGGATACCTTCGAACTGGTGGGCCAGGGCGCGAAATACGGTGCGCGCGTGGCGCTGTTCGGCCGCAAGATCAACCTGGCCGAGGCGCCGGAACTGCTGGTCGACCTGATGCGCCGGGTGGTCGAAGGCGACGCCACGCCCGAGGACGCGGTGCGGCTCTATCACGACGGCCTTGCCAAGCAGGACATCGCGCCGGCGCGCGCCCTGGAGGACGACGTTCAGATCACCGAGGCGGTGCTAAAGCAGGCGGCATGACAAACGACCCCTCTCCCGGGCGGGAGAGGGGTTGGTGTTGGGTCTTGCGGTCCGTCTACGCGGCTGCGGGGTGCCAGCCGGCGTCGGCCCAGACCTCGCCACTGACCGCCTGGTTGGTGATCATGAAGCAGATCGCGTCGGCGATCTCTTCCGGCCTGATCAGACGGCCGAGCTGGGTGTCGGGCAGCACGTATTTCTGCACGTATTCCTGCCCCATGGCCCGCAGGATCGGGGTGTCGGTGAAACCCGGATGGATGATGCTGCACCGCACGCCGTGGAAGATCGCTTCCTTCATCAGGGTCGAGGCCGCACCTTCCAGCGCCGCCTTGGCCGAGGCATAGGAGATCTGCCCCTTGTTGCCCTGAGAGGCGACGGAGCCGATGAAGATGATGGCGCCTTCCATATCCTCGTCGGGTCCCCACTTCCGCAGGCCCTGGCCATACCGGCGCTCGGCGACACAGGCGATCATTTCCATGGCCCAATAGATGGGGGCGACGTAGTTGATCTCGCAGACCAGCCTGAACATGTCCTCGGAATAGACTTCTGCCTTTCCGGTCTGCTTGTCGACTTTCACCGCCAAGGTATCGCGGACGATGCCTGCCGCGGGCACACAGATATTTACGCAACCATGCGAGGCACAGAGGTCCTCGAAGACGCCTTTGCGGAATTCGGTGCTCGTCGTGTCGCCTTGATAAGGCCTTGCAACCTCGCGGCCGCACTTGCGGTTGATATCCTCGGCAACCGTCACGACATCGTCGCTGAGATCGACCATGGCGACACATGCGGCGCCCCGCTCGGCCAGCTCGGCGCTCACCGCACGGCCAATGCCCCCGGCAGCCCCGGTAACGACCGCGGTTTTTCCTTGTATTCTCATTGTCTTGCTCCGTGTGGTCTTGGCGCCGGCCCGTCCGGATCTCGGTTCCGCAACGGGGCCAAGCGACTTACTAACCGATTGAAAAACTTCGGCTCTGTATAACATATTTTGTGCGTTGCAGCAATAATATTGTGCGCCGCAACATGCAGCCTATTGTCGCGCGGCACGGATACGATCCAACCGCCTCCGCGCCGAAACGCCGGGCGCGCTGCAGCATTTGCACTGGCGAAGGAACGGTGCGAAGCTTTGGTTAAGAAACCCGCGCCGGGTTGGACGGGGCAGGGAAGGCTTTGGGGGGACAGCGTTGGCATGACGGGCACGAAAACCGCCCCCGTCGTCGCGCTTGCCGGCATCGGCAAGTCCTTCCCTGGCGTGCGCGCGTTGGACTCTGTGTCATTCGATGTGCGTCCCGGTGAGGTGCACGCCCTCCTGGGAGAGAACGGCGCCGGCAAGTCCACCCTGATCAAGATCATGTCGGGCGTTTATCGGCCGGACCAGGGCGAGATCCGGATCAACGGCGACACCGCCAGCTTCGAAAGCCCGAACGAGGCGCAACGCGCGGGCATCGCCACGATCTACCAGGAACTGCTGCTGTTTCCGGAACTGACGGTGGCAGAGAACATCTTCATGGGGCATGCCCCGCGCAACAAGTGGGGCGGCATCGACTGGCGGACCATGCGCCGGCAGGCGCGCGAAATCCTGGCCTCGCTCAACATCCATGACCTGGACGAGACTTCCATCGTGGGTTCACTCACCGTGGGAAACCGCCAGCGCGTGGAGATCGCCAAGGCGCTGTCCCAGAACGCCCGCGTTCTGATCATGGACGAACCCACAGCCGCGCTGACGGAGCACGACGTGGAGCGGTTGTTCCGGATCGTCCGTCTGTTGCGCGACCGCGGTGTCGGCGTCGTCTATATCAGCCATCGCCTGGAAGAAGTCTTCCTGGTGGCCGACCGGGTCACGGTCCTGCGGGACGGCTCCTATGTGGACACCCGCCCGGTGTCCGAGACCAGCCACGAAGACCTGATCTCCATGATGGTGGGCCGGCGGATCGACAACTTGTTTCCAAAACTGGATGCGACCTTGGGCGCACCGGTGCTTGAGGTGCGCGCGCTGACCCGCCTGCCCAACACCATCGATGTCAGCCTGACCGTGCGGGCCGGCGAGATCCTGGGCCTTGCTGGTCTTGTGGGGTCGGGCCGCAGCGAACTGGCGCAGGTCATTTTCGGCGTCACGCCGCCGGATTCGGGCGAGATCCTGCTCGACGGCAAGCCGATCACCGTCGCCAATCCGGGCGCTGCCAAGAAACACGGCATCGCCTACGTCCCGGAAGACCGGGGCCTGCAGGGACTGGTGCGGCCTATGACGCTGTTCGCGAACGCCACCATGGCGGTGCTGGACCGGGTCAGCACCGGCAGCTTCCTGGACGGCGCGGCGGAACGGGCACTGGCGCGCGACGCCATGGGCAAACTGTCGATCCGGGCAAGCGGCGTCGACCAGATCGTCGACAAGCTGTTGGGCGGCAACCAGCAGAAGGTGGTGCTGGGCAAGTGGCTGGCCACGGAACCGCGGGTGCTGATCATGGACGAGCCGACCCGCGGCATCGATGTGGGCGCCAAGTCGGAATTGCACCGGCTGATGAGCGAGCTGGCCCAGGCCGGCATTGCGATCATCATGATTTCCTCCGAGCTTCCGGAAGTGCTGGCGATGAGCGACCGTATTCTGGTCATGCGCGAGGGCCGCGTGGTCGCAGAACTCGAACGCAAGGAGGCGACCCAGGAAGTCATTGCGGCCGCGATGATGGGAGGGCGCGCGTCCGAGGCGGCGGCCTCGGCTTCATGGGCGTTACCGCCCTCCCTGCCGACTCGGGCAGCGTCACAGCGACGCTGAAGCGGCTGTTCGGCACCCAGGAGGCGGTGTTGCTGCTGGCGATCGTCGCACTGTTCGTGGTGGTCGGGCTGGTCAACCCGCGCTTCGTCGCCGAACGCAACCTGCAGAGCGTTTTTCTGGACAATGCCTATATCGCCGTTGCGGCGATCGGCATGTCCATGGTGATCATCTCGGGCAACATCGACATTTCGGTGGGCTCGCTGATCGGCGTGCTGGCGACCATCAGCGGCTCGCTGGCAGTGAACGGCTTTCCCATTATCGTCTGCTGGCTGGTGCCGCTGGTGGTGGGCGCGCTGGTTACCGGCTTCATGGGCCTTTTGGTGGCGTACATGCGTATCCCCGCCATCGTGGTCTCGCTGGGCATGCTCAGCATCCTCAAGGGAGGACTGATCAGCGTGACGGCGGGCGCCTGGATCACCGACCTTCCCGAGGGCTTTCACCTGTCGCAGATGAAGCCCCTGGGTCTGCCGATGCCGATCTATTTCATGGTCATCCTGACCATGGGCGCCGCCTTCTGGATGCGCTACAGCGCGACCGGCCGGGCCATCTACGCGGTCGGCGGCAATGCAGAGGCGGCACGGCTGTCCGGCATCTCCCGGGAACGCACGATCATGACCGTGTTCCTGATCCACGGCGTCTTCGTCGGCATCGCCGGCGTCCTGTTCGCGACCCAGCTGTCTATCATCCAGTCGACCGTGCCGCCCAATTTGGAGCTTACCATCATCACGGCCTCGGTCGTCGGTGGGGTCAGCATCCTGGGCGGGACCGGAACGGTGATCGGGTCGACCTTCTCCGCGATCCTGCTGGCGGCAATCGGGTCCTCGCTGGTCTTCATCAACGTCTCGCCCTACTGGCTGCGTGCGGTCCAGGGCGTGTTGATCCTGGCCACGGTACTGGCGGACCTTTACCGGCGCCAGCGTCAGGCGCGGGGGCGCTGAGGCGATGGCAGATCAGGTTCGCGCCACCTCCCTGCCCGTTGCCGACAGGCTGCGCGCGCTGGCGTTCCGCCACGAGGCGCTGCTGTTCCTGATCCTGGTGGTGTCGCTGGCGGTGCTGGCGGGCCAGAGCGACCGGTTCCTGACCACAGCCAACGTCTTGAACCAGGGACGCCTGATGGGCGAAGTGGCCCTGGTGGCGTTGCCGATGACCTATGTGATCATCACCGGCGGCATCGATCTGTCGGTCGGCTCCGTGATGGGGCTCAGCGCCATCGTGTTGGGCGTTTCCTGGAAGAACGTCGGCCTGCCGCTGGAACTTTCCATCGTCGTCGCGATCCTGACCGGTGCCGCCTGCGGCTTCTTCAACGGCTGGTTCATCACCCGCGTGAAAGTGCCGCCGCTGATCATGACCCTGGCGACGCTTGCCCTGTTTCGCGGCCTGGCCGAAGGCATCAGCCAGGCGCGGTCGGTGCGCGGCTATCCGGAGTGGTTCTTCACCCTGGGCCAGGGCGAGGTCTTCGGCATACCGACCCAGCTCTGGATCCTGGGCGTGGCGATCGTGGCATCCTGGCTGGTCCTGGCGCGCACCACCTTCGGGCGCAGCCTCTATGCGATCGGCCACAACGAGACCGCAGCCCGCTTTTCCGGGATCCCGGTCGCCCGCTACAAGCTCGCCATTTACACCTATTCGGGCACCATGGCGGGGCTCGCCGGTGCCATCTTCGTCAGCCGCGTCTCGACCACCCGCTCGGACATGGGGACGGGACTGGAACTGGATGTGATTGCGGCCGTGGTGCTGGGCGGGACCTGCATCTTCGGCGGAATCGGGACGATTACGGGCACCGTGATCGGTTTCGTGCTCATCCAGCTGTTGAAGAACGGACTCGCCATCACCGGCGTAAAGGGGGATGCTACCATCGTTGTGATCGGGACGGTCCTGATCGCCTCGATCCTGTTGACCAACTCCATCCAGCGCCGCCGCGGCGGCGACTGAGACGGAGCCGTGGCTCGACCGGGCCACAATCAAGTGGATAGCGATAACAGGGAGGAGTGACACGATGAGGAGAACGACCAGTCTTGTCTTGGGTGCCGCGCTTCTGGCCGGACCCGCCATCGCGGCCGACCGTTGGGATGGCGCGGACGATCTGGCAGTCAACCCACTGACCTGCGACACCGGCATGGGCAAGGTCGCGGTCAAGCCCTATGACGGCGGCCAGGCAACCAACCCGCCCGACAGGTCGGGCAAAGAAATCGTCGTCGTGGATGTGCCCAAGCTGGTCGGCATCGGGTATTTCGCCGCGACCACCAAGGGCATGGGCGAGGCGGCCGATGAACTGGGTAACGTCAAGGTCTCGACCGACGGCCCGACCGAAGCCAACATCGACGACCAGATAACCTTCATCGACAACTACATCACATCGGGCGTCGACGGCATCCTGTTCGCCGCGAACGATCCGGTGGCGATCTCGCCGGTCCTGAAGAAGGCGTTGGGCAGTGGCATCCACGTGGTCGGTTACGACGCCAACTCGACCCCCGGCGCACGCGAATGGTTCGTCAACCAGGCGGAGTTCAACGGTATCGCGAAGTCGATGATGGATTCCATGGCCGCCGAGATCGGCCAGGACGGCAGCTTCGCGATCGTCACCTCGACCTTCACGACGCCGAACCAGGCCCGTTGGATCGCCGAGATGTGGGCCTGTACCGAACAGTGCTATCCGAACATGAAGTGGCTCGAGACGGTCGAAGCGCAGGAAGACAACATCCTGTCCTTCAACCAGGCCTCGACCCTGATCAACAAGCATGGCGACGACCTGCAGGGCCTGTTCGGCATGACCTCGGTGGCGACCCCGGCTTCGGCCGAGGCGGTCACCCAGGCGGGCCTGTGCGGCAAGGTCGCGGTGGTGGGCCTCGCCACGCCGAACGCGATGAAGCCCTATGTGAACAAGGACTGCGTCAAGTCGGTGGTGCTGTGGAGCCCGGTCGATCTGGGCTATGCGTCGGTCTATGTGATGCGCAACGTGGTCGACGGCAAGCTCAAGCCCGGCGATACCGAAGTCGACGCCGGCAAGCTGGGCAAGCTGCAAGTGGTCAACGGCAGCGAGGTTCTGCTCGGCGCGCCGTTCGTGTTCGACAAGAGCAACATCAACGACTTCGATTTCTAGACGAGAGCCCCTCCCCCCAGGGGCAGGGCTATCGCATTTGAGCGAGGGCATTGAGTAGGTAGTCGTCTTCCCACGCGCATCGTTTGACCCGTCTTCGGATAGCGGTCTTAGGATCATCGATGTTTTTGAGGATCGTCATGGCAAGGCG
>Ga0209782_1000061_pt1 | contig 50392 bp, 57 predicted proteins | sample WorMetmaBAHAMAS1_FD_187390 | JGI IMG/M metagenome (GOLD analysis project Ga0209782, IMG submission 187390) | Marine gutless worms symbiont microbial communities from Max Planck institute for Marine Microbiology, Germany - Inanidrilus... | ecosystem: Host-associated > Annelida > Digestive system...
CCGCACCGCCGGATTCCGCCAACACCTTCGTGATCGCGGCCGTCAACGTCGTCTTCCCATGGTCAACGTGACCAATCGTTCCAATGTTGCAGTGCGGCTTTGTCCGCTCGAATTTCTCTTTGCCCATAAGCTCTAATGTTCCCTGACAGGCGCCGTTTTGGGTGGAGCGGGTGAGGGGAATCGAACCCCCGTCGTAAGCTTGGAAGGCTTCTGCTCTACCATTGAGCTACACCCGCAAGATTTCAGTGATGTCTGCCGGTCCAGCCCTTGCGTCCCAGACCCGCGGCATGCGCCGGCCTGCATTGATCCCAACATGACTTCAATCCCGCCGCATCCGGTGGCCGTGCCGTGGTGGAGGGGGTTGGATTCGAACCAACGTAGGCTAAGCCAACGGGTTTACAGCCCGTCCCCTTTAACCACTCGGGCACCCCTCCGGCCCGCGCACAGCCTCGCCGCAGCGGTCCGCCGGGTGTATTGCGGTTTACCTTATCTTGTCAACTTCAAAACGACAGAATACGGCACCATTGTCCGCCATGGGCGGGCATGGGATCCGTTCGGTTGAATGGGGCGGGCTTGTGCCCGCCGCGCTGACCTAATAATAAGGTCGCGCATGACAAGACGCAAGCCACGCGCGAAACCGCACAGGCCCGGGACTTCAGGCCGCTCCCGGGGGACCGGGGGCCCGCTGTGGCTCTACGGCACCCACGCCGTGACGGCGGCGCTGGAAAACCCGGCAAGGGTCCAGGTGCGCCTGCTGGCCACCAGGGAGGCGGCTGAGCGCGTGAAGGGCCATGCGCCGGAAATCTGCGGCCGCGAGGCCATCGAGTCGGTGCTGCCGCCGGGCGCGACGCACCAGGGCTTGGCGCTGGCGACGCGGCCCCTGCCCCAGCGGCCGCTGGAAGACCTGCTGGACACCGCCGGCGAGAAGGCCCTAGCGGTGGTGCTGGACCAGGTAACCGACCCCCAGAATGTGGGTGCGATCCTGCGCTCGGCCGCGGTTTTCGGGGCCGCCGCCGTGGTATTGCCCGAACGGAACACCGCACCGGAAAGCGGGGCGTTGGCCAAGGCGGCAAGTGGGGCCTTGGAGGCCGTGCCGCTGGTCCGGGTCGCGAACCTGGCCCGGGCGCTGGAAACGTTGAAAGAGGCCGGGTTCTGGCGGGTCGGGCTGGAGGCCGAAGCGGATGCCACGATCGAAACGGCGCCGCTGGACGGCCGGGCGGCGCTGGTGATGGGGGCCGAGGGCACGGGCCTGAGGCGCCTGACCAGGGAGCATTGCGACCTCTTGGTCCGCCTGCCGATGCCGGAAAACGCGGTCGGCAGCCTCAACGTCTCGGCCGCCGCGGCCGTGGCCCTTTACGAGGCGGCGCTGCACCGGAATTGACACCGGTCAATGTGACGGCCTAGAGGGGCGCCTTAAGATTACACCACGCGATTCCCGCGTAGCCTGGAGTCAGACCCATGATCGAAATCGATCCCGCCGTTGTCAGTTTCGTTGTCCTCAAGGCCCGCGAGTTCGACGTTAAGGTCGACCCCGTCGCGGCGGAGTCGGATTCAGAAGACGACGAACTGGCGATCCTGGAGAACTATGCCGACGACCCGACGTTCCAGGAGGTCCACGACTTCATCGAGGCCCTGAACGTGTCGGAGCAACGCAACCTGGTCGCGCTGATGTGGATCGGCCGCGGCGACTTCTCCGCCGAGGAGTGGGAGGACGCGGTCAACGAGGCCCGCGACCGGGCGACCAATTCCAGCGCAGACTACCTGTTGGGCACCCCTCTCCTGCCCGACTACCTGGAAGAAGGCATGTCGGCCATGGGCTATGCGCCTGAGGACCTGGAAAAGGCCTGAGCGCCCGATCCCGCAATTGGCGGGTGCATCCGCCGGCCGCATCGGGTAAGAAATCCGCTCGCCACCGCCACGGGGCCGCAGTAGCTCAGCTGGTAGAGCATCTGATTTGTAATCAGAGGGCCGGGGGTTCGAGTCCCTCCTGCGGCACCAGCCCGCTTTCCGCCCTGGCGTTTGGCCCGTTTCGAGACATAATGCCCCGACAAAGTGCCGGTTTCCTGCATTCGATACAGGGAGAATCCGGACCATGCTTGTCAAACGGACCAAAGCCTTGTTGCTCGCGGTCATCGCCCTCGCGTTGCTGACGACGGCTGCCGAGGCCGATACCCCTGACCATAAACACTCCGTCGCCGTCATCATTGGCAACAAGGCATACAAGGACCCGACGCCCGCGGTCGCCTATGCCCACCGCGACGCCGCTGCGATGAAACGCTATCTGGTCAGCGTCTTGGGCTAAGACGAAGACAACGTCATCGACCTGCGCGACGCCACCCAGTCGCAGATCGAGGCGACGCTTGGCAACGCCCGGTCCCACGAAGGCCTGATGTGGAGGCTAATCCGGCCGAACCGGTCGCATGTCACGGTCTATTATTCCGGCCACGGCGTGCCCGGCCTCAACGACAAGCGCGGTTACCTCTTGCCGGTGGACGTGGAGCCCGACAGCGCCGAGATCGGCGGCTATCCGATCGACGTGCTCTACGAGAACCTTGGCAGGCTGGAAGTCCGCTCTGCGACGGTCTATCTGGACGCCTGCTTCTCGGGCAACAGCAGCGAAGGCATGCTGGTCCGCTCGGCCTCGCCCGTCTACGTCAAGACGGAAATGCCCGAGACGGAAAACGAACTGACCATTCTAACTGCTGCCACTGCGGAGCAAGTCGCGAGCTGGGACAACAAAAACCAACACGGTCTATTCACCTATCACTTGCTTCGGGGATTGCAGGGAGAAGCAGACAAACCGCCGTTCGGCGACGGCGACGGCAAGGTCCGCGTTCGCGAAGTCCGCGCCTATCTGGATGAAGAGATGACCTATGCGGCGCGCCGCGCCTTTGGCCGGAGACAGCATGCAAGCGTCCAGGCCCGCGACGAAGTCGTGCTGGGCACCGTTCCGGCCAAACAGCCGCCCGTCCTTGTTGAAGCCCCCGCCGATGAGCCGCCAGCAGCGTCGCTCACCCAGAAACCAGTCACGGAAGAACCGGCAACGCCGGTGCAGCAGGCTCGCGCACCGGGCGTCGAGATCTACGAGATCAGCTTCAAATCCAAACGCGCCGGCGCCTTCATGTGTGAGGAACGAAACGGGACCTTCGAAGTCGAGGTGGTCTACGGCAAGATCGTCAAATCGACGCTAGAGCACGCCCCTGTCCGCGGCAGCATCGGCGAGTGGACCGCCAGGGGCAATTTCGGGGTCCATCTTCCCTTCGAAGCGCGACGCGACGGCGACGTCTACAGGGGCGGGTGGACCGACAGAAGCAAGATCCACGGCAGCAGCATCAACGGCTGCGTAGGCAGTATCGAGATCGTCCGCAAGCCCGCATCCTGATACGCGATCAACGTGCGTTCAGCCAGCTAGGGAGTGCATCCAAGATGGCCCGCAGTTCGGCTTCCTTCAGCCGCTCTTTCGCCTCGAGGCCGGGCAGCCACTCACGTCGCCGCATGTAGGCCTCGGGCCAGTCGTCGAGTTCGTCTGTGACCGCCATGGCGAACACCTGGACCTCGCAGATCCCACCCCACTTCTCGTAGCGATAGGAGCCGAGCGGCCGTTCGTCGACCGCTCCGCGGATCCCGGCCTCCTCAAACGCCTCCTGGGCGGCCGATTGCGGCGGCGTCAGGCCTGGCTCGACGACACCCTTGGGAACGACCCAGCGTTTGCCCTTGCGCGAGGTGATCAGGAGCACCTCAAGACCGTCGGCCGCCCGGCGGTACGGGATCACGGCCGACTGCCGGTACATCCAGTCCGGTCTTGTCCGCGACATCGCCCGATCGGAGTCTCTCAGGTGGCGCCCGGTCCCGGCCATTGGACGTCTCCACGGGTCCAGGTGCTCCGCAGCCGGCAGTCGCGCTGCATGGAGAACACCACCGCGCCGTCGCGATCGGTGAAGCGGACCCAGCCCTGCCATCCCTGGAAGCGCCGGTCGCCGTCGTTGTTTGTCCGGAACTGGGCGTCGACGCGGATCGAGGCGACCGATGCGGGGTCCACGCCGCCCTGGCGCAGGTAGGCCTCGACGCTGGGAATGCATAGTGCAGCGTCGTAGTCGTCGTCGCAGCCGCAGGCATATCCGGACGCCTGCACGGCCGCGACCGCCGCAATGGCCGCAAGCAGGACGCGCCGCGGTGCGCGTCTCAGCATGTTCCGCCCGGTTGGTTCCATTCGATGTCGCCCTTTGTCCAGGATCGTTGAAGCTGGCAGTCGGGATGCATGGAAAAGACGATGGCGCCGTCCTGGTCCTTGAACCGGACCCAGCCCTGATAACCCTTGAAGACCCGGTCGCCCTGGCCGTTGGTCCGGCTGCGCTTGTCGATCTTGATCGAGTCCACACGGGTCATGTCGACACCGCCCTGCTGAAGCCAGCATTGCACCACGGGTATGCACGCGCTGCCGCGCTTGCCCTTGCCGCCGGCAGCCGCCGGCGATGCCGACACCACGGCAACAGCGAACCCGGCCGCCAGCATGAAGTGAAATGCGATTTGCCCCACGTCGCTCTCCGCATCTTCGCTGTGACTTCTACCACAGCACGGATAATCCTGCATCGCACACTTCCGTGTAGCTTCGGTGTCAGGTGCGGCTCATTGCTCCGACGCCTGAAATGCGGCGGCCGAAATGCCGATGCTGCGGCCCGACTGACTTCCGGTCGCGACATGGATCCCGATCACGGTGTACCGATCGCCGCGGCGCAGCAGGATCGGCGAGCCGGAATCGCCGTGGGTGGCGTCGCAGTCGTGGGACAACAGGCGCCCGCCGCTGCCGCGCCCCAGGAGGGTACAGCCGTCGTGAACCGTCAGGATGTGCGCCCTGTCCTGGCTGTAGCCGGCCTGGACCAAGCGCACTTCGTCCCCGTCGGCGCCGGCAGCCGCGCCTTCGGAAAGGCGCCCGACCGCAAGCGGGGTCGCCACCGCGCCGATGTCGCGGGCAAGGACCAGCACCGCCCAGTCGTCGGCGACATCGGGATTGGCGGCCGGCGGCAGCCTGTAGCCCGGGGAGAGGCGCAGCGCCACCACGGCAGCCTCCGCCAGATAGGCACCGCGCCGGTGTACCCCGTGACGAAATGCAGGCTCTGTGGCGGCAAAAGGCGCCGCGTCCGCCCATTCCAGAGGCAATGCGCCGCGGTCAGGACTTCCCGCGGACCAATCAGCACGCCGGTGCAGAACCCGCCGGTCCGCCGGTTCACACGACCGATCGCGCCCCACGGGTAGGCGGCGCTCTCGATCCGTTGGCGGTCGTCCGTGCCCTTGATGCCAGGCAAGCGCGGCTTTTCTGCATCCGCATAGACGCCACCTGTCAGCGCCAGGACGCAGGCGGCAATCAAGGCCAGGCGTTCAACGACGCGATGAATCATGCCACCGATCAGTTGTCTGGCACCCCGGCCGTTTCGACCCACTCCAGTGCCCGCTGTTCCACATAGTCGTAGAAAGGGTTGTATCTGAGCCGCATCAGCCAGTTCTCCGGGAACCGCAGCAGACCCCGCTCGCCCCTCAGCGCCATCTCGCCCAGGAACAGGTCGTCGGCGTTCTCCGGCGGACGGCGGCCGTAGAGGGGGTCGTCGGGGGCGGTCGGGAGCGCCACGTGGAAGAGCGACAGGTGGGTCGGCGGCCAGACCAGGCCCAGGGGTTCGCTGCTGGCGACGTCGGCCGATCGCGGCGGCTTGATGTCGACACGGACGGCGCGGGTGTCAGCGGTGATGTTGGTGATGAAGGATACCGTGAACGGCAGGTCACACGCCCCCATCACCCGGTCGGTGAGCGGTGCAGGGTCGGCAATCATCAGCGGCGCCTTCACCGCAAACCGGTTGATGTCGAACAGCACCAGCTCGTGCCGGTCGGGGGCGAGCCGCCCCAGCAGGTTGTCCACCACGGCATTCGTCGAGACTGTGGCGTCGACCGTCGATTTGAAGACGAGCGTCGGCGGCAGCACGTTGTCCGGCACCCTGGCAGCCCTGTCACGGAGGCGCGTCGCCACCCGGCGGGTCAGCGCGAAGACCTGGGCACCGCCGTTGGTGGGGAAGGAGTTGTACTTGAACGGGTCGAACTCGGGCACGATCGAAAGCCAGGCGTGGCTGCCCAGGCCCGGCAGGTCCGCCGCCAGGGCCTTGTAGCGCGCCAGCGCAGCGGTCGGGTGGACGCCGATTGCCGGCGAGACCAGGATCAGGCTGGCCGGCACCGGCAGGCCGTCGCCCTCCAGAGCGTCCAAAGTCAGGTCCAGCGCCAACGGGGCGCCGGTGGAATAGCCCACCACATGCAGCGACCGGCCCGCGATCTGGACAGCCAGGTGTCGCGCCGCCAGCTTCACAGCTGCAGCCATGTCCTGCCACTTTAAGGTGGCGAGGCCGGAGGGCGCGGTGCCATGCCCCGGCAGGCGTAGGCCCAGCACCAGATAACCGCGCCGATGGAACGCAAGGCCCAGCGACTTCAGGCTGTAAGGTGCGTCGGTAAGCCCGTGCAGCAGCAGGACCCCACCGACCGGGTCGTCGTTCTCCAGGACGAAACTGCGGTTCCAGTCGGGGTCTCTTGTCCTCGGATCCGCTACGCTGCCGGCGCTGTAGCGGTTCAAGCGTTCGGCCGGCCCGGTCTCGACCTGCAAATAGACCTTTTCATCCAGTTCCCGGAACAGCCGGTCTTCCAGGCGCAGGCAATCCTCGAAGCCGCCGACCTCGCCCGCCTGCTCGGCGGTGAACTCCGCCTCCAGCAGCTCGGTATGCCAGGGCTCCAGCGCCGGGCCGCCGCCCCACACGGCAAGATAGGCGAGCCCGTACCCCGCCACCAATACGGCCAGCAGGAACACCACCAGCCGCCGGATCCATCGGAACATCCACGCGCCGCGTCGCGCTCGTGCCATGCCTTTCTCCTAACGCCCGCGCGTCATCACCCAGTACCGGGCACCGTTGGGGGCCTCGACCTTATAAAGCCGCCGGGTGTGCGGGGTCGTCCGATTCGTCAGCCTCAGAAACAGGTCGTCGAAGAACTCCGGCGTTTCCAGGCTGAAGTTGTGGAAGTTCCGGGTGCGGTTGACCGGTGTCACGTCCACCATCGTGATCAGATCACTGTCCGGGTCGATCATCTCGGTGATCAGCACGGCTTCCTCGATCTGGTCGGGCGTCAGGGTGCTTTCGCCGCGCCGGGCGGTGCGGTTGACCAGCCGGCTCATGATCAGCGCCCGATCGTTGGAAGAGACATAGACCGTGAGGTTTCGCACCATGGCCTCGATCTGCGCCTTGAAGTCCGGATAGAAGGCGTCCTGGTCGATGTCGGGTGCGGTCAGCACCACGTCCTCGATCAGGGAGCCGGGTTCCGCGACCGCACCGTCGGCATGGAGGTCCGGCAGGGCGTCGACTACCACCTCGCCCCCATGCTGTTGGCAAGGACCCATAGACGTTGCGGCCGGACCTCGCGGACAATCATGGCGAGGAATTCCGCGAAGTCCGGGCCGGAGGCCTTGGCCTCGCGCCGCGCCCGCCGGTATCCCTGCAGGCTGGAGCCCTGGTCGCCCGGCCAGTCGAACACCAGCACGGGCGTATTGATGTCCAGGACGTGGCCGACGAAAGCGGTCTTGCGCAGCGCAGATGGAAAGGCTTCGCGAAAGCCATGGACGACCACCAGTAGGGAACGGCGCGGCGATGCCTCGACCAGGCGCGACAGTCGCTCGACGAAGGCTTCCTGTTCCAGCGCGACCACGCGCTGCAGGCTGATCTCCTCGTTCTGGAACCATTACGTCGGGTTGATCAACATGCCGATCCCCAGGCTGGGTTCGATCCTGGTGACGAAGGAGCCGAAAGACAGTGCATCCTGCCGTTCGGTCCCGAAACGTTTCTCCAAGGCTCCGTCGTCCGTCACCTGGCGGCGATTGGTCGCGAAGAAGAACCGGTAGGTCGCCTCTTCGGAAAGCTCCGCAATGGCCATGCGGCGGAACAGGAATGCCTCGGCATGACGCAATGCGATGTCGGTCGGCAGGAAGACGGCTGCATAGATCCATGCGCCGGCCGCCGCCACGACGACGACAAGCCCGACCAGCCCCCACAACACCCACTTTCTGAATCGACGCATCGCCTGCTGCTTCGCCACGCTCTTTATGCGGACCTGTCAGTCTTATCGTAACTCTGGTCTCAACACTCCGCGCCCGGTCCTTCCCATGCGACACCCTCTGAAGACCAGGAGTGCATCAGCTGGCAGTCGCGCTGGAGGGAGAAATTGATGGTACCCTCGCGGTCCTTGAACCGCACCCACACCTGCCAATTCTGGAACCGGCTGTCGCCATCGTTGTTACGCCGGACATTGGCGCGCACCTCGATGGTTTCCACCGTGGCCAGATCGACACCGCCTTCCGTCAGCCAGCCCTGGACGTTGGGAATACAGGCATCGCCGTTCCCACGCTTGCCGCGCGCATCGGCGGGAAGAGAGAGTGTCACGACACAGAATGCGGCGCTCAGGCCGACCATGGCTGTTCGGGTAGAAATCCTCCGCACGTTCGTCCTCCACAACAGAAGTTCGCCCCGCGTCACGTGAACACAATCGCGCCGAGCATGCACGCGGTTTCTCTTCCCGGCACGCACCCGCACCGATCGATACCGAGCGGCTCCTAAAGGGTCACATTGGGCGAAGGCGTCAGCCCCCATCAACGCGGGCAGCAGGAGTGCCCGGCGCCTGGCCGGTGACAGATGCGCGACTTTGCCGTGCTGCAATGGAGATTTGACGGTCGGCATCGAACCGGGTTGTTTGCAAGACCTACGCCCCCGGCCCCGACAATGCGATGTCGCCCCTGGTGTAGGAGCTCACGAGACTGCAATTGCCCCGCATCGAAAAGACGATCGCGCCCTCGCGGTCCACAAATCGCACCCACGCGTCCCAGCCCCGGAACTGCGAGCCCCCATCGTTGTTCCGGCGCACGTTCGCACGCACGTCGATCGAATCTACGGTCGCGGGATCGACGCCGCCCTCCGCGAGCCAGCCCTGCACGTCTGGAACGCAGGACTCCCCGCTGCGGCGTTTGGTGTCGCCCGTGCCGTTCGTCGGACCGCACGAAACGAGGAAAGCCGGAATCAGGAATAACGCAGCACACGTCCGAAGGAACACCTTGCTCATGGTCCTGCTCCACCCTTGCGGTCTGCCCAACGCCACGTCAGCACGATCGCGCCGCGCATGCACACACTTTCTCCCAGGCTCGGTCGCATGCTTGCGTCGACTGTGCCTGCGGCGGCATCCTGCCGGCGCCATGAAACGTGCCCGACACGCCTTCGCGCTCGCCTGCCTCCTGCTCGCCGGCTGCACTGTCACGCGGAGCTTCAGCCAGGGCCCGGTCATGGACCCTGCCCCCCTGCCCGCCTACCGATCCGGCGATACCTTCCAGTTCGACACGGGACGGACCGAGGTCGTCGAGACGGCGGACCCGGCCGCCGGCACCGTGACCTGGAGTTCCGGCAGTGTCGTGAGCCGGCGGCTGGCCAGCTTCGTGGTGCCGTGGTTGGAATGGCGGAACAACAATACCGGCGGGCGGTTCGAGACCGAGGACGCTTCAAACGCGCTGTGGCCGCTCACGCCCGACAGCCGGCAGCAATTCTCTGGCACGCTGCTGCGGGACGATGGCCAGGTGGGGTTCGGTCACGGCGAACGGGTCAGCATCGACTGCTGGGTCGGTGCGACACGCACGGTCACCGTGCCCGCCGGCACCTTCGACACCTACCAGATCGACTGTTTCCGCCGCTCCACCGGCAGCGTCCGGCGCAGCCGGCTCTACACCTGGTACTACGCCCCGGAAGTGGGCCACTACGTGGTGCGCATCATCGCCGGCGGGTTCGGCGACATCAATCAGCGCTCCGAGCTGGTGCGCGCGGTGCGGATGCAGGCGCCGTTAACAGAATAGCGCTGCACGGTTTTGGGGTTGCAGCCACCCCCTTCGAGACGACCGCTCCGCGGTCTCCTCAGGGTGAGGGGTTTTGTGAACTGGCGCCGCAGAAAACAACCTCACCCTGAGGAGCGCCCGCAGGGCGCATCTCGAAGGGCGTGGCTGCCAATCGCAGGATGCTAGCCCTTCTCGATCAGGTAGCGGAACGTCCCGTCATCCTCGGCGCTTTCAAGCCGGCGGTGGCCCTGGCTTTCGCAGAAGGCCTTGAAGTCGGCGACCGAACCAGGGTCGGTTGCCAGCACTTCCAGCGTCTGGCCCGCGGCCAGGCCCTTCATCGCCTTTCGTGCCTTCAGGACGGGCAGCGGGCACAACAGCCCGGTCGCATCCAGGTCCAGATCCGCCATCAAGGCTCCCTTCTTTCAAGCGTCCTCAGGCGCAGGCTGAGGCCCGCGGTCACGAGCGCAAACGCGGCCAGGAACCACGGGGCCACGTGCCAGCCTCCAGCCGCTGCCACCAGCGCCGCCAGGGCTGGCGGCCCAAGCATTTGGCCCGTGTTCGACCCCTGCATCAAGAGCCCGTTTGTCGCCCCGATCAGGTCCGGCGACGGTGCCAGACGTGCGGCAGCGGCGAACAGGGAGGATGGGATCAAACCACCGACCAGGGAAAAGGCGAGTGCGGCGGAGAACCTGAGGCCTTCGGGGAGCGGGTCCGCATAGACAACGGGCGCGAAGAGGCCCATCAGCACGCTGGCCGAAAGACAAAGCGCCCAGGGCGGCGATCGCCGGTGCAACAGCCAGGCCCCGAGAACGTTCCCCAGCGCGTTGGCCGCCGCGACCAGCGCGGTGGCCGTGGCGGCGAAACCGATCCCGTAGCCGCCTTCCGTCACCATCATCAGAGGCAGAAAGCTGACCAGGCTAAGATACTGCAGGGCGTAGGTCCCGAAGATCATCCCCAGCGTCACCGGCCCGGCGGCCGTCGCGGTCCGCCGGAACCCTGCCCAGGCACCGGTTTGCGCCGCGGCCCGCACGGCGGCGCTGCGCCCAGGCAGGCGCGCGACGACAAGCCACAACAGTCCGCCGGCGACGATCAGCAGCCCGGCGTTTGCCAGCCACAGGCTGCGCCAGCCGCCCGCGGCCAGCACCGGCGGTGCAGCCAGCATGACCGCCGCCATGCCAATCGGCATGAAGGTGCCCCACAGCCCGACCACCATGGGCCGGTCATGATCGGTGGCAAGCCGGGCCAGCAGGGGCGGCACCGAGACAGCGACCAGAATAAGGCCGAACCCCTCCACGGCCCGGGACAGCAGCAACAGAACAGGCCCGTCTGCGGTGGCACCAACGCCGCTGGCCGCAGCGGTGAGAACCAGTCCCACGACAACGCCCCCGCGGTGGCCGAAACGGTCGCATGCCACGCCAACCGCGGCCCCTGCCAACATCGCCAGCATGTTGAAGATGGAAACAACCCAGCCCGCCATCACCAGCCCGATACCAAGATCCTGTTGGAGAACGGGAAGCGCCGCCGGTGCCTTGCCGACCTGGAACGCGACCATCACACCGGCGCCGATCAGGGCAGCGACGACCGGCCAAGGTGTGACAGCCCGTGCAGGCGCGCCGGTCATGGCCGGCCGGACCGCGGGTCAACCGGGCGAGCAGCCGGACGGGGGGAGTAACAGGAAGAGGTCAAGAGATCCTCGACGGCCAGGATGAGGCCCGCGTTGGGCGGGATCCTTCTTATAAGCTGTCCGCCGGGAGGTGCGCAGGATTTCCTTCTGCGGTCGAGCCCTCAAAGAAGCGGCCCCGAACTGCCAAATTGTGGGAAGCAGTTCGGGGCCGGGCAGTCTGGAACCAGACGCGACGCGACGATCAGGGCGTTGTTGCCGCGACCGGCGTCGGCGCGGGTGCCGCCGGTTCCGCGGCCGCCGGCGGCGTTTCCACCGGCGGTGTCGGAGTGGGCTCTGCCATTGCCGGCGCGGTAACCGCGGGCGGTGTTGGCGCTGGTTCCGCGACGGCCGGTGGAGCCGGCGTAGGCAGCGTCGGTTCGGCGACGACCGGTGGTGTGGCCGCGGGCGGCGTGGGCGCCGGCTCCGCGGGCGGTGTCGGATCCGATCCCACCGCCACGTCGGTGTCCGTGAAGCCGGAGTCGATGAGGCCCGCCTCGGTCTCGGGATCGACCGGCTCGCCCAGATCGCCGACGTCCACGCCACCGCCGCCGGACACGTCCGTGGGGTCGGCGAGACCGGCCAAGCCGAAGTCCGAGCGTGCCTGGGATTCCGCAGAGGTGCGGTCGGAGCCGATCTGCTGCTGCCGGCTCGTCAGGTCCGACTGGGCCTGCGACAGAGCGGAATCGAGATCGGACTGCGCCTGCGACGGATCAACGCCGGAGGCAATCGCAGCCTCATAGGCCTCGTTTGCTGCGGCAATCGCGGCCTCGTTCGCCTGCTCGGCAAGCTCCGACGCCTCCTCTGCCAGGCGTTCGGCCTCCGCCAGCGCCTCTTCCAGCGCCTCGGCAGCCTCTTCCAAAGCGGCTTCGGCATCGGATGCCGACTGCTGGGCCGCAGACTCCGCGTCGGAGGCCGCCTGCTGGGCCGCCGATTCCGCATCGGACGCCGCCTGCTGGGCGGCGGATTCCGCGTCTGACGCTGCCTGTTCCGCAGCCGCTTCGGCATCGGAGGCCGCCTGCTCGGCAGCAGATTCGGCATCAGATGCCGCCTGTTGTGCAGCCGACTCCGCGTCGGACGCCTCCTGTTGCCTGGCCGACTCCGCGTCGGACGCCTCCTGGTCGGAGCTCTGGGCGTAGGCCACGCCCTGCCAGCCGCTGCCGGGTGGACCGTCCAAGTCCACAGGCACCAGCACGGCGAGTGAAAGTGCAAACAACGACACCGGTACACCCAGGCGCAAAGCCCTGCGGGTGACCGCCGGGTCGTGGCTGTGTTTGGTCGATTCACGCATTTGGAACCACCCCCATCTGACGGCATTGAGAAGTGCACCTGTGATGACAACGAATGAACGGCGCGAGTAATCCCGGCGACAAACACACAACACACGAACACGCCGCACCAACACCGCATCGTCGACGCTGCGACGATCCGGTCATCTCCGAACCCGGAATAACGACCACGCATGCGTCGTTATAATGATGGCGGCGCCTGCGGGGGGCGCCGGCCTTGTCGGCGCGTCGACAACACAGTGACGCGCGCGCGGGAATGGAGGGCAGCGTTGATCGGTGAGGAAGGTTTGTTTCGTCTGGGATCTACACGGATCCTGGGGCCTGTGCTCGCCGCTGCAATGCTGGCCGGGTGCATAACAGCGTCCGAAACGCCGGGGCCGGCCCTGGCTCCGGCGCCGATGCCCGAATACCGGGTCCGGGACTACTACAAGTTCGACAACGGCGTCACCGAACGGGTCGTCCGCGTGGAGGGCGATACCGTCAACTGGGCCGTGGGCACGGTCTTCACCTTCGCAACATATCGGCAAGTCGAACTGCCACGACCGGAATGGCAGGCACCGACGGCACGCGCAGTGCAGGTTGTCGCCGACGTGCCCCGGGGCCTGTGGCCATTGCAGGTCGGCAACAGCGTCCGTTTCTATTCCGAGAACACCTTGACCAAGGCGGCCGGCGGCCAGGACATCGACTATACCGAGCACCGGCTGTGCGAGGTGGAAGGCACCGAAAGCGTGACCGTGCCGGCTGGCACCTTCGACACCTACCGGATCGCGTGCGACCGGTTCATCGGCGGCAGGCGTTCGTGGGTTGGCACGCGGATCTGGCACTATGCCCCGGACCTGGGCCACTATGTGATGCGCACCGACCGAGTCTCGGGAACCACCAAGAAGATGCTGCGCCTGGTCTCCTACGGGGTCAGTCTTGCGCCGCTCAACGAAGACGACCAGCGGGACTATCACGCCGCCGTGCAGAAGGCCCTGGGAACGCTGCCCAGCGGCGAGACCATCTCCTGGCAAAGCAGCGACGGCTCGCGGGCTGCGGACATCACGCCGACGGCGACCTTTCGCTCCGACTCCGGCGCTTATTGCCGCACCTACAGCCAGGTCCTGACCATCGACGACAGGCCCAAGACCATTCGCGGATCGTCCTGCCGCGGCGAAGAGGGGCTGTGGCGCGCCGCCACCGCGGGATAGCGTTCGGCGCCGAGTCGGTCCTCTGGGCACGGTGATCGCTCCCCGGCGACCTGAGCGGTCGCGGCCACGCCCCTTGTGACCCCCTTGCACCGGGGCCTGCCGGCCCGGCGGCCAAGCGCCCCGTTGACCTTTTGGCGAGAAAGGTTCAAACACACGGTCTGTCAAAGAGTTGCCTGAAAGAAGCCGGGGCATCCGGACAACCGGGGCGATCCGACCGAATGCACATCTACCTGCCCATCGCCGAGATGTCGGTGAACGTCTTCCTGATCCTGGGGATGGGAGTGGGTGTCGGGCTGCTGTCCGGAATCTTCGGTGTCGGCGGCGGGTTCCTGATGACGCCGCTGTTGATCTTCCTGGGCGTGCCGGCCCCGGTCGCGGTGGGCACCGAGGCGAACCAGATCGTCGCGTCTTCCGTCTCGGGCGTGCTGGCCCACTGGCGCCGCGGCAATGTCGATTTCAAGATGGGCTTCATCCTGCTGGTGGGTGGCGTCATCGGTTCCACCTTCGGCGTCTGGTTGTTTGCCTGGCTCAGAACGCTGGGTCAGATCGACCTGGTGATCCGTCTGTCCTACGTGGTCTTCCTGGGCGTCATCGGTTCGCTGATGCTGGTGGAAAGCCTGCGGGTCATGTTCCGGCGCCAGCGCGGCGGCGGCCCGCGGCGCAAGCTGCACCAGCACACCTTCCTGCACGGCCTGCCCTTCAAGATGCGGTTCCGGCGTTCGAAGCTGTATATCAGCGCGCTGCTGCCGCTGTTGGTGGGGGTTTTCGTCGGCATCCTTGCGGCGATCATGGGTGTTGGCGGGGGCTTCGTCATGGTCCCGGCGATGATCTACCTTCTGGGCATGCCCACCTCGGTGGTGGTCGGCACCTCCCTGTTCCAGATCATCTTCGTGACCGGCAACGCCACCTTCCTGCAGGCATATCTGAACCAGACCGTGGACGTGGTCCTGGCCATTCTTCTGCTGGTCGGCGGCGTGGTCGGCGCCCAGTTCGGAACCAAGATCGGCGCGAAGCTGCGCGGCGAACAGCTGCGCTCGCTGCTGGCGTTGATGGTGCTTGCGGTCTGCCTGAAGCTGATGAGCGACCTGGTGATCACCCCGCCCGACCTATTTTCAATCGGCACGCCGGGAACCCATTGAGATGGCGGCCCGCGCAATCCTCCTGTCGGTCCTGTTCTGCCTGTCGCTGGGCGCGGCCGGCGCACGCGCGTCCGAGCCGCTGGTCGTCGACCTGTCCAAGCACCTGGTCGCGATTACGACCGGCTTCACCGGATCGGACGTGCTGTTGTTCGGCGCGAGCGACGGACAGCCGGACACCGAGGTGGTGATCGTCGTCCACGGGCCGCGCGAGGACGTCGTTGTCCGCAAGAAGGACAGGATCGCCGGAATCTGGATGAACCGCGAGTCGGTGACCTTCGCCGACGTGCCGTCCTTCTACCAGGTCGCGGCAACCGACAGTCTGGACGTCTGGTTGCCGCTGCCGGTGCGCGAGCGCCACCAGATCGGCGTGGAATACCTGCGTTACAAGCCGACCGAATCCGACGTCTCGACGGCGGAGCAGACCGACTTCCGCATCGCACTGGTGCGCAACAAGCAGCGCGCGGGTCTCTACAGCCGCATCCCCGCCCGCATCGTGCGCCGTGGCGAACGCCTGTTCCGGACGACGGTCCACTTCCCCGCCAACGTGCCCACGGGCACCTACAACATCGAGACCCTGCTGATCCGGGACGGCGAGGTGTTCAGCGCCCAGACCACACCCCTGTTCATCAACAAGACCGGCGTCGGCGCCGAGATCTTCCGTCTGGCCAATACCCAGGCGGGCATCTACGGGGTGGCCGCCATCATGATCGCGCTGGCCGCCGGCCTGGGCGCGAATTGGGTCTTCAGTAAGGTCTAGCCGGTGCCGTCACGTAATCCTTTCGAGACGGTTACCGAAACCGTCGACACTTCGCCGCCGGTCTCGGACACGGTGAAGACCACCACCTGCTACATGTGCGCGTGCCGGTGCGGCATCCGCGTGCACCTGAAGAACGGCGCGGTACGTTACATCGACGGCAACCCGGACCATCCGCTGAACCGGGGCGTCCTGTGCGCCAAGGGCTCGGCCGGGATCATGAACCACCTGTCCCCGGCGCGCCTCAAGAAACCGCTCTTGCGGACCGGACCGCGAGGGTCCGGCCAGTTCCGCGAGATCGAGTGGGAAGAGGCGATGGGCCTGGCCACCGCCTGGTTGAGCGAGGTGCGGTACACCGAGCCGAAGAGACTCGCCTTCTTCACCGGCCGCGATCAGAGCCAGTCCCTGACGGGATGGTGGGCCAGCCAGTTCGGCACGCCCAATTTCGCCGCCCATGGAGGCTTCTGTTCGGTGAACATGGCCGCAGCCGGGATCTATTCCATCGGCGGTTCTTTCTGGGAGTTCGGTGAGCCGGACTGGGAACACACCTGCTATCTGATGCTGTTCGGGGTCGCGGAAGACCATCATTCCAACCCGCTGAAGATGGGCATCGGCCGCCTGAAGACCCGCGGCAACTCGAAAATCGTCTCGGTCAGCCCGATCCGCACCGGCTATTCGGCGGTTGCGGACGAGTGGGTCGGCATCCGGCCCGGAACCGACGGGTTGTTCGTGTTTGCGCTGATCCACGAGCTTTTGCGGGCAGAGCGGGTCGATTGGGACTACCTCGTGCGTTATACGAACGTGCCCTGGCTGGTGGTCCGCGATCCCGGAGCCGCCGACGACGGCCTGTTCGCCCGCGACGAAGACGGCAATCCGCTGTGTTTCGATACCACCCGCAAGGCGCTGGCCAGTGCGCTGCTGCCAGAGGTGACGCCGGCGCTGGTGGGCGTCCAGACCCTGCCCGACGGCCGCAGCGCCGTCCCGGTGTTCCAGTTGATGGCGGAACGGTACCTGGACGAGGCCTATGCGCCCGACCGGGTTGCGGGACAGATCGGGATCCCGGCGGAGACCATCCGCCGCATCGCTGCCGAACTGGCCGAGGCCGCCTTCGATCACGAAGTGACGCTGGACGTGCCGTGGACCGACTGGGCCGGCCGTCGGCACGAAAAGATGATTGCCCGGCCGGTATCCATGCATGCCATGCGGGGCATCTCGGCCCATTCCAACGGTTTTCACACCTGCCGCGCGCTGCATCTCCTGCAGATGCTGCTGGGCTCGGTCGATGCGCCGGGCGGCTTCCGCTACAAGCCCCCCTTCCCCAAGCCGATCCCTGCGGGACCAATACCGGCAGGCAAGACCGCACGGGCCGGCGTGCCGCTGGAAGGGATGCCGCTGGGCTTTCCGCACAAGCCGGCCGACCTGCTGGTCGACGATGCGGGCAAGCCGCTGCGCCTGGACAAGGCCTATAGCTGGGAATACCCGCTGGCGGCGCACGGCCTGATGCACCTGGTGGTGCACAATGCCTGGGCCGGCGATCCCTATCCGATCGACGTCTTGTTCATGTTCATGGCGAATATGAGCTGGAACTCTTCCATGAACGTGCCGGCGACGCTGCACTACCTGACCGACACGGACCCGGAGACGGGGAACTACAAGATCCCCAAGATCATCTACTCCGACGCCTATTACTCCGAGATGGTGCCGTACGCGGATCTGGTGTTGCCCGATACCACCTTTCTGGAACGCTGGGACTGCACCTCGCTGTTGGATCGGCCGATCAGCTTCGCCGAGGGCCCGGCCGACGCGATCCGCCAGCCGGTGGTTGCGCCCCATCGCGATGTGCGGCCCTTTCAGGACGTGCTGATCGAGCTGGGCGCCCGGCTGGGGCTGCCGGGCTTTTGCAACGACGACGGCAGCGCCCGCTACCCGGGTGGCTATCCTGACTATCTGCAAAACCACGAACGCGCGCCGGGCATCGGCCCGCTTGCCGGTTGGCGCGGCAGCGACGGGACGGAAACGGGCCGCGGCGCGCCGAACCCAGATCAACTGGAACGCTACATCGAGAACGGCTGTTTCTGGCACGAGCGCTTTGCACCGGAGATCGCCTATTACAAGATGGCGAACCGCGGCTACCTGGACCACGCACATCAGATGGGCTGGCTGCCGGCCACCGAACAGATCGTGCTGCAGATCTACAGCGAAGAGCTGCAGTCTTTCCGGCTTGCGGCCCAGGGCCACGGCACGGTGACGCCGCCCGATTCGTTGAAGAGGCGCATCGAAAGCCACTTCGATCCGCTGCCTTTCTGGTCGCCGCCTTTCGAAGAAGGCCATATCGAGCCGGCCGACTATCCCCTGCACGCCCTGACCCAGCGTCCGATGCATATGTATCATTCCTGGGGATCGCAGAACGCCTGGCTTCGCCAGATCACTGATAAGAACCGTCTGTTCGTCCACCCCGAGACTGCGGAACGGCAGGGTATCGCCGACGACGATTGGGTCTGGGTCATCAGCCCCTATGGCCGGGTCAAGGGACAGGTCCGACTGATGCAGGGCGTTAACCCCGAGACCGTCTGGACATGGAACGCCATCGGAAAACGCAGCGGCGCGTGGGGATTGGACAAGGACGCAGCCGAAGCCACAGAAGGGTTCCTTCTGAACCACATCATCACGGAACTGCTGCCGCCCGATGCGGCGGGCCTCAGATACGCCAATGCCGACCCGGTCACCGGACAGGCCGCATGGTTCGACCTGAGGGTCCGGGTCGAACGCTGCGAGGCGGCGGAGGCCGGCATGACCGAGCCCCGCTTTGACGCACTCGGCCCGCCGCCGCATGCGTTCCCGGCACCCGACAGGCTGCGCTACGGCACCCAGTTCGCCGGACCGCCCAGCGGCAAGACCGCCGGCACCCACAACGAGTTCGTGGGCAACCGGCGCGAAGTGGCGGAGACCGTCCCGGGCGTGCGCCGCGGGCACGGCAATCGCACCGCGCCGGAGGACGGCGAATGACCAGCCTGCCGGCGACCGAACCGCCCGTGAAGCTGGGCCTGGTCATCGACCTGGATATCTGCGTCGGCTGTCACGCCTGCGCGGTGAACTGCAAGGAATGGAACACCGGCGGCCATTCCGCCCCGCTGACCGATACCGACCCCTATGGCAGTGATCCGTCCGGCGTGTGGTTCAACCGGATCCACAGTTTCGAGGTGTCCGAAGGCGACGGCGGCGGGCGGACCGTCTATTTCCCCAAGTCCTGCCTGCACTGCGAGGACGCCCCTTGCGTGACCGTCTGCCCGACCGGCGCCAGTTACAAGCGCGAGGCCGACGGCATCGTCCTGGTCAACGCCGATACCTGTATAGGCTGCAAGCTCTGCTCCTGGGCCTGCCCTTACGGCGCCCGTGAATACGACGCCGACGCGGGCGTGATGAAGAAATGCACCCTTTGCATCGACCGGATCTACAACGAGAACCTGCCCGACGCCGACCGCGTGCCCGCCTGCGTGTCGACCTGCCCGGCGGGCGCACGAAGCTTCGGTGACTTGGGCAACCCCAATTCGGACGTTTCCCGCCTGTCAGCCGAACGCGGCGGCTATGCCCTGATGCCCGAGCAGGATTGCAAGCCGGTCAACCGGTACCTGCCGCCGCGGGAACGGAAGGATGCCGGCACCGCCGCGCTGGAACCGGTGGTCGAGGACCGCTCCGGTGCCCTGTCGCGCTGGACCAAACGCCTGTTCGCCCGCTGAGCCTCGATGCATCCCGCCAAGTCCGTCATTTTCTTCACCACCACGTCCGGCGCGGGCTATGGCCTCATGTTCCTGACGATCCTCATGAGCATGACCGACACCCTGCCCACCGCCGCCGGGCCGGCACCGGCCGCCACAGTCTACGCCGTGGCCTATCTGCTGATCACGGCCGGACTGCTGGCATCGACCTTTCACCTGGGCCATCCCGAACGGGCGTGGCGGGCGCTGAGCCAGTGGCGGTCGTCCTGGCTGAGCCGGGAGGGCGTGGCCGCCGTCTTCACCTATCTACCGACCGGCATCTATGCCATCGCCAGCCTCGTCACACCCGCGCCGACGCATCCGGCGGTCCTGGCGATCGGCGCGCTTGGTCTTGTCGGCTGCGCCGTCACCGTTTGGTGCACGGCAATGATCTACGCTTCGCTCAAGCCGGTTCATGCCTGGTGCAACGGTTTTGTCCCGGCAAGCTACCTTTGGTTCGGCCTGATGACCGGAGGGCTTGTCCTGGACCTGCTGCTGCGTGTCTTCGCCGTGCCGTCCACGGGCCTGTCGTTCAGCCTGCCGGCCGCGATCGTCGTCGGCCTCGCGATCAAATGGGCCTATTGGCGGCGGATCGACGGCAGCGCCGGCGCCAGCACGCCGGAGACGGCGACGGGCCTCGGGCGCTTCGGAACGGTAAGGTCGTTCGAAGCGCTGCACGGCCAGGCCAACTACCTGATGCAGGAAATGGTGTTCGAGATCGCCCGCACACATGCCGACGCGCTGCGCCGTGGGGTTTATGTGATGTTGTTTGCAGCGCCCGCAATCCTGTGCCTTGCCGCCGCGGTTCTTTCCAGCACGGTCGCGGCCGTTGCAGCGGGAACCGCGCTGGCATCAGCCACGGTGGGGATCGGAATCGAACGCTGGCTGTTCTTCGCCGAGGCGCGGCATACCGTGGGGCTCTACTACGGTCGGACGGCTGCGTAGCCCGACAGACCGGCCTCAGTCGAACATGGTCATCTGAACGTCGGCGCGTGGCAGGGTAAAGGTCACCGTGGTTCCCTCGCCCGGCACGCTGTCGATCAACAGGCAGCCCTCGTGCAGTTCCACAAGCGATTTCGTCAGCGCAAGTCCCAGGCCCGAACCCTCGCGCGAACGGACCTGCGAGGCCTCGACCTGCTCGAAAGGCTCCAGAATGCGCGCCACGTCGCGCGCGGCGATGCCGCAGCCGGTGTCGGTGACGTCGATCCTGAGGTTGACGTCATCATCGGTCACCCGGACTCGGACGGCCCGCCGGCATCAGTGAACTTGAGCCCGTTGGTCAGCAGGTTGAGCAGGATCTGCCGCACTGCGCGGCGATCAGCATAGGCGGGACCCACCGTCTTCAAGGCCTCCTGCTCCAGCTTGATGCCGGCCTCCTGGGCCCGCACCTCCAGGACCCGGAAGCAGTTTTTCGTCTCCTCGACGATGTCGACCGAGCGCCGCTGCAGCACCAGTTTGCCCGCCTCGATCCGAGACATGTCCAACAAATCGTTGATGAGGTCCAAGAGGTGCTTGCCACTCTCGCGGATGTCCAGCGCGTATCCCTTGTAGCGCTCGTGACCCAGCGGCCCGAGGAACTCGCTCGACATCAGCTCCGCGAAACCGAGAATTGCATTCAGGGGCGTCCTCAGCTCGTGGCTCATATTCGCCAGGAACTGGCTCTTAGAAGAACTCGCCGCCTCGGCACGCTCTTTCTCCAGGGCGTACTTGGCGGCAAGGTCGGCCAACTCGGCCTCCTGGTTCTTCAACGCCGTGATGTCGGTCCAACTTCCGACCACACCACCTTCCGCCGTCCTCCATTCACCGATCAGAATCCACCGACCGTCGGCCAACTGTTGCTCCGTCACACAGTTCGCACGCCGATGATCCTCGATCCGCCGCGCGATGAAATCCTTCACGGGTCGGTCAACGCGCACGTTGCCGCTTTCGACAACGAGCCGACAGATGTCTTCGAACCGGACGCCCGGCCGCATCAGCGGACGGACCACCGGATAGAGGTCCACGTACTTCTCGTTGGAGAGCACCAGCCGGTCGTCGGCGTCCCACAGCGCAAAACCCTCGTTGATGCTGTTGATGCCGTCCAACAAACGCAGTTCAGCAAGCTGCGCCCTCTCTTCCGCCCGCTTCTGAGCCGTGATGTGGTTTACCAGGCCGATGACGCGTCGCACGTTTCCGCCCGCATCCAGCACCGCCTGCGCGCGGCTGTCGACCCAGATGACCGAACCGTCCGATCGGGTGATCCGATGTACAAGCTGGAACTCAGAGGTCTCGCCGCCCCGGATGTTCTGCAGGGCATCAAGAAAATCATCCAGGTCGTCCGGGTGCAGAAACTGCTGAATGACCCCTTTCTGCCCCAAAGCCAAGTCCGTCGGTGCAAGACAAAGCCGGTACATGCTGGGCGTCCAATACACCTCGTCCGTTGCAACATCCCATTCCCACACGCCGGTTCCGGTCCCTGCGACGGCGATGTTCAACCGCTCAGCCTGAATCCGGATTGCGTCGGTCTGTCTTTCCTGGGCACTGACGTCGCGCGTGATCGCAACGAACTCCAGCGGCCGGCCGGTTTGACCGTCGCGCAGAACCTGACAGCTCGTCTCAACCCAGACATAGCTGTTGTCACTGCGCCGCGCGCGGAACTTAAACCGCAGGGAGTCGTTCCGTCGCACCAGCGAAGGCATGTTCCGACGGACACACGTAACATCCTCGGGGTGGACGAAGGCCAGCGGGTGCGTATCCACGACGTCCGCCGGGGAAAAACCGATCAGTCTTTCCACAGCCGCATTGACGTAGGCATACCGACCGTCTGGTCCATGGCGGGTGATGAGATCGCTGCCCGCCTCGGCAACAAGCCGGATGGCGTCGGCGTTCCAATCAAACGCAGCCGACGATTTCACCAACCGGCCATCGGAAGTTGCGGCCGACAAGCCCGGGACCCCCAAACCAGTTACTCCCACGAATCGCTCTGGATACAAATATTCCAAAGCGTTAGAACCCCCTAATCGACACCCTAATACCCCATAATGTCAAGCACTATTCAATCATAGCGAGCAGGGCTTCCAGTCTGTCCGCCTCTGAGGCCGGCTTGTCCCAACGGATTCTGTGGATTCTAGGAAACCGCATCGCCAGCCCAGACTTGTGCCTGGAGGAGCGGTGGACGGAATCGAATGCAACTTCGAAAACAAGATCAGGGTTAACCGAACGGACCGGACCGTACCGTTCTCGCGTGTTTGACCGGACCCATCTGTCAAGCTGCATGAGCTCGTCATCAGTGAATCCGAAGTATGCCTTTCCGACAGGTACGAGCTCCCAGCCGCCGTCGTCGGCCGGGCGCCAGCAGCCAAACGTATAGTCCGAGTAGAAGGAAGAACGCCGACCGTGGCCGCGCTGCGCATACATCACGACACAGTCCGCCACCAGAGCGTCGCGTTTCCACTTGAACCAAGGTCCTTTGGGCCGGCCCGCCAGATAGGCGCTGTCGCGCCGTTTCAACATCAGGCCTTCGATCCCACTGGCGCGCGCGCCTTCGCGCAAGGTCGCCAGGGTGTCCCAGGTGTCAAAGGGAATTTGTTCGGAGAGGTCCATCCGGCGTGGCGCGGTCCTATCGTGCCAGGTCTGGAGCCGCACCCGCCTGGCCTGGTATGGCAGGTTGCGCAGGTCTTCGCCCTCGTCGAACAGGATGTCGTAGAGCCGGACATGCGCCGGATAGGTCTGGAGCATCTTGGCGCTCACCGTCTTGCGGCCAAGCCGTTGCTGCAGGTCGTTGAAGGGCGCCACCTCACCCTCTCTTTTCACCAGAAGCTCGCCATCGAGCACCGCATCGAATGTGAGCGATTCGGCGATGTCGGGAAAGGCCGATCCAATTTCGTCGCCGGTGCGAGAGAAGATCCGGCCGCGCCCCTGGCGTGCCGCCGCCTGGACCCGAATTCCATCCCACTTCCATTCCGCCGCGAAGTCCTCGGGCGACAGCGTCGCCAGATCCGCCGCATCCAGCGGGTTGGCGAGCATCAGCGGCTTGAACGTAATCCGGTCCCCGACATCGGGAACCGGAGCCTTGCCGTCCAGCCAGGCGAACAGGTCCGTGAAGGGCGGCTCCAGCCCGTGCCACAACTACTCGATCTGGTCGATGGACTGGCCGCCATAGGCCGCAAGGGCAAGCTTCGCGAGCCGGCTGGAGACCCCGACCCTGAGGCCGCCGGTGATCAGTTTCAGCAACGCGTATCGGCCCGGAGCATCGAGCTGGTCGAGCCATCGTTCCACCAGGCCCGGCACCTCGGACCGCCCAGCCCCGCCCAGCGTCTCCACGACATCGGCGACGCTGGGCGGTGCTTCTGCCGAGGCAGTCCCCGGCCAGATCAGCGAGACGGTCTCCGCAAGATCCCCGACGAAATCGTAGGACCACCGGAACAACTCCGGATCGACCCGGCTTTCCACCAGGCCGCGGATCAGGGCCGGCTTCGCCGCACCGAGGCCCAGCCCGCCGGTCAGAGCCGCAAGGGCATAGCCGCGATCAGGGTCACCGACTTCGGCGAAATACGCCTGCAGCAGCCGCAGCTTGCCGTTGCGCGACGGCATGAAGACCAGCGCGTCCAGCAACGCCGCGAAGGCCTTCACGCGCCTTCCTCCTCGTACCCGACCAGCGACAGGGCCACGGCGTCGAAACCGTCAAGTCGGGCCTGGTGCACCAGCGCCTCCTCGCGCCCATGGGTCACCCAGACCCGGGGAGCCCCGACATCGTAAAGCGTGGCGCAAAGCTCGTCCCAGTCGGCGTGGTCGGAAATGACCAAGGGCAGTTCCACGCCACGTTGGCGACCGCGCTGGCGCACGTTCATCCAGCCGCTGGCGAAGGCGCGCACCGGGTCGCGAAACCGGCGCGACCAGCGATCCTGCAGCGCGGAGGGCGGGCACATGACGATCGCGCCGTTCAGCGCACCCGGCGGGGCCTCGCTGACCGGCCGCAAGTCACCCAGCGGGACGCCCAGGCTCTCGTACAGCGCACACAGTCCGACCAGGGCGCCGTGTAGCCAGATCGGCCCGCCGTATCCATCCTGCCGCAACAGTGCGATCAGCCGCTGGCATTTGCCCAGTCCGTAGACCCCGACCAGGTGGCAACGGTCCGGAAACGTCGCCAGCGACCGGGTCAGCTTGGCGATCTCGTCACGGTCGGACGGGTGACGGAAGACCGGCAGGCGAAAGTGGCCTCGGTCACAAACACGTCGCAGGCGACCGGTTCGAACGCGGCACAGGTGGGATCGGTCCGACGCTTGTAGTCGCCCGAAACCACGACCCTGGAGCCCCTGTATTCCAGCACCGCCTGGGCACTGCCCAGCACGTGCCCGGCGGGAACCAGGGTGACGGAAACGTCTCCGACCCGGATCGGCTCGCCATAGGCCACCGCTTGCAGGCTGGTGCCCGCATCCGCCCCATAGCGCGTCCGCATGATCGCCAGGGTTTCGGGCGTCGCCAGCACGGCGCCATTGCCGGGCCGGGCGTGGTCGCCGTGGCCATGGGTCACCACCGCCCGGGGCCGCCCGCGATGCGGGTCGACAAAGAAGCTGCCGGGTTCGCACCACAGACCGTCGGCGGTCGCCTTCAGCCAGGTTTCGGGTTTCGGCGTGTCACCCATGCCCGCATATATAGGCCGCGCCATCCGGGGCTTCTATGGTCATGCACCGGGGTGCTGGCTATTGTGCGGCGCGAAGGAAACGAAGATGCCGGGATCGACCATCGTCTGCCTCGGCGGCGCGCACATGGACCGCACCGCGGTCATCCGCGGGACCGTCAAGCTTGCCGCCAGCAACCCCGTCACCACGCGTTCTCAGGTCGGGGGCGTCGCCTGCAACGTCGCCCGCAATCTGGCCCGGCTGGAACACCACGCCACCCTCGTCACGCTGGTTGGGGTCGACGCGGAGGGCGACGCGGTCGCCGACGCCGTCGCCGAGGCGGGCGCGGACGGTGCGGGCATCGAGCGGTCTGATCGGCCGACCGGGTCCTATCTGGTGGTCTTGGACGAAGCTGGCGAGCTGGTCATCGGACTGGCGGACATGGAGATCTACGACGACGCGACACCCGCCTACCTTGCCAGGCACGAATCGCTCCTGCGCAGCGCGAATGCCGTCGTGCTCGACGCCAACTTGCCTGCGGAAACGCTGACCGCCCTGCCGGAGATCCTGGCGCCCGGCCAGCCGCTCTATGCGGCTGCCGTCTCGCCTGCCAAGGCGCCGCGCCTCAAGCCGCTGCTGCCGCGCCTGGCCGGTCTGTTCGCCAACCGGCGGGAGGCGTCGGTTCTGGTGGGCGGTGACCCCGACGGATCGACGGACGGGCTCGACCTGGCCACCCGGCTCTGCACGCTGGGTCCCGCAGCCGCCTTCGTTACCCTGGGACCGGAGGGCGCCGCGGCCGCAACAGGTTCCTACTGCAAACGCCTCGCGCCGCCCCAACCCAATCCGCTGCGCGACGTCAACGGCGCCGGCGACGGTTTCATGGCCGGTGCGGTCGATGCGCTTTTGCATGGGCGAAGCGGCGCGGAGGCGATAAGAGAAGGACTGGCGGTTGCGAGCCTTACCTGCGAAAGCACGGAGGCCGCCAGTTCCACCGTCACCCGCCAATCTGTTGCGACACGTGCCGGCATTCCTTCAATCAGCGAGTCGTCCAGCCCATGAAACACATTCAGATCCGTCCCGACGTGGCCAAGGCACTGCAGCAGGGCCGCCCGGTCGTGGCACTGGAATCGACGGTCATCGCCCACGGGCTGCCCAGGCCCGACAATCTGGAAACGGCGCAGGCGATGGAACAGGCGGTGTCCGAGAACGGCGCCCTTGCCGCAACCATCGGGGTCGTCGACGGCCGGATCAAGGTCGGGCTGGAAGCGGAAGAACTGGCCCGGTTCGCCGAAAGCGACGGCATCGCCAAACTGAGCAGCCGCGATCTGGGAGCGGCCGTGGCCCAACGCATTGACGGCGCGACGACGGTGGCCGCAACCATGATCGCCGCCGCCCAGGCCCACATCCATGTGTTCGCGACCGGCGGCATCGGGGGCGTTCATCGCGGCGCCCACGAAAGCTTCGACGTCTCTGCGGACGTCGTCGAACTGGGCCGCACGCCGGTCCTGGTCGTGTGCAGCGGTGTCAAGTCGATCCTGGACCTGCCAAAGACCCTGGAAGTGCTGGAGACCGAAGCGGTCCCCGTCCTGGGATATCGGACCGACCGCCTGCCCGCCTTCCACGCGCGCGACAGCGGCCTGTCGGTGCCGATGACGGTGGAGGATCCGCGCGCCGCCGCTGAGATCGCCGACACCCACTGGGAGCTGGGCCTGGGAGGCATCGTTCTGGCCAATCCGGTGCCGGCAGACGCCGCCATCCCCGGCCACGACATCGAAGGCTGGATTGCGACCGCGCTGGCGGAGGCCGACACCCTGGGCGTCACAGGCAAGGAGGTCACCCCCTTCCTGTTGAGCCGGCTGGCCGCGCTTTCCGACGGCCGCAGCCTGTCGGCAAACAAGGCGCTGTTGATCGACAATGCGCGCCTGGCCGCCCAGGTGGCCCGGGAGATCAAGACCCGATGAGTTTTGTTCTGCACGAGCGCCTGGCCGCCGATACCGTCCCGCTGGCCGACTTGGTGTTGAGCAGTGCGCGGTTGATGAACGACGACCGTTGGCCGTGGATCATCCTGGTGCCGCGTCGTGCGGACGCGCACGAACTGCGCGCGCTGGACGAGGCGGACCAGGTCCAGTTGATGCGGGAGATCGCACTTGCGTCGCGCGCGCTGTCGACCATCTACCAGCCCGACAAGATCAATGTGGGCGCCTTGGGCAACCTGGTGCCGCAACTGCACGTGCATGTGATCGGGCGCACCAGGGACGATGAAGCCTGGCCGGGACCCGTCTGGGGCGTCGGCAACGCGCGCCCTTATGGCGATGCCCTCGAGACCACGCTTGCCCGGCTGAGGAAAGCCCTTTCGGAGGCCGGTCTGCCATCCGGTTGACGGGCGCGGACGAAAACGCCCGCGGAGCGGGCCGTGTCGTTCAGCGGCGACTCTTGGCCTGGAACCGGCCTTCGGCCAGTGCCTTCTCGACATCCGCACCTGACCCGGAGCGGGTATCATACAGACCATTAGCGCCGCCAAGAATGATTGATTGGGCATAAGGTCAGGCGGAGGGGTATCTGATGGTCAAGGTGCTTTTTCGGACCTTGAAACCACGCTGGAGCCCCTCACAATGCAAAAGCGCAGGGGAGGACATATGCGGTTCGTTGTTGTATCCGTGTTCACGTTGATGCTGGCGGCGCCGCAGGCGAGAGCTGAGCCCGGGCCAGTGGTGCGTTACCTACAATCCGAACCAGCATCCCTGTTCGATGTTGGGCAAGACCGAGTAGCCGACCATCTCCGATCAGAGAAGGAATGGTTCGAGCAATCACTGCTTCGCGAGTACGAGAAATTCATCGGAACAGAATTCAAGGATGACAGTCTGACCGGAACCACAGGTATTGGCGTAGGAACTGCATATGTTGAATACGACGCCCCCGGAAACCGAATCTCGATCAACAGTCGGATATATGTAACGGATTACATGGACCCTAAGAAAATAGGACCGATGTGCGCAAAACTGGTCGACTATATTCGCGAAACTGGTGGGGTAATCTACGGCAACGTTCGTGACGGAAAGTACTCTGCTTATGCAGCGAGATTCGCTCATCTCGGATATGAGAACGAACAACAACCCAAAGACTACCGCCAACGGCTAGACAGGATTTTCCAGATCAAAGTAACCGTCTATGGGTCGGAGAGTTTTCGACCTGTCGCTTGGTGTCAGGGCATGCTCCTCAGTGACGAGATCACCATTGTCGAATAGAGAGTACTACCGACTGCGAACGCATGGGACCAGGTGGCGCGACCGGCCACTGTACAACTGCGAGGATGTTCGGAAAGCCAATTATGGGCGTGAAGGTAACATCCGACACAAAGCGCGGTAAGGTCCGCTGTACCCCACAGAGCAGAAGGGTCTTCTGGGGAGGCGGGAAGGCTCTGGTTGACCCAAGCCAGACATTCGAACCAACGGCTATTATCTTGCCGTCTGATCGAACTCTCTAATCACCGACGACAGCGCTTCGTTGAACTCCCCGATCGGAAACTTGGCCCTGGAAAGCTCGTGCATGCAATTATCGACGTTCGCGCGGGATCGCGGGGATGCTAGCCTCTATCCCATGCTCGGCTTATTCGGCATTTTCGGGCGGTCTCAAGACCTTAAGCGTCTGGACCAGGCGCTGCTTGGCGTTGGGCTCCACCCTTGGCTCGTGCCCGAAGCAGTGAAGCTCACCACACTTAAACTGCTTGGGGAGGTGGGCACGGGACAAGACCCAGCTTCATGTGCCGCGGCCGCGGAACTTCTCGGCTACTGCATTCTGGGTGCAGAAGAGTTCACCCAGCACAACAAACCGGGCCTGACGGTATCCGTGGAACAGCGCCTATCAGCCGCCCTAGAGGCCGGTGACAGCTTGGATGCCCGCATCATACTTCTGACCCTGCACGCCAGCATAATCCAGCCAAGCGTGGTCGAGCACTATGGCTTGCAGGCCGGCTGAGCCGGCGATTTGTAAAGTCCGCGCTGCGCAGCATTTCTGTCGCCTTTTGGCTACAAACGGACATCCGTCAGGAACTCAATGACGTCGGCTATCGTTGCATGAGCTGACATTTGGCTTCGCATGGCGCACGCCACGGGTCAGGTCTTAGAACGCGACAAGGTCAAAGCACGTCGTCTGTAAATGCCGCCTCAATCCCGGAAATTCACGAACTGAAGAGGCTGGCTGATCTTGCTGTCCTCGATCAGGGAAATCACGGCCTGTAGATCGTCGCGCTTCTTGCCGGTGACACGCAGTTCGTCGCCCTGGATCGACACCTGGACCTTCGCCTTCATGCCCTTGATCATTTTCACTATTTTCTGCGCCAACTCGCGCTCAACCCCCTGCTTGATATTGACTGTCTGGCGCAGCGAGCCGCCAAATGCCTTCTCGGGCTTCTGAAAATCTAGCGCGCCGACATCCACCTTGCGCTTGGCCATGTAACCGCGCAACAGCTCCTGCACTTGCTTCAATTTCAGTTCGTCATCCGCCTTGATCAGGACGGTTTCATCGGTTCGCTCAATCGAACTCGAACTGCCCTTGAAGTCGAAGCGGGTACCAATCTCGCGCATGGCGCCCTGGATTGCGTTGTCGACCTCCGGAATTTCTGTGCGCGAGACGATATCGAACGATGGCATGGCTTTCTCTCTCCGATTTGGGTTGCAAGATTATACAGCATACGGGCGGTGTGGCTTGATCGACCGCGAATGTCCGTTTTTGGCACGTAGCTGGCCTGACACACAAATCGGGCAATGACCGGCGTTGGCGTCGGTGCGGACGTCGGTCCGTGCGCAGGCAATGACGTTCGTGAATGTACGGCCTAGATTATGCGCCGATGGAAACCGTCGCCGCCGATCCGATCGAACACGACATGCTTCCCGCACCCTTCGCGGCGTGGTTCGCCGGCCGCGGCTGGACGCCGCACCCGCACCAGATCGAGAGGCTGCGGGCCGCACGGGCGGGCGCGGACCTGCTGCTGATCGCCCCGACCGGTGGCGGCAAGACCCTGGCCGGGTTCCTGCCGTCAATGATCGATGCATGGGAGCGCGGCGAGCCGGGCCCGCACACGCTTTATGTCTCGCCCTTGAAGGCGCTTGCGGTCGACGTCCACCGGAACCTGGAAACCCCGATCGCCGAAATGGGGCTGGACCTCAGGGCCGAAACGCGCACCGGCGACACGCCGCAAAGCAAGCGGCAGCGACAACGCGCCCAGCCGCCGCATTTCCTGCTGACCACGCCTGAATCGCTTGCCGTCCTCTTGTCCTATCCGGATGCGGAGGCACTGTTCGCGGGCCTGCGGCGCGTGGTGGTGGACGAGATCCACGCCCTGGCCGGAACCAAACGGGGCGACCAGCTTGCGCTTTGCCTGGGACGTGTCCAGCGGCTGGCACCCGGCTGCAGGCGGATCGGGCTGTCGGCGACGGTGGCCTGGCCGGATGCGTTGCGGCAATGGCTGTCGCGGGACGGCGATCCGGACCGCGTCCAGACGATCGAGGCCGGCGGCGGGCCGGATCCGAAACTCCGCATCCTGACCACCCGCGAGGCGATGCCCTGGTCGGGCCATTCCGGGGTGCACGCCCTGGCCGAGGTCTATGAAGAAATCTGCAAGGCAAAAACCACGATCGTCTTCGTCAACACGCGCGCCCAGGCGGAGATCATTTTCCAGGAACTCTGGCACCTGAACGAAGACGGGCTGCCGATCGCCTTGCATCACGGCAGCCTGGAGCGGGAACAGCGCCGCAAGGTGGAGGCCGCGATGGCCCGAGGCGACCTGCGGGCCGTGGTCGCGACCTCTTCGCTGGACCTGGGCATCGACTGGGCCGCGGTCGACTTGGTGGTGCAGGTCGGGGCGCCGAAAGGCGTCAGCCGCCTGATCCAACGCATCGGCCGGGCCGGCCATCGCCTGGACACGCCAAGCCGGGCCTTGCTGGTGCCGGCCAACAGGTTCGAGGTGCTGGAATGCCGTGCCGCCGTGGACGGTGTTCGGGCCGGCACCATGGACGGCGATCCGCCGCGCCCGGGCGGCCTGGACGTGCTGGCGCAACACCTGATGGGCATCGCCTGCGCCGGGCCGTTTCACGCGGACGACGCCTTCGAGTAGATCCGCGCGACCGGCCCCTATGCGGACCTGAGCCGCAAGGACTTCGACGATGTCCTGGGTTTCGTGGAAAACGGCGGTTATGCCTTGCGGGCCTATGATCGCTGGCGCCGGCTGGTCCGGCTGGGCGACGGCCGGTACGACGTGGCCAACAAGAGACTGGCCCACCGTTTCCGCATGAACATCGGAACCATCGTGGAGACCGTCACGCTGAAGGTACGGCTGAAGCGCGGCCGAATGCTGGGCGAGGTCGAAGAGTATTTCGCGATGAGCCTGGAGCCCGGCGACACCTTCATGTTCGCCGGGCGCCTGTTGCGTTTCGAAGGCCTGCGCGACATGACGGTGGAAGCCAGCCCGGCCCAGGGCGAGGCACCCAAGGTGCCGGCCTATCAGGGCGGACGGCTTCCCCTGTCGACACATCTGGCCGACCGGGTGCGGGCGATGCTGGCAGACCCGACACGTTGGGCGGACCTCCCGGGCCAGGTCGCCGAATGGCTGCAACTGCAGCGCTGGCGATCGGTGCTGCCGGCCAGCGACGGGCTTTTGGTGGAAACCTTCCCGCGCGGCGGCAAGCATTTCCTGGTCGCCTATTGCTTCGAAGGCCGAAATGCCCATCAGACGCTGGGCATGCTGCTGACCAAGCGGATGGAACGGGCCGGCTTCGGACCGCTGGGTTTCGTCGCCACCGACTACGTCCTTGCGGTGTGGAGCGTTCATCCGCCCCGGGGCATCGACGCACTGTTCGAAGAGGACATGCTGGGCGATGACCTGGAGGCCTGGATGGACGAGTCCTCCATGCTGCGCCGGACGTTCCGCAACGTCGCGGTGATCGCCGGCCTGATCGAACGACGCCAGCCCGGACAGCAGAAGACGGGCCGGCAGGTCACCTTCAACGCCGACTTGATTTACGACGTGTTGCGCTTGCACGAGCCGGACCATGTCCTGCTGCGCGCCACCCGGGCCGACGCAGCGCGAGGATTGACCGACGTCGGGCGAATCGCCCATATGCTGGGGCGGGTGAAAGGACGCATCACGCACCGGGACCTGGACCGGGTCTCGCCGTTGGCCGTCCCGATCCTGTTGGAGGTGGGCAAGGAGCAGGTCTACGGAACCGCCATGGACGAACTGCTGAACGAGGCGGCCGAAGCGCTGATCGAAGAAGCGACGCAGCCGGCGCAACCGGCGGAACTGCCGCTTTGACTGCCGAGATCTCGGTCAACGGTGAACGGCTGCTTGCCGATGCCGACGGCGCGCTGATCTGGAGAACGCGGCGCACCCTGATCGTGGCGGACCTGCATCTGGAAAAAGGATCCAGCTACGGACGCTACGGCACCTTCCTGCCGCCCTATGACAGCCGCACGACTCTGGGCCGATTGACAGCGCTGACCCATCGCTACACGCCAAGGCGGATCATCGCGTTGGGCGACAGTTTCCATGACATCGAAGCCCCGGGCCGCCTGGCGCCGGGCGACCGCGCCGCGCTGGAGGCGTTGATCCACCGTCACGAATGGATCTGGATTGCGGGCAACCACGATCCCGCGCCGCCCGATGAGTGGGGCGGCACCGTGCTGGACGCGTTCACCGAGGGCGCCCTGGTGTTCCGGCATGCGGCCGCGCCGGGCCGCGTCGTCGGAGAGGTCTCCGGCCATTTTCATCCCAAGGCGGCCGTCCGCGTGCGCGGCCGACTGGTCTCGAAACGTTGTTTCGTCTGCGACGGTCGACGTCTGATCCTGCCCAGCTTCGGCGCCTATACCGGCGGCCTGGACGTGTTCGATCCGGCGATCGCCTCTCTCTTGGAGCGCAACTTCAGGGTGTACATGCTGGGCCATCGCGGCGTGCACGCCTTGCCGCGTTCGGGGTTGCGGCCGTCGCCTCATGTGGGCGCTGCGCACTAGCAGAAAACGCAGAAAAAGGGGCCGGAACTAACGCCCCGGCCCCTCAGCCGCCGCGATAGCTTTGGGGGGAGGGTATATCGCGGTCGAGACTGGCGATGCCAGCTATGCGTGTCCGCCCTGGCCGCCTGTGCGCATCCAGGCCGGTCGGTGATACTGTTATCTAATTCTACAAGTTATACAAGAAAAAAACCTCCGGCTATACACTATTAATCCAAGGGGACCGGCGCTGCGTGTTCGTGGTATCGAGTTAATAACCGCGTCTAACGCATGGGTTTGACGTGGGCCTGCCGGGAAAAACATGTCACCCCTAATTGTCTGGTTCCGAAACGATCTGCGCCTGCGTGACAATCCGGCGCTGGCGCACGCTGCCGCGAGCGGCAGGCCGGTCGTGCCGCTGTTTGTCCTGGACGAAGAATCGGACGGCGTGCGGGCTTTGGGCGGCGCCGCCAAGTGGTGGCTGCACAGGTCTCTCACCGCTCTCCAGGCGTCTCTGGGAGAACGTGGTGCGGAGCTGGTGCTTCGGCGCGGACCCGCGCACGACATCCTGTTGCACGTGATCGAAGAAACCGGGGCCGGCGCCGTCTTCTGGAACCGCCTCTACGGTCCCCATGAGATCGCCCGGGATTCGGCGATCAAGGCCGACCTTGTGGCGCGCGGTCTTTAGGTGCACAGCGACAACGGCAGTCTTCTCCGCGAACCCTGGGAAGTCGCCACCCAGCAGGGCAGGCCCTACATGGTCTTCACGCCCTTCTGGAAGGCGGAACGGGCGCACGGCGACCCGCCCCTGCGCCATTGGAGGCGCCCGACCGGCTGCCGCGCCACCAGGGACCCGTTGCCTCGGACCGGCTGGGGGACTGGATGCTCTTGCCGCAGGAAACGAGCTGGGCGGAGGGTTTTGAGCAGAACTGGCAGCCAGGCGAAACCGGTGCTCGCGACCGCTTGCAGGACTTTTTGGACAACGCTCTTGCCAGATACGGGACCGACCGCGACCGGCCTGCGACGGCCGGAACCGCCCGCCTGTCCGCCCATCTGCGGTTCGGCGAGATCGGCCCGCGCCAGGTCTGGCACTGGCCCCTCAACCATGTCCGCAGCCACGGTGGCAGCGAGGACGCGGCCTGGTCCTTTCTCAGGGAACTGGGATGGCGGGACTTCAACCACAACCTACTGTTCCACCGCCCCGAGATGCCCGAACGGAACCTGAAGCAGCCGTTCGACTCCTTTCCCTGGCGCGACGACCGGAACGACTTCAAGGCCTGGAGCCGCGGCGAGACCGGTTATCCCATCGTTGATGCCGGCATGCGCGAACTGTGGGACACCGGCTGGATGCACAACCGCGTCCGCATGATTACCGCCTCGTTCCTGATCAAACATCTCTTGCTGCCGTGGCAGTGGGGCGAGGCCTGGTTCTGGGACACGCTGGTGGACGCCGACCTGGCCAACAACACGGGCAACTGGCAGTGGGTCGCCGGCAGCGGCGCCGACGCGGCCCCCTACTTCAGGATCTTCAACCCGGTGCTGCAGGGCGAGAAGTTTGATTCCGACGGTGCCTATGTGCGCCGCCTATGTGCGCCGCTGGGTTCCGGCGCTGGCCGGATTGCCGCGGGCCTATGTCCACAAACCCTGGGAAGCGCCGTCAGAAGTTCTGGCGGCGGCCGGCGTCACTTTGGGGGAGAGCTATTCGCTGCCCCTCGTCAATCACGCCAAGGCCCGCGCGCGGGCACTGAACGCCTACAACGACATCAAGAAAGGGGCTGCATAAGACAATGCGGATTGCGGTAATCGGTGCGGGCATCGCGGGCCTGGGCGCTGCCTGGTGGCTTTCGAAACGCCACGACGTCACGGTCTTCGAGAAGAGCGACTATCTGGGCGGTCATTCCAACACGGTCGATGCGCCGAACGGCGACCGGTCGATACCAGTCGATACGGGGTTTATCGTCTTCAACGAGCGCACCTACCCCAATCTGGTGCGTCTGTTCCAACATCTCGACGTTCCAGTCAAAAAGACCGAAATGTCGTTCGCCGTCTCTTTGGACAACGGTCAGCTGGAATACGGCTGCAAGAACGTCTGGCAGATGTTCGCACAGCACCGCAACTGGTTCTCGCCCCGGTTCCACGGAATGGTTGCGGACCTTCTGCGGTTCTATCGCACGGCCGAAACCCTGCTTGAGTCGCCGACCGCGCGGGACTTGAGCCTGGGCGACTACCTGAAGCTTGGCCGCTACAAGAACGCCTTCGTCGACGACCACCTGCTGCCCATGGCGGCAGCGATCTGGTCGTGCCCGGCCGACACCATGCGCGCTTTCCCGGCGCAGAGTTTCTTGCGCTTCTTCGTCAACCACGGCCTGTTGGAAGTCTACACGAAAAACCGGCCCCAGTGGTACACGGTGGACGACGGCAGCCGAGAATATGTGCGGCGTATGCGGGCCGACATCGACGGAGTGGTTTCGCCGTCGCGGGCCGCAGCGCAGATCCGGCGGCAGGGCGGCAAGGCCATCGTGCGGGACATTCACGGCGCGGAGCAGAGCTTCGACGAGGTCGTGCTGGCCTGCCATGCGGACGAGGCACTGGCGCTGTTGGCCGACCCCACAACAGAGGAACGGCGCATCCTTGGGGCCTTCCGCTACTCCAAGAACCTCGCGGTCCTGCATCAGGACAAGAGCCACATGCCGAAGCGGCGGCGCATCTGGTCGGCCTGGAACTACCTGCATGACCGAAACGGCGCCGACGGAACGGTGGCGGTGACATATTGGATGAACAGGTTGCAGTCCCTGGATCCTTCCTGCCCGCTGTTCGTCACCTTGAATCCCGATCGGCCCTTCGCCCCGAACACGGAACTTCGTCGCTTCAAATACGACCATCCGATCTTCGACGGCGCGGCGACCCTTGCGCAAACGCGGTTGCCCGCTATTCAAGGCGTCCAGAACCTCTGGTTCTGCGGTTCCTATTGCGGATATGGGTTCCACGAGGACGGCTTGGCTTCGGCAATCGCCGTCGCCGGTGCCCTGGGCGTCAATGCACCCTGGGGCCACCACGACGCGCACGCCATGGCGGCCGTCGCGCAACGGCCGGCCGGTCTGGCCCTGGCCGCGGAATAGTCTGATGGCAAGCGGAACCCGCACTGTTCCGGAACCGCGGATCTATGTGGGGTCGGTCATGCACCGACGCATGAAGCCGATCTCGCACCGGCTGGACTATCGGGTATTCTCGCTGTTCATGGACATCGACAGGCCGGGCGACGCCGACCGGCGTGCCGGCCTTTTCGGCTACAACCGCGCTGCCCCCATCTAGTTCCACGACTGCGACCACGGTCCGCGGGACGGGACGGCGCTGCGGCCGTGGATCGATTCGCTGCTGGCAGAACACGGGCTGGAAACGGATGGCCCGGTGCGGCTTTTGTGTTTCCCCAGGATATGGGGGTATGTGTTCAATCCCCTTTCGATCTACTTCTGCTATCGGCGCAGTGGCGGCTTGCAGGCGATCCTTTACTACGTCTCCAACACCTTCGGGGAATGGCACGGCTACCTCTTGCCGGTTGATGCCGAGGACGGAGCCCCCATCCTGCAACGGGCGGACAAACGGTTCTACGTGTCCCCGTTCAACAGCGTCGATGGCCACTACCGGTTTCGCTTGAAGGCGCCTGATGAGCGTTTGACGGTCATGATCAAGCAGTTCGATGCGGCGGACGAAGAGCTGATGTTGGCGACGCATACGGCCAAGGGCCACGCGTTCAACCAGCGCGGCCTTGCCATGGCCCTGGCGAAGCACCCCCTGATGACGTTCAAGGTCATTGGCGGAATACACTGGGAGGCCTTGAAGCTGTGGCTGCGGGGGCTCAAAATCACGGACAGGCCGTCACCACCGCAAGACAGTGTCACATGGCAAACGGATGCGCGGTGAGCCGGGCGATGATAGAAACACAGGCAGAAGAATTACTGGTAGGCAAGCTGGTGTCCGGAAACGACGAGAAACTCACGGGGTCGATGCGGCTGGTTCTCGCCCTGGTGCCGCGCTGGCAGCGGGGCACGATCCGCGTGCGCATTCCGAACGGCGAGACGGTGGAACACACCGGTCCGCAACCCGGCGGGGTCGCCGAGATCATCATCAAGGACCAGAAGGCCGCCCGCAGATTGCTGACCGGGGGAACGGTCTGTATCGCAGAATCCTATATCCGTGGCGAATGGGACTCGCCGGACCTTCGGCAGTTCCTGACGGTGGCGGCCGAGAACGAAGTCGTGCTGAACGAAGCGATGCGCGGTTCGGTCGCATATAGGCTGTTGTCGCGGCTTCTTCACCTGGCGAGGCGCAACTCCAAGCGCGGCAGCAAGCGGAACATCTCATTCCACTACGACCTGGGCAACGAGTTCTATTCCCAGTGGCTGGACAGCACGATGACCTACAGCGCGGCCCAGTTCGATCGCGACACCGCGCCCCTGGAACAGGGCCAGCAGAACAAGTACCGGTTGCTGGCCGAACGGATGGCGCTGCAGCCGGGTCAACACGTTCTGGAAATCGGATGCGGCTGTGGCGGTTTCGCGGAGTTCGCGGCCAAGACCTATGGCTGCCGGGTCACCGGCCTCACCATATCGGAGGAACAGCACGCCTATGCTTCCGAACGGGTGCAGCGCGAGGGGCTCAACGATCACGTGGAAATCCGCCTGCAGGACTATCGCGAGGTCGACGGCACCTACGACAGGATCGCCTCTATCGAGATGTTCGAGGCCGTCGGCCAGGCCTACTGGCCGGTGTTCTTCAAGACCCTTCGATCCCGGCTGGTCGAAGGCGGCAAGGCGGCCCTGCAGATCATCACGATCGACGACAGCTTCTGGGACGAGTACCGGTCGCGTCCGGACTTCATTCAGCGGTACATCTTTCCGGGCGGAATGCTGTCCTGTCCCAGCGAACTCCGGCGTCAGATCCGGGAGCACGGGTTGGACGTGATTTCGGAGGACTGGTTCGGCGAGCACTACGCCAAGACGATGGCGGAATGGTATCGGCGATTCCAGGAAGCCTGGCCCCGGATCGCATCGAAGGGCTTCGATACCCGTTTCAAGCGCACCTGGGAGTACTACCTGGCCTATTGCGAGGCCGGTTTCCGCTCGCGCAGCACCGACGTTGTGCGCATCGCCGTGGCACCGGCCTGACCACCGCTACCTGAATGACCCCCCGACGCCCGCTGACTGCCGAGGCAGGACGGCTGCCGCGTGTGCTGCTGGCGGTCATGGCGCTGCCCGGCGTTCCCCTGGCGGCATTCAGCCTGCCGGTCTATGTACACATCCCGGCTTTCTACGCGGTCGACCTTGGTCTGGGCGTCGCCGGCGTGGGCCTGGTGCTCTTGCTGGCGCGCAGCTGGGACGTCGTCACGGATCCCGTCATCGGATGTCTGTCCGACCGAACGCGCGGGCGGTTCGGCCGGCGCCGCCCTTGGATCGCTGCCGGGGCGCCGCTGACGCTGCTGGCCACCTGGTTGCTGTTCGTTCCGCCGGACGGGGTCGGGCTAGCCTATCTCGGCGTGACAACCGTTCTGCTTTATCTCGGATGGACCATGGTGATCGTGCCCTACACATCTTGGGGTGCGGAGATCACGCCTGACTACCACCAGCGCAGCCGGATCACGGCCTGGCGCGAAGGTGCGGTGATCATTGGAACCGTGCTTGCAGCCGGCCTCTTTGCCCTGCCCTCGGCAGCGGAGCGGGCAGTCGCCCTCGAATTGCTCGCGATCGCCATCCTGGTCCTCCTGCCGATCGCATTGATTGTGGTTCTGATCGGCGTCCCCGACCAACAGGTGCAACACGCCCCTGCTCTTTCCTTCCGCAAAGGCGCCGCCCTTCTGGTCGAGAACCGGCCGTTTGCACGGCTGCTGGCGGCCTGGCTGCTCAACGGGATTGCAAACGGGCTGCCAGCCTCGCTTTTTGTGCTCTACGTCGAGAACCGTCTGGTCAGCTCGGACAAATCCGGATTGCTGCTGCTTGCGTACTTTGTATGTGGAATTGCTGGACTGCCGCTGTGGCTGGCACTCAGCAGACGGTGGTCCAAGCACCGGGCCTGGTGCGTCGCGATGATCTGGACGTCCGCGTTTTTTGCGTGGGCACCGACCCTAGGCCCCGGCGATGCATGGCTCTTTCTGGGCGTGTGCGTGGCCACGGGTCTTGGACTGGGCGCAGACTTGGCGCTGCCTCCGTCGATGCAGGCGGATGTTGTCGATCTCGACACCGCCCGCGGCGGAGGGAAACGGACGGGTTTGTATTTCTCGTTGTGGGGTATGGCAACGAAACTGTCGCTGGCGCTCGCGGTCGGTCTTGCCTTTCCGCTGCTTGGATGGGCCGGGTTCGATGCAACCGCCGACAATCTGGCGACGCAGGGAACATTGACGTTGGCTTTGCTTTCCGGAGGAGCAGCGGTCCTTTTCAAGATTGCCGCGATTGCGTTGGTCTGGCGGCACCCAGTTGACCGATCGGCGCAGGAGAGGATCCGTGGAGAGATTGAAGGTGCGATATAACGATGCTGAAACTGTCACCGGGCTGGGTTGGCGGGGGCTTGCTTGCCTGCGCCCTGGCGCTATCGGGTTGTGAGCCGATGAAGCCTGAAGACTTCAAGGACAGCGAGCCTGTGTTCAAGCCCGAGTCGTTTTTCGAGGGCAAGACCCTGGCCTGGGGTATTTTCGAAGACCGCTTCGGTACGGTGCGCCGGCAGTTCAGTGTCGACATCACCGGGACCTGGGACGGTACGCTGCTGACGCTGGTCGAGGATTTCCTGTATGACGACGGCGAGACCGAGCAGCGCATCTGGAAGATCCGCAAGACGGGTGAGAGCACCTACGAAGGCGAAGCGGATGGCGTGGCGGGAATCGCTACGGGCGTCCAGGCCGGCAGCGCAATGAACTGGCAGTACGATTTTGACCTGAAGGTTGGCGACAGTGTCTGGCGCGTCCACTTCGACGACTGGATGCTGCTGCAGGCCGACGGCGTGATGCTGAATCGCGCCGTTGTCACCAAGTTCGGTTTCACACTGGGGACCGCGACGATCGCGTTTCGCAAGGAAGCGGCCAGCGAAGCGGCTGCACGACCGATCGAGCCGTCTGCCGCAACTCTGGCCGCCGCCGAATGACCGTAGCCCGGCGGCGTCAGTTGACGGCAAGCCGGCGGCGAACGAACCCGATCAAGCCCCGTAAAACCGGGAGTCGGCCGTAGAACTGGGTACCGGCATCCCAGTGATCCAGGTGTGCCGTGATCAGCCCCTGCGCGTCGAAATGAATCTCACTCATACCCTCAATCCGCCAGGGCGTCCCCGGAGCGCGCTTCGGCCGGAATTGGAACTCCCACTTCAGGTAGCAGGCCGCCTCACCGACCGCCTGGTCCAACACCACGAACCGGGGGTCGTCACAGGTTTCGTACATATCCTCGAACACCCGGATCAGCTTGTCGACGCCGCGAACGTCGTTGAACGGGTCGCGGAACCGCACATCCGGCGCGCACAGCGGCCGAAGCTGATCGATGGTCTCCGGCGTCAGCGATTCGAACTGTGCTGCCCACCGGGCGAGCGCTGATTGCCGTGGATCGGTCACAGCCCCGTCGCCTTCCGGATTAGCGGGAAGAAGGCGGCGTTCGGCAGCCGTTGCATCAGCTTCAATTGCCAGGCAAGTCGGCGCGGGAACGCGATCTCGAATTCTGCGCTGTTCAGCCCTTCCCAGATCCGGTCGACGGCATCTTCCAGTTCCATCAGGTAGACTCGTTCTTGTCCGTCAGCGGTGTCCGCACGAAGCCGGGGCAGACGACCTGGACCTTAATGCCTTTTGGGCCAAGCTCGGCATGAAGCGACTCTGACAGCGCAATGAGTCCCGCCTTGGTTGCACAATAGCCACCCGCCATCGGCAGGCCGCGATAGCCTGCCACCGACGACACGATCGCGAGGTGTCCCGCCCGCTGCTCCAGACAATGGGCCAGCAGGGGATCAAGGCAGTTGACGACGCCCATCAGGTTGACGTCGACCAGCGTCTTCACCTGCTCGGCCCGGAAGTCCGCCGCGGGGGTCGGCGTGTGCGTGCCTGCGTTCAGGACAGCATGCGCGATCGGCCCGTGATCGGCGACGATCCGGTCAACTGCCGCCCGGCAGGCCGCCAGATCGGTCACGTCGAGCGGATAGGGCATGATCGTGCCCCGGGCCTCTTCCGCCAGTTCCGCCAGGGCCTTTTCGTTCCGGGCACTGACGGCAACGGGATGCCCCTGGGCAGCCACCTTGAGCGCAAGCCCGCGTCCGATGCCGGAACTCGCACCCGTAATCCAGAATAACCCGCTCATCGCCCAGCGGCCTCCAGCCCGCAATACACAGTATCCATATGGGATTATACGTCGGAGCCAGTGCCCAGTTCACACCCAATGGATGGGTCATCCCAAAACGAAGCCGGGGCGACACTGTCGCCCCGGCCCCAGAATCGCAGGGATTGCAAAGTCCCGTCCGGCTCACATGCCTTTGTGGTCCTTTTCGAACCGGGCCACCAGCAGGTCGATCCCCTTGAAGACGGCGTCGCGCGGTCCGATGGCGGGACCACCAGCGTTCGGCTGCCGCATCACTTCCGTGCCGATGACGCCGACTTCGTAAAGCACGACCTGCACCTCCTGCAGCCGCTCGATCGCTTCCATCGCCTGCTCAGGGATGTTCGTCAGATTGTCCTTGGTCAGGACGGCCAAGAAGCTCAGCCGGACGTGGTACGTGCATTGTGAACTCAAGGGCCCAAAGACCGTCCCGCTGATCCCAAGGTTCGCCGTCAGTGCGCTCTCGCTGTTTTGCGGAGTGACCTTGCCCAGAGACGCGGCAAGACGCTCCTCGAAGATGGCCGGGTCCTTGAGATTGCACCGTTCCGCACTCTGCGAGAAAGTCACACGGATGTTGCTGTAACGCTCGATTTCGGTCGCAACGCCCTGCGCCTGCGCCCCGAAAGACAGCAGACAGGCAGCAACGGCCGTCAAGAAAGCTCTATACATAGTCCGATCCCCTGTTATCGCCCCATTCTCAACGCCCCACCTCTAGCAGCAGAGGCGGTACCGATCAATCTTGCGCTTGCAGGTCTACCAGCGATAGCCGACCAGAACGCCGCCGAAGAATTGATTGGCCGATCCCCGATCGTCGGTGACCGGGCTGTCTTCGGCATCGCCCAGAAGGCGGTCGTACTTGAAGAGAAAACTCGTGGCCCAGTTGCCGGCGAACGCCCAGTCCAGGTTGACGTCGAAGCCGATGTCCTTGATGCCGGAATCCGCCGATAAGCGGCGCAAGCCGCTGCGGCTCGCGTTGTCGGCGTCGATGCTGAAATACTCGTCCATGTAGCTGTTGTCGGCCCAGGTGCCGCCAGCGCCAATGCCAAGCCGCCACTTCTCGGCCAGCGGCATCCGGTACTTGCCGCGCAGATCGACCAGCCAGCCACTGTGGCCGTTCGCGACGTCCTTGGAGACTGCCAGATCGGCGCCGAGCGAGTACCGCTTGTCGACGCCGTTCTTGATCTGAAAGCCGCCGAAAAGGCCTAGTTCCCATGCCTCGTCGACTGTCCTCAGATCGTCGACGGCATCGTCGTCCACGTTGTTACGCTTGAAACGGTAGTTGAGCTGCGGTCCGGCACGCCACATGTCCGATGGCACCACATTGACCCGCAGCTTGGTGCCGTTGAGTTGGGCGAAGTAGGGTCCCTTCTCAACCTTCGCTGCAAACAGAGGCACCGGTTCGTAATCGTCAGAGCCTTCGTAGTCCGGCGCCACACCGACGCCTGCGCCCAACTCGAACTTCCAGTCCTGCGCAACAGCATCGGCGGGCACCGCCAGCGCCCATACCACAACGGCGGCCAAAGCCCACTGGCCTGAGCCTGAAACCATCTTTGATCCCCTGGGTGACATCCACCACAAGATCGTGGACATGCACCCTTCCCTGAACAGCCGTACGAGCCCTAGCATCCAACAAATCCCGGCCGGGTCAAGCCGGTTCCGATCGTCACGAGAGTTCGCAGCAGAGTCGGTGCAGAGATGTCACAATCCGGCAGTTCTCGGGCCGTGGCGATCCATTTCGCGCGTCGCATGACCGGCGCCCGGACATCTGTTTCCTACCACTTGTATCCGACGAGAACGCCACCGAAGAACTGATTGGCGGAACCGCGGTCGTCCACGATCGGGCTGTCTTCCGCGTCACCGAGAAGGCGGCTGTAGGCGCCCCTAAAGCTGAGCCCCCAGTTCTCGGTAATGCCCCAGTCGACATTCGCATCGACGCCGACGTCCTTGACACCCGAGTCGGCCGAGAATTCGCGAAGGCCACTGCGGTTCGCGTTGTCGGCATCGACGCTGAAATACTCGTCCATATAGTTGCTGCTGGCCCAGGTCCCTCCGGCGCCCAGCCCCATGCGCCAACCCTCGGCGATCGGGAACCGAACCAAGCCGCGCAAGTCTACCAACCAGCCGTTGTGCCCGGCGGCAACGTCCCGCGATGCGGAGGCATCGGCGCCTAAGGTGATGCGCTTTCCGGCGACGTTCCTGAACCTGACGCCGCCGAAGAGCCCCACTTCCCAGGCCTCATCGACGTCTCTCAGATTGTCGACCTTGTCGTCATCCACATCGTCTCGCTCAAAACGGTAATTCAACTGCGGACCGAAGCGAATGGTTGCCGAAGGAATGACGTTGACCTGCAGCTTGGTGCCCTGGAGCCGTGCGAAATAGTGGTCCTTCTGGACCCTCGCGGCCAGCAGCGGCACCGCCTGATAGTCCTCGGAACCCTCATAGTCCGGGGCAACGCCCACACCGGCACCCAGGTCGAACCGCCACCCCCTGCTATCCGAGGAATCCATCTCCTCGCCAGCCGCATCGCCGCCGTGACTGTCTGCGAAGGCAGCAGCCGGGACCGTTAGTGCGAGGCCAACGAGAACCACAATCGCACAATTACCGGCGTTCATCCGCATCGTCGCTCCCGACCCAGAAGCGGCCCGGCGCCACCATGCGCCAAGGCACCCGGCTACATTCACAAAACGTGTCGTGCGCATCAAACAAGATCCTGCAACTCGCGGAACTTGCTCGCCGAAGGTGTTGAAAATGTCACAATCCCGAGGAAACTTGCCGCCCTGCCCCTCGAAGGATCACAACAGCGGGATCACCATGTTTTCGCGGGCAAGAACCGCGCCGGGCCACATGTTTCGGGCCTCGACCTCCAGACGATCCAAAAAATCGTCCTCGTGATCCGGCTCGTGGTGGAAGATCGCGAGCATCTTGACATTGGCTGCCTGGCACAGCCGTACCCCCTCCTGCCAGGTTGAATGTCCCCAACCAACCTCCGATTTGAACTCTTCGTCGGTGTAGGTGGAATCATAAATCACGAGGTCGGCGCCTTCGATCAGCCCCAGCACGTTCTGGTCCGGCTGGCCCGGCAGGTGTTCTGTGTCCGTCACATAGCAGACGGCCTTGCCCTTGTATTCCACCCGATAGCCGGTGGCACCATTGGGGTGGTTCAGCGGCGCCGTCCGCACGAAGACGCCCTCCATCAACTTGAACTGGTCGCCAGAGCGAAAATCGGAGAACTCCAGCCGCGCTTTCATCGCTTCCAACGGAACCGGAAAAAACGGCTGCATCATCTGCCCGCCCAGGACCTTCTTGATGCCGCCGTCGTCGATGACGTGCCCGGCCATGATCTGGAAGCTGTTCGTGTCGATAAACGCCGGCTCGAAGAACGGGAAGCCGTTGATGTGGTCCCAGTGGGTATGGGAAAGCAGCAATCGGGCGTGCTGCACCTCACGCTTCATCATACAGGAGCCAAGGCTGCGGATTCCGGTTCCGGCATCGAAGATGATGCGTTCACCGCCGCACGAGACTTCGACACAGCTCGTATTGCCGCCGACATTGATGTGTCGCGCGGACGGCGTGGCAATGCTGCCTCGGACCCCCCAGAACTTGACCTTGAATGACATATCAGCGTCTCGTGAACGGTCGGCGGCGGTTTCGGGTTCCTTGTCCGTATGATGACATGTTGGTGCGCGCCTCGATGGGAACAATACCCCTTTTTGCGGCCACTGGGAGCCCGTCACACGGCCTAAATCGGCAATACAGCTTGGAAAACCGCTGTTTTGGGGTATTCGGCAACGGCCTCAGACACTACCTGAGCGACCTTAATCAAGCCTTGCCGGGCTGCGCCGCAAGGCATTCACCCCGCCGGAGCGTTCTGTCCCTGCGGAGCCTCGATAGACCGCAACAAGGCAGGGTATTGCATGCCAAGCGTCGCTGCCCGCAGCACCATGAACAGCATCAGGGCCGCCCACAGACCGTGGTTCTGCCAGACTTCAAGGCCGACATGGGCCGCAAGAAGGTACAGCGCCAGCGAAACAAGCATGCCGTTCCGAAGCGCCCGGGTCCGCGTGGCGCCGATGAAGATCCCGTCGTAGGCGAACGCCCACACCGAGACCATCGGCAGCACAACGGCCCAGGGAAGATAGTCTGCTGCCAAACGCCTGACCTCGGGCAGATCGGTCATGACCGCGACGATCAGATCGCCCATCGTCCAGTATGTCAGCGACAGCAGCGCCGCGCACAGGCCCGCCCAGATCATAGAGACCCTGGCGGCACGCGAGAAACCCGCCCTGTCTCCCGCCCCCTTGGCCCGGGCCACCAGGGCCTCGGCCGCATGGGCAAAACCGTCGAGCCCGTAGGCGGCGATGGCATTGAAGTTTGCCAGGACCGCATTCACGGCCAGGATCGTGTCGCCCAGCCGCGCGCTCTGCGCGGTCCAATAGGCAAACGCAAAGATCAGGCACAGGGTCCGGACAAAGATGTCGATGTTGATCACCATCATCCGGCCGATCTCGCGCCCATCGAACAAGGCCCGCCACCCGACCCGCCATCCGCCGCGTTTGCGAACCCGTACAAGCACGAAGACGGCACCCAACGCCAGGCCGGCGAACTCCGCCAGAACCGTTGCGCCGGCAACGCCGGCAACACCCCATCCCAGGCCCAGAACGAACCAAAGATCGAGCACGATGTTAACGCCGTTGGTGAAGACCTGAAGGACCAGCGGAATGCGCGCGTTCTGCAGACCCAGGAACCAGCCCAGGATCGGATAATTCGCAAGCGTCGCGGGCGCACCCCAGATGCGGATGCGAAAGTAGGTGTCCGCAAGGCCCTCAACCGCGGCACTGGCATCCACCATCCGGAACGCGAACCACGCGACCACCGATTGGAGGGAGAGGATCACGATCGCAATCGCAAAACCCAGAACCAGCGCCCGATACAGGATCAATTGCCGGGCGCCGGGTCGCGCGGCCCCGACCGCCTGGACGGTCAGGCCGGTGGTTCCCATGCGCAGGAACCCAAAACCCCAATAGAGGAAGCTGAAGATCAGCGCGCCGATCGCGACTGCGCCCAGATACTCCGGCCCGGGCAGATGCCCCACCACGGCGGTGTCGACCGCACCCAACAACGGGACCGAGATGTTGGAAATGATGATCGGCCCGGCGAGACGCCAGATGCGCCGGTGCATATCGCGGTCAAGGGATCGGTCCTCACCCATCCCGTGACATGTAGGCGGATCGTGCCCCCGGGTCCACGCCCGGGCCCTGCAGGATCCTAGCCGTCAGGTTCGGCGCCGGGCAGTTTCCGCCGCGCCAAGCGGGGCAACATGGGATCGATCTCGATGCGATTGACGAAATCGACCGTCATGCTGTCGTCGGAAAGAACGAAATCCAATACGCCGGCGAGAAATGTCGGGTCGCTGAGCCTGCCCGACACGTCCTGCTGGCCGATCCCGCTGATCTCGAGGAATCGCGCCAGCCGTTCTCCGTCTTCCGCAACATATGCCAGCGCACGCAGCGCGATGGCTTGTGCGTCTTCTTCTCCAATGTCCATGAAAGTGACGACCCCTGCTGAAAGAAATAGACTCGTCCGGGCCCTCTCTCCTGCCCGACCCTATAGCACATCCGTATGTACGGGCGAGACCCGGTACTTCAATTTGCTTAGCCAACCACCGGTTGCGACGCCGCGTCCGACGATCAGCGCGAAAGAAGCCGAAACAGAATCGGTGCGCCCACGACCACCAGTGCGACCCGTGCCATGTGGTGTACGGCGACATAGGCCACGTCCACGCCGCGGGTCAAGGCAATCAGGTTCATCTCCGCCTGGCCGCCGGGGGTATAGGCGAGGATAACGGACATCAGCGAAAAGCCGGTGGTGGCATGGACCGCGGCTGCAAAGGCAGCGGTCAGGGCGAGCATTGCAGCGACCATTCCGAAGGTCAGGACGATGATCCGGATGATGTCCCGAAGCAGCACGCCCACGAACGCGGTCCCGATTGCCGTGCCGATCACGAGCTGGGCGAGCTTGATCAATTCGTCCGGCGGCTTGGCGTGGGTCAGTCCCGCCAGATGGACCGCAGCGCTGAGAATCATCGGACCGACGATCGTTGCCCCAGTGAGTCTCAGCTTGACCGCCCCCCACCAGCCCACCAGGCCGCACACCAGCAGAACCAAAACGTCGCGCAGCGGCAGGTCCGTGATCCGCGGGCCGAAGCGGGCACGGGCTGAAAGGTCGATGGTTTCGCCAAGTTCGATCACGAACGGTGCGAGAAAGACGATGATCAACACCCGGGTGCTGTGCACCAGTGCGAGCTTGCCTTCATCGCCGCCCATTTCCTTGCCGAACGCGGTCATGTCGGCCAGACCGCCCGGCATCGAGGCGAAATAGGCGGTCGGCAGATCGTAACCCGCAAACCGCCGCAGATAGGGAACGCCGATCAGGCCCAGCAGCGCCACATAGGGCACGACAAACACCAGGCTCAACAGCATCTCCGGCAGTACGGAGAGTACGTCCGGCGTAAAGCCGGAGCCGATCATCACACCGAGGATCACGCGCATCGGCGAAACCAGGACCGACGGCCGCCCCTGGGGAACGCCGGCCAGAGAGGCCACAAGCGTGGCCGCCATGGCACCCAGCATCCAGGGCAGCGGCAACCCCGCGACAGCAAACACCAGCCCGCCCGCCGTGCCGATGGCCAGGGCAAGCGCCGCCGGCCACAGCCGCCAGGCCCACGCGACGACCTGTCGGCCCCTCACCCCTTGGACAGCCGCGCGGCGACATACTGGCCGAAGGCCTGGGTGCCCAGGCTGCCACCCAGGTCGCGCGTACGTCCATCCGGCTCAGCCAGCTGACCGTCCACCGCATCGTCGATTGCCGCAGCCGCACGCATGAAATCGTCGCGGCCATGCCGCCGGCCCAGCCATTCGAAGAGCATCGCCACCGACAGGATCAGGGAACAGGGGTTTGCAGCGTCCTGTCCGGCAATGTCAGGTGCGGAGCCGTGCGAGGCCTGCGCCATGGCATGCTGGTCACCCGCATTCAGCGAGCCGGCCAGGCCGAGACCGCCGGCCAATTCGGCGGTCAGGTTGGAGAGGATGTCTCCGAACATGTTGTAGGTCACGATCACATCGAACCGCGACGGCTCGCGAATCAGCAACGACGTCGCTGCGTCGACCAGTGCCTCGGAGACCGCAATCTCCGGATAGTCAGCGGCAACGCCGCACACCGTTCGATAGAACAAACCGTCGGTCAGTTGCAGGACGTTTGCCTTGTGAACCACGGTCAGCCGCTTCGACCGGCGCATGGCGAGTTCGCAAGCCTGGCGCGCGATCCGTGCGGATCCTTTCCGGCTGACCTTCCGTATCGCCAGCGCCAGATCCTCCGTCGGCATGAACTCGCCCGAACCGGCGAACATCGTTCTGTCCGCGTAGAAGCCCTCGGTGTTCTCACGCATCACGACCATATCGATGTCAGCCGCCATGGCCGGGACTCCGGCACGGTTTCGGGCCGGCCTGTTATTCGCGTAGAGGTCCAGTTCCTTGCGGAACGCCGCGGATGCGTTGATTCCCCCTTCGGCGGCCGACGGATACTCGTAGGTGGAAAGCGGCCCCAGAATGATGCCGTCGGCCGCGCGGCCTGACTCCAGAGTGCCGGCCGGCAGGGTCGTGCCCTTGTCCGCCAGGGCGGACAGCCCGATATCAGCGGTTTCAAGCACAAGGCCGAGGCCGTAGAGGTCGTCAGCGGCAGCCAGAACCGGCCGCAGGGCGGCGCAGATCTCGGGACCGATGCCGTCACCGGGCAGAAGCAGAACTTTCATACGGCGTTTTCCTTCACTGTCCAATCACGGGAGGGAGCAGGGCAAGCAACCTCGATCAATTGCCGCTGCGATGCACCAAGACTGCCGCGGCCAGGTCTTCCAGCGCAGCGCCGACGGACTTGAAAAAGGTAATCTCCTGATCGGATTCCCGCCCGGCATGCTGGCCGCGGACAAGGCCGAAAAGGTCCGCTTCGATCGCGGTGTGTTCCAGAACACCGGACTCCAGCGGCTGGACGATATCGCCCGCCTCGCTGCAAGCGCCGGTGAAGGTATCGACGAAGACGGAACTGCGCCGCACTGCCTCGTCATCGGCCTCGCGCATCTCGGGCGTGAAACCACCGACAAGGTCCAGGTGAGTTCCCGGCTGCAGCCAACTGCCATGAATCAGCGGCTGATGGGCCAGGGTCGCGCAACTGACGATATCCGCCTTGCCCACGGCGGCGGCGAGATCGGTCACCACGTGGATCTCGGCATCGCCGACGTGCAACGAGTCGGCCAGGTCCTTTGCCTTTTCCACATGGCGCCCCCAGACCGAAATCCTGCGCAGCGGCCGGACCGCCGCATGGGCACTGGCCAGGTTACCGGCAAGCCTGCCAGTCCCAACAATCAGAAGGTGCACGGAATCGGCGCGGGAGAGGTAGGAAGAGGCGAGCGCCGACGCGGCCGCCGTCCGGCGCGCGGTCAGTTCGCCGCCGTCGATCAGGGCCAACATCTCGCCTGACGTGCCGCTCATCAGCATGTAGGAGGCGGCAATCGACGCCAGGCCCCGCTCGGCATTGCCGGGGAAAACATTGAGGACCTTCACGCCCAGGAACTGTCCCACAGACCAGGCCGGCATCAGCAGCAGCGTGGCATCCGGCGCGCCCGGCACGGGAACCGTGTGATGATGGCGTTGCGGCATTTCGCACCCATCGTGGAACATCTCACGCAGGGCCTGCAGCAAGGGCTCCCACGCCAACGCCGCCCGCGTCTGCTCTGGTCCATACGTCCGCATCT
>Ga0209782_1000062_pt1 | contig 49113 bp, 41 predicted proteins | sample WorMetmaBAHAMAS1_FD_187390 | JGI IMG/M metagenome (GOLD analysis project Ga0209782, IMG submission 187390) | Marine gutless worms symbiont microbial communities from Max Planck institute for Marine Microbiology, Germany - Inanidrilus... | ecosystem: Host-associated > Annelida > Digestive system...
GCCTTTCCTGTTCGTCGGCAGCATCGACCCGGAAGGCCGCCCCTGGGCCTCCGTCCTGGCCGGCACGCCGGGTTTCATTTCCGCGCCCGACGCCAAGACACTGACGCTGGCCGCACGGCCGCATCCGGGCGATCCGCTCGCAGGAAACCTCGCCAACGGCGTGCCGCTCGGTATTCTCGGACTGGATTTCGCGACGCGGCGGCGCAACCGGATGAACGGGTCGGTCGTGCGTCTGTCCGCCGACGGGTTTTCGGTTCGCGTAGACCAGAGCTTCGGCAACTGCCCGCAGTACATCCAGGCGCGCCATGTCGAACCCGTCGCGCCGGACATGATCCGGACGGCGCCCGACCAGGCAATTCAAGGCAAACACCTGACCGCGGCCCAGCAGGCCATGGTCGCCGCCGCGGACACGTTCTTCATCGCCACGCACTTTGCCGAGGGCCCTGCTGCAGCGGAACACGGCGCCGACGTGTCCCACCGGGGCGGCAAGTCTGGTTTCGTCCGCATCGAGGACGAGCGGACCCTGTCCTGGCCCGACTTTTACGGCAACAACCACTTCAACGCCCTGGGCAACATCCTGGTAAACCCGAAGGCCGGCCTGCTGTTCATCGATTTCGAAAGCCGGGACCTGTTGTTCCTGACCGGAAGCGCCGAGATCGTCTGGGACGGGCCAGAGGTCACCGTCTTCGAGGGCGCCGAGCGGATCGTACGGTTCAGGCTGGATCGGGCGATCCAACTGCCGGCCGCCTTGCCGGTCCGCTGGCGCTTCGAAGACCCTTCGCCGGTCCTGGAGCGCACCGGTTCGTGGGAGGCGGTCGCGGCGGAGACCTCCCGCAACCTTCCGCGCGCCCTGGTCGTCGACCGGGTCGAACAGGAAAGCGAGACCATCCGTTCCTTCATCCTGAAGCCGGCCGACGGCAGCGCGCCACTGCCCTACCTGCCCGGCCAGTTCCTGCCCCTTTCGGTGACGCTGCCTGGCTCGACGGAACCGGTTCTGAGGACCTACACGCTGTCGGATGCGCCCGGTGGAGACGGCTATCGCATCTCGGTCAAGCGCGAAACGGACGGCACTGTCTCCCGGCACCTGCACGACCGGATCGCCCAGGGCAGCCGGCTGGTGGCCGCGGCACCGCGCGGGTCGTTCACGCTCGCCCCGGCCGACCGGCCGGTGGTCCTGCTGTCCGCCGGCGTTGGCATCACGCCGATGATCGCAATGCTGAACCAGATCGCCGCGGACGGCGCCGACAGGCCGGTGTGGTTCGTGCACGGCACCCGCAACAGAGGCGAACACGCCTTTGGAGACCATGTGCGCAACCTCGCGGCGCGGTTCCCGAAGATCACCGCGCATGTCCGCTACAGCCGGCCTGCCCCGAACGACCGCCAGGACATTGACTATGACAGCACCGGTCATGTGGACGCGGCACTGCTGCAGAGCCTGCTGCCGTTCGGCGACTACGATTTCTATCTGTGCGGCCCGGCCCCCTTCATGCAGACGCTCTACCGGGGCCTGCGCGCGCTGAACGTGGCCGAGGACCGGATCCACTACGAGTTCTTCGGGCCGGCGACGGTCCTGAAGGAAACGAAAGCCGACCGGCAGGACGACGCGAACCCGGTGCCGGTGCGCTTCGCCCGCGCGGACAAGCAGGCCGAATGGTCTCCCGCCAAGGGTTCGCTGCTGGACCTCGCGGAAGCCGAAGGCCTTGCGCCTGCCTACAGCTGCCGGTCGGGCATCTGCGGCACCTGTGCCGTGAGCGTGGTCTCCGGCGACGTCGATTATGCCGAAGAGCCCCTGGCCGCACCGGAGCCGGGCCAGGCGCTCATCTGCTGTGCCAAGCCGCGCGGCGAGGTGGTGCTGGATTTGTGAGGCACCGGAACCCCCTCATCCGGCCCTTCGGGCCACCTCCTGCCTTCGCCGAAGCGAAGCTCCGGCTTCGCGCAGGCAGGTCTCCCCCCAGGGGAGAAGGGACCAAAAGCCCCACGAAAACCCTCATGCTGAGGAGCGACGCGGAGCGTCGCGTCTCGAAGCAGGTGGCTGCACGAGGCACAGTGGTTCCGTTTGCTACCAAACCCTTCGAGACGGCCGCTTTGCGGCCTCCTCAGGGTGAGGGCTGTATGCGGTGAGAGGGGTTGGGGTGAGGGGGCTCCGGTCTCTACAGATGCAGCCGACAGACCGCGTAGGGGGCCCAGAGTCACCGCAGCCGGATCAAGCGTCTCGGTCACCGCCTGGAACGCATCGGCGTCGCGGCACAGCTGCTGGAAGCCATCGGCATCGGCCCTGGCCGCACGGACAAGTCCGTCCGCACACCCTTCGACGGCCACCTGTTGATCCTCCGCCGTCAGGTTCGCCATCCACAAACGCCGGCCCTCGTCGGAGTCGACGGCCAGCGCCTGCACCGCCCCCGGCGTCGACGAGACGGTCTGCAAGACCTGGCACCCCGCATGCGCCGCGAGGTCGCGGATGACGTGATACACGGGATAAACGAGCTTCACATCGCCGGCCTCGTCGAACCAGGGCTGCGCCCACGGTGTCTTCGCATAGGCGACCCCGAAGGCGCCGGCCGGGGCGCCAAGGCGGATCCATCCGGGCCATCGCCACCCGGGCGTTGCCGGGGTTTTCCATGGGCGCGGCGCCGTAGGGGTTGAACCGCATGCCGATCGCCGTGGGACCGATCCAGTAGGGATTGCCCGGCGCCATCGCCTGGGCCGAGCGCATCACCGACGGCAGCGCCTCCAGGCTTTCCATCACGCTCACATCGTCGGCGGCATGCACGATCGGGCAGGTGGTGTGGGTGATGAAGTCCAAGGCGTGCGCCGGCGGCCGTTTCCGGTTGAGTTCGGTGAAATAGCTGTGCATGCCGCCGCCTAGCTTGGCCTTGGGAAAGACGCCGTGCACCGCCGCATAAACGGCCTCAAACGGCGGCACGGAAGGCCACTCTTCGTTCGGCTGATAGCTTGAATGATAGGCGCGCGGCGAGACGGAGATGCGGTCGACCTGCATCTCCGCCGCTGCGACCGCGTCTGCCAACTGCGCCACGTCGGTGTCTCGCACCACCGGATCGTCGGTGTAGCCTCCGGTGCCGTCCACCAGCGGCAGTACCGCCTCCAGCGCCAGCGAGGCCCCCGTCGCCGCGCCCAGAGACGCGAAGCGCTTGAGGTCGTCCACGCCATGGCCGCGCGATGGGTCGAAATGGCAGAACAGCGCCTGCGGCCCCGCCCGGGGCACCAGGCCGGCCACGTCGGCCGCCAGCTCAACATCCTCCGGCGCGACCGCCTAGCGGCTGATCCGCCACCGTCACCGACACGCCCGCAGCGCCCAACGGAGCCGCACCGGGCGCGCCGTCAACGGCCAGGCTGACCCGCTGTTCCTCGGCTGCGCCTTGCGGCATCACATAGGGGCGCGGCTTGTTGAGCGGGCGGATGTAGGTCTTGTAGGAGGCATCGGTCCAGTTGCGTTGGTCCTCGCACTCGTAGGCGTCGCCTTCCATCGTGCAGGTGACTTTGAGACCCGGCTCCACCGCATGGGTCATGGATCGGATATCGAAGAACGGCTGGCCCGGGCTGATCAGGTCGGGAAAGACCGTGTCGCTGACCGTGCCGTCGGTGTGGACCACCGTCACCGGCTGGCCCGCGATGCCGTCGACGCCGTGCAGCACCACGAAGCCCGTGCGGTTTGTGGTCCAGTCCGTTTCCGGTGTGGCCGTTACCGTGAAATCCACGGTGCCGTCGGCGCGCCCTTCGATCCGCGCCGCGTAGCGCAGCTCCTGCGCCGCGTCGCGGCACGTGCCGGTGTAGGTGACGACGAAGCCGCCTTCCCCTTCCTGCACCTGGAAGTCGCCGATTTCCGGTGTGTAGGTTGCCCAGTTCCTGTCCCGCAACACGAAGGCGATCGCGCGAACTGCCTCCTTGCCGCCCAGCGTGATGTAACGCAGGTTGCCCTGGTCCAGCATCACCGACAGCGGCCCCGCCGTCAGCCGGCGGACACCGGCCGGCGCCTCCTCGGTTCCGTAAAGCCGCAGGTTCAAGGACGGGTCTGCGCTCATCTATTCCTCCACTGCCGGGCGCTACACCACCTCATCGGTGTGCGGGTCGATCACGATCGCCCGGTTCATGTCGACCCAAAGCCGCATCCGCGTGCCCGGCCGTTCCACGTCATGCGCCTCGAGCTCTGCGGTGACTTCCGTCTCGCCCAGCTTGAATTGCGTGTAGACGCGGGTGCCCGTGGGCTGGACCAGGTCGATCAGCACCTCCAGCGGCGCCAGGCCGGGCCGGACGGTCGTGCCCTCGCGGGCAGGCGCGATGTGTTCGGGCCGGATGCCGACGACGACCGATCCGTCCGACGGGACTACAATATCGGCCGAGCGCGCGGGCGGGAACGCCAGCGTCGTCGCCTCGTCGAACGAGACGGTCACCAGGCCGTCCTTCATCGCCGCCGAAGCCGGAATGAAGTTCATCTGCGGCGACCCCAGGAATCCGGCGACGAACCGGGTGCGGGGCCGTTCGAACAGGTCCAGCGGACTTCCTTCCTGTTCGATCTGCCCGTCGCGCAACAGCACGATCCGGTCGGCCAGGGTCATCGCCTCGATCTGGTCGTGAGTCACGTAGACCGTGGTCTTGCCGATATCCTGGTGCAGGCGCTTGAGCTCGATCCGCATCTCGTCACGCAGCTGGGCGTCCAGGTTCGACAGCGGTTCGTCGAACAGGAACAGGCCGGCGTCGCGCACCACAGCCCGGCCGATCGCCACCCGCTGTCGCTGACCGCCGGACAGCTGGCGGGGATACCGGTCCATCAGCTCGGCGATGTCCAGCATCTCCGAAGCTCCCCGCACCCGCTCGGCCACCTGGGTCTCGGGTAACTTGCGGGCACGCAAGCCGAAGGCGATGTTGTCGAACACGCTGAGATAGGGGTAGAGCGCATAGTTCTGGAACACCATGGCGATGTTCCGGTCCTTCGGCCGCAGCCGGTTGACCACCTGGCCGCCGATGGCGATGTCACCCGAATCCACCTCTTCCAGCCCGGCGATCATCCTCAGAAGGGTCGACTTGCCGCAACCGGACGGCCCGACCAGCACGGTGAAGGCGCCTTCGGGGATGTTCAGGTCGACCCCGCGCACGGCATGCACGTCGCCGTAGTACTTGTGGACATTGCGCAGTGCCAGATCGCTCATCTCATCCCTTCACTGCGCCAAGCGAGATGCCACGGACCAGCAGCCTCTGCGCCATCGCCACGGTCACGAACACCGGCAGCGTGCCCAGCACCGACATGGCACCGATTTTCGCCCAAAAGATCTGCTGCTGCCCGAAATAGTGACTGACCTGGACCGGGAAGGTGATGACCTCGGTGCGTGTCAGGATCAAGGCGAACAGAAACTCGTTCCAGGCGAAGATGAAGGTGAACACCGCCGTTGCGAAAAGCCCGGTGCGCACCATCGGAAACACCACCTTCCACAGCATCTGCCATCGGCTCAGCCCGTCGACCAGGGCGCTTTCCTCCAGTTCAACCGGCACGTCCTCCACATAGCCGCGCATCATCCAGATGACGTAGGGCAGGTTGAAGGCGGTATAGAGGGCAACCAGACCCAGGTAGGTATCGACCAACCCCAGGATCGCATAGAGCAGAAAAACCGGAAACGCGATCGCGATGGGCGGGATCATGCGCTGCGAGATGATCCAGATCGCCAGATTGTCGCCGCCCGTCTTGAACCGCGCCAGGCTGTAGGCCGCAATGGTGCCAAGCACCATGGCCACCACCGTCGAACAGCCGGCGATCACCAGGCTGTTCCAGATGGCAACCACATCGCCGTCCCGGAACAGCACCGCGAAATTCTCCAGGCTGAAATCGGTCGGCCACCAGACCGGCGGCGAGGCGAAAACCTCCTCGGGGGTCTTCACCGACATGACGAACAGCCAGTAGACCGGAAACAGGAACAGGATCGCGACCAGGACCGCAGCGCCCATGCGGGTCGCCGTGGCGCCTGCGTCCCGGCGCCGGTACCAGGGCAAGGCGCGCGGCGCGGTCATCCCGTGATCTCCACGCGCCGCAGCAACAGCATCACCAGGACCGACAGCGAGATGATGACGATGAAGGTGAAGGCTGCCGTCAGGCTGACGTTAAACAGCTCGAATCCCTTGATGTAGGCATAGACCGAGATGGTCTCGGTCATGTTGCCCGGCCCGCCGCGGGTCAATGCCCAGACCACGTCGAACAGCCGCACCAGGTCCAGGCCGCGGATCGTCAAGGCAACGATGATGACCGGCCGGATTGCCGGCAGGACGATATAGCGGAAGATCCTCCAGCCCGACGCGCCGTCCAGTTCGGCCGCCTCGATCTGCGACCGGTCCACGTTGGACCAGGCGGCCAGCAGGATCAGGAACATGAACGGCGTCCATTGCCAGATCTCCGCCGTCAGGATGGCGCTGTAGACGATGACGGGATTGCTGTTGATCAACCACAACAGGTCGAACGTGCCGCCCGCCAGCCAGCGCAGGATCTCGTTGATGGGGCCGAAGATGTTGTCGAACATCAGCCGCAACACCGCGCCCGCAATGAAGGGGGCGATCACCGCCGGCAGCAGGATCAGCGCGATCAGCAACTGCCGGCCCGGGAATTTCTCCAGGAACAGGCGCGCCAGCAACAGGCCAAGCACAAGCTGCACCGGCAGCGCCACCGCCGTGATCAGCGCGGTGTTGCCGACCGCTTCCCAGAACCGGTCGTCTCCCAGCAGCCGTTCGTAATTGTAAAAGCCGTGGAAGGACGTGTCCGTGACGCGCCGGGTGATCTTCTGAAAACTGACGACCAGCGAATAGACCACGGGGAAAAGCCCGACCAGCAGCATCACAAGGACGGCCGGCCAGACGATCAGCCAGCGGATGTGCCGGTCGGCGAATAGCTCCAGGCCGGAGGCCGGCACGGCGCTGCCGACCGCGCCGGGACCTCGGGCGCTCACGCCAGGCCCCGTCTAAAAAGAACGCCCGCCCGGGCCGCACGCGACACAATCGCGTCACCCCGGGCGGGCAGGCCTTCCTTAATTGGGATAGGCACCAGGCTTCTCGGCCCAGAACTTGTAGGCCTCGCGCTGTTCGGCGACACCGATCTCGTCGGTGATCTCATCCCACTCGTCCGCCGCCTGATCCAGCACGCTGCGGGCATCCTGGCCGGACAGGGCCGCAACCAGGGCACGGGTCAGAGATTCCTCGTAGGCGAAGGTGTCAATGATCGACAGGTCCAACAGCCCCGTATCCGCGCCATCCTGCAGCGCCGCCAGATAGTCGCCGGCCGCAGGCCACAGCGACTTGTACTCGTCGCTGTTGAAGTGGCTGGTGCGGAACGGATCGCGCAGCGCGTAGGGCAGCGTGACTCGGCTGATGCTGACCTCCTCGCTGTTCAGCTATTGCGCGAACAAGTAGGCCAGCTCCTTGTCCTTGCTGTTGTCCGACACCGACAGCGTGAACCCGGCGGCCAGTTCCGGATGCCCGTCCGGCGGCAGGGCATAACCCACCTTGCCCGCGATCTGAGACTTGGGCAGCCAGGACAAGGCCTCGTCCTCGGCACCGTATCCGGCCGACCAGCGCCCGGGCGGCGGCCACCAGATCTGCATGGCAAGCTCGCCGGCGAGCCACGCATTCAGCACCTCGATCGGTCCCCAGCCGGCGGCGCCCGGTGGCATGTTGTCCAGCTGCCGGACCATATCCTCCAGGGCAGCAACGGCGATGTCGCTGTTGATCTCGGCCTTCATCGTATCCGTATCGAAGAACTTGCCGCCCGCGGTGCGCAACCGCATTTCGTAGAGATAATGCACCAGGCCCGGCGACAGGATCAGGGCAGAGCCGTAGAGGTCGGGCGTGCTCTTGTCCGTGAAGAACTTGGAGATGTCGTAGAACTGGTTCCAGTCCTTTGGCGGCGCCAGGTCATAGCCGTACGCAGCCTTAAACGCCGCCTGGTTGTCCGGATCGTTGAACAGATCTGTCCGGTAGTACAGCAGGAACACGTCCCCGTCATCGGGCAGGCCGTAGATCTTGCCGCCATAGGTCATCTGGTTGTCGCGATAGGCGGGCGCGATGTCCTGCAGTTCCTCGCGGTACCCGAACTTGTCCACATAGGCGTCCAGCGGCTCCAGCACACCCGCATCGACCATGTCGGGCAGCCAGGCCGGAACCACGTTCAGCATGTCATAGGCACCCGTGCCCGCGCGATGTTCCGCGATGGTCTTAGTGAAAAGCTCGTTGATCGGGATCTCGACCACGTTGATCTTCACGCCCGTAAGCTCTTCCCACTTGGGCCCGGAATGGTTGAGCGGGTCCAGCGCCTGCAGGCCCGCTTCCCAGGTGATGTTGAGCGTCTCGCCGGCGTATTATTTCGCCGCTTCGACGGCCCGATCCGCGGCGCTTTGCGCAAAGGCCGGCCCCGCCAACCCAAGTGTCAGCGCCGCAAGGCCCAAGGCCCAGCCACGTTTAAGCTTCCATCGCATGTTGTCCTCCCTGCTTTTACGTGGGGCCAGCCCATGCTGTCCCCCGATCCGGACCGCCCAGCCGCAGCCTACGCACCGAAGCGTGCCCGGTAATCCGACAGTCGATCTTGCCAACGTTGATCCTCCAAGACCGGACGATTCACCAAACCGACCGGTGTCTCGCCGCGTTTGACGGCAAGCGCCGCGCGCACGTCCGCGGCGCCGATGCCCGCGAAACACTGGTCCGTCCAGCACAGCGCATGCGGCGCCAGGATAACGTTGTCCATTGCGGCCAAGGGCTCGTCCGCGGCGGTGGGTTCCTGTTCGAACACGTCCAGCCCGGCGCCGGCGATCACGCCGCGCGCAAGCGCGTCGGTCAGTGCCGCCTGGTCGACGACCGGTCCGCGCGCCGTGTTGATGAGAAACGCGGTCGGCTTCATCAGGGCCAGCTTCTCGGCATTGACGATGCCGCGGGTCTCCTCGTTCAGCGGACAGCTGACCGACAGATAGTCGGCGCGGCGGAACAGGTCCTCGATGCCCACCAGCTCGACCCCCAGTTCCGCGGCCAGCGCCGGGTCGGCATAGGGGTCGTAGGCGATGAATTCCATCTCCAGCGGCTTTGCCAGCCGGAACACCTCCGCACCGATGTTGCCGATGCCGAGCTGACCCAGCGTGCGGCCCACCAGGCCAAGGCCCATATGCTCGCTGCGCGCGGCCCAGCCGTCGGGTCCGGCGCGGGTCAGGCGATCCTTGGTGAACAGCTTGCCGGCCAGCGCCAGCATGAAGGTGAGGATCGCCACCACGACCGGCCGGCGCACGCCGTCGGGGGTGATCACCACCGCGATGCCCCGCTCCGTGCAGGCGTCCACGTCAACATTGTCGTAGCCGACACCGAACCTGGCCACCATCGACAGCCGGCCGTCGCCGGGAATGCCGTCGGCCGTGAACCGGGCCGCCAGGAGGATCAGGACGTCAGTGTCCGCAAGTCCGTCCGCCGGAATGGCGCCGTCGACCGGGTCCACATAGAAGAATTCCACATCCACGTCGTTTTCCAACGGCGACAGGTCGAAGACCGGATAGGCCGGACTTCCGTCCGGCTTCTTGAAGTCCCCGCTCAACGCAATTCGGAACTTGGACATGCCCTCCCCCTCGCGCTCTTAGCCGCGCGTCGCCGCGACGCCTTTCCTGATGCCGTCGACACCGGCCTTGACGGCGGCGCCAAGCGCCCAGACGTCGCCGGAATAACAAATGAAATCGAAACCATGTCCGAACAGCGTCACGCCGCTGTCGACGTCGTTGACCAGCCTGCCCAGCGACTTTCCGTGGCGCCGGCATGCCTCGGTCACCGTTTCCACCGCCGCAACAAAGTCGGGATGGCCGAACTCGCCCGGAATTCCCAACGCGCAGGACAGGTCGAAGTGTCCGATCCACAGGCAGTCGACACCGTCGATCGCAGCCATCGCGTCCGCATTCTCCACACCATCGCGGGTTTCGATCAGGGCGATCATGACCGACCGCCGGTTGGCCGCGGCCAGCTTGTCCATGACATCCCCGCCGGTGTAGTTGTCGTGGGCAATGCCCAGGGCAACGCCGCGCTCACCGTCGGGCACGTATTTCATGCAGTTGAGAATGTGCCGGCATTCGTCTACGTCCTTCACCATGGGCAAGACCACGCCCTCGGCACCCGCATCCAGGATCCGTGCGATCTGCTCGTAGGTCTTGGTGGGCGGGCGCACCATTGCGGGCAAACCGGCGGCTTCGAAATAGCGCACCGCCTGCTTGGTGGTCTCGAAGCTGAAGCCGCTGTGTTTCATGTCGAAGAACACGAAGTCGCAGCCGGCGTTCTTGAGGATGTGACCGATGCCGGGCGTCGCGAACTCGCCGATATAGTGACCGACCTTCAGATCCCTCGTCCCAACCAACTGTTTCAGCGTCGGTCCGCCCATGGGGGCCTCCTGGTTCTGTCCCGCGCGCCCGAGCGCACGGCGAGTGTCCTAGACTGCGTTCTCCCTGACCTCACACGTGTGCAGCGTCGCACCGGTGAAGATGTCTGCCATAGCCTTCTTGAGGACCGCGAAAAGCGGTGACTGCGGATGGATCGCGCGGTTCCGGTAGTAACGGTCGGCGGGTTGTTCCCCGGCGGGACCGGCCGGACGCGTGCCCCGGGACCCCGGATAAAGGCAAAACCGGGTCATGAAGGACACCCGAACGGTCCGCGGAGACCGCCGCAAGATCGATCCGGCTCGGCCGGATATCCCCCGGTTCGGGCCCATCCGGGCGCCGGCACCGTTGCGACATGGTTTTTGTTGTGTCGCCCCATGCCTACCTCCCCCCAAGGCCTCGGCGGCGTTGCCATACCTCAATGCGGCAACTGGTATGACGAGTATTCTTGCATACCAAATTCGCCAGGGTCAATCGCGGCCCCGCCGGCCGCGCCAGCCTGCCACCGCAACGGGCGCGGCAATCGGGTTATGCAAGCTGCATTGCAAAATGCGACACGGGTTGCATTCTGAGAGGGAATCTACCGGCCAAACGGGAAGCCGTTAAACCTGCGGCAACCCATTCAGCGTCTCCTCCAGCTCGGCGATCTCGAACCGCAGATCTTCGGCACGCTGCCCTTCGTCAGACGCGGATTTCAAGTCTGCCCGCATGGTCCGCACCACCGCGGCCAGTACCCGGGCGGCGGTTCGCGCCTGGTCCGGGCTTACCGGCTCCAGCACCACCTCCTGGTCCATCATCAGATACGCGAAGGCCCGGGAATCCTCTTTTCCCAGCTTGGTGAGCTCGGAGTCCACCTCCGTCCAGACTTCGCTCCAGGCCCGGGACAGCGCGGCCGCACCCGGATCCGGCACCCTGGCCAGGCTCTCCTTGACCTGAACCATCAGGCGGACAAACTGCCAGACCGGCAGCCTCAGCTCATGCCTTGTCCACGCACCGGCAGCGGCTTGGTTCTGCGGCGGCTTGGGTCCCCGGGAAGCGCCCCGCCTAGCCATCGAACGACACTGGTGTGCCGATCGAAAGGCCCAGCGTCTTGGCCGCACTGCCGCCGTTGACCGCGATTTCGATCAGACCGTTCGAATTCTCGTACCAGAAGATGCTGTCGGGCGTTGTGTCCGTGAACGTCCGTGCATGGGAAATATCTATGTTTTTCAACGATATATCTTGTCCTTTCTGCACCGTGCCGGTGCGCAGCCCGGTCATCGCATTGCCGAAGCGATCAAGATAGATCACCTCCGGCAAGTCGTCGGGCCAATCGGCTCCAATGCGTGGCGCGGCGGATTCAACAGCCAATCCGCCGATAGCCGCGCCGGACGCAAGGCGCGCGGCAACCGGCGCGAACAGGTCGCGGCCATGAAAACTGGCGCTCAGGCTCTCCGGGGACCAGGTGATCTCGAACCATTCGGCCTCCGCCGCGCGTCGGGCTGCCGGCTCGAACAGCCCGTTGTCGGGTCCCACCAAGGTACGGCCGTCCAGCCGGACGACAAGCGGCGCCCGGGGGCCGCCCACACCCGGGTCGACGACGGCCAGGATCACGGCGTCCTGGGGCATCAACGGCAACAGGGACGCCAACAAGAAAGCGGCCGGCTTGGGCCGCGCGGCGGGGGCGTCATGCATCAGATCGACCACCGGCACGGTGCCGGCAAACCCGTGCAAAACGGCCTTCATCTGGCCGACATAGGGTCCCTCGGTCCCGAAATCGGTGAACAGTAGGATCATCACGGCACGATGCCGCGCCGGGTTGGCGCTGACAAGACAGGTTTTGTTAACCGCGCCGCGGCTGGCCCGCGATTTGCTTGCATAGCGATGGTAAATGCCGCCATCACGCCCGCAAGAAGGCGGACCGGCGGCAGGGACCGACCCGGCTCCACCAAATTCGGTAACGGGGCACCGCCAAGACCGGCGCCGGGCAAGGTTCCGTTAAGGCCAGGAAATCTCTTCCGGCGTCGCGGCTCGTGCTTGCGGCCGGCGCCTGACGACAAGGACATCGCGGTGAGCGAACCGTTCGGACATCGCCGGAAGAACCGGCAACCGGCCCGGAAAGCCCGAAGGCTCTGGCGGCGCCAGGCGACGATCGCGGCGCTGGTCCTGGCGTTGACGGTTTTTGCCATATCCGCCGGGACCGGATTGGTGCGGACTGCCGACACCCTGGTTGCATACCAGGACACTCACATCTTTGGGGCCGAGGAAGCCTTGCAGCTTGCCGCGGGGCCGGCCGAACAATCCACGTGGCTGTTCGTGGTGTCCTTCCTGGGCGTCCTGGTCAGCGCCTGCGCGCTGATCGCCTATCTGCTGCGGCGAACCAGGAAGGCCGAAACCGGCCGGTCCGGCCAGGAGACGCTGCACCGTCAGCTGGCGCTGGCGGTCGACTCGGCCGCCGACGGGTTCGCGATCTACGACCCCGATGACCGGCTGGTGATGTGTAACGACGCCTATCGGCGGACCTACGATCGCCGCGGCGAATCGATCGAGCCGGGCATGACCTTCGAGGCGGTCTGTCGCCAGGCCCTTGCCAACGGCATGGTTCACGGTCCGGGCGGGCGGGCGGAGCAATGGCTGCCCGAACAGCTTGACCGCCATGAGCGGGCGAGCGGCACCCACACGCAGCGTTTGGCGGACGGCCGCTGGATCCAGACCAGGGACCGACGGCTGGACGACGGCAGCACGGTCTGCATTCGAACGGATATCACCAAACTCAAGGAATCCCAGGACCGCATGGTCGTAAGCGAGGCGCGGTTCCGCGACTTCACCGCGTCGACCTCGGACTGGCTGTGGGAGACCGGCCCGGACCACCGTTTCACGATTATCACCCGGGCGGTTGCCGACACCAATACCGTGTTGCCGACCAACGTGGAGGGGCGGCGCCAAGACGAGATCGCCCTGATCGAAAACCAGCGCGACAGGGACGCCATGCAGGCGCAGCAGACCAAGCTGCAGGCCTGCCAGCCGTTCCGCGACTTCGAGTTCCGTGTCCGGACCGACGAGGGCGATATCCGGACCGTGCGCTCGTCAGGTGTCCCCTGCTTCGACGACGACGGCAGTTTCCTCGGCTATCGCGGCACGTCGCGGGACGTCACGGAGGAACTGGAGGCGGAACGGCGGGCCAGCAACGCCCAGGAAAAGCTGGTTGAAGCCATCGAATCCATCCAGGAGGCCTTCTCGCTGTACGATGCCGACGACCGGCTGGTCCTGTGCAACAGCCGGTACCGCGAGATCTACGCGATCTCGGCGCCCGCCATCAAGGAAGGGGCGACATTCGAAGAGATCATCCGCTACGGGGCAGAGCGTGGGCAGTACCGGATCCCCGGCGGCGACGTCGAAGCCTGGGTGCAAAAACGGTTGAAGGAGCATGCGGTTCCGGGCCAGCCGGTCGAGCAGGAACTGGCCGACGGGCGCTGGCTGCAAATCACCGAACGCCGGACCAAGGACGGCGGTCGGGTCGACGTGCGTTCGGACATCACCGCGTTCAAATCCACCCTGCGCGACCTGCAGAAGGCCCGCGACGAGGCCGAGGCCGCCAGCACGGTCAAATCCGAGTTCCTGGCCGTCATGAGCCACGAGATCCGTACACCCATGAATGGCGTCCTGGGCATGCTGGGCCTGGTCCTGGATACCGATCTCGACCCGGAACAGCGCGGCTATCTGCTGACGGCCCGGGATTCCGGCGAGATGCTGCTGACACTGATCGACGACATCCTCGACTTCTCAAAGATGGAGGCGGGCAAGCTGACCCTGGAGGAAACCGACTTTTCCATTGCCGAGGTCGTGGAAGGCGTTGCCGAGCTGCTGCCGCCCCGGGCGCATGACAAGGGCATCGAAATCGGCGGCCTGATCGACCCGTCGATGCCGGCCATGGTCCGCGGCGACCCAGGCCGCCTGCGCCAGGTGCTGTTGAACCTGGCCGGCAATGCGGTCAAGTTCACCCAGGCTGGCGGGGTCAGCATCGAAATCCAGCTTGACCGCAGTACCGACACCGAACTGGTGGCGACCGGACGGGTAATCGACACCGGGATCGGCATTCCCAAGGACAAGCAATCGCAGCTGTTTTCCGAGTTCACGCAGCTCGATGCCTCCTATTCGCGGAAATTCGGCGGCACCGGCCTGGGGCTGGCAATTACCCGGCGCCTGATCGAACTGATGAACGGCGTGATCACCGTGTCCAGCGCACCCGGCCACGGCAGCGTCTTCACGTTCTCCTTCACCCTGAAGCGCGCAAACGCCTCGGAAACCGACGAAGCCGGGCAGACCTCGCGCCGGCCGCGCAATGTCCTGATCGCAGAAACCAACAACATCACCCGCTCGCTCCTGGTGCGCCAGCTGGAGGCCGACGGCCATCGCGCCAGCTTCGTGGAAAACACGGAAAAGCTGGTCGAGGCACTGCAACAGTCCGTCGTCGACATGGTGCTCTTGGATCCGCGGTTCGACGACGCGCCGGTCACCGACCTGATCCGACAGATCGGCACGGCGGCCAGCGAGGTTCCCGTGTTCCTGATGTTGCCCTTCGGTTCGAAGCCGGAACGCTGGCTCTCGGTCGGCGACAAGGTTGCGGGCGCCATGGTCAAGCCAGTGCGGCGCGATTCGCTGCGTCGCCTGGTCAACAACATGGAGGGCGAAGGGCGCTTCGGCGAAGCCGGCACACCCAACGAGCCGCAACAGACCGACGGCGCCGACGGACCCGGCGCGGCACGCATCCTGCTGGCCGAGGACAGCCAGACCAACCGTCTGGTTGCGACCGCGATCCTCCGCCGCGCCGGCTACCAGGTGGATGCCGTCGCCGACGGGTTCGAGGCGGTACAGGCGGCCCGGCGCTTCCCCTACGACATCATTCTGATGGACGTGTCGATGCCGGGCATGGACGGCCTGGAGGCGGCCAGGGAGATCCGCGGTTCCCGCGGCGCGGAGCGGCTGGTGCCGATCATCGCCCTTACGGCCCATGGCATGGAAGGCGACAAGGAGCGTTGCCTGGAGGCCGGCATGGACGATTACGTCGCCAAACCGGTCCGCCGGGACGAATTGATGCAGACCATCCGCCGAACCCTGCGCACGCGCATGGAACCCCAGCCGGCGGTCAACGGCGCCAACGGCGAGGCATCGCCCGATGCAGCCGCTGAAACCACCCCAACGAACGGGACGACACAGGAAGACCTGCTTGACGAGAACACCCTGATCCAGCTTGTCCACGATGCCGGCTCGGAGGCGGTAGGCGAATTGCTGGAGACCTTCCTTCAGGAGATGGAGGACAGGGTCGGCGAGATGGTCTCGCTTGCCGAACAGGGGGCGGTGGAAGAGCTGGGCCGCAACGCGCACTCCCTGAAGAGCTCGTCGGGAAGCTTCGGCGCACGTCGCATGCAGGAAGTGGCCGCCGCTATCGAACAGGCCTGCACCGAAGGTCGGAACAGCGAAGCCTGCGCCCTGACCGCCACGCTGCCCCAGCTTTCCAGTGCCAGCAAGGCGGCGCTGTCCTCCCGCGGCGCACATTGACAACCAGACAGCCTTGTCTGAACCGCGGCCTCCTGTGCCGTGACACTTCAGCATGGCCACGCGATGGGTTAGTCTGCCGACCTCATCAGCCGGGAAACGGGCCATGCCCAACTGCCTGTAGAAGGGCGCCTTGGGACTAGTCTTTTTCGCGATCGCGGCCGTCGCAGCACCGGCCAGCGCCCAGGATGCCTTGCGCTTCGCCGTGGTCGGCGACACGCCTTACACCGCCGAAGACCGCGTCTTTCTTTGGAAGTCGCTGGTGCCGGCCATCAAGGCGTCCGACTACCCCTTCATCATCCATGTCGGCGACATCATCGGCGGCGCCGACGGGTGCAACACCGACAAGATCCGGGCGTGGCGGGACGAAATCTACTCTTGGAAACCGGGGCGGGTGTTCTACACGCCGGGCGACAACGAATGGACCGATTGCGACCGGCCCAAGGACGCGTCGGAACCGGCCGCCGGAACACCAGCGACGCGCCGCGTCCTCGAAGCAAACCTGGGTAAGCCACTGCCGGAACTGGACCGGCTGGACCTGTTGCGCCGGACGTTCTTTCCGGCGGCATTGGACCTGCCCGCCGATTGGGCGTTCTCAAGCCAGCCCAATTTCCCGGAGAACATGCGCTGGGCCGTGAACGGCGTGCAGTTCGCGACGTTGCACATGGTCAGCACCAACAACGGCCGGGCCCAGATCCGGATGGACGACGTCCAGCTGGCCCTGGCCCAGGTGGCCGCGCGGGACGAGGCGAACCGGGTCTGGCTGGAATTGCTGTTTCGGATTGCGCGACGGGACGATGCCACCGCCGTCGTCATTGCGACCCAGGCGGACGTCACCAATCCCGACGGCGAAGGGCCCTGCCTGGGGGCCAACCTGATCGCGTGCGACGCGTTTGCCCTGTTCCGGGAGCAGCTCAAACGCCTGGCCAGGCGCTTTGCCAAGCCGGTCCTGCTGGTGCATGGCGACACCAACCCCTATTGCCTGGACCGGGGCTTCGGCGGGCCCGGCGCCCCCAAACTGTGGCGCCTCAACGTGTCGGGTGACTATTACCGGCCGGCGTCAGACGCGACCGAGGTCACCGTCGCACCATCTGATGCGACCGCGCCCTTTTCCGCCCGTACCCTTGGCGAGGGAAAGGCACCCGACGAGGGCTGCTGACTTCGAGATCGGCGGGCGGACGGCCTATTCGGCGGCCGGGGCCGCGTCGCCGTTCTTCCAGCTGAGCCGCTTGCGGTAGATGGTGGACGGCGAGATTTCCAGCATCGCCGCGGCGCGCGGGACATTGCCGTCGCACGCCGCGATGGCGCGTTCGATGGCGTCCTCTTCCACCTCCCACAACGGGCGGACCGGGTTGTCCGCAGAATGCAGGTCGCTTGGCGTGCCGTTCGCGCCGGCGCCGTTCGCCGCGGCGATCGGCGCCACGGTTCCAACGCTGTTCAACGGTTCCGGGAACATCTCCGGGCTGACCTCTTCGCCGTCATGCAGAACCACCACATTACGCACCACGTTCTGCAGCTGGCGCACGTTGCCGGGCCAGTTGTAGGTGATCAGCGCAGCTTCGGAGTCCGACGAGAACCCCTTGAACTGCTTGCCTTCCTCGCCCGCGTAGGTGGTCAGGAACTTGCGCGCGATGTGCAGTACGTCGTTCTCGCGGTCCCTCAGCGGCGGCATCGAGATCGGCACAACATGCAGGCGGTAGTAAAGATCTTCGCGGAAACGGCCGGCCTCGACCTCGGCCAGCGGATCCTTGTTGGTGGCGCAGATGAAACGGACATCCACCTTTTCCGACTTCTCGCCGCCCACCTTGGTGAAGGTGCCGGTCTGGACGAAGCGCAGCAGCTTCTTCTGCAGGTCCAGGTCCATTTCGCCGATCTCGTCCAGGAACAAGGCCCCGCCGTCCGCCAGGGTGGCGGCACCGTCCCGGTCCCCGGTGGCGCCGGTGAACGCGCCCTTGCGGTGACCGAAGATCTCGGACTCCATCAGGTCACGCGGAATGGCGCCACAGTTGATCGGAATGAACGGCCCGGATGCGCGGTTGGACTCGCGGTGGATCGCCTCGGCGCACAGTTCCTTGCCCGTGCCGGATTCGCCGGTGATGAACACGGTGGCCTTCGACGTCGCGGCGCTGTCGATGATGCGGTAGACCGCCTGCATCGCCAGCGACTTGCCGATGAAGCCGTGATAGCCGTCGCGCGCCTCGTCCTTGATCGTCTCGACGATGGCGTTCAGTTTCTGGCGTTCGATCGCATTGTGGACGGTGATCTTGAGCCGGTCGGCATTGAACGGTTTGACGATAAAGTCATAGGCGCCGTAGCGCATCGCCTCGACCGCCACATTGATCGAGCCGTGCGCGATGATGATCACCACGGCGGTCGGGATCTCCTGCTCGTTGACCTTCTTCAGGATTTCGATGCCGTTGACGTCCGGCAACTGCAGGTCCAGCAGCACCACGCCATAGATGTCGTTGGCAAGCGCCTCCATTCCCTCGCGGCCGGTTTCCACGACGGTGACATCGACAGGCTCGTTGGCGAGATACTGCGCATACAGCCTTGCCAGCGACGGCGTGTCCTCGATCAGAAGAACTTTTGATTTCGCGCTCATCAGAATTTCGGTACCGGGAATAGCAGCAATGAATTAAGAAACTGCCAAAACGCGGTTAACGACGTTTGCCGCGATGGCGCATAAGTGTATGATCTAAATATATAAAAATGCGTAAGGAGAGGTTGACGATGGGGGCTAACGGAAGCGAACAGGCCTTGCACCAGGCCACGGCAGGGGCCGTCCTGATCGGCGGTACATGGCAGCCACCCGCGGGTGGCGAAACGATCGGGGTGCTCAATCCGTCGGATGGTGCACCTTATGGAATGCTGGCACGCGGCACTGCGGAAGACATCGGCGCCGCCGTCGCCGCGGCACGCGACGCCCTTGCCGGGGAATGGGGGCGGCTGACCGCGGTGGACCGCGGCCGGCTGCTGGCCATGTTGGGCCGGCTTGTCCTGGACGCGGCCGACGAGCTGGCCATCCTGGAGGCGCGCGATGTGGGCAAGCCGCTGTCCCAGGCTCGCGCCGACGCCGTCGCCTGCGCCCGCTACTTCGAGTTCTATGGCGGCGCGGCAGACAAGGTGCACGGATCGACAATCCCCTACCAGGACGGCTATACGGTGATGACCCTCCGAGAGCCGCACGGCGTCACCGGCCATATCATCCCGTGGAACTATCCGATGCAGATCCTGGGGCGTTCGGTGGGTGCGGCGCTGGCGATGGGCAACGCCTGCGTCCTGAAGCCGGCCGAGGATGCGGGCCTGTCCAGCCTGGCGGTCGCCGAGCTGGCAAGGCAGGCCGGCTTTCCGCCGGGCGCGTTCAACGTCGTGCCCGGGCTGGGCGAGGAGGCGGGCGCGGCCTTGGCCGCGCATCCGGAGGTGGACCACGTCTCCTTCACCGGCTCGCCTGCGGTGGGGCGGCTGGTGCAGCGGGCTGCCGCCGACCACACCTGCCCGGTTACGCTGGAGCTGGGCGGCAAGTCGCCACAGATTGTCTTCGCCGATGCCGACCTGGACGCGGCTCTGCCCTTCCTGGTCAGGGCGGCGGTCCAGAATGCGGGCCAGACCTGCTCGGCCGGCAGCCGTATCCTGATCGAAGCGAGCGCCTACGACACGGTTGCCGATCACCTGGCGACGGCGTTTTCGAAATTGACCGTCGGGCCGGCCGACCTGGATCTGGACGTGGGCCCGCTGATCAACCGGGAGCAGCTGGCCCGGGTGGACGGCTTTCTCGGCCGGGCCGCGGATGACGGCCTGGCGTTTCTGGCCCGGGGCAGTTTCGCCGCGAACGTTCCGACGGACGGCTTCTACGTGGCGCCGGCCGTGGTGGGCGACGTCCCGCCCGAACATGAGATGGCGCAGGAAGAGGTCTTCGGGCCGGTCGTGGCCTGCATCCGCTTCGAAGACGAGGCCGACGCGATCCGGATCGCCAACGGCACCCGCTATGGACTGGTGGCGGGCGTGTGGACCCGCGACGGCGGCCGCGCCCTGCGGCTGGCCCGTGCGGTCAAGGCGGGCCAGGTGTTCGTCAACAACTACGGTGCCGGCGGCGGGGTGGAACTGCCGTTCGGCGGCATGAAGGGCAGCGGCTACGGCCGTGAAAAGGGCTTCGAAGCGCTGTACGGTTTTTCCACCACCAAGACCGTGGCGATCAAACACGACTGAGGCGCCACAGCGCACAAAACACAACAATCAGGCGGGGAGGAACTCAAATGCGGCTGGATGGGAAGACGGCCATCGTGACGGGGGCGGCATCGGGCTTCGGCGAGGGCATCGCCGAACGGTTCGCCGAGGAAGGCGCCCGGGTGGTGATCGCCGACATCAACGAAGACGCCGGCCGTGCGGTCGCCGACCGCCTTGGGGCCGCCGCACGGTTCGTTCGCGCCGACGTGGCGGACGACGGTGACGTCGCCACCATGGTGGCGGCGGCGACCGAGCATTTCGGACAGCTCGACATCCTGGTCAACAATGCCGGCTATACCCACGTGAACACGCCAATGCTGCAGGTCTCCGAGCAGGAGTTCGACCGGATCTTCGCGGTCAACGTCAAGGCGATCTTCCTTGCCGCACGCCACGCGGTGCCCGTGTTCCGCCGCCATGGCGGTGGCGTCATTCTCAATATCGCGTCAACCGCGGGGGTGCGCCCCAGGCCCAATCTCACCTGCTACAACGCATCGAAGGGCGCGGCGATCACCATGACGCGGTCCATGGCGGTGGAACTCGCGCCCGACAAGATCAGGGTCTGCGCGCTCAACCCGGTGGCCGGAGAAACACCACTGTTGGCCAAGTTCCTTGGCGAGGACACGTCCGAACGGCGCGAAGCATTCAAGGCGACGGTGCCTCTGGGCCGGTTCTCGCAGCCCCGCGACATCGCCAACGCGGCGCTTTTCCTGTGCTCCGACGAGGCGGAGTTCCTGACCGGCGTCTGCCTGGAGGTGGACGGCGGGCGCTGTATCTAGGGGCAGCCTCTATGATCGCCCCAGCAGCCCCTCTCCCCGGCAAGAGTGGGGCGGCCATGGAAATCCGATGGCGCCGGATGACTAGCCGAACGCGTCCTCGTCTTCGGTGGCGACGCCAAGCAGGCCGAGATCCAGGCCGGTGTTTTCCAGCCATGCGATCACATGGTCCGACGGCCCGCCTTCGGATCCAGCCAGGTCCAGCAGCCAGGCAAAGTCGTGGGCGGTTCCGCCGTTGAAACCGGCGAAATCGAACAGGTCGTCATCGTCATCGCGGTCGTCATCGTCGTCGCGATCATCGTCACCGTCGTCGTCCTCATCATCGTCGAGGTTGTCGAAGTTGAACCGGGCAACCATCGGGTCGTGGTCGGACGCCCGTTCGTCGGTCGCGGCGAACTCGGTGTTGACGTGAACGATATCAACTTCGGCAACCCCGTCGAGACCGTCGGTCACGAGGATATGGTCCAGCGACTGGGCATTGCCCCTGAAGTTGAAGGTGTAGCGGTCTTCCAAGGCGAGGTCTTCGGTGAGGTTGTTCAGCGCGCCGTCGTCGACCAGGACCTGGACCGATTCGTTGAAGTCGAACTCGTTGAAGTCGCCCAGCACGATCACGTTGGCATCCGCGTCATCGGCCAGGATTGCGTCGACTTCGCCCTTGATCACCTGGGACTGGGGCACGCGTTCGCCGGCCGACCCGCCGTTGATCGGGGGCTGGATACCGCCGAACAGGGGCGACGAGCCGCCCTTGGAGCTGGAGTGGATGTTGATGATGGTGACGTCCTCATCGTCGAACTCGAAGGTCGCAGCGAGAGGCAAACGGCTTTCAAAGAACGCATCGCCGTCGGACAGGTCCTGGTCGGTGATCGCCCGGACCGAACCTTCGACAAGGTCGACCCGGTCGTCATTGTAGAGGAAGGCCGTGCGGATATTGCCGCCGGGCTGGCCGCCGCCTGCACCGTCCTTCGCGCCGGGATTGTCGATGAAGCTGTAGGTCGGGCCGCCCGCAGCGGCGATGGCGTCGACGAGCGTCTGCAACGTGACGTCGGCTGCGGTCGTGCCGTCGTCGACCGAGCCGTTATTGTCCTGCACTTCTTGCAGGGCGATGATGTCGGGCCGATTGAGGTTGTCGACGATGTGGTCGGCGATCGCGTCGAACCGGCCGTTGGCCACATCCATGTCATCATCTTCGTCATCGTCGTTGGGATCGAGATTGAGGACGTTGTAGGTGGCAACGGTCAGTTCGTCCTCACCGCCCTCGAGGTTGGTGGATTCCGCTTCCAGGCTCACTTCCTGGATCTGATCACTGAAGTCCTCGGTTGGGATCAGCTCGAAATTGCCGAAGGAATAGCCGACGACACCCGTCACATCGCCAAGGTTGTCCCCGGGATCGATGTCGGGCAGCCGGAAGCCCGAAATCGTGCTGTCGGGATCGATCTGGATGCGTTCGGGGTTGAAGTCGCTGCGCGCGGCGTCGGTGGCGATCGTGACCCCGCCCCGGTCGTTGCCGCCGGTCACGTCCGCACCGTTGTCGGCGGCCACGAACACCTCGCCGAAACGGTTGCTGCCGGAAACCGCAACGGCGTCCTCCACGGTCACCCGCATGCCTTCGAGGGACTCGTAGAAGTCCAGCCCGTCGGTGGTGATGTCGAAATCGCCGAACGAGCCGTTGGCGCCGGCCGCTATGTAGTCGTCAAAGGTCTCGGCGAAGATCTCGGGGTCCCCCTGGAACTCGAGGTCCTCGATGATCTCGGTTGGCGGCGTACGGCCGTTCTGCCCGAGGATCACCGCATCGGGCAGGTCGAAGACGATTGGGACTTGGAAATCGTCCGTTGTGATTCTGATGTTCTCACCACCGAAGTCGACAATCTGCGTGGTCGAGAGATTGCCGCTAGAGGTGGTGCCGGGAAATCTCTCCTGAACGGTTCCCTCGACCGTCACCTCGTACCCAACCGCGACGGCGCCGGTATTGCCAAACCCCGTAAAAACGAAGATGCCGTCAGAGGTCGCAGCGTCTCCATCTCCGTGCGCGTCCTGCATGAAAAAGCCGTTGTTGTCGACGGCAGTGACGATGCCCGTTGTTTCGACCAGGTCACCGTTGTAATCGGAGATGTGGCCCGCACCCTGGATCTCGTGGATCGCGAGCGGAATCGGTTCCAGCGTTCCCAAGACGGCCTGGTTCTCAGCGCCCGGAGTGTTGACAGCCTCGCCGGCCTGCGGCGTGCCGGTGAACCCGGCGAGACCCTCGCCGCTGAAGTCGTTGCGCACCCAGTCCGCCGCCGTGTTTGTGTCCGCGCCGTCGGGTATGCGAGACGCTCCGCCGACGGTAAAGCTGTTCAGGCCGTCGAAACCGCGCTCCAGGACCGCATCGGAATAGATGCGGTCGGAACTACCCCCATCGTCGACGGCAATGCTGTCGACAACGCGCCCCCACGGGGCCACGTCAATGCTGCCGTCGTTGTCGGTATCAAGATCAACCAATCCTTTTCCGTTATAGTCCTCCACCAGCAGCACGGTCTGGGCTCCGTTCTCAAGCTCGTTTGTGAGGAATGGCGTCGTCCAGTAGCCGTTGGCGTCCGCCATATCGAGCTGGAAGACGTCGTCAACCCTGCCAGCGACACTGCCGTCGCCTTCGACGACCAAAATGGAAAAGCGGGAGAGATCGTCGTTGGGTTCGGCCTTGACCTCGATGAACTCGCGCGTATCCGGCGAGCCGGTTAGGTTGAAAACGAACTCATTGATGATCGGATCTTGCATGATCGTCCCCCTCTTCCAGCATGTCGGTCATCGCCGCGGAATGACGGCTGGCGAGACGGGTTCCGACCGGACCGTCTGCGATCGCCAACCGCCATGATGGTAGGTCGGCGTTCACGACGTCCGTATGTCTCCCGCGCGGCTTCCCCGTCCGGATCGTTGTGACTTGGCAGGTTTTCACACCCATCCCGCTTTGAAGCCATGGAACTACAAGCCGGTTGCGAACGCAACCCCGAGGTGAAAAAGCACTCGGGAGGGCGCCAAAAAAAGAAAACGCCCGGAGGCGAACCTCCGGGCGTTCCCGTGTTTCGATCTGAGCCGGTCTTATTCGCCGCGCATGATGCCGATGATGTTCAGGATGTGGATGAACATCACGATGAAGCTGCCGTACAGCATGAAGGCGCCGAAGATCGCCATGCGCGTCACCACGTCGCCGTTGGGCGCGGAGAAGTACATGTTGCGGATCACCTGGGTCTCCCACGCCGTCACGCCCGCGAACAGGAGCACGGCGAAGAAGGAAATTCCAAGGCTGAACATGGTGCTGCCGAGGAAGATGTTGGCCACGATCGCGATCAGAAGGCCGATCGACGCCATCATGAAGAACCGGCCGAACGCCGAGAGGTCCTTCTTGGTGGTGTAGCCGAACAGGCTGGCGCCCGCGAACATGCCTGCGGTGATGAAGAACGCCTTCGCGATGTCCATCGACCCGCCGGGGATCTGCAGGAAGTAATAGATCATCGGCGAGATCAACAGACCCCACATCACCGCATAGACCCAGTAGAAGGCATGGGCCGCGACCGTGGAGCGCATGGTCATGATCCGGTTGGAGAACCAGCCCATGCCCAGAACGCCGATGAAAAGCACCCACTTGAAGGGGCCGATCGCTATGGTCTGCATCAGTGCCGGGTTGGCCGCCATGAACAGGGTCACGATGCCCGTCACCGCGACTCCCAGCGCCATATAGTTGTAGACCCGCAGCATATAGGTGCGCAGGCCCTCGTCGATCGCAGCAGCCTCACCGGCGCGCGTCTGGTAAACCGTCTGTGTCCGAGGATCCAATGCCATCGGTTAAGCCTCTTTCCTTTTTCCGTCCGGGGTCACCTGGGCGGCCCCGAGTCGCCAACGCCAATATTGGGGTTTCAGGCCGATTTTTCAAGCCAATACGGGGGGCCTATACGTTAGGGTTAACGCCGGGTTTCACTGGCGAATCGCCTCGAACCCCAGGATCAGCGTGACTTGGTCGCCGACGCCGTTCTGCTCGACCATGTAAGTCATGCCGAAATCACTGCGTTTGAACGTCGCCCTGGCATTGATGCCGACCCGGTGCTGGCGCGGGTTGAACATGTATGGCCCTGAGGACACCCATTCCACCGCCAGGGTCACGGGTTTGGTCACCCCCCGCAACGTCAGGTCACCGGTAATCTCGCCGGTTTGGGGCCCGTCTTCTTCGACCCCGTCCCGACGAAGGTGATCTTGGGGAACTCCTTGACCGACAGGAAGTCGCCCGACCTGAGATGGCGGTCGCGCTTCTTGTGGCCGGTGAAGACGCTTTCGGCTTCGATCTCGATCTTGATATCGCCCACCGTCAGCGCCTCCTCGTCGAAGGTGAAGGAGCCTTCGCCTTCGGTGAAGAGGCCGGCCTGGTCGTAGAAGCCGGCGTGCTGGACCAGGAAAGCGACCGAGAAGTGTTCCTCGTCGATCTCGTACTCCTCGTTGGCGCTCAAGGCGGGCGCGGCGCCAAGCAGAAGGGCGGCAAGGACAAAGCCGATCGGACCTCGAAGCATCGAACGCTCTCCCTGTAACGTGGATTGGGACCGTGTTTAAGCTATGGAACGCCGCGCTGCCGCCAAGACGCCCACACGAAATCGTGTGAGTCTGCCGCTATTCGTTGCGCAGCAGGGGTGCCGCCTTGCGGCCCAGCGCGACCCAGCTTCCCAGCATGCCGAACCCGATGGTGATCACCATCGCGATCAACAGGGTCGTCGCCACCACGGACGGCAGGAATGTCCATTCGGCATCCATGATGCCGGTGATCACGTACCAGGCCGCGCCCGTGCCCACCAGGGCGGCGATGCCCGCCGTCACCGCGCCCATGATGCCGTATTCCAGAAGGAACGAGGTGCTCACGTCACGGCGCGTTGCGCCCAGCACCTTCAACACAACGGAGTCGTAGACGCGCCGCTTGTGTCCAGCGGCGATTGCACCGGCCAGGACCAGCATGCCGGCGACGATGGCGACCGTCGCGATCGCCCGGACGGCGATGCCCAGATTGCTGAGAATCTCCTGGACGCTTTCCAGGATTTCCTTCACGCGAATCGCCGTCACATTCGGCAACGCATCGGTGATCGCCCGTTCCAGCGCCAGTTCCTGGTCGGGCGGAAGATGGGCGGTGGAAATGTAGCTCTGCGGCGCCTGTTCGAGGAGGCCGGGCGAAAACACCATCACGAAATTGATGCCCAGCGTGGTCCAGTCGATCTGCCGCAGGTTGGCGATGGTCGCAATCACTTCGCGGCCCAGAACGTTGACGCCGATGGTGTCGCCGATCTTCAGGCCCAGCGCCGCGGCTGCTTCCGCATCGAACGACAGGAGCGGCGCACCGTTGTAGTCGGCCGGCCACCAGTCGCCCGCAATCACGGTGCTGCCGCTGTCGGGCGGTGTCCGGCTCCAGGTCAGGCCGCGGTCGCCGCGCAGGATCCAGGCGACTTCAGGCGGCGGGGTGATCTGCTCCACCGGGGTGCCCGCCAGCTCGGTCACGTGACCGCGCAGCATGGGAACGCTTTCGGTGCGCACGGGCACCGGGAACCCGTTGACGATATCGGTGAAAGTTCCGATCTGGTCCGGCTGGATATCGATGAAATAGAAGCCGGGGGCTTCGCCGCGCAAGGTCTGGCCGACCTGCCGGTTGAGGTTGCCTTCGATCAGCGCCACCGCCACAAGCACGGTCAGCCCCAATCCCAGCGACACGACAACACCGCCGGTCGGTGCACCCGGACGGTGCAGGTTGGCGACCGCCAGGCGCAGGCGCGCGCCGCGCGGCCGTGGCAGGCGGCTTGCGCCCCACATCACCAGGGCCGCCGCGAGGCGAAACGCGAACAACGTGCCCAGGCCCCCGGCAACGAAATACACGGCCAGCCACTTGTCGTTGGCCGACAGGACGGCCAGTCCGGCAAGTCCGGCCCCCAAAGCCAAGACGGCCAGCAATACGCGAACGCTCGGCCGCTGGACGGCCGGCGCGACCGTGTCACGGAACAGCGAGGCGGCCGGCACCAGTTGCGCCCGCGCCAGGGGCAAGACGGAGAACATCAGCGTCACGAGAACACCGAAGCCCGCGGCCAGGAACAGCGGCTCGGCGAAGACACCGACCCGCGCCTCGACAGGCAAGCGGTCGGCGATGAACGGCGTTGCCACATAGGGAACGACGGCACCCAGGACCAGGCCCGCCGCAATACCTACCAGGGCGATGGCCAGAACCTGAATCAGATAGGCCTCGAAGATCAGGCGCCCCGGTGCGCCAAGGCACTTCCAGGTGGCGATCGTGCGTGTCTTCGACGCCAGGAAGGCGCGAACGGCATTGCCCACGCCCACGCCGCCGACCAGGAGGGCGGTCAATCCCACAAGGGTCATGAAGACCGTAACACGATCGATGAAACGCTGGATGTTGGGCGCCGCATTCTCGAGGTCGCGGATGCGCCAGCCGGCGTCGGGAAAGGCCTCGTTAAGACGCGCACGCCATTCGGTGACATTCTGTTCCGGCGCCAGCGCCACACGGTAGTGATAGCGGATCAGGCTGCCCGGCTGGACGAGGCCTGTCTCCTCAAGGGCCGCCAGCGGGATCATCAGCCGCGGTCCCAGATTGAATGCCTGGGTCCCGCGGTCCGGTTCCTTTTCGATGACGGCGTTCAAGCGCAGGGTGGCGTCGCCGATCCGCACGGTATCGCCCACCGAAAGCTCAAGCCTTTCATAAAGGCCCCGCTCCGCCGCCGCGCCCCAGATGCCGTCCGTCCGCGTCAGGGCGGCATCCAGGTCCGTCCCACCTTCCAGCACGAGGCCGCCATAGAGCGGATAGGCGCCGTCGACCGCCTTGAATTCCACCAACCGCCGAAGTTCGCCATCGGGACGTACCGCCATGGCCCGCATCTGCACGACCATGGAAACCCCGTTGCTGTTGTCTTCCAGCCAGGCCCGCTGGTCCTCCGTTGCCTCCCGGTGGGTCAACCGCAGGTCCACGTCGCCGCCTAGCAGCCGCTTGGCGTCGGCCCGCATGCCGGCCTCGATGGAGTTGCTGAGCGACCCTACCCCGGCAATGGCGGCGACACCCATGGCAAGGCACGCCAGGAAGACCCGGAAGCCGGTCAGTCCCCCGCGCAGCTCACGCCGCGCGAAACGCCAGGCAAGGCGCAGATTGGTCATGCGCCCGCGGCCCGCACCGACGGCTGCTGATGCCGGGTTTCGGTGATCTCGCCATCGGCCATGTGCACGGTCCGGGCGCAACGCGCGGCCAGATCAACGTCATGGGTGATCAGCAGCAGGGTGGTCCCGTTCCGCTCGGCCAGCTTGAACATCAGGTCGATCACATGGGCGCCGGTCGCGCCGTCCAGGTTGCCGGTGGGTTCGTCGGCCAGCAGCAGATGCGGCTGTACCGAAAAGGCACGCGCCAGCGCCACACGCTGCTGCTCGCCACCGGAAAGCTGGCCCGGATAATGGGTCAGGCGATGGTCCAGACCGACCGCCGCCAAGCCGTCGGCCGCCCGATCGAAGGCATCCCGCCGGCCCGCGAGTTCCAACGGCACGGCGACGTTTTCCAAGGCGCTCATCGTGGGAACCAGATGAACGGACTGGAAGACGATGCCCACATGGTCACGCCGGAACAGCGCGAGCGCGTCCTCGTTCAGAGATCCCAGCGCCTGCCCGGCGACCTTGACGGTGCCCGACGTCGCCCGTTCCAGGCCGGCGATCACCATCAGCATGGAGGTTTTGCCAGAGCCGGACGGGCCGACCACGCTGACGGCTTCGCCTGCGCCGACGGTCAGGTTCACGCCGCGCAGGATATTGACCTCGCCGGCCTCGCTACCCAATGTAAGGTGGACGTCAACCAGATCGATCATCGTGTCGTCGCCCCCTGAACCGGAAAAAGTCATTGCTGTACGTGCCTCTTAAAAACTGGCCTAGATCAGTTTACGCCGCCTGCGCACCGGCGGTTCAGTCCTGTCTAGCCGGATATGGCCCGGCCTTGCGCAAAATCAACACAATGATTGTGGTTTTGGCCCTTATCAGCCTGGCCGGCACGGGTGTCGCAACGGCTCAGGAAAAGGTGATTCTGGCCTTGGGCGACAGCCTGACGGCCGGCTATGGCCTGGCCAAGGCGGAAAGTTTTCCGGTCCAGCTCGAAGAGGCGCTGCGGGCCCAGGGCCAGGAGGTCCGGGTGATCAACGGCGGTGTGTCGGGCGACACCAGCGCCGGCGGCCTGGCCCGGATGGACTGGCTGATGGTCGAAAACCCCGACCTGGTCATCGTCGAGCTTGGCGCCAACGACGCGCTGCGGGCCATCGACCCGGCCCAGACCATGGCCAACCTGGACCGGATCGTCGCCAAATCGAAAGCCGAAGGAGCGCGGGTCTTGCTGGCCGGAATGTTGGCGCCGCCCAACCTGGGGCGGGACTACGCCGACCAGTTCAACGCCATCTATCCGGCCCTGGCCGAGCGGCACGGCGTGCCGCTATATCCCTTCTTCCTTGAGGGCGTGGCCGCGGAGCCGCAGCTTAACCAGTCCGACGGCATGCATCCCACGGCCGACGGCATTTCCGTCATCGTCCAGCGGATCGCGCCCTATGTCGCCCAGGCTTTGAACGAACCGGCACCATGAACAACGATCTGCCCTTTCTCCTGGGTCACGCGACCGCGGACAGCTGGACCGACGCCGCCGGCGAGGTTGTTGTGGCCTTGGGCCAGCCGCGGCCGGAACACAAGCTCGGCTTTGTTTATGTCAGCGACACCTTCGCCCCGCATCTGGACGAACTCTGCGTCTTCCTGAAACAGACCACCGGCGTCAAAGACTGGGTGGGGGCCACCGGCGCCGGCGTCTGTGCCACGGGGCGGGAGTATTTCGGGGTACCGGCCATCGTCGCCCTTGTCGCGCCCATCCACGAGTCGGGCTTTCGGGTCTTCCCCAGCATCACCGAGGATGCCGCGCCCGTCGGCATCCAGAATCACGACTGGCTGGAGGACGCGGAGGTCCCGCTGGTCGTTGCCCATGCCGACCCGTCGAATCCGCTGGTACCGGACCTGATCGAGGATCTGTCCGACGAGACAGGCGGCTATCTGGTCGGCGGGCTGGTCTCCGGCCCCAACGGCGCGCAACAGTTCGCGCAAGGGCCCGCCAGCGGCGGCATTTCAGGCGTGATGATCTCGCCGGGTGCGATCGAGATGGTCTCGGGCCTGACCCAGGGCTGCAGCCCGATCGGGCCCGTCCGGCGGATCAGCAGCGCGCATGAAAACGTCATCCTGGGGATCGAAGACGGCACCGCCCTGTCGGTCTTCAAGCAGGACATCGGGGATGTCCTGGCCCGCAATCTCTCCCAGGTCGCCGGCTACATTTTCGCCGGCCTGCCGGTGGAAGGTTCGGACACAGGCGACTATCTGGTCCGGAACCTGACCGGGATCGATACGGAGAACGAGGCGATTGCGATCGGCGACTATGTGGAGACCGGTGATCAGATCCTGTTCTGCCGGCGCGACCACGACACCGCCGTCGAAGACATGCAGCGCATGCTGCGGAAGATCAAGCGCCAGGTGGGCACCAGGTCCATTCGCGGCGGCCTTTATTTCACCTGTCTTGCCCGAGGTCCCAACCAGTTCGGCGAAGACAGCGAAGAAATGAAACTGATCGAGGAAGAACTGGGCAGCTTCCCGGTCGCCGGCTTCTTCGGCAACGGCGAAATCAGCCACGACCGGCTTTACGGATACACCGGCGTCCTCACCGTTTTCTGCTGACCCCTCATCCACCGGAGACATCATGGAATACCGGCGCCTCGGACGCAGCGATATCCGTGTCAGCAGCCTCTGCCTCGGCTCGATGACCTGGGGCGAGCAAAACAGCGAGGCGGAAGGCCATGCGCAACTGGACCGGGCGTTCGATCGGGGCATCAATTTCATCGACACGGCCGAGATGTATGCCGTGCCCACCCGCGCGGAAACCCAGGGCGAGAGCGAACGGATCATCGGAAGCTGGATCGCCGGCGGCGCCGTCCCGCGCGATCGCATCGTGCTGGCCACCAAGGTGGCGGGGCGATCGGACCGTTTCACCTGGATCCGCGGCAGCGAGCCCACCAGGCTGGACCGACAAAGCATCCTGGCGGCCTGCGACGCCTCGCTGCAAAGGCTGCGCACGGACTATATCGACCTCTACCAGCTGCACTGGCCGGACCGGCCGGTGAACAAGTTCGGTCAGCTCGACTACGAGCACAGCGATGAAGACAGCGTGCCGCTAGAGGAATCGCTCGCCGCGTTGGGCGAGCTGGTCGCGGCCGGCAAGGTGCGTCTGGCCGGCGTCTCGAACGAGACGCCGTGGGGCACCATGGAATGCCTGCGCCTGTCCGAATCCGCAGGCCTGCCGCGGATCGCCTCGATCCAGAACCCCTACAACCTGCTGAACCGCACCTTCGAGATCGGCCTGTCGGAGATCGCACTGTGCGAGGACGTGGGGCTGTTGGCCTACGGCGCGCTGGGCAGCGGAACGCTGAGCGGGAAATACCTTGATGGCGTCCGGCCTGCGGGCACGCGCATGGCCCTGTTTCCCGACTATTTTCCCCGCTATCTCAAACCGCGCGCCCAGGCGGCCACCGCACGCTATGTGGCGCTGGCTCGGCGGCACGGTCTGGACCCGGCACAGATGGCGCTCGCCTTCGTGGTCAGCCGGCCGTTCGTAACGTCGGTTATCATTGGCGAGACCTCGCGCGCCCAGTTGGACAGCAACATCGATGCCGCGGGACTTGTGCTGGCGCAGGATGTGCAGGACGATATTGCCGCCCTGCACCGGGAAGACCACAACCCATGCCCCTGATCCGGCCTTTGCCCCACCCGCGAAGGAAGACGGTCCGATGATCCGCTTGTTCGTCGGCCTGCCGATCCCCGAGAACGTGCTCCAGCGGCTGGCCGGACTGAGCGGCGGGCTGCCGGGCGCGCGCTGGGTCCAATTAGAGAATCTCCACATGACGCTGCGCTTCATCGGTGACATTGAGCGTGGCCATGCCGACGACATTCACCTTGCCTTGTCGCGGATCGCGGCGCCGCCGGTGGAAGTCACACTGTCCGGTCTGGACTGGTTCGGCAGCCGGTCAAAGGTCAGGACCGTCGTGGTCAAGGCGGAGAAGGCCGAGGCGCTGATGCACCTGCAGCGCAAGACTGAATCGGCCGTGGTGCGGGCGGGGATGGAGCCTGAGGAGCGCAAGTTCCTGCCGCACATCACCCTGGCGCGCCTGCGCGACGGCCGCCCGACCGAGGCCCAGCAGTATTGCGACGATCGCGCCATGTTCAAGCAGCCACCCTACCGCGCCGACCGCTTCGTCCTCTATTCCAGCTTCCTCAGTCACAACGGCGCAATCTACACGCCTGAACAGGAATACGCGCTGGACGGCTAGCGCCCGTGCCTGCGTTGCCGGGCGACGATCCGTTCGCGATGCAGGGTGTAGAAGCCAGTCGCGACGATGATCAACGCCCCGATCCAGGTCCAGATGTCGGGCAATTGCCCAAACACAAGATAGCCGTACATGGTGCCCCAGATCAGAAGAGTGTACTGCACCGGGGCGACCACCACCGCCTGTGCCACTTCCAGCGCCTTGATCACCATCAGTTCGGCCAGTGCCGCCAGGATGGCAATGTTGGCCAGAAGCGCCACTTCCAGGGTGGTGGTGGGCCATTGCCAGACGAATGGCAGCGGCATGCTCAACAGCAGGCTGCCGACCAGGGCCGTATAGGCAACCGTCGTCACGGTGCGGTCCGACCCGCTCAACACCCGCGACAGGATCTGCCGCAAAGCAAACAGCGTGGCCGCCACGACCACCAGCATGACCGCCGGATGAATGACCCCGAGACCCGGCCGGATCACGATGACCGTGCCGAGAAAACCGATGATGACCGCAGACCAGCGGCGCAGACCGACCGGTTCCCTGAGGACCAGGGCGCCGAGCACTGTCACGATGAAGGGCGCGACAAAACTGACCGCCACAGCATCGGCAAGCGGCACGAAACTGACGGCGGCGATAAACAAGGTCGCTGAACTCGCGGCGAGGCCGCCGCGCACGATCTGAAGTCCCGGACGTTTTGTCCGCAGGATCGAGGCGCCGCGCACCGCCAGCAGGACCAGCACGCCGATCAGCAGGCCAAGCTGCCGCGACCAGACGATCTGGATCGGATGCAGCGTTTCGGTCAGGAACTTTCCCTGGGTGTCCACCGTGGCAAACAGGAACATCCGGGCGGCCATATAGGCGATGCCAAGGCCGCTCTCGGACCGTCTCGGACCCGGCCGCGGAACGACCGGTGACGCTGGATCGAGGGAAATCGTCGGCACTCCTTCCTCGTCGTGGCCTGCGAGAGGAAGGCCCGGCGCGGTCAAGCCTGCGCCGCAGCGGGAAGAAAATCAATGGCGGGCCGGCGCCGTCAGTCCGCCGCGTCGGGGGTGCCGTTCACCCGGGACGGGACATTGCCGTCGGATTCCTCGTCCTCGCCGGCAAGGTAATCATCGATGCTTTCGCCGACATCGGCATCGGGGTTGCGAAGCAGCATTTCCAGGACATCGCGCAACGCATGGCCTTCGTCGATCTCGTCCTCGCGCAGTTCCTTCATCAGCGCCGCGTTCTGGCGCACGGCGCCCAGGAACTGGTCCTCGGTCTGGGGGTGCAGGGAGACGACGAATTCCTCCGCGGGCGGGTATTGGGCCGCGAAAGCATGCGCCTCTTCTTCGGTGTAGGCCGTGACCAGCCGCATGTCGGTCCGTGCCGCGCCGTCTGCATCCTCATAAATGTAGTTCGCGATCCAGGTCTTCTTCGGCACCGAATTCTCCTCGTATCCACCCCGAAGGGATAGCGCGGTCTATCCTGCGGTTGGTCAAGACCGCGTCAAAAAACGGTAATGTTGTGCCGAAACCCGCTGAACGCCGCAAATAACCCTTGATGCAGGGGCCGGGTGAAGCACATTTAGGATCGAAACGCGCGCACGCGCGCCCAACTGCCCCCGACGGAACCATGCGACCGATTCGACTTGCGACTTTCCTTCTTGCAACCGCCGTCGTCCTGGCCGGCCCCGCACCTGCTGCGGAGATCCAGAAAGGGCACGCGTTGGCCATGCATGGCGAACCGAAGTACCCCGAGGATTTCAAGCATTTCAACTATGTCAATCCGCTGGCACCCAAGGGCGGCGACGTAAAGCTGGCAGCGACCGGCACCTTCGACAGCTTCAACGGCTTCATCATCAAGGGGAACCCGGCGGCGGGTCTGGGTCTGATCTACGACTCGCTGTTGACCTCCAGTGCCGACGAGGCCTTCACCGAATACGGCCTGCTTGCCGAGACGGTGGAGACCGATGCCGAGCGGACCTACGTCACCTTCACCTTGCGCAAGGACGCCTATTGGCACGACGGAAAACCGATCACCGCCGACGACGTGATCTGGACCTTCAACACGCTGTATGAAAAGGGCGCACCTTTCTATCGGTTCTATTACGGATCGGTCGCCGAGGCGCAGAAGGTGGACGAACGCACGGTGAAGTTCACCTTCAAGCCCGGCGAGAACCGGGAACTGCCGCTGATCCTGGGTCAGCTCAACGTGCTGCCCAAACACTACTGGGAAGACCGCGATTTCGAGGCCACCACCCAGGAGCCCCCGCTGGGCAGCGGGCCCTACAAGATCGACAGCTTCGAGGCCGGCCGCCACGTCACCTACCGCCGCAACCCTGAATACTGGGGGGCCAAGCACCCGGCAAATGTGGGCCTCTACAATTTCGACACCATCCGCTACGACTATTACCGGGACGCGACGGTCCAGATCGAAGCCTTCAAGGGTGGGGAGTTCGACTTCAGGGCCGAGAACTCGTCCAAGGCCTGGGCGACCTCGTACAACATCGCCGAAGTCGACGCCGGCGTGATCGTCAAGGAAGAACTGGCGCACGAGCGCGCCGCCGGCATGCAGGGTTTTGTGTTCAACACGCGCCGGACGAAGTTCCAGGATCCGCAAGTGCGCCGGGCGCTCTCCTACGTTTTCGATTTCGAGTGGTCGAACGCGAACCTGTTCTACGGCCAGTACAGCCGGACACGCAGCTTTTTCGACAATTCCGAACTGGCCGCGCGCGGCCTGCCCGAAGGCGAGGAGCTGGAGATCCTGGAACAGTTCCGGGGCCGGATCCCCGACGAAGTCTTCACGACCGAGTACGTCCCGCCCTCGACCGACGGATCGGGCCGCAACCGCGCCAACCTGAAGGTGGCCGTGGAGCTCTTGCGGGAAGCCGGCTGGCAAATCCGCGACAAGAAGCTGACCAACGTGGAAACCGGCGAGGTGATGACCTTCGAGGTCCTGCTGGTCAGCCCGCTGTTCGAGCGGATCGTGAACCCGATGGCAAAAAGCCTGCGGCGGATCGGCATCGACGTCTCGGTGCGCACGGTGGATGCGGCCCAGTACCGTCGGCGTCTTGATACCTTCGACTTCGATATGGTCACCACAGTCTGGGGCCAGTCTCTGTCGCCGGGCAACGAACAGCGCGACTTCTGGTCCTCCGACGCCGCAGACCGGGAAGGAAGCCGCAATCTGGCCGGTATCAAGGATCCGGTGATCGACGAGCTGATCGAGCTGGTGATCGCCGCGCCCGACCGGGAGAGCCTGGTCCAGCGGGTTCGTGCCTTAGACCGGGTGCTGCAGTGGGGCTTTTGGGCGATTCCCCAGTTCCACAGCAAGGTCGACCGGGTGATCTACTGGGACAAGTTCGACCACCCGGAACAAACGCCGACCACCGGCACCAGCATTCTGCGCTGGTGGATCGACAAGGGGCGCGAGTCCACGCTGTCGGAACGCCGCCGCGTGATGGGCAAGGGATGACCGCTAAAGCGCACGATTGCCGCGACCGTTTCGTCAGGTAGAATGCCGCCGCAATGACCGCTTACATCATCCGTCGGCTGTTGCTGATTTTCCCGACGCTGGTCGGGATCATGCTTCTGAACTTCGTCATCGTCCAGCTTGCGCCCGGCGGGCCGATCGAGACGGTGCTGGCCAAGCTGCAGGGCACGGCGATTTCGGCGACCGCAAGGGTCGAAGGCAGCGGCAGCGAGTTGCAGGACACTTCGGGCTCCGACTCGGGCACTTCGTCGGGTCTGGATCCCAACCGCCGCTCCACCCAGGGCCTCGATCCGGAATTCATCGCCAAGCTGGAACGCCAGTTCGGTTTCGACAAGCCGTTCGGCGAGCGGTTCCTGCTGATGATGGGCAACTATTTCAGGTTCGAGTTCGGCGAGAGCTTCTTTCGCGACATCCAGGTCATCGACCTGGTGCTGGAGAAGATGCCCGTCTCGATCAGCCTGGGCCTTTGGAGCACGCTGATCATCTATCTGATCTCGATCCCGCTTGGTGTGGCCAAGGCGGTGCGCGACGGCAGCAAGTTCGACATCTACACCAGCAGCATCATCATCGTCGGCAACGCCATTCCCTCTTTCCTGTTCGCGGTGCTGCTGATCGTGCTGTTCGCCGGCGGGCGTTATTTCGACTGGTTCCCGTTGCGCGGCATCGTCTCCGACAACTGGGAAACGCTGGGCCTGTTCGAGCAGATCGTCGACTATTTCTGGCACATGACGCTGCCGATCACGGCGCTGGTGATCGGCGGTTTCGCGGGCCTGACGATGCTGACCAAGAACTCCTTCATCGAGGAGATAAACAAGCAGTATGTGAACACCGCCCGTGCCAAGGGCCTGATGGAAAAACGCGTGCTTTACGGCCACGTCTTCCGCAACGCGATGCTGATCGTGATCTCCGGCTTTCCGGGCCTGTTGATCGGCCTGTTGTTCACCGGGTCGATGCTGATCGAGATCATCTTCTCGCTGGACGGCCTGGGCCTCTTGGGCTTCGAGGCGGCGTTGAACCGCGACTATCCGGTGATGTTCGGCACGCTCTTCTTCTTCACGCTGCTGGGCCTGATCGTCAATCTGATCAGCGACCTGACCTACGTGCTGATCGATCCCCGGATCGATTTCGAATCGCGGGAGGCCTGAGCCGATGGCGACCCAGGCCGAAAGCCCGATCCAGACCGCCGGGGCCGCCGCGCGCCCGGGGCGGGGCTGGATCGAGCTGTCGCCGCTGACCCGCCGGCGGCTTGCCAATTTCCGCGCGAACCGCCGCGGCTACTGGTCGATGTGGGTGTTCCTGGGAATGCTGGTGGGGAGCCTGTTTGCCGAGTTCATCGCCAACGACAAGCCGGTCCTCGTCATGTTCGAAGGCGGCCTCTACGTGCCGGTCCTGGTTGCCTATCCCGAAACCACCTTCGGCGGTTTCTTCGAAACCGAGGCCGAATACACCGACCCGGAAGTCCAGGACCTGATCAAGGCGGACGGCTGGATGCTCTGGCCACCGATCCGCTACCGCTACGACACCGTGGCACTGGACCTGCCGACGCACGCGCCCTCGCCGCCGACCAGCCAGAACTGGCTCGGCACCGACGACCAGGCCCGGGACGTGGTCGCCCGTCTGATCTACGGCTTCCGCATTTCGGTGCTGTTCGGTCTGGTGCTGACGGTGATCAGTTCGATCATCGGCGTCGCCGCCGGCGCAGTCCAGGGATACTTCGGCGGCCTCCTGGACCTCCTGTTCCAGCGCTTCATCGAGATCTGGTCCGGCCTGCCGACGCTCTACCTGCTGATCATCCTGGCCAGCGTGATCCAGCCCAGCTTCTGGTGGCTGTTGGGCCTGCTGCTGCTGTTCAGCTGGATGGCGCTGGTCGGCGTGGTGCGGGTCGAGTTCCTGCGGGCCCGCAATTTCGATTACGTGCGCGCGGCCCGGGCGCTGGGCGTGGGGCACGTCACCATCATGTACCGCCACGTTTTGCCCAATGCGATGGTCGCAACGCTCACTTTCCTGCCCTTCATCCTGGCCGGATCGCTGACCACCCTGACGGGCCTCGATTTCATCGGCTTCGGCCTGCCGCCAGGCAGCCCCTCGCTGGGCGAGATGCTGGCCCAGGGAAAGAACAACCTGACCGCCCCGTGGCTGGGCATTTCCTCCTTCCTGGTGATCGGGATTATGCTGACATTGGTGATCTTCATCGGCGAAGCGGTGCGCGACGCCTTCGATCCCCGCAAGGTGGTGGGCTGAGGTAGGGCGATGAGTGTGAATGTGGGCGATACCGTGCTGACCGTCCGTGACCTGTCGGTCACCTTCGGCGCCGGCCCGGGTGCGGTGGAGGCGGTCAAGCGGGTCTCCTTCGACATCCGCAAGGGCGAGACCCTGGCGCTTGTGGGCGAGTCCGGCTCGGGCAAGTCGGTCACCGCGCTGTCGGTCCTGCAGCTTCTGCCCTATCCGATGGCGCACCACCCGTCGGGCTCGATCGATTTCGAGGGCGATGAGCTGGTCGGCGCGCCGGAGCCGGTGCTGCGCGACGTTCGCGGCAACCGGGTCTCGATGATCTTCCAGGAGCCGATGACCTCGCTCAACCCGCTGCACACGATCGAAAAGCAGATCAACGAGTCGCTGATCATCCACAAGGGCATGCGCCCTGGCGCGGCGCGGCCGCGGGTGCTGGAGCTGTTGGACCTGGTGGGCATTCCCGAGCCGGCCAAGCGACTGGGCGCCTATCCACACGAGTTGTCGGGCGGCCAGCGCCAGCGGGTGATGATCGCCATGGCGCTGGCAAACGAGCCGGACATCCTGATCGCCGACGAGCCGACCACGGCGCTTGATGTGACCATCCAGGCGCAGATCCTGAAGCTGTTGAAGGAGCTGCAACAGCGCATGGGCATGGCGATGCTGTTCATCACCCACGACCTGACCATCGTGCGCAAGATCGCCGACGATGTCTGCGTGATGAAAGACGGTGAGATCGTCGAGAATGGTGCGACCGCGGCGGTGTTCAAAGACCCGCAGCACGACTACACGAAGATGCTGCTGGCGGCCCAGCCGCACGGCCACAAGGCGCCGGTCGACCCCTCCGCCCCGGTCGTCATGGACGGCAGGGACGTCAAGGTCTGGTTCCCGATCCGGGCCGGCGTGCTGCGCCGCACCGTGGACCATATCCGGGCCGTCGACGGCATCGACGTGACCGTGCGCGAGGGCCAGACCGTGGGCGTGGTGGGCGAGTCGGGTTCGGGCAAAACCACGCTGGGCATGGCGCTGCTCAGGCTGCAATCAAGCCAGGGCGAGATCAGCTTCACCGGCAGCAACATCCAGGGCCTGAAGTCGCGGGCACTCAGGCCGCTGAGGCGCGAGATGCAGGTCGTCTTCCAGGACCCGTTCGGAAGTCTCAGCCCGCGCATGTCGGTCTCCGAGATCGTGGCCGAAGGTCTGAAGGTGCACAATATCGGTGCCAACGATGCGGAACGCGACCGACTGGTGGTCGAGGCGCTGGAAGAGGTGAACCTGGATCCCGAATCCCGCTTCCGCTATCCGCACGAGTTCTCCGGCGGCCAGCGCCAGCGCATCGCCATCGCGCGGGCGCTGGTTCTGAAACCGCGCTTCATCGTGCTGGACGAGCCGACCTCGGCGCTCGACGTATCGGTCCAGGCGCAGATCGTGGATCTGTTGCGCGGGATCCAGCGCCACCACAACCTGGCCTACATGTTCATCAGCCACGACCTGAGGACGGTGCGCGCAATGGCCGACGAGGTGATCGTGATGCAGGCCGGCCGGGTCGTCGAGCATGGATCGGCCGAGCAAATCTTCACCGCCCCGCGGCAGCCCTACACCAAGGCCCTGATGGCCGCCGCGTTCGAGCTGGAAGCCGACGAGTCGGGCGTCGTCGCGGTGTAGTAATCCGACAGGCAGTGGCGCAGTTGCAGCCACACCCTTCGTGACGGCGGCTTTGCCGCCCCCTCAGGGTGAGGTCACGGCATTTCACCTCATGCTGAGGCGCACCCAACGGGTGCGTCACGAAGCATATGGCTGCAGGCGGAAGACCCCCGCCCGGCCTCACGCCTTCGTCGCGGCGGTGGCGACCAGGTCGCCGAACTCCCGCAGGAAGACCGAGCCCTGTACGGTCCGCTGGACCATGATCGAGCGGCGGTCGTGCTCGTCGGGTTTGCGTTTGATCAGGCCGTAGTCGCCCAGCCGATCAAGCGCGTGGGTGATGGCCGGCTTGGAGACCTTCAACTGCTCGGCCAGGCCACGCACGGTCTGGGGTGCGGTCGACAGATAAACCGTCAGCAGGACCGCCATCTGCCGCGCCGACAGGTCGGGCGTGTCGCGCCGCACGCTTTCCAGTGTCGCCGCCCGCCAGATCTACAGCGCCTGCGACGCGGTCATCTCGATGCTCATGGGAGAAAACGCACCCGCATTCGTTTCGATACCGGATCGGTTATAGCGGCTGTCTTTGGGCATCGCAAGCGCAGCTCGTGCCCCTCTCCCCTGGGGGGAGAGGGTGGACGGAGCGCAGCGCCGGCCGGGTGAGGGGGCTCCGGTCCTGGGCACCGGAACCCCCTCATCCGGCCCTTCGGGCCACCTTCTCCCCCCAGGGGAGAAGGGAAAAGGTATCAGACCGGTCTATCTATCCATATCGCGCCCGCAGCATGTCGAAGGCCGCGCGGATCCCCTGGGCCTCGCCGCCTTCGGGGCGGCCGGGCTGGGTCGTGCGGTTCCATGCCATCAGGTCCACATGGGCCCAGGGCAGGCCGTCGGGCACGAACTGCTGCAGAAACAGGGCAGCTGTGATGGCGCCGCCGAACGGGGCGCTGCCGATACTGGAGAGGTCCGCGGTCTTGCTGTCCAGCATGCGTCGGTAGGGCTGGTGCAGGGGCATCCGCCACAGCGGGTCGGAAGCCGCCTTGCCACCGGCCAGGATTGCGTCTGCAAGGCGTTCGTCGTTGCAGAAGAGAGCGGGCAGGTCAGTCCCCAGCGCGATCCGTGCCGCGCCGGTCAGGGTGGCGAATTCCAACACCATCTCGGGGTCTTCCTCGCCCGCCAGCGCCAGGGCATCGGCCAGGATGAGGCGCCCTTCCGCGTCGGTGTTCCCGACTTCGACGGTCAGCCCCTTGCGGCTGGTCAGAACATCCAGCGGCCGCATCGCATTGCCCGAGACCGCATTTTCCACGGCAGGGATCAGCACCCTGAGGCGCAGGTCCAGTCCGCTCGCCATGATCATCGCCGCAAGGCCCAGCACCTGCGCTGCACCGCCCATGTCCTTCTTCATCAGCAACATGCCCTGGGAGGGCTTCAGGTCCAGGCCGCCGGAATCGAAGCAGACCCCCTTGCCCGCCAGCGTGACCTTCGGCGCCTTGGCCTTGCCCCAGGTCATGTCGATCAGCCGCGGTGGCCGCGCCGACGCACGGCCCACCGCGTGAACCATCGGGAAGTTGCCCTTCAAGAGGGCGTCGCCGACCGTGACCTTCAGTTTCGCCTTGTGTTCCCGTGCCAGGTCGCGCGCCGCGCCGGCCAGTTCCTCCGGTCCTATGTCGCTGGCCGGCGTATTGATCAAATCCCTTGTCAGGTAAGCGCCTCGGGCCACCGCCTCGACCCGCTTGCGGTCGATCCTCTTGGGCCAGACCAGTTGCTTGCGTTCGCCCGCCTGCGTGTTTCGGTAGCGGCGGAACCGGTAGGACCCCAGCGCCCAGCCCAGCGCGGCGCGCTCGGCCGTCTCGGTGGCAAGGCCCTCGTCCAGCACATACCGCCCGCCCGGCAGGCCGGCGGCCGCCGATCCACAGGACCAGATGTCGTCGTGGTCCACCACGCCCAGAAGCGCCACATCGGCGGCATTTGACCCGCGTTTGCCGTCGCCCGGCAGCAACAGGGTCTTCCCGGGCCCTGCGTCGAAGCCCGACGCGGCAATCCAGTTCGCGTGCCGCTTGGGGCTGCGCGCAATCCAGCTGGTCAGCGCGTCCTTGGTCACCGGCATCAGCCGGACCGTCTTCGCATCGGTCCGCGTGGCAAAACAGTCCATTCAATGCTCCTGCATCTGGGTGGTGCGAGAATTCGCAGACGGCGGCGGCGCGCGGTTCAGCAGTCCGGTTCCCGCAAGGCGCGCAGACTGACCAGCTTGGCACCGGCCTCGACCGCGCCCATGTCGATGGAAAACCAGGGAATCACGCCGTTCTCCAGGACCTCGCCCCGCTGCACGGCCGTCGGTTCGGCATCCTGGGCGCCGAAATCGAAGAACGAGACGACGACACGCCATCCCCGGCCTTCCAGCAGCGACGTATCTCCTTCAGCCTCGTGGGCAACCTTGTCGACCGTGCCCGTGACGATCTCGATCACCAGATGCGGCCCTTCCAGCGCGTCGCCGTTGAAGAGGTAGTAGGACTGGAACTTCTCGCCCTTCTTGTAGTTGGCAATGGTCTCGATCGCCGATGCCACGGGAAACAACGTCTAGCTCGGGAGTATCATGCGGATGTCGGGCGGCAGGTCGAACAGCGCCAGGCCGTCGGTCCCCTCCTCTTCCGTCAGGGCGGCGCGCCCTTTGAAGGCTTCCACGGTCTGTCCGTTCAGGCGTTTCTCCTGGCTGAATCTCAAGGACCGACCGTCCAGGGACTCCTCGGTATTGCCGGAGGATTCGATGGCCAGCACCCGTCCGCCGCCGAAATCCAGCGTGAATTCAAGCTGGCTGACCAGCACCCACGACTTGCACGTGCGCTCGACCCGAAGCAGGAACTGGCCGTCGCCTCCCTGCGCCTCTTCACCCAGCTTCACCTCGTCCAGGCTCAAGGTGTAGAGCGCCTCGTGCGGAACCAGGTCTTCGGCGGCCGAAAGCGGGGCCGAAAATAACAGGGCCGCCGCGAATGCCGTCGCGACACGAACTGAAAACCGCATTGGCACACGCTCCGCCACCGGGCCGGCACCGCGCCGGTGCCCTGCTAGAGTTGTAGTCACAAACGCCCGCATGGCAAGGCACAGCTCCTAGGAACGGACAAAACGCGCCCCCTCTCTCATACGGCCAGACTGTTGGTCGGCGGCGGCAGGCCCAAGGCATCATCGTGCGGTTGTATCCTGGCCCCGTCAGGCCTCAACCATATGGTGTGTCCGGCGGCGACGCCGCACGGCCCCTCTTGTGTAGGACCGGGAAACTGTCGTAAGCATTTGGAAGTAAACACAGTAAACGCATATCTGCAAAAGCGAGGTGCGCAGCATGCCCCGCCTGCGGCCGAACAGCCGAAGCGGCTCGCCATGAGACCGATGCGACTGCGTTACTGGCTCACCGGCGCCTTTGCGCTGGTCGCAATCATTCCGATCGTCCTGTTGGGCATCTGGATCGAAGAAACCGCCCTCCAGAAGGAATTCGACGCCGTCGAGGAGAAACACCTCCTCCTGGCGGAAAACATCACCGCCGCGCTGGAACGCTATTCCGCGGACACCCGCGCGGCATTGCAGATGTTTGCCGAGGTCCCGCAATCCGCCGAAACCCAGCAACGGCTTGCTACTTTCGCAGAGGCCTTGGGGTTCCGTCATTTCTGTATCGTGGATGCCGAGGGAACCGTCCTGCACGACTTCATGCCCAGTGACGAAACCCAAAACAGCATCGACGCCGGACTGATCGGCGAAGTTCTGCAGCAAGCCGGGCCTGATGTGAAGTTCCTGCCGGTCAAGGCCGACGCGGCAGGCCGCCCGACCATCCTGATGACGCGCGCCACCGCCGACGGAGGCGCGGCGATCGGCGCGTTGAGCACCGACTACATCGTGCACCTGGGCGAGATGATCGATTCCGGCAACAAGGGCCATGCCGCCATCGTCGACCAGGCCGGCCGTGTTCTGGCGCACCCGAAGCCCGACTGGATTGCCGAGCGGCGCGACATTTCGAAGGTGGAGCCCGTCCAGAGGATGATGCGGGGCGAGACCGGGGTCACGCGGTTCTTCTCGCCGGCGGCACAGAAGGAGATGATCTCGGGCTACACGGTGGTGCCCCAGACCGGCTGGGGGGTGATGGTGCCGCAGCCGGTCTCGGAACTGGAAGAGCAGGCCCGCGACGTCCAGACCCTGGCCATGGTGGTGCTGTTCGGGGGCGTGGTTGCGGCCACCCTGCTCGCCTGGGCGGCGGCGTCCGCCGTGACCCGGCCGCTGGAAAAGGCCGTTGCGGCCGCCTCCGAGATCGGCGGCGGCGTCTATGACGCGCGGATCCCGTCCCCACAGGCCTGGGCGCCGGAAGAAGTGAAGACCCTGACCCGGGAGCTGAACCGGATGGCGGAGAGCATCGAGGAAGCGCACGGCGAAACCTAACGATCGATGCGCGAACTCAGGCGGGCGAACCGCGCCAAGTCCGACTTTCTTGCCAACACCAGTCACGAATTACGCACGCCGCTGAATGCGATCGTCGGCTTCACAGAGATCCTGGACCGAGAACTGCACGGGCCGCTGGGCGATCGGAAATACCGGGAATACACCAAGAATATCCTGGTCTCCGCCCGGCTGTTGATCGACGTGATCGAGGATATCCTGGACCTGTCCAAGCTGGAGGCGGGCAAGTTCACCATCGTGGCGAGCGAGTTCTCGGTGCGCCAGGTGGTAGACGAGGCGGTCCTCTTGGTGGGCGACGATCTTGCCAAGGCGGGACTGACGTTGGTCCTGGAACTGCCGGACAACCTGCCCTACCTGCGCAGCAGCCGCTCGAAGTGCAAGCAGGTCATCCTCAATCTGCTGACCAATGCGATCAAGTTCACCGACAAGGGCGGGCGCATCGTCGTGACCGGCATGCTTGAAAACGACGGCGGGCTGGCCATTCGCGTCGCCGATACGGGCATCGGCATGACGACGGAGCAGATCAAAACCGCGCTGACGCCGTTCGGCCAGGTCGAGGACCACTTCAACCGCTCGCACCGGGGCGTCGGGCTTGGCCTTCCCCTCGCCAAACGCTGATGGAAGTCCATGGCGGGCGGCTTGAAGTGGTGTCCAAGCCGGGCGAAGGCACGATCATTTCGGTGCATTTCCCGCCGGAACGGGTGATCCAGGTCAGCGTCTGACGCGCGAGGCCGCCGGATTCCTGACGGCTTGCCAAGCTCGGCCACATCCGGCGTCACGACAGAGCCTTGGATTTGCGCTGGCGGCAGCCATATGCTTCGTGACGCAGCGCTGCGCACCGCCCCTTGAGCCATGAGGAATGCTCTCTTCCCTCACCCCGAGGAGCGCCCATAGGGCGCGTCACGAACGGTATGGCTGCCACGCGGCGGACACGCGGGGGGCCGAACGGCAGGAAACAAGGAGCTACACGATGCCGCAATCGCCACCGCAACGCCTCGTCGTCGGGATCTCCGGCGCATCGGGCGTGGTCTACGGCATCCGCGCGCTCCAGGCCCTGGCGGGCAGCGGCATCGAGACCCACCTCGTCGTTTCCAAGTCGGCGGAAATGACCATGGGTTACGAGACCGACACCAAGCCAGCCGACGTGCGCAAGATGGCGACCCACTTCCACCGCATCGGCGATGTGGGCGCCTCGATCGCATCGGGCTCGTTCCGGACCATGGGCATGCTGATCCTTCCCTGCTCCGTCCGCACCATGAGCGAGATCGCGACCGGCGTCACCTCGACCCTGCTCACCCGGGCGGCCGACGTGGTGCTGAAGGAACGCGGGCGTCTGGTGCTGGCGCTGAGGGAGACGCCGTTGCACACGGGCCATCTCCGGACCATGACCCAGCTTTCGGAGATGGGCGCGATCATCGCCCCGATCGTGCCCGGCATGTATGCCCGGCCCGAAAGCGTCGACGACATCGTCGACCACAGCGTCGGGCGCCTGTTGGACCTGTTCGGCATCGACGCCGGCCTCGCCCACCGCTGGCGGGCCGACGAGACGGCGGCGGACTAGCCGAGCGGGGTCATCCAGGTCGGGGGCCGCGCGGCGTCCGGCACCCTTCCAGGCCGCGGAACTCCACGAACTTCACCATTTCGGCCCAGACATGGTCGCCGTAAAGAAACGGCGCGAAGGGTTCCACGCCGCCCAAGGGCAGCGGCGCGATCCGCGCGTCGACTCGCGGCTCGAAGAAGAACGGGATCGAATGGCGCAGAGTGCCGGACCCGAGGATCCGGTGTTCGGTGGCCTTCACCCGGCCGCCCGTCCAACGGGACAAGAGCTTGCCGAAATTCACCGCCAGCGTTCCCTCCCGGGGCGGCACATCGGTCCAGGTGCCGTCGGCTCCGCGCGCCTGCAGGCCGCCGACCCCGTCCTGGGCTAACAGTGTCACCAGGCCGGAATCCACATGCGCGATGCCGATCAACTGCCGGCGGCGCCCGTCTTGTATTACCCATCCCTCGCCTTCTTCCGCATCGCCCGCCTTGTCTTCCGGTCGCGGTGGATAGCGGATCAGCCGCAAGGTGGAGATGCCGTCTGTCATCGCGTCGTCGAACGCCGTCTCCGCAAGCCCCAATCCGCGTGCGATCGCGCGCAGCATGGCAATGCCCACCGTCTCCATGGCCCGATCGTGCGCCGCCGCCCCGTCGGGCAGCGGCATGGGCTCGGTCAGGGGATCGGCGGGATCGACGGGCCGGTCGGCATGGGCGATGTCCGGCCCGATATCGATGCCTTCCTTGTGGGTGATGGAGTCAGGCTCGAGCGGGAACCAGCCGCGATAGAGGTTGGGCGCCGCCGGGTCGAAGCCGAAGCGCCACAGCCGGCGCTTCTCCGCCTCAGGCAGGTCGAAGATGCGCAACAGGGCGGACCGCTTGTCAGCGGTGACCGCCAGCTGTTCCGGCAGACCGGTCAGCGTCATGAAGCCCGCATCGGCCGCAGCAGCCACGACCGCGTGGTCGACCGTGTCGCGCGCCGTGGCGGCCGGGCCGAACAAGGGTCCGATGTCGATCAGCGGCACGTCCATGGCGCGGCAGCATAACACGTGACGCCGCCGGCGATTGGATGGACAATCGCGCCACAGGGGAGCGCAACGGGAAAAGAGACAGGCCCATGACGGCGGACGAGACTCATTCGATCGTGTTCCTGGACCGGGAAACGCTGGCGCCGGAGGTCACCCTGCGGCGGCCCGGTTTCGCGCACACCTGGACGGAATACGACCACACCGCGCCCGAAGAGGTGCTGGAACGCGCGCGTGATGCGACCATCGTAATCAACAACAAGGTGCCGCTCAGGGCCGCGACGCTTGAGCAGTTGCCGCGGCTGCAGATGATCGCGGTAACCGCGACCGGCATCGACTGCATCGACACCGACTGGTGCGCGGCGCACGACGTGCCCGTCGCCAATGTGGCGGGCTATGCGGGCACGACCGTGCCGGAACACACCTTTGCGCTGGTCCTGGCGCTCAGGCGACAGCTGATCGGCTATCGCGACGCGGTTGCCGCCGGGCGCTGGCAGAGCTGCGGCCAGTTCTGCTTTTTCCTCGGGCCGATCCAGGAGCTGCGTGGCAGCCGTTTGGGCATCTTCGGCGAAGGAACCATCGGCCAGGCGGTGGCCGAGATCGGCAGGGGCTTCGGAATGCACCCTGTGTTCGCTGCCCACAAGGGCGTCGAGGGCCTCGGCCCGCTCTACACGCCGTTCGACGAGGTGATCGAGACGGCGGACGTTCTGACGCTGCACTGTCCGCTGTTGCCCCAGACCCGCAACATGATCGCCATGGCCGAGCTGGAACGCATGAGGCCGGGCGCCATCCTGGTCAACACCGCGCGCGGCGGGCTGGTGAACGAAGCAGACCTGGCAACCGCGTTGCGCCGCGGCCTGATCGCAGGTGCTGCCTTCGACGTGGCCACACCGCCGGAACCGCCGGCGGCGGACAGTCCGCTGATGGGCCTGTTGGACCTGCCGAACTTCATCCTGACGCCGCACGTGGCCTGGGCCAGCCTGACCGCGCAGCAGACCCTGGCCGACCGGACGATCGAAAACATCGAAGCCTTCGCGGCCGGCCGGCAGGAGCGCGCGTGAGCCCCGAGACACCGGCGCCTCTGCCGGACCGCGCCGACGTGGTGGTGATCGGCGGCGGCATTGCCGGCTGCTGCACCGCCTATTACCTGGCCAAGGCCGGGCACAGCGTGGTCCTGTGCGAGAAGGGCCGGATCGCCGGCGAGCAGTCCTCGCGCAACTGGGGCTGGGTCCGCAAGCAGGGCCGGGACCCCCGCGAGATTCCGGCCATCATCGAAAGCCTGCGCCTGTGGAGCGGCCTGGAACGGGAGATCGGTGAGGACCTGGGCTGGCACACGGGCGGCGTCACCTACCTGGCCGAAACCGAGGCGGAGCTCGCCCGCTACGAGGCGTGGCTGGGCGAAGCCCGCCTGTTCCAGCTCGATTCGAAACTGCTGTCTGCCGCCGAAACGGACGCCCTCTTGGGCCAGTCCGACCGGCGCTGGAAGGGGGCGCTGTTCACGCCCAGCGACGGCCGGGCCGAACCGGCCAAGGCCGCGCCGGCGATCGCCCGGGCCGCCGAAAGCCTGGGCGCGCACGTGGCCGTCAACTGCGCGGTGCGCACCGTGGAAACGGCAGGCGGACGGGTCGGCGCCGTCGCCACCGAACGGGGCACGGTCAAGACCCAGGCCGTCGTCTGCGCCGCCGGCGTCTGGACCAGCCTGTTCTGCCGCAACCTGGGGATCACGCTGCCCCAGCTCAGCGTCAAGGCGACGGCGTTGCGCACCGGTCCTGCGCCGCTGGTGACACAGTCGGGTGTCTGGTGCGACGAGGTCGCGTTCCGGCGGCGTCAGGACGGCGGCTATACCATCGCCAAGGGCGGCGCGGGCACCTTCGATCTGGTACCCGATGCGTTGCGTCACCTCCGCCTGTTCTGGCCCAGCTACACCGAGAGCCGCAAGCATCTGCGGGTGCGCCTGTCGGGCGCGTTTCTGCGCGCCCTGGCGACACCCAGCCGCTGGACCGGCGACAGCGTGACGCCATTCGAAAAAACGCGGGTGCTGGATCCCGAGCCGGACCCGACCCTCATCAACCAGGCACTGGATGCCGCCCGGCGCCTGTTTCCGCAGTTGGGTGATCTCACCGTGGCGGAAAGTTGGGGCGGCATGATCGAAGCGACGCCCGACGAGATCCCGGTTCTGTGCGAGGCCGAAACCCCGCGCGGCTTCTACATTGCAACCGGGTTTTCCGGCCACGGCTTCGGCATGGGACCGGCCGCGGGGATGCTGATGTCGGAACTGGTCACCCGCGGCGGAGCCCGCGTGGACCTGGCGCCGTTCCGTTTATCGCGGTTTTCCGACGGCAGCGACATCAGGCCCTACAGCCCCCACTGAGAAAGCCGACCCCCCTCATCCGGCCCTTCGGGCCACCCTCTCCCCCCGGGGGAGAAGGGAACCAAAAGCCCCTCTCCCCATGGGGGAGAGGGGTTGGGGTGAGCAACCGTCTTGTTA
>Ga0209782_1000063_pt1 | contig 48683 bp, 51 predicted proteins | sample WorMetmaBAHAMAS1_FD_187390 | JGI IMG/M metagenome (GOLD analysis project Ga0209782, IMG submission 187390) | Marine gutless worms symbiont microbial communities from Max Planck institute for Marine Microbiology, Germany - Inanidrilus... | ecosystem: Host-associated > Annelida > Digestive system...
TGTGTCAAAGACGCTCTCAGCCCCTCCAAAAGGCCCCACTTCGCGCCAAAACAGCGCAACCCAAGGCCCAGCGACGCCAACCAAGCTACAAGCGCATCCGCCCGACCGTTTTCACACGGCCAAGACCGTGAACGGAACAATCCCGATGAGCCTCAAGTTCCATACCGCGATCTTGCTGTCGATCGCTTTCGGCACCATCGGCCTACCGCACATCGCGATGCGCTACTTCACGGCGCCGTCGGTTCACAACGCCAAGGTGTCGACGTTGTGGGGCATCCTGTTCGTCGGCATCGTGTTCTTCACCACCTTCGCCATCGGTTTCGCGGCAAAGCTCTACACGGTTCAGGAGCTGAACCCGCAGGGTCTGGCCATCCAGCCCAAGGAAGCCGACCTGCTGGTCGTGGTGATGAGCCAGGCGTTCACACCGTCGTGGATTGCCGCGCTTCCGGTCGCCGGCGCGCTGGCGGCCGGCATGTCCACCATCGGTGGGCTGCTGATGGTCATCGGCACCGGGCTCGGCAACGACATCTACTCGACCGTCGTTCCCAACGCCTCGGAGAACAAGAAGGTCAAGGCCGGCTTCTTCTTCACCGCGCTGGGCGGCATCGTCACCATCGTGCTGGCCCTGAATCCGCCCGACTTCCTGCTGACCAGCGTCATCTGGGCGTTCGTCGTCGCCTCGTCGACCTTCACGCCGGTGCTGATCCTCGGCATCTGGTGGAAGGGCACCAACAAGGCCGGCGCGATCGCGGGCATGGTCATCGGCGGAGCATTGTCGATCGCGCTGTGGTGGACCAAGGGCACCCTGTTCGGCTTCCAATTCATCAACCTGGGACCGCTCGGCTACCTGGTCACCGCCATCTTCAGCGCCGCGGCCGCCTGGTTCGTCACCGTCGTCGTCAGCCTGCTGACCGGTGGCGAGAAGGACGAAGCCATCCTCCGCGAGGTTGATCGCATCCACGGTTGGAAGACCTACGATCCCCGCCGCTACAACGGCACGGCCTTCCCGCTCGCGGTTGCGGCCATCTCGCTGGCCCTGATGGTCTGGTCGGCTATGCCGGACAGTCCACCCCCGGCCCTCGCCGGCGCGACGCCCTCCGCGTCGACGGTTGTGGCCCAACAATAACGCCGCGAAAATAGGGGGGGCTTCGGCCCCCCCACTTTTTTGTTTTGATCGATTTGGCCGATGCGGTGCGACAGATGATCTTGGCGGACATATTCCTGATCCGACCGGCAGCCTGCCGGCACGCCTGTGAAGATCCCCGCGCGGTCCTCTGGGCCATCTTGTTCGTCGCCATTACGGGAACCGCCTATGGCGTGCTCTTGGCGCTGTTCCAGCGGGCCCTCGGCGAGGTCGGTGGCGTGGCGGTGGACGAGATTCCGAACTGGGTGCTGTTTGCCGGCAATATCGGCCCGTCGGTTCTGATCGCCACGGCCGTGCACGCCGGGATCGCCATCGTCGCCTGGCTGATGGCGAGAGCCGTCGGCGGGCCCGGGCTGTTCATCGGTCTCTACCGGGCCACGGCCTACCTGCTGCCTTTGACCTGGATCGCGTTGCCGTGGCTGGCGCTGCAGGTCGTGGCGGCTGGCCAGCCAGTACCGCCCATGGCGTTGGACTGGGCCTATACGCCCGCGGCCTTCGCCGGTCTCGGGCTGTCCCTGATGGGACTCTTCCAGGTGTACGAAGTCACCCAGGACAAGGGAGCGGCCCGATCCGGCGCCGCCGTCGTGCTGTTTGCGCTGTTCAGTGGCTCGATCTTGCTGGTGTTTTAGGAACCGGTTGGTCGCGGGAGTACGGAACCATGTCTTCAGAGTCGTTCGAGGCCTATTGCTACGACCTCCTGCAAGCCGGATTGGACCACATCGACCAGGGGATCACTGTTTTCGACAAGGAGCTGCGCCTCGTCGGCTGGAACCGGCGGTTTCTCGACCTGCTCGACATGCCACCCCGGTTGGCGTTCCGCGGCTCGGATTTCTCCAACATCATTCGTTACAACGCCCAGCGCGGAGAATACGGCCCCGGTCAGATCGAGGAACTGGTCGCCGGCCGCGTGGTGCTGGCCAAAAAGTTCGAGCCCCATAAGGTCAAGCGCGTGCGCCCGTCGGGCCAGACTCTGTCGATCCGGGGCGAACCCCTGCCCGAAGGAGGGTTTGTCACTGTCTACACCGATGTCACCGAACGGCACCGCTACGAGCGCCTGATCCGCGAGCAGAACGAGGAGCTGGAACGCCGCGTCGAGGAGCGCACCCTCGAACTGCAGAAAGCCCACGACGAGCTTCTTGCCGCCGTCAACAAACAGCGCGAAATCGCCGCCGCGCTGCGCCGAAACGAATCCCGACAACGGCTGATCATCGACAGCCTGCCGGCCGGCATCTCTTATTGGGACCGGGAGTTGCGTTGCCTGTTCGCCAACAAGCGGTTTGCATCGGCCTACAACCTGACCAAAGGCAGAATCGTCGGCAAACGCTGCCGTGACGTCGTCGGTCCCGAGATGATGGCGGCCTTCGCCGATGCCATCGAACGCGCCCGCAGCGGCCAGAACGTCGAACACGAGCACGAGGCGGTCAACGCCGAAGGTCGGACGATCACCGTGCGCACGTGGCTGGTTCCCGAGACTGGCGACCACGGCGAGCTGATCGGCCTGTTCTCCCTGTCCCTCGATATCACCCGGCAGCGTCAGGCGGAAACGGCCATCTATCAGGTCGCCAAAATGGATGCCATCGGCCAGCTCTCCAGCGGAATCGCCCATGACTTCAACAACCTGTTGACGGTGGTGCTCGGCAACCTGATCCCGCTCCGCGACCAGCTGGCGGGTGACGCCGACCAAACCGAGATGCTCGATCCCGCCATCGCGGCGGCACGCAACGGCGCCAAGCTGACGGAGCGCCTGCTCGCCTTCGCCCGCCGCCAACCCCTGTCGCCGGCGCCCGTGGACGTCGAGGGTCTGGTTTCCGGCATGGTCCGGCTGTTCTGCCGCTCGTTGCCGCGATCCATCGAGATCGTGACGGAGATCCGCGGGCGCCCCTATCCGGCCCTCGTCGATCCCCACCAGCTGGAAAGCGCGCTCTTGAATCTTGCGATCAATGCCCGCGACGCGATTCCGAAGGGCGGCGAGCTGCGTTTCGAGACGACGTTCGTGACCCTTGATCAAACAGAATCCGAGGCGTCTGGCGTCGCACCGGGCGAATACGTTCAGATCACGGTCGCCGACAACGGCAGCGGCATGGACGCCGAAACGCGGGCGCATGTGTTCGAGCCGTTCTTCACCACCAAGCAGGGCGAGGGTGGCAGCGGCCTGGGCCTCAGCATGGTCTATGGGTTCGTCAACCAGTCGCAAGGCGCGCTTCGCATCGAAAGCGATGCTGGCAAGGGGACATCCGTGGTCATTCTGCTTCCGAAATCGACGGAACCGGCCGAACAACGCACCGACTCGGCGCCGTCCCGTTCAATGAAGGCCCGCGACAGCGACCTTGTTCTGCTGGTCGAGGACGACGATCGGGTGCGCGCCGTCGTCCGCCGCCAGCTCACCGATCTCGGCTTCAAGCTGGTCGAGGCGCGGAATGCCGCGGAGGGACTGGACCTGCTCGAATCGGTCGTCGACTTCACCATCGTCGTCGCCGACATCGTCATGCCCGGCGAGCTGAGCAGCCTCGATCTTGCCGAACGCGCCCGGGTGATGAATCCGGACCTGAGCATCGTCCTGATGACCGGATACGCCGGCGGCGAGCGCCTGCGCGATCTGGAATCGATCCCGTTTCCCGTGCTGCGCAAGCCCTTCGACCGCGACCAGTTCGTCGAGGCGTTGTGGGCCTGCCGATCCCAGTGATGGACAGATGGACACGAGCATAGAAATAGGGCCACTGTGGGACTTGCCGTCCCCGCCGCCTTCCCCTTTTCACTGCACGCGGCGATGGCAACCGCTATGAACCAGCGTATTTTCGTCCTCGAAGACCAGCTTGAGATCGGCCGCATCGTCTGCCGGGCGCTTGAGGAGCATGGCTACGAGGCCGAGCTGTTCACCCGCGCCGCCGATTTCTTTCGGCGGTTCCGCGCACGCTTGCCGCAGTTGTGCATCATCGATCTGACGCTTCCCGACGAGGACGGCCTGAACGTCATCCGCGACATGCAGCGGCGCCATCACGTGCCGGTCATCATCATGACCGGGCGCAGTGCCGTCGTCGATCGGGTGCTGGGTCTCGAACTCGGCGCCGACGACTACGTCACCAAGCCCTTCGACCCCCGCGAGATGGTGGCCCGGGTCAACGCCGTGCTGCGCCGGGCAGAACGGCAACTGGCGTCCGGCGGTGGCAAAGGCGGCGCGATCGCGACGTTCGGGGAGTGGTCATTCGATTTCGAGGCGCATACCTTGACCCGCGCCGACGGCACCAAGTCCGAACTGAGCGCCGCCGAGGCGCGCCTGCTCGACGCCTTCGTGCGCGCGCCCAACCGCATCCTGTCGCGGGATTCTTTTCTGTCATTGGAAGGGAGCGAGGACCGCGGGCCCTTCGACCGCACCATCGACGTCCGGGTCTCGCGCCTGCGCCAGAAGATCGAGGCCGACCCCAAGGATCCGCAGATCATCAAGACCGTCTACGGCGCCGGCTACATGTTCGTCGCCCGCATCGAATGGACGGCCAGGGACGAACCCGGATCGTGAGCCGTCCGCCGAACGCGCAACTCGGCGCCTGATTACGTTTCAAAAAACTGGGCAACAAAAACCCCGGCGGCACGGGGAGCACGCCGCCGGGGCGAACGGTGAAGCCGAGCTTCGCCTACGACGCCATTGCCATCCGCCCGAGTCGGGCCAATTTCTCGTGGCGGAAGGCTCCCCAAAGCGCAGCGCCGATGGCACCGGCATAGATGGAGTCCGGATGGCTGGCCGCCTTCACCGTCATATTTTGCTCCTCGAAGGATTCGTTCATCGACGCCAACAGGCCGTCGTCGAGCGCCAGGCCACCGGTCAGCAGGACCTCGCCGTCGGTGACGTTGATCGCCCGCAGCAGCTTGACCAGCCGCCCGGCCATGGAGAGATGAATGCCCTTGAGGATGTTGGATGCTGAAATCTGACGCGAAACCATGTTGATCACGTCTGTCTCGGCGAGCACCGCGCAGATGCTCGAGACCTTTTCGGGATTGTCGGCCTTCTTCGACAGGTCGCCGATCTCGTCCTGGGTGATGCCGAGGTAGCGGGCGATATTCTCGAGGAACTGCCCCGAACCCGACGCGCACTGGCTGGTCATCCGGTAGCCGAGCACCTTACCGCGCTCGTCGATACGGATGGCCCGGCCGTGCAGGGCACCGATGTCGAGGATCGACCGCGCCTCGCCGTCGAGATAGATGCCGCCGCGGGCGTGGGTGGTCATCGAATAGAAGTGCCCGGTCGCCAGATCGAGACTCTCCGCTTCGCCGGTGGTGGCGACATAGGCGATGTCGTCGGCGTTGACGCCGCCCTGGTTGAGCACCTGCTCGTAGGCGATATGGGCCAGGGTATGCGGGTCGCGCTGGCGGACACGCTCGGTATGCTTGCCGAGCCACTTGATGTCGTCGCCATTGACCTCGAAGAGCACAGCCTTGACGGCGCCTGTGCCGACATCAATCCCTGCGGTTACGGTCATGGGAACAGTCCTCTTCGTTCTCAAGCGTCCAGGGCGCGGCGGGCGAACGCGGCCGCCCCCAGCGCGCCGGTGAAGATCGACGCCGGATTGATGTTGATGGTGACCTCGCCGTAGTTCTCGGCGATCAGCTTCTTCAGTTCGGTGACCGCGGCCTCGTTGTTGGCGACGCCGCCGGTGAAGGTGAACTGGTCGCGGATACCGCCCGAGCGCGAGATGATCGACATCGCCCTGAGGATGATTGCCCGGTGCAGGCCGGCGAGGATGTCCTCGCGCTTCTCGCCAAGCGCCAGGCGGTCGCGCAGTTCGGCGCCGGCGAACACGGTGCAGGTGGAGTTGATGCGCACCGACTTTGTCGCCTGCATGGCCATCGGGCCGAGCTCGTGCAGGCCCATGTTCATCTCGTCGGCGATGTAGCCGAGATACCGTCCGCAGCCAGCGGCGCAGCGGTCGTTCATCTGGAAATTCTCGACAATGCCGGCGGGGTCGACCTGGATGGCCTTGGTGTCCTGGCCGCCGATGTCGAGGACCGTGCGTGTCTCGGGATACATCAGGTGCGCGCCGAGCCCGTGGCAAAGGATCTCCGAACGGATGTGCTCCTTGGGGAACGGCAGGGTGACGCGGCCGTATCCGGTGCCGACCACGTAGGTTTCCTCCAACTCGATGTCGAGGGCATGATCCATCGCCGATTTCATCGCCTCGGTGCCGAGGTCGAGGGTGCCGTCGAGAGCGATCGCCCGGTCGAGCGCGCGCTGGAACTTGGCCGACATGTTGCCGGCCGGCGGGCGGTTTTCGACGTCGATGATCGACTTGTCGTAGACGTTGAGGACCAGTTCGAAGGGCAGACCGCTCTCCTGGGCCACCTCCTCGCCGATCTGCATGAAGCGCGAGCCGGCGATATCGCGGAAGAAGTCGGACTTGCGCTTGGCGCCGGGAGCGAACATCTCCGGCGCTTCCCCTTCCAAGCGCCGGAAGATCTCGTCGAGGGCGTCCCGCGCCGCCTGCTCCTTGCCGGCGAAGCGGGGACCGGCGATGAACCCGGCGCAGGTGTTCTTGAGGTCGCCAAGCTGTTCGAGGAATTGCTCCAATCGGAACGCGCGCTCCAGATCGTCGAGGAAGCCTTCCGCCGCCGACGTTTCCCCGGCCTTGCCGAGGTCGCGGCGGAACAGGGTCAGCCGCGTACCGACAACGGCCTCCTGCTTGGCGACCGCGGCAGCCGTCTCATAGTTCGACCGGGAGTTGGTGATCCCTTGCCCGAGGACGTCGAAGCCCTCGTCCATGAGCACGGCCTTGGTGGTCGTCGAGCCGAGGTCGATTCCGATGAAGCACTGCATCGATAGTCTCCGGGTCAGGCCGCGGTGGCGGTGGGTCCGCCGCCGCCGCGCCGCTTCTGGTCGATCATCTGGAAGTAGCTCTCCAGACGGTTCTTGACGTTGGCCGGCGAGAAGTAGCGGGGATCGACGAGATCGGTCTCGATGAACGCCGCCGGCTTGCCGGTGCGGTTCTCGATCTCGCGCATGATCAGAAGCTGGCCGGCGGAGAACGAGTTGCAGCTCTTGATCGAATTCACCAGGAAGCCGTCCGCTTGGTACTCGTCCATGTAGTTCTGGATCATCTCGACCCGCTGCGGCAGGTTCATGTTGGTGTAGACGCCGAGGCAGTAGTCGGCCAGCGTCTCCAGCGGGTTGTCGGGATCGTGGCGGAAGCCGAAATCGTAGACGCCGCCGACCTTGGTGTAGGTCGAGGCGACGACGACGGCGTCCTCCTCATAGAACATCTTCCAGAAGTCGCGGAACGAGGTCCAGTTGGGCGGCCCCTCGACGACGAGCCGGTACTTCTCGTTCTTGATCTCGCCTTCGGGGGTGATCGGGCCCTTGCCTTCGGCGATGCGCTGCTCGATCTCGGTCCGCAGCAGACGGTAGTATTCGACCGCGTCGTCGGTGCCGCGGAAGGCGGTGAAGATCGGGCCGATGTAGTAAACGCCTCCGAAATAGGCATCGATGGGCGACGGCTTGTTCTTGGCGCTCTGCAGCACCCAGACCAGGTCATCCTCGGCCTTGGCCGACTGCTTCAGATACTCGCGCAGACGGTCGATATCGAACTTGACGCCCGAGATGCGTTCCAACGCCGGGATCACCTCTTCCTTGAGCTGCTTGACCATGTAGTCGCGCATGTTCTGGGTGATCACCCCGTCGCCCTCGTAGGGCGTGTGCAGCATGATCGTCTCGCAGCCGTACTGGTCGCGCAGCAGCTCGAACCACTTCATGAAGGTGAAGCAGCCGGTGTAGGACAGCAAAAGCACGTCGGGATCGGGCATCGGTTTGCCGTTTGGGCCGACGTTGCCCTTCGCCATCATGCCGATGTCGGCCTTGACGTAGGTGCAGACGTCCTCCGAATGGCCGAGCTTCTCGGCCTCGGTGATCATTTGCCCGGATTTCTTCCGCATGCCGTTGTTGATGGCGTTGATCTCGGGCAGGTTGTTGAGCATGTCGAAGCACATGACCAGCTCGTTGAGGTTGCCCGGGACGTAGGTGCAGGAGACTTTCTTGCCGAGTTCCTTGGCGTTGGTCAGGTTCTCGTAGTTCTGCGCGATCATGTCCTTCTGCTTCAGCATCGAAGGTTCTTTGATCACGTCATCGGTGCGCGGATCGCTCATGGCTCGCTCCACAGCTTGATGGAATCGGCGAACGTTCCGGCCTGCTCGCGGATCGGCTGCATCTGGCCGGAGTTCTCGGCGTACTTGAAGGAAATGTGCGGGATGTTGGCGCGGCTCAGCGCACCGGCGAGCATCGGCCGGTCGAGAAGCGCCGGGTCGCAGAAGCTGGGTGCCGCGAAGATCACACCCTCGGCGCCGCGCTCGCGCACCATTTCGACCAGGTACTGGCCCTTGCGTGTCCCGTCGGGCTCGTACTTCGCCGCGGTGTCGGTGGACTCGTGCAGGAAGGCCATCGCCAAGTTCTCGATCGGGTCGCCGTCCACCGGCACGTCGCTCTTCAGCCAGCGGGTGACCAGCATGTAGTCGTCGTCAACGACGTAGCAGCCCGCCAGCTCGATGGATTTCACCAGGTTCAGCGGCGGTTGCTCGCAGAACGAACCCTGGATGATGATCCGGCAGTTGTCCTTCATCGACCGGTCCTCGGCCTCGGCGGCGGCCAGGTAGTCCTGGATCATCTGCGAGTGCTCTTCGACCGGCAAAACCATGCCGGCGCGCATGATCAGGTAGACATCCGACGCCGGCGCCTTCCAAGGTGTCTTGGCCCGGTAGTCGTAGAGCGCGTCGCACAGCTTGCGGTTCTCGTTGTAGACGGCGATCGAGCGGCGGATGTCATCATCGGAGATTTCGCGTCCGCCGACCTTCTCCAAGCCCTCCTTGAGCTCGCGCAGTTCCTGGGCGTAGTAATTGCCGCCGATCTCGTTCTTGTAGTTCTGCGGAACGTCGAAGTAGCGGGCATAGACATGCGGGAACATCAGCTTCCACATGCCCGACAGGTTGCGGATGACGTCGCAGATCGACGGGAACAGCATGCCGTCGACGAAATCGAGGCGCTTGGTGATGGCCAACTCGATGGTCGAGCGCGGGATGCGGCAGATATAGCTCTGATAGTAGGCGTCGCCGTGGATGACCTCGAGCTGGTCGCCGCCGCCGAGGATACCGAGCGGCAGCATGCCAGCGGCGTGGATGATCTCGCGCGGCACGTAGACCGGCATGTAGCCGATCACCTTGCGGCCCGGCTCGGCGTCCTTCCACGCGCGCACGGCAGTGAAATCAAGGTCGTCGAACAGCTCCTGACAGCGATCGACGATCTCAGCGGTTGTCTTGGCGCTCATCGCTCAACGGTGCTCCCATTGCGCCGGACGCTTGGCGATGAAGGCTTCGAGGCCTTCGGTCGCGTCCCGGCTTTCCATCAACCCCTTCAGATACAGCTCTTCGACCTCGTCGAGACGGGCGACGACCCGCGCGGCGTAAGGGCCGCGGGCAGCCTGAACGGCATAGCGCAACGAACTCGCGCTCAAGTCCGCGAGGTTGGTGTCGAAGTAGTCCAGCGCCGCCTGCTCGGGATCGACGGCGACTTGGTTGACGATGCCCATAACCGCGGCTTCGCCGCCGGAGACCGTGCGTCCGGAGATCAAGATGTCCTCGGCGCGGGCCTGCCCCATGCGCTCGGGCAGCAGTGCGCTTGCCGCCGGCGCGAACACCGCAAGCTTGATCTCCGGCTGGCCGAAACGGGCATCGGCGGCAGCAAAGATCAGATTGCCGGCGCAGGCCACTTCCATGCCGCCGCCCAGGCACTGTCCGTTGACGGCTGTGAGGATCGGCACCGGGCTCGCGACCATCCGCTTGACCAGACCGTGCATGCCCTTGAGCATCGCGTCGCATTGCCCGGGCAAATGCTCCTCGACGCTGGCACCGAAGCTGAAGTTCGGCCCCTCGTGGTCGACCAGCACCCCCACCAGGCCGTCGGTTTCGAGATGCTCGGCCAAGGCCGCGTCGATCGCCGCCATCATCTCGGCATCGAGAATGTTGGCCTTGGGCCGGCTGAGCCGCAGGCGCAGGAGCCGGCCCTCGCGATCGAACCAAACCTTGAGCGGCGAGTCGGCCATCGGTGTCAGCCCTTCGCCCGTGGCATCAGGCTCTCGGTCAGTTCCGCCGTCCACGGCGTTCCCTGGGCGAGGGCCTGGCGAAGGGCGACGAAGTCGATCTCGCGGCCGGTTTCCTTGGTGCCTTCGTTGAAGGCGCGGAAGCCGCAGCGGGCCTCGGACATCATGTTGAGGGCCAGCCAGGCGCGCGAATTTTCCTTGTTGCGGTTCCACGCGTTCAGCTTGGGCTTGCGCAGTTCCTCGAGCGACTTGGTGACACACTCGGGGAACGTCTCCATCAGCTTGGCGCACATCTCGTCGACCTTGGCGTCGAGCAGGCTGAGGTCGACCTCGCCCTGCTTCATCAGCGCCTTGCCGGCGGCCAGTGCCTCGCCCTCCAGCGGCTCGCCGTGGCAGATGCGGCCCCAGTCGTCGAGCATGCGGTCCGTGCAGACGGTCGGGTTGGGGACGAACTTGCCGTCGAGCTTCAGCGCCGGGACGACGTCGGAGATGATGCCCAGGCGGTAGGCCTTGTGGGCCGAGAACGGCTCGCACAGCACGGCCGAGATCATCGACTGCTCGCAGCCGATCATCACCGGCAGGAAGTCGGTGGCGCCGCCGATCGCCGCCGAGCCGTGCTTCGGCCCGGCCTGGCCGAAGCGCGCCAGATCCTGGGCGATGGAGAAGTCACAGGCCATGCCAATTTCCTGGCCGCCACCGATGCGCATGCCGTTGACGCGGCAGATGACCGGCTTGTCGCAGGCGAGGATCGACGACACCATGTCGTTGAACAGCCGCATGTAGCCCCGGTACTCCTGCGGATGGCCGGCATAGTACTCGGCGTATTCCTTGGTGTTGCCGCCGGTGCAGAAGGATTGATGGCCAACGGAGGTGAACACGACGCTCACAACATCGCGGGAGGTTGAGGCGGCGCGGAACGCGAGCGTTACCGCCTTCACCATGTCGGTGGTGTAGGAGTTGAACTGGCTCGGGTTGTCGAGGGTGATCCAGGCGTTGTAGAGGCCGTCGACGACCTGGCCGTCCAGCTTCTTGGCCGGCTTCTTTTCATAGAGGACGCCGGTGAAGTTTCCAGCGGGAAGGTCGTGATCCTTGAACTCGGGAAGCCGGGTGTTGGCAACGACGGTAGCGGTATCGTCCAGCATTTTGTTCATATCCCCCGTTAACTATGATCTCTAACGGTCTGCTTCAAAAAACGTTTAGGCAAACGGGCCCGTGAACCGCGAGGGGCGGAAACAGTGGGTTCTCGGGTGTCGTGCTGTGGTATCGGTTTCCTCCCACGTGGTCCGGGTCGCAGATCGAATTGCCGTCTGATCCCGGGCCATTCTTGATCGGCGCGTAGCCCGTTGAACGCCTATTGTGGTAAAAGCGTACCACAATACCGTTTTTTGAGTCAAGCGGTGATCAGACGCCCGAATGCAGCGCACGAAACGCCGCCTCAGACGCTGATCAACCAGTCCCGAAGCTTGGTCACCGCCGGCTGTTGCGCACGGCTTTCCGGATAGACGAGGTAGTAGCCCTGCCCGGTCGCCACGGCCGATCCGAAGGGTGCCATCAACCGGCCCCCGTCGAGCTCGCTGGCGACGAACACCGTCGGCACGACGGCGACGCCCATGCCGGTCAGCGCTGCCTCGATGAGCATGCTGAAGTGCTCGAAGCATGGGCCGTGGACCCGGTCGGCGGCGGTCGCTCCCCGTGCCTTCAGCCAACGGGGCCAGCTGTCCAACCGGGTCGCCTGTTGCAAAAGCGGATACCCGGTCACGCTCTCGGCCGCAAGGTCCTTCCCGGACGGCACCAGGGCCGGCGAAGCAACGGCGATGATCTCTTCGTCAAGCAGCAGATGGGCGCAGTGTCCTGGCCACGCCCCCTCGCCCCGCTGGACAGCCGCATCGACGCCATCGTCTGTGAAGTCGAACGGTCGCAAGCTGGTGACGATGTTGAGCTGAAGGTCCGGATGCGCCTCGGCGAAGCGGTGCAGCCGGGGGACCAGCCAGCGGGCGCCGAAGGTCGGCAACGTCCCCACCGTGAGGACGCCGCCTCCTCCACTGCCAGTCATAACGCTAATCGTCGACGCTTCCATGCGGTCGAGTTGGCCGGCGATGTCGTCTGCGTAGGCCCGCCCGGCGTCGGTGAGCACCAGCCGCTTGCCGGTGCGCTGGAAGAGAGCCTGTTGGAGAAAATCCTCGAGATTGCGGATCTGGCGGCTGACCGCGCTCTGGGTCAGGTGCAGTTCCTCGGCGGCGCGGGTGAAGTTGAGGTGGCGGGCCGCCGCCTCGAAGCACTGCAACGCTGCAAATGACGGAAGATAGCGTCGCATCGGCGTGTGCCCGTCCTTCCCGGGGGTGGTCGCGGATCCACCCAACCATGTTTTTTTTTCATGATACCGCGAGAACTTGCCGTTTTCCATCCGCACGCCGGGGAGTCATGCTGTGAGTCTCAATCAAAGCGACGGCGAAGGCCGCGCACCCGGTCCGGCCAGGGAGGAGATACGAAAATGAAGGGCAACGGTCACGGCAAGACGGAATTCAAGTGGGACGACCCGTTCTTCCTCGACGACCAGCTGAACGAGGAAGAACGCCTGGTTCGTGAGACGGCGCACGATTACGCCGAGGATCGGCTGTTGCCGCGGGTTCTGAAGGCCACGCGCGACGAGCATTTCGATATCGAAATCATGGGCGAGATGGGCGAACTTGGTCTCTTGGGCTCGACCATTCCACCCGAGTATGGCGGTGCCGGCGTGAATCACGTCGCCTATGGCCTCGCCGCGCGCGAGGTCGAGCGCATCGACTCGGGCTACCGCTCGGCGATGAGCGTGCAGTCGTCGCTGGTCATGCATCCGATCCATGCCTACGGCTCGGAGGAGCAGCGCCAGAGATGGCTTCCGAAGCTCGCCACCGCCGAGCTGATCGGCTGCTTCGGCCTCACCGAGCCGGACCATGGCTCCGATCCTGGCGGGTTGCGGTCGCGCGCCGAGCGCGCCGACGGCGGCTACGTGCTCACCGGCACCAAGATGTGGATCACCAACTCGCCCATCGCCGATATCTTCGTCGTCTGGGCCAAGCTCGACGGCAAGATCCGCGGATTCGTGCTCGAAAAGGGGATGAAAGGCCTGAGCGCGCCGAAAATCGAGGGCAAGTTCTCGCTCCGCGCCTCGATCACCGGCGAGATCGTCATGGACCAGGTGTTCGTGCCCGAAGAGAACATGTTCCCCGAGATTTCCGGCCTCGCCGGACCGTTCGGCTGCCTCAACAAGGCCCGCTACGGCATCGCCTGGGGATCGCTGGGTGCCGCCGAGTTCTGCTGGCATGCGGCACGGCAGTACACCCTCGACCGCAAGCAGTTCGGCCGTCCGCTGGCCGCCAACCAGCTGATCCAGAAGAAGCTCGCCGACATGCAGACCGAGATTACCATCGGGCTGCAGTCCTGCCTCAGGGTCGGCCGGCTCTTGGACGACGGGCGCTGCCCGACCGAGAACATCTCGATGATCAAGCGCAACTCGTGCGGCAAGGCCCTGGACATCGCCCGCATGGCCCGCGACATGCACGGCGGCAACGGTATCGTCGACGAGTTCCACGTCATCCGCCACGTGATGAACCTGGAGACGGTGAACACCTACGAGGGCACCCACGACATCCACGCGCTGATCCTCGGCCGCGCCCAGACCGGGTTGCAGGCGTTTACGGCCGGATAAAGGACCGGCCATCGCCCGCATTTCGGTTTGGGTCCGATACGGCACAATCCATGCCGGACTTGTGCCACCGCCGGTCGCTTCGCTAGGCTCTAGTTCGGTTCCAACCGAGGAGCGGACGGCATGACCGGCGAGGACGAACGCCTGAAGGAGATGGAGGAGCGCTGGGAGAAGGAATGGGGCCCCGAGATCCCCGCCTCCCGCAAATGGATCCTGGGGATCCTGTTCCTGGCCGCCTTTTTCGGCATTCTCGCGGCGGTGATGCTGACCGCGCAGTACTGACTTTTCGGCGAACGGGCTCCCGTGCCCTTCGGTCTTCTCCGTTATGCGCTCGCCCGCCGCTATCCGGCGCGGCCAGACCTGCCTCCGCCCTGTGACCTGAAGCCCACCTATGACGTCGTCATCATCGGCGGCGGCGGACACGGCGTCTCCATCGCCTACCACCTGGCCAAGGACTGGGGCGTCCGCGACGTCTGTGTGCTGGAGAAAGGCTACCTGGGCGGCGGCAACACGGCGCGGAACACCGCTGTCATCCGCTCCAACTATATCGCCGCTGAGTCGGTCCGCTTCTATGCCGAGTCGGTGAAGATGTTCGAGAGCTTCTCGAACGAGACCAGCTTCAACATGATGTTCTCGCCGCGCGGCCAGTTGACCCTGGCGCATTCCGACGCCGCCGTGCGCAGCTTCCGGCTGCGCGCCGAGGTCGGCAAGCTGCACGGCGTCCCCAACGAGATCCTTGATCCGCAGCAGATCGGGGAATTGGTCCCCGGCCTCAACGTCGGCATGCGACGCTACCCCATCCTCGCCGGGCTGTGGCATCCCACGGGCGGCACAGGCCGCCATGATGCCGTCGCTTGGGGCTATGCGGCGCGCGCCTGCGAGATGGGCGCCGAGCTGCACCAGCGCACCGAGGTGACGGGAATGACCATCGACAAGGACCGCGTCGTCTCAGTCGAGACCAATCGCGGCACGGTCACCGCCGGGCAAGTCGTACAGGCCGTCGCCGGGCGCTCGTCGAGCGTTGCCGCCCTCGCCGGTCTGAAACTGCCGGTGAAGACCTATCCATTGCAAGCCATGGTCACCCAGCCGGTGAAGCCGTTCCTCGACACCCTGGTCTCATCGACGGCGATGCATTGCTACGTCTCGCAGTCGTCGCGGGGCGAGGTGGTTATCGGCGGCGGCTCCGATCCCTATCCACTGCACGCCACCCGCACCACCCTGGACTACAAGGAATCGCTGATCGCCCATTGCCTGGAGATGTTCCCGGGCCTCGGCGAGGTGCGGCTGATGAGGGAATGGGCCGGCATCACCGACATGACGCCCGACTACAGCCCGATCATGAGCGCCACGCCGCTGGCCAACTACTACGTCGACGCCGGCACCGGCACCTGGGGATTCAAGGCCACCCCCGCCGCCGGCAAGTACATGGCCGAGATGATCGCCACCGGGAGCACGCCCGACATGCTGGCGCCGTTCCGCCTCGACCGGTTCGACACCTACGACCTCACCAACGAAGCCGGCGCCACGGCGGCGGGCCACTGACCATGAAGATCCTCACCTGCCCGCTCAATGGCCCTCGCAACATCAACGAGTTCGTCTGCCACGGCGAGGTGCGTCCCCTCCCCGAACCCGACGTGACCTCTGACGTCGAATGGGCCGAGCATGTGTGCGGCGGGCGTGGTGCGCGAATGGTGGTGCCATGTCGCCACCAGCTACTGGTTCATCGCCGAGCGCGACACCGTGACCGACGAGATCGTCCGCACCTATCCGGCGAGCAAGATGTTCGCCGAGCGGGTCGATTTTCCGCCTCGGGGCGAGGGCTAGGTGGCCGGCGTCAATCGCATCGGCGGCGGCCTGCTGGTCGATCCGGACAGGCCCATTTCGTTCACCTTCGAGGGGCGGTCCTACACGGGCCTCGCCGGCGATACCATCGCCAGCGCCCTCGCGGCGAATGACCAGTGGCTGCTGTCGCGGTCGTTCAAGTACCACCGCCCTCGCGGCATCCTCACCATGGCCGGCCAGGACGCCAACACCCTCGTCCAGCTCGACGGCCAGCCCAATGTCCATGCCGACCGCCATCCGATCGAAGAGGGCTTGCGGGTCCATGCCCAGAATGTCTCGGGCAGCCTTGAGGAAGACCGTGGATTCGTCCTGAACCGCCTCGGGCGGTTCCTTCCGGTGGGCTTCTACTACCGCGCCTTCTTTCGACCGCGGGGGATCTGGTACCGGTTCTGGGAGCCGCTGATCCGCAAAGGCGCCGGCTTGGGTTCGGTCGATCTCGCCGCCGAGCATGCCTACTACGACAAGGCCTTTGGCCACTTCGACGTCGCCGTGATTGGCGGCGGACCGGCGGGATTGAGCGCCGCCTTGGCAGCCGCCGAAACCGGCGCCGAGGTCCTGCTCGTCGACGACGCGCCCGTGCTTGGCGGATCGCTGACCTACGCCCGCTTTGATGCGGACGGCTCCCTTGCCGCCGAGACGCGTGCGCGGCTGCTGGCCGCCATCGAGGCCGAAAAGCGCGTCACGGTGATGACCGATGCCGCGTGCAACGCCTGGTACGCCGACAACTGGCTGCCGGTGATCCAGGGCAACCGGCTCTGGAAGGTGCGGGCCAAGCGCGTGGTCTTCGCCACTGGCGCCATCGAGCAGCCGGCGGTGTTCCGCGACAACGACCTTCCAGGCGTCATGCTCGGCTCGGCGGCGCAGCGCCTGATCCGCCTCTACGGCGTCCGGCCGGGAACCCGCGCCGTCGTCCTCGCCGGCAACGACGCCGCCTACGGCGCGGCCCTCGACCTCGCGGAGGCGGGTGTGGATGTCGCCGCGATCGCCGACCTGCGTCCGCATCCGCCGATTGAGCCACTGCGCGCCGCCGCGAAGGATCGGGGCCTGACTGTGCTGGACGGCCAGGCCGTGCGAGAGGCGGTACCGGCCACCGGCCATCGCCACGTGCGCGGGATCGTCATCGCATCGACGGACGGCGCCGAGCGGACCATCGACTGCGACCTGGTCTGCACGTCCGTGGGCTACACGCCGGCCTATCACCTGCCCCTGCATGCCGGCGCCAAACTCGGCTACGACGACGAGACGGCGATGTTCTCGCTCGATGATCTGCCGGACACCGTTCAACTTGCCGGCGCGGTGAACGGCGATTTCAGCGGCTACGCCAGCGGAGAGCGAAGCACCTGCGTCAATCACCCGTGGCCGATCTTCCCGCACCCGAAGAGCAAGGAATTCGTCGACTTCGACGAGGACCTTCAGGTCCACGACATCCGCGCCGCCGTCGCCGATGGCTACCGGGAACTGGAACTGGTCAAGCGGTTCTCCACGGTCGGCATGGGTCCGAGCCAGGGGCGTCAGTCGGCGCTGACCACGGCGCGCCTAGTCGCCGACGCCACCGGCCGTACCGTCGCTCATGTCGGCGTGACCACCGCCCGGCCGCCGGTGTTCGGCGAAAAGCTCGCAGTCCTCGCCGGCCGGAGCTTCGAGCCCGAGCGGCGCACGCCCATGCACCACCGCCACCTCGAGGCCGGCGCCCAGATGATGCCGGTCGGCCTGTGGTGGCGTCCGGCATTCTACGGCGCCGAGGCCGACCGCGACGCGCGCATCGCCGACGAGGCTAGAAATGTCCGCGAGAACGTCGGCCTCATCGACGTCTCGACCCTCGGTGGGCTGGAAATCCGCGGACCCGATGCCGCCGAGTTCCTCAACCGGGTCTACACGTTCGCCTACGTCAAGCAGCCGGTGGGCCGGGCGCGCTACGTGCTGATGACCAACGAGGCGGGCTCGGTGATCGACGACGGCGTCGCCTGCCGTTTCGCCGAAGATCACTTCTACGTCACCGCGACCACCGGCGCCGCCGAGACGGTCTATCTCACCATGCTGTGGTGGAACGCCCAGTGGCGCCTCGACGTCGACATCGCCAACGTCACCGCTGCCTACGCAGGCGTCAACGTGGCCGGCCCTCGCGCACGCGAGGTTGTCGCGCCGCTGATCGAGGACATCGATCTCTCGGCCGAGGCCTTCCCCTACATGGGCGTGCGCACGGGCCAAGTCGCCGGCATTCCGGCGCGAGTGTTCCGCGTCGGCTTCGTCGGCGAACTGGGCTACGAGATCCACGTGCCTGCAAGCACGGGAGAGGCGCTTTGGGATGCGCTCATCGACGCCGGCCAACTCCTTGGCCTCCGCCCCTTCGGCGTCGAGGCGCAGCGCGTCCTGCGGCTCGAGAATGGTCACATCATCGTCGGCCAGGACACCGACGCCATGTCCACGCCCGAAGAGCTGGACATGACCTGGGCGATCGCCCGCAAGAATCCATTCTTCGTCGGCGAGCGCTCGCTGCGCATCCGCGACAAGCGCCTGTCGGCGCGCAAGCTCGCCGGCTTCACCCTGCCGGAGGACGGACCGTGTCCAGAGGAGTCGAACCTCGTCCTCCGCGACGGCGCGATGGCCGGCTTCGTCACCTCGGTCGCCCGCTCGCCGGCGCTGAACCGGATCGTCGGCCTCGCCTACACCGCCCGCGACGAAGCGGAACCTGGCGACCCGGTGCGCATCCGCCTCGACGACGGCAGCGACATCACCGGCACCGTGACGGCGCTGCCATTCTACGATCCGGACAACGCCCGCCAGGAGATGTGAGCGATTGCGATGACCGATCCCGCGAGCCTGCCCCTTCGCACACCTCTGTGGCGCGTGCTCGCCGCCTCGGGCGCGCGGTTCGCAGAGGTCAACGGCGGCGCCATCGCCGACCGCTTCGGCGATGAGGCTGACGAACAGGAACGCCTCCGGCGCCTCGGCATCGCCGACCTCACGCCGCTGCCCCATACCGGCTTCAAGGGCGCCGGCGCCATCGACTGGCTCAGATCGCAGGGCCTCTTCGTGCCGAGCACTCGCAATCGCACCACCGGCCAACTCGGCGGCGCCCTGGTCGCCCGCCTGTCCGACACGGAGGTCCTGGTGCTCTCCGATATTGCCGGCGAGAGCGATCTCGTCGGCAAGGTCGATGCGGCTTGGCCCGTCGGCAGCGGACCGCGTGGCTGGCCCCTACCCCGCTTCGATTCCCATGCGTGGTTCTGGGTTGGCGGCACCCACGCGGCGGCGATGTTTGCCAAGCTCTGCGCCGTCGATCTCCGGCCCCGCGCCTTCGCCGGCGATGCCGTCGCCCAGACCTCGGTGGCCCGCACCACGGCCATCGTCATTCGCGCCGACCTCGGCGGCGTCCTCGCCTACCACCTGCTCTGCGACCGCGCCTCGGCGAAGTATCTGTGGCCGGTGCTGCTCGACGCGGCGGAGGAATTCGGCGGCGGACCCGTCGGTCACGCCGCGCTCGTGGCTCAGGTGCGCTGAGGCAGCACCGATTCGACCAGCGTCGCCCAATAGCTGGCGCCGATGGGCAGGGCCGCGTCGTTGAAGTCGTAGCGCGGGTTGTGAAGCGTGCAGCCGCCGTCGCGGCCGCCGTTGCCGAGCCACACGTAGGCACCCGGCACCTCGTTCAGCATGAATGCGAAGTCCTCGGCGCCCATGCTCGGCCGCGGGTCGCGCTCGACGTTGTCGGCGCCGACGACGGCGGCGGCCGCGGCCGCGGCGCGTTCCGTCTCGGCGGCATCGTTGATGGTCGGCGGATAGCGCCGCTCGTAGTGGACGTCGGCAGTGGCGCCGTGGGCCTCGGCGATGGCCCCGGCGATGCGGCGGATTGCCGGCTCCAGGGAATCGCGCACCTCGGGACGGAAGGACCGCGTCGTCCCCGCCAGCACCGCACGGTCGGGCAGCACGTTCCAGGTGTCGCCGGCCTGGAAGCGGGTGACGCTGACCACCGCCGAATCCAGCGGATCCGTGGCGCGGCTTGCGATGGTCTGCAGGGCCCCGACGATCGCCGATCCGGTGACGATGGCGTCGACGCCCAGGTGCGGCATCGCCGCGTGGGCACCGTGTCCGTCGACGACGATCTCGAAGATGTCGAACGCCGCCATCATCGGCCCCGGCCGCACGCCGAACCAGCCGACCGGCATGCCCGGCCAGTTGTGCATGCCGTAGACCGCCTCGACCGGGAACTGGCGGAACAGCCCGTCCTCGATCATCGCCCGGCCGCCGCCCTCGTTCTCCTCGGCCGGCTGGAAAATGAAGTGAACGGTGCCGGAAAACGCCCGCGTCTCGGCCAGATACCGGGCCGCGCCCAGTAGCATCGCCATGTGACCGCCGTGGCCGCAGGCGTGCATCCTGCCGGGATGCACCGACCGGTAGTCGAGTTCGTTGGCCTCGGCGATGTGCAGGGCGTCCATGTCGGCCCGCAGCCCCACAGCCGGACCGTCACCGGCCACCAAGGTGCCGACGACGCCGGTTCCCGCCAATCCGGTGTCGACGTCGATGCCGAAGGATGCCAGGCGTTCGGCGACGAACGCCGCTGTTTCGTGCTCCTCGAACGCGGTCTCGGGATGGGTGTGGAGATGCCGCCGCCAGGCGGTCATCTCGTCGGTCATGGCGGCGATGCGGTCGATGACCGGTACGGTTGGAAGGCTCCGCTCTCGTTTGCGCGATAAACGCCATCCTACACGAGCACGGGTCGCGCACGAAAAAGTGTTGCCGGACGCTCGCTCCCCCGCAGAATCCGACCTATATCCCCTTTGAGCGATTATTTGGGAGGGGCGGCAATGAGCGCGACCTCAACGGCCCAAGGGCCTGATCCGATCAACGATGATGACGGCCCCAGCAATCCGCTGATCGCCTGGCTGATCCAAACGGGCTGGACGCTCGATTCCCCGCGCGACGTCGTCCTCGGCCTAGCCGAGCTCATGCTGGCGCTCGGTTTTGCGATCCACCGGATCCGCGTCACCGTCCGCACGCTCCATCCCCAGTTCATCGGCATCAGCTACACCTGGAACAAGTCCTCCGGCGAGGTCGACGAGTTCACCCCGACCTACGAGGTCCTTCAAACGGACATGTTTCGGAAGAGCCCCTACGCAGGCATTTTCGAGGGCGCAGGCGCCATCCGCCGCCGGCTCGATGTTCCGGGCGTCGAGTTGGATTTCCCGATTCTCGAGGAGCTCAGCGAAGAAGGTGCCACCGACTATGTCGCCATGCCGATAATGTTCTCGGACGGCAAGATCAACGCCATTACGTTGTCCGCGGACCGCCCCGGCGGCTTCAAAACCGACGAGCTGGCCATGATCGACACCATGGTGCCGGTGCTCGGCCGGCTGATGGAGGTGCACGCGCTCCGCCGCACCGCGCGGACCATCCTCGACACCTACCTCGGCCCGCAGACCGGCGAGCGGGTGCTCAACGGCCTGATCAAGCGCGGCGATGGCGAGGACATCCACGCGGTGATCTGGTTCTCCGACCTGCGCGGCTCGACGGCGCTGGCCGAGCGCCTGCCGCGAAAGCAGTTCCTCGACCTCTTGAACGACTATTTCGAGGCCATCGCCGGTGCCGTGCTCGACCACGGCGGCGAGGTGCTGCGCTACATCGGCGACGCCGCGCTCGCCATATTCCCCATCGGCGGCATCACCGACCATCCGGAGCTGTGCCCCGAGCACATCAACGCCTGCGGCCGGGTGCTGGCGGCGGCGCGCGACGCCGCGGCCCGCATCGACGAGTTCAATGCCGAGCGCGAGGAACGCGGCGATCCGAAGATCGGCTACGGCATCGGCTTGCACCTCGGCGACGTGATGTACGGCAACATCGGCGTGCCGTCGCGGCTGGAGTTCTCGGTCATCGGCGCCGCCGCCAATCAGGCGGCGCGCATCGAATCCATGACCAAGGCGCTGCACAAGCAGGTTCTCGTCTCGGCCGACCTCGCCCGCGTCATCCCCGAGAAGCTGACCTCCCTCGGCGTCCATGTGCTCCGCGGCGTCCCCGAACCCCAGGAGATCTTCACCCTCCCCGAGGGCGCTACAGCGGCAGCGGAGTGACGCCGAACACCCACTCGTGGGTGAACAGCACGATGGCGTAGAGCAGGACGCCGAGGCCGATCCGCCACCAGCCGATCTCGGAAAACGTGAGCCTTGTGCGGCCCTGGATCATCGCCTGGAACGGCAGGTACGAGGTCTGGGCCGCGTAGGCCTCCCAGGCGGGTCCAACATTCGTCCGCTTCCGCGCGTCGATGTGGGCGGCGCCGCCTAGCGCCAGCGCGGTCAGCCCACCAAACATCACCATCGACGCGGCGTCTCCGTTGGCGAGGAGGTGACAGAGTCCCCAAAGAGCGAAGCTCCACAGCATCGGATGGCGGGTGATCTTGAGGAACCCGACCGGACCGCGCTCGGCGATGGTGCCTGACGGCACGCCCGCGAGGGACGGGTTGGGGGTCGTCACGCTGCCGACAAAAAGGATGAACGCCAGCGGCATCACCGTCAGCGCGATGTGGCGAAGCCCGATGGGCGGGTCCCAGACATGGACGAAGGGCGCCGCGCCATAGGCGAAGGCCATCCACACAAACGCCGCACCGACGAATACCGAATAGAGGATGGGGAACCGTTGTTCGCCGACGCCCGCAGCCAGGCGGCCCCGGACCGGCGCCCAGGACAGAAAGACGTGGCCGCCGACGAACAGCAGGGTCGCGATCGCCAGGGCTTCGAGGCTGCCGGTCATTGCCTGCTTCCCGAGATCCTATTCGACTGCAATCAAGGCGGCGGCGACGGCGCGGCCTTCGGTCAGCAGCACGTCGAAGGTGCGGCACGCCGCACCGGTATCCATCCATTCCAGCGCCAGGCCGTGCTCGCGCAACGCCTCGCGGAGGCCCTTGGGCGGCGGCGCGAAGGCCGCCCCGCAGCCGACGACAAGTAGGTCGACCGCTGCGCCTTCGGCGATGACGGGAGCCAGCGACTCAGCGGTCACGGCGTCCGCCTCGGTGACGGACCAGGACTGCGTCGTCTCGGCGAGCACGAGGATCGAGCCCTCGTAGACCTGGCCGGCAACACGGAACCGGCCGTCGCCGTAACTCTGGATGTACTGCCGGCCAGGTGCCAGCCGAGGCGTGATGTCGAGGCCCGGCACGCCCGGCCTAAGGGACTTCTTCCACGGCCGTTCCGGCGCCGTCCTCCTTGGCGCCGGTGCGGCGGCGGACGTTCAGGTAGAGCAGCAGCGGCACGGCGAGGCAGATGGACGAATAGGTGCCGATCAGCACGCCCCAGATCATCCCGAACGAGAACCCGCGGATGACCTCGCCGCCGAGGAAGTAGAGCGAGAGCAACGCCAGAAGCGTGGTCACGCTTGTCATCACCGTCCGCGACAGAGTCTCGTTGACGCTGCGGTTCAGCACCTCGGCGAGCGTCGCCGACTTGTAGCGCCGCAGGTTCTCGCGCACCCGGTCGTAGACGACGACGGTGTCGTTGATGGAATAGCCGGCGATGGTCAGGATCGCCGCCACGGTCGACAGATTGAACTCCAGCCCGAGCAGCGCGAAGATGCCAATGGTCGACAGCACGTCGTGGACCAGGGCGACGACGGCGCCGAGGCCGAACTGCCATTCGAAGCGGAACCAGATGTAGACGAGAATGGCGAGAATGGCGGCGTTCACCGCGTAGACGCCGTCCCAGAACAATTCCTCGGAGACCTTGGGGCCGACCAGTTCGACGCGGCGGTACTCGACGCCGCTGCCCAGCGCCTCCTTGACCGCGTCAACCGCGGTCTGCTGCGCTTTCTCGCCGCCCTCCTGCTTCTGCACGCGGATGAGAATGGTGTCCGGCGCACCGAACTCCTGGAGACCCACCTCGCCGAGCCCAAGACCGCCAAGGTTCGAGCGCATGGAGGCGAGGTCGGCCGGTCCCTCGGTGCGCACCTCAAGGAGGATGCCGCCCTGGAAATCGATGCCGTAGTTCAGCCCCTTGGTCAGGAACAACGCCACCGATGCCAGCACAAGTGCGATGGAAAAGGCGAAGAACATCCGCCGCTTGGGGATGAAGGCGATCTTGGTATTCGCCGGAACGAGCCGGAAGCCGCGCATTATTGCACCCCTAGATCGGCAAGGCTTTCGGCCGCGCCCGGCGCAGCCAGGTGACGACGATCAGACGGGTCAGCATGATCGCCGTGAACATGGAGGTGACGATGCCGATGGCCAGCGTCACCGCGAACCCGCGCACCGGCCCAGAGCCGAAGGCATAGAGCAGGAACGCGGCGATCAGCGTCGTCAGATTGGCGTCGATGATGGTGGTCAGCGCCCGCGCGTAGCCGGCGTCGATGGCCGAAATGGGCGTGCGCCCGGCGCGGACCTCTTCCCGAATGCGCTCGAAGACCAGGACGTTGGCGTCCACCGCCATGCCGATGGTCAGCACGATCCCGGCGATGCCGGGGAGCGTCAGCGTCGCCTGCAGCACCGAGAGCCCGGCAGCGATCAGCACCATGTTGGTGAGCAGCGCGACCGCCGCGATCATGCCGAAGAAGCCATAGTAGAAGGCCATGAACACGATCACCAGCGCGAGGCCGATGACGCTCGCCACCTTGCCGGCGGCAATGGAATCGGCGCCCAGGCCCGGACCGACCGAGCGCTCTTCGAGCTTGGTCAGCGGCGCCGGTAGGGCGCCAGCCCGCAACAGCAGTGCCAGATTGTTGGCCGATTCAACGGAGAAGTTGCCGCTGATCTGTCCGGAGCCGCCGAGGATCGGCTCGCGGATCACCGGCGCACTGATCACTTCACCGTCGAGCACGATGGCGAAGACCCGACCGACGTTTTCGGTCGTCACGTCGCCGAACTTGCGGGCGCCGCGGGTATCGAAGCGGAAATTGACCACGGGCAGACCGTTGCGGGGATCGAATCCGGGCTGGGCATCGACGAGGTCTTCGCCGCCGACCATCGCCCGCTTGCGGATCAGGTACATCCGCGGCTGGCCCTGGGCGTCCGATTCGTCCGCCGATGGCACCCATCGCGCCCCGGCCGGCGCCGGGGCGCCGGAGCGACCGCGCGTATCCACGAGATGGAACGTCATCTTCGCCTGGGCGTCGATCGGCGGGACCTTTTCGACACCGGGAAGCTGAACGAGGATGCGGTCTTCGCCCTGCCGCTGGATGGTCGGCTCTCTGACGCCCGTTTCGTCAATGCGAATGCGGACGATTTCGATCGCTTGCTCGACGATGCTGCCGGTGAACTCGCGCAGCGCCTGTTCCGAGAACGCCAGGGACAGGCGGCCACCCGTGCCTTCAGTCACCTTCATGTCGGGCTCGGCTTCGCCAATCAGCGCCAGCGCTTCTTGAAGCCGATCCGGTTCCCTGATGGTCACGGTGGCGGCAAAACCCTCGACGCCGAGGCCCTGGTAGCGGATGCGCGCTTCTCTGAGCGTCGCGTGCATCGAGTCGACCACCGCCCCGAGGCGTTCGCGAATGACCGCATCAATCCCCACCTCGTACAGCAGATGGGCGCCGCCCTGGAGGTCCAGCCCGAGGCTAATCTGCTTCTTTGGCAGCCAGTCGGGGAGCGCCTCGGCATCCTTCTGGCTTAGCAGATTGGGCGCGGCAAAGACGAGGCCCAGCGCGCACACGCAGAGCACCAGTACGATCTTCCATTTGGCGAAATGAACCATGATCGGAATGGTAAGGTGGCGAACCTACTCGCTCTTGCCGCCGAGCAGCTTTTTCAGCATCGAGCCGCCACCCTTGGCCTGTTCGCCCCCTTCAGCCGGCTTGGCTTCGGCTTCGCTCTTCATCGGTTCCGTCTTGGCGACGACTCCGTAGATCAGCGAGCGCTGCACCCGCACGCGGGTGTTCTCGGCGATCTCGACCATCACCTCCTTTTCGTCGATGACCTTGGTCACCGTCCCGGTGATGCCGCCTCCGGTGACCACCTTGTCACCGCGGCGGATGGCCTCGAGCATCAGCCGGTGATCCTTCTGCTTCTTCTGCTGCGGGCGGATCAGCAGGAAGTAGAAGACGACGAAAATCAGGATGATGGGCAGAAACGCCTCGATGCCGCCGAGACCGCCGGAGGCACCGCCCGCTTGCGCGAATGCCGGCGAGACGAACATCGCGAACTCCACAAACGAGTGAATTGGAAGATCGGCGACTATAACGACCCCGGCCGGACATGCAACCGAATCCGCCTAGCCATCGATGCCGATGGCTCGCGCGAAGGATACGAACGCGTTCGGTCGCCCGGGCCGCTGCGCGGCGCGGTCACTTTTCCTTGAAGGTGGACCGAACGTTGCGGCCCTCCGACCGACTCGAAAGAGCGCGAAAGCGGGTGTCAGGCGTCGAAGAAGCTGGTCACGAAGGCCCGGCGGTCAGTGGGATCGAAGAAGTTGACGACCAAGCGCTTCCACATGGCGCCCTCGGTGTCCCAATCGACATCGTTCAGTTGAACTTCCCAGCCGGCGGTGCAGTTTGCCGCCAACCAGCCCTCGATCTGCTCGCACGGGCGCTCGGTGTAGAATCGAATGCCGTACTTCTGCATTTCCGAGATCTCCACGTTCAGGAAATACCGGCACGTCCAAAAAAACAGACACTGCGTTCACTTGCGTTTATCATAGAGAATACAGCAAAGAAGTCAAATTTATTGAATGAAGATAATATTAATACTTTATTTACCTTAATAAACAGCGAATTTTATACAATTTTGTGCCCTGTCTTGGACAAGGTCACTAGATGTTGATCTATGACAGTGACTGGCGAACCTGCTAACGTCCGGTCGCCATGAGCGAAAACAACACTGGACCGCTGCTTCGGCGCATCGCTGACGCGCTCGAACGCCTCGCCCCGCGGCCCCCCGCCGGTGCGGCGCTGGACGCGGCGGATGCATTCGTCTGGGTCGCCGAGTCAGAGCGCCTGCAGACCGTCGCCGAGGTCAATCGCCTGCCGCTGCACCTGCTTCGCGGCATCGAGCACCAGGCCGACATCCTGCTGGCCAATACGCAACGGTTCGCCGACGGGCTGCCGGCCAACAATGCGTTGCTGTGGGGCGCACGCGGCACCGGCAAGAGTTCGCTGGTCAAGGCGGTGCACGCGGCGGTGCTGGATGAAAAGCCGGCAGCCCTCGCGCTGGTCGAGATCCATCGCGAGGACATCCCGTCCCTTCCGCACCTTTTGGCGCTGCTGCGCAGTGCCGAGCGGCGCTGCGTGCTGTTCTGCGACGACCTGTCCTTCGACGGCCGCGACGCGTCCTACAAGTCGCTGAAGGCCGTCCTTGAAGGCGGCATCGAAGGCCGGCCGGAAAACGTGCTGTTCTACGCCACCTCCAACCGCCGCCACCTGATGCCGCGGGAGATGATCGAGAACGAGCGCTCGACCGCGATCAACCCGGCGGAAGCGGTGGAGGAGAAGGTCTCGCTGTCGGACCGCTTCGGCCTCTGGCTGGGGTTCCACAACTGCGATCAGGCGACCTATTTCGACATCGTCGAGGGCTATGCCCGCCACTTCGGCCTCGACGTCGGATCCGAGGATTTGCGCGCCCGGGCCAACGAATGGTCGGTTACCCGGGGCGGCCGGTCAGGTCGCGTCGCCTGGCAATTCATCCAAGACCTCGCCGGCGAGCTCGGCCGGCGTCTCGACTGAGGAGATGTCATCCATGCTCACCGGACGCGTCGCCCTGGTGACCAGCGTCACCCATTTCGTCGGCACGGCCACCGCCACCGAACTCGCCGCCCAGGGTGCGACGGTGGTCTGCCAGGACACCAGTTTTGCCGACGACGCTGCGAGAGACGCGTTCGCGGCGGCCAATGCCGGCCTGCACACCACCGCCGCCCAGGAGCCGGGCGAGATCGCCGCCGAGATCGCCGGTGCGCACGGCTCAGTCGACGTGCTGGTCAACAACGACGCCTTCCCGGCCATTCGGGCAAAGGTCGAAGACGCAGACCCCGACGACATGCGGGCCGGCCTCGAGGCGATGATCACGCGGCCTTTGATGATGTCCGCGGCGGTGGTGCCGGCGATGAAGGAACGCGGCCGCGGCAAGATCATCTTCGCGACCTCCGCCGCGCCATTCCGCGGTCTTCCCAACTATTCGATGTACGTGGCCGCGCGCGGCGGCGCCAATTCGCTGGCGCTGTCATTGGCCAAGGAGCTGGCGCCGCACGGCATCCAGGTCAACGCCATCGCCCCCAACTTCGTCGAGATCCCGACCTATTTCCCGGAGAAGCTGCTGGCCGACCCGGCGGCGCTGGCCAAGATCACCTCGAATATCCCGCTGGGGCGTCTCGGCAAGCCACAAGAGGCTGCGGCGCTGATCGCCTTTCTGGCGTCGGACCGCGCCGACTTCATCACCGCCCAGGTGATCCCATTCGCCGGCGGCTGGGCGTAGCGGCGCTCAGCAGATACCGCGGCGGCCGCGGAACGGTGTTATCTCTTCAACGTAACCAGTGACGGCGCGTTCGAGCACGCTTTGGTACGTCGCCCCGTAGGTCTCGGCAAGGAAGCGGAAGCGTTCGAAGTCCTCGGGCTGCAGGCGCAGGGTGAGCTGGCGCCGCGGCGATTTCGGCCGTTGCTGGCCCTCGATGACGGAAACGAGCCGGAACGGCTTGCCGTTCACCGACGGTGTCTTCGGCGCCACCGGGATCTCGTCCTGCGCGACGGCGCACGGGCCGACCCGGCGTTCGATCAGGAACGACAGCGGCGACGGTCCGGCCTTCGGCGCAATGGTCGCTTTGCCGTTGGCCGGCGCGGACGCGGCGGAATGGGTGGACGGCACCGCCTCGCCCTTGCGGGCAAACAGGCGAGAACTGAGATCGATCGTGTTGCGGTTCATCATCACCGTTACCCCGCCACTGCCGCCGTTGGCGCCACGCGCCGCCGGCCGAAGCCCGAACCCCGGGACACCTGATAGATACCCGTGCCCGTCGTAACCCGCGGCCCGGTCGATTCCAGCCGCGAATCGACATAGGACCACAACTCGGCGATCTCGCTTGCCGACTTTGAGTCCGGCTTGGTTTCCATCACCGTGCGACCGTCGATCATGCTGGTGGCGAACTCGGTGCGCTGGCAGATGGTCACAGGCGCCACGGTGCCGTGCTGCGACAGCGCCACGGCGGTATCGCCGGTGATCCGTGCCCGCGGCGCCGCCGCGTTGACGGCGAACACCAGCGGTTTCTTCTGGCTCTCGATGATGTCCAGTGTCGCACCGACGGCCCTCAGATCGTGCGGCGACGGCCGCGTCGGCACGACGACGAGATCGGCAAACGCGACGATCCGCCGGATGGTGTCGGTCACCGCCGGGGGCGTGTCGATGAAGGCGAGGCGGACCCCCGTGCGGGCGAGCTGGTCGAGATCCTCGTGCAGGTAGTCGACCTGCGCTTTCGTGAACAGCGGCGTCTCGGCGGTGCGGGCGTTCCACCATTGGGCGAGGCTGCCCTGAGGATCGGTATCGACGACGGCGACGGGCCCGGCACCGGCGATCTCGGCCTGTACCGCGAGCTGACCGCACAGCGTCGTCTTGCCCGAACCGCCCTTCTGGGACGAGAACACGACGACCCGCATGGTCGGCGGGGTCTCGGTCCGAGCCTCGGCCTCGCCGTTAAACGCCGTATCAGCGGCATCCGGGGGCAGGTGAAGTCTCAGCATCGGTTACTCCTTGGTCTCTTCCAAGTGTCGGGACATCTTGGGCGCAGCGGCACAACACCGTGTAACGACCGATCCAAGCCGCCTAGAAATATCACTACCTACAAGAATAGTCGAAATTTTATTTTACATTCATTTTACCACAATTCATCGTCGGCACTTTAATAAAATTTTAACCAATATTTTTTATTTCATCTTTCTCATCGAATTCATGATAATTCTCTCTTCTGGTTCGCGCTCCGCTGGGGCGCGCCCGTGAAATGAGGCGATCCGTGGCGTTGTTTCGCCACATTCGCAGTGCATCAGGGTGTTCCTCCGCGGGTCCGGGCGCCGTGCGCGGCGACGTCGACCTCCCCCCGGCCGGACCGGCCGGCGTCCGGACACCGACGGAAGGAACTCGACAAGGAGGCAACGATGCCGGTCGATCACGATCATCCGCTCGACGGACCCCACCCCACCGACTGAGCGGCGCGACAAGCGGCAATCTAGGTTCTAGGCGCTCGATTTCTTGAGGTGACGCCTGGGATCGATCGCGCGCTTGCCTTTGCGCAGCTCGAAGTGCAGCTGGGGCGCCGCCACGCCGCCGGTGCTGCCGACGCGGGCAATGACCTGGCCACGGCGGACGACCTGCCCGCGTTTGACCAACAGCGCCTCGTTGTGGGCATAGGCGGTCACCCAGCCATTGGCGTGCTTGATCAAAAGCAGGTTGCCGAACCCGCGCAGCTCGTTGCCGGCGTAGGCCACGACACCGTTCTCCGCCGCCTTGACCGGTGTGCCTCGGGGAGCGGCGATGTTGATGCCGTCATTGTGAAAGCCCTTGGATTTGGCCCCGAAGGACGAGATCAGCCTGCCCCGCACCGGCCAGACGAAGCCTGCACCGCTGGACCGTGGCGGCCGGGGCACAGCCTTCGGCGCCGGCCGGCGTGAGACCACGGTCGCCTGCGGTTTCGACGGGCTGGCCGCCACGGCGGGCGCCGCACGACGCCAGGGGATGCGCAGCCGCTGGCCTTCGCGGATGACGTAGGGCGAGCGGAGTCCGTTGGCGCTGGCCAGGGTATAGGCATCGGTGTCGTAGGCCCTGGACAGGCTGTAAAGCGTCTCGCCGGGCCGGACCACATGCACTCGGTCGCGCGGCAGTACGATCCTCTGGCCGATGCGAAGGTGATACGGCGGCTTGAGGCCGTTGGCTTCGATGATCGCCCGCACCGCCACCTTGTGACGCCGCGATAACGCATAGACGGTGTCGCCACGGCCGACCCGGACGGCCGCGGCACCAACGAACCGGGGATCGCTTTTGGGGACCGTCGACGGAGATTGTGCCGAGCGAGGCGGCAATGTCGCGGTTTGCCCCTCGGCGGGCGCCGGGCCTTGCCGGACGGGGGGCGGAGGGGTCTGCCATTGCGGCGGCGGCCACTCGGCCCAACTGCAGGCGGCGACCGGCAGTAGTGCGGCGACAATCACCCATCGGCGCATCGAGGCGGTGGCGCTCAAAACGAACATGGCCGGATTATCGCGGCCGGCCCGCGGCGCTTCAATCACTCCTCGCCCTCGGCGGAAATGAGCGGGACGAAGCGGGCCTCGCCCAGGTCTTCGGATTCGAACCCGGCATCGCCGCGGGTGACGCGGTAGAGCCGCTGTCCACCACCGCCGCCGTCGTCGATGGGAACGACCATGACCCCGCCGATGGTGAGCTGGTCGGCGAGCACCGGTGGAATGTCCGAGGCCGCAGCGGTGATGATGATGCGCTCGAACGGCGCCTGCTCCGGCCAGCCGCGTGTGCCGTCCCCGGCCCGGGCGGTGATGTTGGTGATGCCGAGTGCGGCGAACCGGGCCTCGGCCTCGGCAAGCAGATCACGATACCGCTCGACGGTGTACAGGCGCCGGCAGAGGCGTGCGAGGATCGCCGCCTGGTAGCCGGATCCGGTGCCAACCTCCAATACCTTCATGCGCTCGCCGACCGCCAGCGCCTGGGTCATCAGCCCGACGACGATGGGCGCCGATAGGGTCTGCGCGCAGCCGATCGGCAGGGTCGCGTTCTCGTAGGCCTGGTCGCGGAACGCCTCCGGGGCGAACAGTTCGCGGGGGATTCGCTCCATCGCCGCCGAAACCCGGGTGTCGGTCACGCCGCCGCGCCGCAACTCCAGGATCAGGCGGATCTTGCGCGAATCGGGGTTCATTGGAATGCCGAGGCAATCGTCTTCATGGTCGCCCGGTGGGTAAGATCGTTCCCAAGCGGCGTCACCGAAACCGCCCCCCGGTTCACCGCTTCGAGGTCGGTACCTTTGCGGTATCGGTCCTCATCGCGGCCGTGGCCGATCCAGAAGTACTGGCGCCCGGCGGGGTCGGCAATCGGCACCAGCGCGCCGCCGATCTTCCGCCGTCCCTGCACGGTCACTTCCATGCCGGTGACGGCGTCTGCGTCGACATCGGGGAAGTTGACGTTCATCACGACGCCCGCAGGCCATGACGCCGCCACCAGCCGGTCGAGCACCGGCCGAAGCCACCGCTCGGCGGTCGGCCATCGGGCCGGCTGGCCGTTGGCGTAGGTCAGGCTCAACGCCGCCGAGCGAAATCCCAGCAACGCGCCTTCGCGCGCCGCCGCGACGGTGCCGGAGTATATGGCGTCCTCGCCCATGTTGCCGCCGCGGTTGATGCCCGAGAGCACCAGGTCCGGCGGCCGGTCGCGCAGCACCTCGTTCATGGCAACAAGCACGCAGTCGGAGGGAGTTCCGTCGACGGTGTAGCGCCGCCGCGACACCCGGCGCAGACGCAGCGGCCGGCGCATGGTCAGCGAATGACTGGCGGCGCTCTGCTCGGTCTCGGGAGCGACCGTCCAGATTTCGCCGACGACGCCACGCAGCGCCTTCTCAAGGAGCTTCAATCCCTTTGCGTGGATGCCATCGTCGTTGGAGACGAGGACGCGGGCTGTCGACAGGTCGAAGCGATCAGGCGGCATCGGCGGTGATGACCTCGAGGCCTCCCATATAGGGCCTCAGCGCCTCCGGAACGACAACCGAGCCGTCGGCACGCTGGTAATTTTCCAGGATGGCGATCAGCGTGCGCCCAACCGCCAGCCCAGATCCATTGAGCGTGTGGACGAAGCGGGTCGCCTTCTCGCCCTTCGCGCGGCAGCGTGCGCGCATGCGCCGGGCCTGGAAGTCGCCGCAGTTGGAGCAGCTCGAAATCTCCCGGTAGCGCCCCTGCCCCGGCAGCCAGACCTCGATGTCGTAGGTCTTGCGGGCACCGAAGCCCATATCGCCGGTCGACAACACCACGACGCGATAGGGCAAGCCCAGGCGTTTCAGCACCTCCTCGGCGCAGCCGGTCATGCGCTCCAGCTCGGCATCGGACTCTTCGGGCTTGGTGACGCTGACCATCTCGACCTTGGTGAACTGGTGCTGGCGGATCATCCCGCGGGTGTCCTTGCCGGCCGCACCGGCCTCGGCACGGAAGCACCAGGTCATCGCCGTCACCCGGCGGGGCAGTGAATCCTCGTCGAGGATTTCGCCGGCGACCAGGTTGGTCAGCGGCACCTCGGCGGTGGGGATCAGCCAGAACCGCTCGGCGAACTCGGGCTTGACGCTGTCGCGTTCGGCTTCCTCGAGTACGTCCAGCGCCGTCTCCAGGGTGTCGTGCTTGCTGGCGTCGTCCCTCAGGCGCTCACCGAGTTCGCGATCGATGTAGGCGCGGCGCTTCTCCGCGTCGACCTCCCAGGTGTGGAACTGGTCTTCCGCGAACTTCGGCAACTGGCCGGTGCCGAACATGGTCTCGTCGCGAACCAGTGCCGGCGGATTGATCTCCGTATAGCCGAACGTGCCCGTGTGCAGGTCCAGCATGAACGACGCCAACGCCCGTTCCATGCGCGCGAATGCGCCGGACAGCACGACGAACCGGGCACCGGAGATTTTCACCGCCCGTTCGAAATCCATCAGGCCGAGCCCCTCGCCAACGTCGAAGTGCTCGCGCGGCTCGAAGTCGAACGCCGGCGGATCGCCCCAACACCGAACCTCGACATTCGCGGTTTCGTCGGGACCGTCAGGGACGTCCTCGGCCGGCAGGTTGGGGATCGCCGCCAGGGCCTCGGCGAGGCAGGCGTCGGCGACACGGGACCGGTCCTCGGCGGCGGCCTGCTCGTCCTTCGAGCGCGAGACCTCGGCAATAAGGTCGTCGGCGTCCTCGCCCCTGCCCTTGCGGGCGCCGATCTCCTTGGACATCCGGTTGCGTTCGGCCTGGATCTCCTGGGCCAGCGTCTGGGCGTCGCGGCGCTCGCGGTCGAGCGCGATCAGGCGTTCGGATTCCGGCGCCAGCCCTCGCCGGGCGAGTCCGGCGTCGAAGGCCTCCGGGTTCTCGCGCACCCATTTGATGTCGAACATGAAAGACCCCGATCGGCACAGCCCCGTTGCATCCGGGGATTAGCGGAAACGAGTCCGACGATCAAGGGACCGAGGAAAATTGGTTCAGGCTGGAGCCGTATCGTCGGCCCTGCCCGATTCCTCCTCGTCGTCGCCGTCGTCGACGTCTTCTTCCGGTTCCGGATCGCCACGCCTCTTCTCGACGATGCGCACGGCGTAGATGGAGATTTCGTAGAGCAGGATGGTCGGCACCGCGAGGCCGATCTGGCTGATCACGTCCGGGGGCGTGAGGATCGCGGCGGCGACGAAGGCCGCAACGATGGCGTACTTGCGCTTGTCCTTCATGCCGGCCGACGTGACCATGCCGACCCGAGCCAGCAGCGTCATCACCACCGGCAGCTCGAAGCAGACGCCAAAGGCGAAGATCAACCGCATGACCAGGGAAAGATACTGGTCGACCTTGGCCTCGAGCTGAATCGGCAAGCCCCCGGCGCCGGCGACGGTTTCGAAGCTGAGGAAGAACTTCCAAGCCAACGGAAAGATGAAGTAGTAGACCATTGCTCCGCCGAGGAAGAACAGCACCGGCGTGGCCACCAGAAACGGCAGCAGCGCAGCCTTCTCGTTGCGGTAGAGGCCCGGAGCGACGAACAGCCACACCTGCATGGCGATCAGCGGAAACCCAACGAAGAAGGCGGTCCAGGCAGCGACCTTGATCTGGGTGAAAAAGGCTTCGTGGAGGGCGGTGTATATCATCCGCCGTTCGCCGCCGAGATCCTGGAGGATGTCGGCCAGGGGCTGAACGAGAAACGCGTAAATCTCGTCGGCGAATCCGTAGCTGATGAAAAACAGCACGAGAAGGCCGAGCAGGCAGTACATCAACCGTCGGCGAAGCTCGATCAGATGATCGAGCAGTGGCATCTTCGCGGCGTCGACGGCCTCGTCGGACATGGTCGGTCAGCCTCCGGCCTTACGGATCGGTTCGCTGGTTTCGGCCGGCGCGCTGTCCGCATCGCTGGCGGTATCCATGGCGCTGTTTTCCGAAATTTCGCCACTCGCTGCCGCCGGCCCGGCCATGGGCCCCGTCGGCGGACCGCTCTCGACGGTATCCTTCAAGCGATCGGCGAAATCGTCGGGATCGAACTCGGCGGTCAGGTTCCCCGAGGGGTCAACGGTGTCTCGAACCTCCTTTTCGAGATCGAGATTGGCCGTCTTGCGAACTTCCTGCTTGATGTCGTCGAGCTCGGATTCGCGGATCACTTCGTCGAGCCCACTGCGAAACTCGCGGGCCAGGCCGCGAGCCTTGCGAACGTAGTGGGTGACGGTGCGAAGCGTACGCGGCAGGTCTTTCGGTCCGACGACGATCAGCGCAAGGACCGCGACGATAAACAGCTCTTGCCAGCCGATGTCGAACATCGCGGCTCCGTACTCCCGGCTCCCGGACCCGCCGGCGCCGTCAGAAGGCCGTTAGGACTTGGCCGCCTCGTCGGTTTTGCGGACGGGCTCGGCGGGGGGCGCCTGTTCGGATTGGAGCACCTTGGGCTCGCCGCCAGCAGCCGGCTCGTCGGCGGCAAGCTCGTCCTCTTTCATGCTCTTCTTGAACGATTTCAGGCCCTTGCCGAAATCACCCATGATCTGGGAAATCTTCCCCCGGCCGCCGAAAAGAACCAGCACGACGACAAGGACGATCAGCCAGTGCCAGATACTGAACGTGCCCATAAAACGAGATCTCTCGTGGTTGTCCGCTCGGATGCGGGCGGATAATGGCAGAAAGGCCCAGCCGCCGCAACGGCGGGCGGTGATATTCAACCGTCGGGATTGAGGGGTTCGGCGCCGTCTTCAGACGCTTCCGCGACCGGCACGTCTCCGACCCGATAGGCTTGAATCGCCGGGCAGGTATCCAAAAGACCGGCCGCCTTCAGTTCGTCGGCCCCGGGCAGATCGCCCAGGCTCTCGATCCCGAAATGGTCGAGGAACGCATCGGTCGTTCCCCAGGTAACCGGACGGCCCGGTGTGCGCCGCCGCCCTTTGGGCCGGATCCAGCCCTGCTCGAACAACAGATCGAGCGTGCCCTTGCTGAGCCCGACGCCCCGGATTTCCTCGATCTCGGCGCGGGTTATGGGCTGGTGATAGGCGACGATCGCCAAGGTTTCGACAGCCGCCCTTGAGAGTTTGCGCGCGACCTCGGTTTGGCGGGTCAGCGCCGCGGCGACGTCGGGCGCCGTGCGAAAGGCCCAGGAACTACCGGCCCGCAACAGATTGACCCCGCGGTCGGCGTAATGCGACTGCAACGCCACCAGCAGCGCGGGAATGTCGGCACCGTCGGGCAGCCGCTCGGCGATGGCGCGCTCGGTGATCGGCTCGGTCGAGGCAAACAGCAGCGCCTCCAGCATGCGCATGTGCACGGGGTCGATGTCGCTCACCCGTTCGTTTCCCCGCCGCCGCCGACGCTCAGGTAGATGGGACCGAAGGGCTTGCCCTGGCGGATACGGGCCCGCCCCTCGCGAACCAGTTCCAGGCTGGCGGCGAAGGTCGAAGCCAGCGCCGAACGCGCCGACAACCGGCCCAGCCGCAGCCCCTCGATGGTCCCCGGCGGCAGGAACCGCCACAGGTGCTCCCAGTCGGGACCGCGCCCCAGAGACCGGGTCAGCCGGTTGAGCGCGTTTTCAACCGTCTCCAGCTCCCACGCTTCGATATGCAGGGTCTCCGGCTGCGTTCGGCGGCGCTGGTCGCCATAGGCTTTGAGCAGATCGTAGAGCGTCACCTCGAAGACGCTGAGCGTGGTGTCGCCGAACCGCTCTGGGGCGCCGCGGGCGAACACCTCGTGGCCGAGCCGGTTGCGCGCCATCAACCGGGCGCCGGCGTCGCGCATCGCCTGAAGCCGCTGCAGCTGGAAGGTCAGCGCCACGGCCATGGCCTCGGCCGAAGGCTCCTCGGCCGAACCCAGTTCGGGCAGCAACAACCGGGACTTCAGGAAGGCGAGCCACGCCGCCATGACCAGGTACTCCGCCGCCAGTTCCAAATCGACACGGCGCGCCTCGGCGACGAACTCCAGGTACTGGTCGGCAAGCTGGACGATTGATATCTGGGTGAGATCGACCTTCTGGTCTCGGGCGAGCGTCAGCAGGACGTCGATGGGTCCTTCGTAGCCGTCAACGTCGACGACGAAACGGGCGTGGCCTTCGGTCGCCACGGACATTGTTTCAGGTTCGGCGGTGACGGTCATTTGCCCCTACCCGACCCCGGCGGCGATAAGGATCGCCTGGCTCAGCAGCTCCGCCGGCAACAGCACCAACCAGTGGAAAACATCCAAATCGATGCCGAGTTTGCCACCGATCCAGGGAACGATAAACACGGCGGCGATTATCACGGCGAATCCATAGGGTTCCGCCCGTGCCAGCCGTACGGCCAGGGGCGGAGGCAGCAGCCCGACGGCGACTCGGCCGCCATCAAGGGGAGGAATCGGCAGCATGTTGAACACCGCGAGCAGCGTGTTGATCCACACGGCGTTGTGCAGATTGAACTCCGCCCAGCGGCCGAAATCGCCCTCGATCGCCCCGGCCACGTGCATCGACGCCGCGGCGGCGGCGGCCATCGCCATGTTGACCCCAGGCCCGGCGGCGGCGACCCAGACCATGTCGCGGCGCGGGTTGCGCAGTCGGCGGAAGTTCACCGGCACCGGCCGGGCGAACCCGAACATCATTCGCCCGCCAGAAAGAAACAGCAGCGCCGCCGGCAACAGGATCGTGCCCACCGGGTGGATGTGGCGGAACGGATTGGCGCTGACCCGGCCCTGCCGGTAAGCGGTATCGTCGCCGAACCGCCAAGCCGCCCAGCCGTGGGCGGCCTCGTGCAGGGTGATCGCCAGCAGCACCGGCAGGGTCCAGACCGAAAGTTGAAAGATGATCCCGGAGACGTCCATCAGACGCGCTCTCGCATCAGCGCAGCGAGCCGCGCCGCCGCCGCATCGGTGTCGAACGGTTGCGGTGGCGGCCGCACGGCCTCGGCACGTGCGAGCCGCCTGCGGGCCTGGGCGCCCAACGTCGGACAGGCAGCGGCGACGTCAATCATCTCGGCGAGCACGCCGTTGCAATGCAGGGCCACGTCGCATCCGGCATCGAGCACTGCCGCCGCCCGCGTTCCGGGCGTCCCGCTCAGCGCCCCCATGCACAGATCATCAGTCAAAAGAAGCCCGTCGAACCCGATGGTGCCGCGGATGATATCGCCGACCACCACGGCGGATGTGGTCGCCGGATTCTCCGAATCAAGTGCCGTATAGACCACGTGTGCGGTCATTGCCCAGGGCATCTCGCGCAGGGCGTGGAATGGCGCAAAGTCGATGCGCTCCAGCTCGGCGCGGGGCGCGTCCACGTTCGGCAATGCGGCGTGACTGTCGACGGTGGCACGGCCGTGGCCGGGGATGTGCTTGATCACCGGCGCGACGCCGCCGTCCAGCAGTCCCTGGCAAGTGGCGCGGCCGAGCAACGCCGCCCGTGTCGGCGTGTCGCCCGCCGCACGGTCGCCGATGACCGGATCGGCGTCGGGCTGCGGCACGTCGAGCACCGGCAGGCAATCGACGGTGATGCCGAGGTCCGAAAGCTCCGCCGCCAGCAGGTGCGCATTGATCCGCGCGGCTTCCTCGGCCTTGCCGGGTTCGGTGTGCGCGAGGTCGGCGAACTGTGCCGGCGCCGGCGCGGCCCGCCAATGCGGTGGGGTCAATCGGGCGACACGCCCGCCCTCCTGGTCGATCAGCACCGGAGCGGACTCGCGCCCGACCGACTCGCGCAAATCGGAAACCAGTGCGCGCACTTGATCGGGGGTCTGGCAGTTTCGGGCGAACAGGATGAAGCCGAGCGGATCGGCGTCGACAAAGAAACTGCGCTCGTCGGCGCCGAGGGTCGGCCCCGCGCAGCCGAAAATCACCGACCGTGGTACCGGCTCGGCGGCCCTATCCAACTGGCCTATCCATTGGGCCGGACGACCATGCAGGGAACCTGGCGTTTGCTGAGACGCGCACACACCGCCTTGGCTTTGGCCTCGCCCGCCAATGGTCCGGCCCGCAAACGGTAGAACACGCCCTTGGCACCGAGGTCGGCACGGATCACCGAATCGGTCAACGTGCCAAGGACGTCGCCGTGGGCCTTGCGAAGCCGCGCCCATTTTTCCGACGCGCGGGCGGCGGATTTCACGGCGGCGAGCTGCACGCGGTAGTTCCCTGTCGGTGCGACGGACTTCGCCGGTTGCGGCGGCGAGGAGGCGGCGGGCGGTGCCGGCGGCGGAGGCTTTGCCGCCATCACCCGTTCGACGCTCGGCGTCGGCGAGAGCGGCTTGGGCGCTTCGGCCTGCGGTTTCGAGGTCGGCGGCGGCATCGGTTGCTCCGGCTCGGGCAACAGGCGTTCGACCGGCGGCGGACCGCTCGACGTCGAAAGCCGGCCATACACCAGCTTGTCGCGGTCGGGAATCTCCATGCCCCCGGGACTCTCGGGCCGCACCTTGATGGGTGCCGCTTCGGCGCGGATCAGCGGTACCTCGGCCGGCTTTTCGGCCAGCAGCCCGTCCTCCATCTGAAGCCACCCCAGCGCGGCGCCAATACCGGCCAGCGCGATCAGCGCGGCGGCGATGGCGATCCCCTTCCACCGCCTGGGTGGCTTCGCGGGGCCATCCGCCGGCTCTGCCACGCTTTCGTCCCGCGGTGCCGCCGGCCGATCGACGGAATCGAAAACGGGACGGTCCTCGGCCATCAGCGCAATTCCTCCACCGGCTCGACGCCGAACACCGCAAGCCCCGAGGCGATTACCACCTGCAGCCCCCGTACCAGCGCCAGACGCGCCAGGGTCAGCGGCGCATCGTCGGCGTGGATGAAGCGCAGGCGGGCGTCGTCCTTGCCCTTGTTCCACAGCGCATGAAACAGCGCCGCGAGGTCCTGGAGGTAGAACGCCACCCTGTGGGGCTCGTGGGCCTCGGCGGCGGTTTCCACCAACCGCGGCCAGCCTGCCATACACTTGATGAGATCAAGCTCGGCGGAGTCCGTCAAGCGGCCGAGATCGGCGCTGGCGAGCGCCGCATCGGCGATGGCCTCGGCACCCATCTCGGCGGCAGCGTGGCGCAACACGGAAGCGCAGCGGGCGTGGGCATATTGCACGTAGAACACCGGGTTCTCGCGGGACTGCTCGGTGACCTTGGCGAAGTCGAAATCGAGCTGCGCGTCGTTCTTGCGGGTCAGCATGATGAAGCGGAATACGTCCCGACCGACCGAATCGACCACCTCGCGCAGCGTCACGAACGTCCCCGCCCGCTTCGACATCTTCACCGGCTCGCCGCCGTCCAGGAGGTTGACCATCTGGCAGAGCTTGACGTCGAGATCGCCCTCGCCCTCGGTGATCGCCTTGACTGCCGCCTTCATGCGCTTGACGTAGCCGCCGTGGTCGGCGCCCCAGACATCGATCTGGGTAGCGAATCCGCGGCGGAACTTGTCGAGGTGATAGGCGATGTCGGTGGCGAAGTAGGTCCACGACCCGTCCGACTTCTTCAGCGGCCGGTCGACGTCGTCGCCGAAGCTCGTGGCGCGAAAAAGGGTCTGCGGCCGGGGCTCCCAATCCTCGGGCGTCTTGCCCTTGGGCGGCTCCAGGACGCCGGTATAGACGAGATCGCGGTCCTCGAGGAAGGCGAGCGCGGCATCGACGCCGCCCGACTCGACCAGAGCGCGTTCGGACGAGAACGCCCCGTGTTCGACCCCGAACGCGGCGAGGTCATCGCGGATCAGTTCCATCATCGCCTCGGTGGCGAAGCTGCGGAACGGCTCCAGCCAGACGTTCTCCGGTTCTTCCCGCCATTTGCCACCGTCCCGTTCGGCGATGGCCTGACCGACGTCGACGAGATAGATGCCAGGATACAGTCCCTCCGGCATGTCGCCGACGTCTTCACCCAGGGCTTCGCGATAGCGAACGTGGACGGAGCGCGCCAAGGCCTCGACCTGGGCCCCGGCGTCGTTAATGTAATACTCGCGCTTTACTGCGTAACCTGCTTTTTTTAAAAGAGAAGAGAGCGCATCTCCGACCACGGCACCGCGCCCGTGGCCGACGTGCAGCGGCCCCGTGGGATTGGCCGACACGTACTCCACATTGACCGCCTCGCCGACGCCGAGAGCGGAATCCCCGTAGGCCGGACCGGTCATAAGGATCTCCGCGAGACGGGCGTGCCAGAACCCATCATCGAGGCGGAGATTGATGAACCCCGGCCCGGCGATCTCGGCGCCGGCCACAGCCTCCCCCGCCGCCAGACGCTCGGCCAGCAGGCCGGCAAGGTCGCGGGGCTTCATCCCCGCCGGCTTGGCCAGCACCATCGCCGCGTTGGTGGTCACATCGCCATGGGTCGCCTCGCGCGGCGGCTCGACCGAAACCCGCGCGGTATCCAGGCCGGCGGGCAGCGCGCCCTCCGCGGCCAGCGCCGCCACCGCCTCGGCGACACGATCCTCGAAATGGCGGAACAGGTTCATGAACTCCTCGATTGCAGATCGAAGAGCTGCTTGTGCTCGTCGAGTGCGTAGCGGTCGGTCATCCCGGCGACGTAGTCGGTAACCACCCGCGCCGTTTCCGATGTGCCGGGTGATCCGGCGCTCGCACGCCATTCGGTGGGCAGGCATCCGGGATCGTCGAGCAGCAGTTGGAACAGGTCGCGAACCACCCGCCGCGCCTTCGAGGTCATGCGGTTGAGCTTGTAGTGACGGTACATGTGGTCGAACAGGAACGCCTTCAAAGACCGGTCGTGCTCCTGCATCTCGTCGGAGAAGGACACCACCGGACGGCCGAGCCGGCGGATGTCTTCGGCGGACGCCGGATTCGCCTCGGCGATGCGCCGCTGGGTCTCCTCGACCAGATCGCCGACCATGTGGCCGATCAGGCGGCGCACCGCCTCGTGAATCAGCCGGGATTCGTCGATCCCCGGGTAGGCCTGCTCGACGACCGCGAACATCGGCCCGATCAACGGCACGTCCCGCAGGTCTTCGAGAGTGAACAGGCCGGCGCGCAGGCCGTCGTCGATGTCGTGGTTGTTGTAGGCGATGTCGTCGGATAGCGCCGCCACCTGCGCCTCGGGGCCAGCGTGGGTGTCAAGTTCCAGGTCGTGGGTCTCGGCGTACTCAGCGATGGCCAGCGGCAGGCCGCTGCGAGCGCCCGCACCCGTGAGCGGCCCGTTGTGCTTGACTACGCCCTCCAGCGTCTCCCAGGTCAGGTTGAGGCCGTCGAAGCGGGCGTAGCGGCGTTCCAGTGCGGTGACCACGCGGAGGCTCTGGGCGTTGTGGTCGAAGCCGCCGAAGGGTGCGGCGACCTCCTTGAGCGCGTCCTCGCCGGCGTGACCGAACGGCGGATGGCCGAGGTCGTGGGCCAGCGCCAGGGCCTCGGCGAGGTCCTCGTTGAGGCCCAGGGATCGGCAGATGGAGCGGGCGATCTGGCTCACCTCAAGGCTGTGGGTCAGCCGGGTGCGGAAGAAATCGCCCTCGTGGTTGACGAACACCTGGGTCTTGTATTCGAGCCGGCGGAACGCCGCCGAATGGATGATTCGGTCGCGGTCCCGCTGAAACGGGTTGCGGCTGGCGCTCTCGGGCTCGGGATAGAGGCGGCCCCGGCTGGCCTCCGGATGCGAGGCCCAGGGTGCCAATGCGGCGGGTGCGGTCATGGCGGGAAGGTACAAACCGGCGCCGTTACAGGCAATGAAAGGCTTTCACGGGCCTGGCGGCGCACCTCCGGCGCTGGCCGGTGGTTTGACAAGCAGCCCGAACGGGCTACATAATTAGGGTGTTCGGGCCGCCCGTTCACCCGTACGGAGGACAAGACGATGCCGGACGAAACCGCGCTGGCCGGACAGGAGATCGGCATCTCCGACAGCGCCATAGCGCGAATCGCCAAGCTCATCGCCGAGGATGGCAACGACGACCTGATGCAGCGCATCGCCGTGTCGGGCGGCGGCTGCTCGGGCTTCCAGTACGGCTTCAACCTCGACGACAAGCGCAACGACGACGACCGCGTGTTCGAGCGCGACGGCGTCACCGTGGTCGTCGACGAGATGTCGTTGGAACTGCTTGCCGGCTCCGAGCTCGACTACGTCGAGGACCTGATCGGGTCGTACTTCGCGCTCAAGAACCCCAACGCCACCTCGACCTGCGGCTGCGGCAGCTCGTTCTCCATCTGACGCATTGACGCCACTCGGTCACGGTTTCTGGCCGACGAAGAACACAAAGCCGTACCAGTCTGCGAACCGCCGGTGCATGTCGATTTCCCGTGCGATCATTTCGATGACTGCAAGCGCATCGCCGTCGCCGGCATACTTCTCCCTCATTTCCGGCAACTTCGCTTCGAGCGGCGTGTAGTAGTGCCGCCACCACCCCTCGTCCGGCAGGACGGTATGGCCGAGAGGTTCGTATCCGCAGTCCTCCAAGGTTTTCAGGTTTGTCGCAATGTCGGTCATCGCCGGATACTCGGCGGCGAAGAACGCCGCCACCTCGGCCGGTGGATCGGGGCGCAGCCACACCAGCTCGCTGACCGCGATACAGCCGCCGGGAAGAAGCAGGCGTTTCCAATCGGCAAGCGCCGCGGCGAAGCCCATGATGTAAGCGGCGCCCTCGGACCAGACGAGATCGAAACTCTCGGACGGGAATGGCAATGCCGACATGTCGGCCAGCCGAATGTCCATGGGCGTAGAAACGCCCTCCGCTGCGGCGCGGGCCTTCAGGATATCCAGGTATTCCTTGTGGACGTCGACCGCGGTGATCGGACCGTCGAGGGCGCGTGCCAGCGCCATCGTCTGCATGCCGGGGCCGCAACCGATGTCAAGCACCGCCGGGTGTTCGGGAAGGCCCCGGCACAACGCGAGCGCCTGCAGCGTGCTCTCGTCGAGGCCCGGCCCCTGGCGCGGCAGGCCGCGCTGGACGTCCAGGAACACCTCGAACAGACGCGGGTCTTCGTCCAATGGCCGCGCTCCCCCTCGTGATCGTTGCCGGGCTTATATCATCGAGCCTCGCCCACGTCCGCTTGCCCGGACGGGACCCGACGGCTAGCTTGCTGAGCCCACCCGGAAGGGAAATCGCTGATCGGCCGGAGGGATCGTGGTCAAGATCGCCACCTGGAACGTGAACTCCATCAAGGTACGCCTCGGCCACCTGCTCGACTGGCTGCGTGCGGCCGAGCCCGATGTCGTGCTGCTGCAGGAAACCAAGGCCACCGACAACGCGTTCCCTGGCCTTGAGATCGGCGACCTGGGCTACAACGTCGCGACCTCGGGCCAGAAGACCTACAACGGCGTCGCCATCCTCTCGAAGCGGCCGCTCGACGTGCTGGAGACGCGCCTGCCCGGCGACGAGACCGACGAGCAGGCCCGCTATATCGAGGCCTTCACCGGCGACGTCCGCGTGGCCTCCATCTATCTCCCCAACGGCAACCCGGTGGACTCCGAGAAGTTCGCCTACAAGCTCCGCTGGATGGAGCGGCTGCGCGAACACGTCGCCGGCCTGCTGACCAGCGAGGACGCAGTGGTGCTCGGTGGCGACTACAACGTCGCGCCCACCGACGGCGACGTCTATGAGCCGGCGAAGTGGACCGGCGACGCCCTCTGCCGGCCCGAGTCCCGGGCCGCGCTGCGCACCATCCTCCACATGGGCCTCACCGACGCGATCGATGCGTTGTGCCCCGGCATCGGCCACTTCACGTGGTGGGACTACCGGTCCGGCGCCTGGGCCCGCAACGAGGGCCTGCGCATCGACCACCTATTGCTGTCGCCCCAGGCCGCCGACCGGCTCGAAGCCGCCGGCATCGACAAGACGCCGCGCGGCTGGGAGAAGGCGTCCGACCACACGCCCGTGTGGTGCGACCTCGCGGATCCTCGCTGACGCAGGCTACAGCGTTTCTCTCCTACGGCAGCGACCCGATGATGTCGCGGAACTCGCTCTCACTGAACGCCTTGACCGTGGTCGTCCGCACGTTTCCGAGCGCACCGATGGAGAGCGCAAACCGCGCCGCCGCCGCGTCGTCCGGGAACTCGCTGTGGACGATGAAATCGTACGTGCCCATGGTGAGGTAGAATGCCCTCATCTCGCCGCCCGCGGCGCGCATGAGATTGCGGGCGGCCTCGACCCGTTTCGGCGAGTCCCGAACGTCGCGGATACCCTGTTCGGTGTAATTGGACAGCATGAAATAGTGGGCCATCGTGTCCCTCCCTTTCCGGCCCCGGGATTCGGGGCCCGTTTGGTGACGGGAGGACGCGCCCGCAGGCGCTCGGCACCGCAATGGCGCGCCGCACCCGCGTCCAGTATAGCGCCAATGGGCCGGTGTGAATTGCTCCGCGCCCGCCTTTTGCCGCGAGCGATGATGCGCGCTACCGTGAGTCGCCAAGGCTGCTCGGGAGGGGAACGATGAGCGAAGACATCCACGAAGGCGGCTGCCTCTGCGGCGCCGTCCGCTATCGCGTTACCGGGCCGCTGCCGCCCGGCGGGCACTGCCACTGCTCCATGTGCCGCCGCTCCGCCGGCGCCCTGATCGTCACCTGGACCACCGTCGAGGAGGCGCAGTTCACAATCGTCGAAGGCAAGCCGGCGGTGCACGCCTCGTCCGAGATGGCCGAACGCCTGTTCTGTTCGGCCTGCGGATCAACCTTGGCCTTTCGCTCGAAAGCGGCCCCCGGAGTCATCGACATCACCGTCGCCACCCTCGACCATCCCGAAAACCTCCCGGCCGACCGGCATGTGTTCTGGGGCAACCGCATGCCCTGGATGCACCTCGACGACCACTTGCCCAAGTACGATGGCTTCACCCCCGACGATCACGCGCCCGGCAGGTCCTAGCCGGTACCGGTTTCCTGGCAACCATTTGGTAACACCCGCTTCCTAGACTGGTTGATGAACCCCGGGGGGAATTGCATCACCGAAGGAGGTGGTTCGATGCCGGGACTGGACAAGCAAACAATCCTCCAACATCTGGAGGCGGAAGCGCGTAACCTCGTCGAAGCGGAGCATCTGAGTGGCCGCCCGCATGACGTGGACGCCGCCTATCGCCATTTGGCCTGCGTTTCTCACGCGGTGGCGCGGTGCTACACGTGGGCGGACGACGACGCCGAGGCGACCCTCGTCGCACTTGGCGGCGACATCGACGCACCGACCGGGGCGATGGTCATGGCACACCTGGCTGGACTCGGAGTCGGTCCGGACGAGGTGCTGGTCGAACGCGCCCGGTTCGTCGCAGAGGAGACCGGCCGCTCCCTCGCCCGCCGCCTCGCCCGCTACCGGACCCACTAGCGAAGCTCTCCGTCGTTCGATTCAACCTGTGACGTGAACCAGGTTTCCGTCTACGTATTCATAGAAATCTGGATTCCGTTGAGCGACCAGATTCACCAGATCATCTACAACGGCGCCAAGTGAAATGCTGCTCTTTGCATTCCCGACAGAAAAAGCTTTGACCACAACGTCGCGGGGCGAGGCATGTAGCAACAACAAGTATATCCGTTCGTATTGCTCGTCGCGGCCAGCCGGGTCATCACGACCAGCAAAAAGCCGCATTCGATTGTGAGCATTGAGGAACGTTGAACGGCGCCGATCCGTACTGTCGTTAGCAGCCTCAGCATCCAAAAAGAAAAGGGCTCCCAGCACCGCGTACGGGAATCGCCGATGGAGCGTTACAGCTTCCATCAGCATGTCCCCGCGTCGGTTCGTTAGGTTCTTTTGGAAGTTCCCGGTACGCTTGTCTCGGAAATTGATGCTTTTGATGGAGTTACCGAGGATCAATCCTGTTTCCTCTGTAGCCCAGGTTACATCGACCTTTTTCGCACCGATACCACCCGCCATACGACGTTCCGCACCCGATTTGTCCGACCGGCCGGGCAACGAAGGTCGAGTGCCGGCCAAGCCTCGTTCGCGAAGTTCTTCGGCAAATGCCTGGGCAACTTGTTTAGAAACCTGCTCACTGTAGCGTTTTTTTTCAGATTGGTGCGCATTGTCACCAGGCTTTGGCGGTAACGTTCTTAGCGCGCGGCTGAGCAAGTCATCAATTCTTGCCACTGATCACCCTACCTCGCGTACGCCTACGCTGAAAAAACAGCTCACGTGCCGACCGCAGGCCAGCTAAGTCGCTATCCGAAACGTCAAAGGCATCTTTGAGTATGATCCGATCGACCATATCAACAGCTTTCGCAATATCGTTCTGCTCAAGCGCTACCGAAAGGTCTTGTCGAATGCGTCGAATTCCTGTCGCAACACTATCTATCAACTGAAACGAGGGAACAGGCAACTTGTCCGCCTCCGTTGGTTCTAGCTTCAGGAGTCCGCCGCCATAAGCCCTGCCGACAACTTCAGCACCCAAGAGCGTAACGCTATTCAAACAGGCTACGGGGAGAAGTTCACGCCCGATCGTTTTGTGTCCATGCTTCAGCGCGATACCGTAGACGGAGTTCAAGATATCTACGCCGGCAGTGTTGGCGACAAATCTTGGGCGGTCGTGGTTCATATAAGTCAAGAAGAGGTCCGGCTTCCTAACAATTGGGACTTTCCACCATGGCGAGCGGACCGAACATTTGTAAGCGAGGTTCACGCCTAGATTCTCGCCCCTTTTTGCATACCGTTTCGCCGATTCATGAAGTGGGCGGTAAGGGTAGAACAGAAAACACCGAGCATCGGCATTTGCCAACGACTCCCATGCTTCAGCCGTGAAGTTGAGTTCGCGAAGATGTCTTGAACCCGGCGGCGAAATCCTAATCACATCCTCGGATGCGAGCCTTCTTCGAGCGATATCCGAACGACGGAGAGCGAAATACCCGTTGTTGCCCGTGACCGCGCCCAGGTAGGTATCACCCCAATCAAGCAGGGGCGAGAACCCTGCACCGGTGCTGAGTTTTTTGTAACTTTCGAGATTCGGCCCGGATATCAGTGCCGGCGTCCATTTCTCATCCGCTTCTGGCTTGTGCTCAGTCCAGATTGCTTTTTCGACGGGGGCTAATCCGTCCAAGTTTCGGGCTTGATGGACCTCGAAAAACCTCGCACCGCCGGAACCCTCAGCCAGCAACAAGACAACTTCTTCGAGAACGCCAGGAAAAACACGATCTTCAAACACCACCAACCGAACGCTGGCGAATCGATTCAAAAGAAAACGTCTCACTTCTGCCGCATAGCTCACGCTGAGCAATTCAGCAGGTAATACGAATCCCAACCGCCCTTGCGGCTTCAGAAAAGCGGATGCGTAGACGACTGATGCGGCCCAAGAGCTTGCCAGACCGTTCAATCGGACACCTTGAGCCAAAGCAGTCTCGCGACTCTTCGCCCTGACGTGACCGCCAAAGCGCTGGTACCGCACATAAGGGGGGTTTCCAATGACGACGTCGTACCGATCATTTGGCGGTTCGCAGTCAAAAAAGTCGGCGATGGTAATATCGGCGTTTAGCCCAGCCTTCCGAACAATGCTGCGCGCATTTTCGGCCGATTCTTTGTGAATTTCGATTCCGCGAAGTTGACGGCCCCAAGAACGATCATCGCACCCCAACACCCGCAACCGCTCACCCGCAGAGAGAAGGAAACTGGCTTCGCCGCATGTTGGCTCCAGCACCGTGTCAGATGGGGAACGCACAGCCCAATCGGCAATAAATTGCGCAATTTCGGCGGGCGTAAAAAAGGCGCCTCGGGCCTTTCGTCTTGTTGAGGAATCCGCGTCTTCTGTCAATCGCCCCCCCTTGGATGCCGCCGAGCCCACAATCGACTCCCCTCATCGCCTCACGTTGAGCCAAATGTCAACTGTCGAAAAGCAGCCGACACCACATATGTACTCCTTATGTTCTATACAGTGAAGCGAAAATCGCGGCGTGCCAAGACGTTACTTAGCAGGGTGTTGAGAAATCCGATGGCGTTGTCGGCTGCGGGGTGATTCACTTTCGGCCAAAGGTATTGGCCGAGAGGGGAGCATGCGGGGGACGGACGAGCGGTCGGGAGAGTTGTTCTCTTACGT
>Ga0209782_1000064_pt1 | contig 48020 bp, 46 predicted proteins | sample WorMetmaBAHAMAS1_FD_187390 | JGI IMG/M metagenome (GOLD analysis project Ga0209782, IMG submission 187390) | Marine gutless worms symbiont microbial communities from Max Planck institute for Marine Microbiology, Germany - Inanidrilus... | ecosystem: Host-associated > Annelida > Digestive system...
TAGGGCTCGGTCCGAAAATTATCGTCGACTTTGGGCGCGAAGTGATGCGCCAAATATTCCTTGCTCTGCTCTTGCGTCAACTCTCCCGAAGTGACCCAAAAATATCCGCGAGCCCCAAGATGCCGTCCCCAGTATCCTTTTCTCAGATCCGGGAAGCTCTCGAACCGTTTGGTCGAACTGCGTCCTTCGATACGCCGCATGATCTCGCTCGGCGCCCTACTCGGTGGCGCCGAGACAAACAAATGCACGTGGTCTCTCGGCTGGCTGCGGAAATCGCTGCGCTCAAGCGCCGCCTCGATTGCCGTTTGTGTAACCCGTGACGACTTCTGGTCGCTCGCTACGAACCTGGCTCTTCTGCTCGAAAAAGACACGGCTGATTCTTACCCTTGGGCCGTCAACATTATCGACCTCTCCAATCTCGCGGAAGCTTGGTCTCACTTCCACTGGGGCCGGCAGAATTTCGAAAGTATTTAGAGCAACGCATCATGCTTCGTGGGTAACTATTCGGCTATCCCATGCGAGGCATCGGAGGGCTCCTCTGGAATGTCAGGACGAGAGACTGAAAAAGATTGGCGGATTGTTTGCGCAGCGTTGAGAGGTAGGAGCGGATCACGGCGAAGGCTTCGAAAGGCTTCGACCCTGGTCTCGGAGTGGAAACAACCGGAAACCTTCTGCTTGAGTTGGGCATACGGAGGTCGCGCTCGGCCTGATTACTGATAACGCGCATAGGCCGACCCGTGGTCATGCACCAGCACGCCAGGGAAGTAGGCCGCCAGCTCCGCAGTGCTGAGCACGTGCAGCCAGTGCAGACCGCCGTTCACGCGCCCGCCGGTCTCGTCGGCATGGGCGACCGGCGCGGTGAGGAGTGCGCCGCGGATGGCCGCCACCGGCGCCTCCAGGTGGGTAGCGGCCACGGTGATGGCGCCCTGGAGGGTGCCCGGCGAGAGCGCAATCCCGGCCAGTTCCTGGAACAGCTGGCGGTACCCTGGTAGGGCAGAAGTTGGGATTGGGTCAGGTACACCGCGAGCGCCGACACCCCCGGACCGTACTGGACGGTGGCCGTGACCCCTTCGGGGAAGGCACTGCGCTGTACCCGCCCACAGGTATACAGGTTCCGCCCACGAAGCGGTACTCGGTGACCGCGCGTTGGATCACCACCTCGACCACTTGGCGGCGCTCCGGCAGCAGCACCTCAGCGCCAATCTCCGCACAGCAACGCCCCCACGCGCAAGTGCCGCTCAGCGGGATGTTGACACGCTGGTCAGGGTCCTCGACCAAGCGGCAGGTAACGCCGCGGCGACCCGCTTGACCTCCCGGCTGGCGCTGCGAGCGCGGCGGTGGTTTCCGGAACGGTGGGTCCGAGGAGGGCGGCTTGCTGGAGTTGTGGCTATCCTGGGCCAGGCGTGCTTTTGGTTCTTGGATGCGCTCGCGCAGTTGCTCGATCGGCGCGGCTTGCTCCACAACCAGCGCACGCAGCCGTCCACGCTCCTGGACGGGGCTTCCGGAGAACGGCTTGGGGGCGTGCGGTTCAGGCATGGGATTAGGCTACACAGATAGCTCTCGCTTCGGCAAGGGGGCCTGAATAGTTACTAACAAAGCTTATCTGGAAGACCATCTTTACAGTCAACATTGATGACGCTTTAGACAGAGCATACGAAAAAACACTTCTCGAGTGCAAACAAATGTATCTATTAATTACACGCGCGAGTTCGAATTATTCAGAAATCCACAAAAAATTCCTATAATTCATATTCATGGATTCGCTCACTATCCCAAAGATAAATATGTATTTTCAATGCAGGAATACGCCAAAATTCAACGAGGCATAATTCTTGGGTATATCTTCTATCGGGTCTGATCGTTTCCGATTCTTTCATAATTGATGATACAAGCTGTTCGAGCCCGATATCGAGTGCTTTTTCTCACATCGCGAGTCTAAATCTGGGGTAATATATGGGCTCTGCAGAAATTCGGATCGGTTCCAACTCCGGTAGAACTACGAGCACCCAGAGTAAGACCGCAGATTTCTAGTGAGCCATCAAAACTAACATCTGCTGCTTTGGGCGGCAACTCTCTTGGGAAGACATCGAAAAGAAGGTGGACATACCATTACGGTCACAGCTAGAATTGATTGATGAATGCCATCGTTGGCTCGCGTCAGAAGAAACAAGACATGTGGTTTTCCTGCATGGCTTTGCAGGTTCGGGAAAATCAACTTCAATCAAACGTACTGCCTACGAATTGGCTAACCGCGACTTCCAAGTTTTCTATCTAAAGGCTCGAGATGGGATTGACGTTGACTCGGCAACAGAGTATTTACAGGTGGTGGCAGACCAAATTCTGATTGCAGCTGATAGTCTAGCTGAGACCACGGAGGAAGTATCCTTATTATTAAAGCATCTTCCTAATTCTAAGCGTATCCTCACCTTGTCAGCTGAACGTCATTACCGACTGAACTACATTCGTGACACACTTGACTGTAAAAGTGTTAAGTATATGACGTCAAGAGGTGGCGAAGAGATGAATGTACGGTATTAATCGAAGGCTACATCAATGTTGGTTTAGTTGGAAATGCGGAAGCGTTAAAACAGCCCTCTCGTTACTCAAAAGTAATCGAGGGAAGCATTGTTTCCGAATGCAGTTTGTAGAATTTTAAATGACTTCCGTTCGCTAAAGGTCATCGTTCGATCTCTCTGGAACGATACAATTGCCGAGCGCCGATCAGCTTATCTCGCGAAAAGCCAGATCAACTCTTGCAGACGTTCGTCAAATTGGGTAATGCAAAAACTACTGCAGTCACGCGGGGAATCATTTTACGAGCAAACAAACCAAAAGTGGAAATGGAACAGTAGATACTGGGAACAGTGCTACGCACTGCCATCCCCTTCGATCAGTTTAGAATCCATAAAGAGCCAAGGTTTTTTATCGGCGTACGCACCACATTCATGGTATGTCGTTTGACAGAGATCGTCTTAGAACTGGATGTCCAGAATGCCTCGACGATGCCGGATTTTCCTGATTACGAGGAGTTCCATCGTTGGGCCATGGCGGCCCTGGCCGGTCGGCGCGCGTGCGCGCAGCTGAGCATCCGGCTGGTGGACGAGTCCGAGGGGGCCGATTTCAATCGGCGCTTCCGCGGCGGATGTGGGGCGACCAATGTGCTGTCCTTTCCGTTCGAGCCCTTACCGGGCATTACGGCCTGTGACCTGCTCGGGGACCTGGTAATCTGTACCCCGGTGGTGGCCCGTGAGGCCTGGGAACAGGGCACGTCGCTCGAAGCCCATTGGGCCCACATCCTGGTGCACGGGATCCTGCACCTCCTCGGCTACGATCATGCAGACACCGCTGCGGCAATCGAGATGGAGGGGCTGGAAAGGCACATCCTCTTGGGGTTAGGATTCCCAGCACCCTATGAGGATGAATAGGACATTATGACAAGCGTTCGGGCAAGACTCGAAGCGCGGGTAAGGACTTGGCTGAAGAAGCTCGGGCAGTTGACAGGCAGCGAGCCGCAGGACAAAGAGCAGCTCATCGAGTTATTGAAGGATGCCAAGAGCCGTGCCCTGTTCGACACCGAGGCCCTGAGCATGATGGAAGGCGTGTTGCAGGTCACTGACCTGCGCGTGCGTGATATCATGATTCCCCGGGTGGATGTGGTCTGTGTGCGCCGTGACGATTCCCTGGAGGGGATCCTCGGGGTCGTGGTCGAATCCGCCCACTCCCGGTTCCCCGTCATCGGGGATGACAAGGGAGAAGTAGTGGGTATGCTGCTCGCCAAGGATTTATTGCCGCTGTGCGTGCACAACGACAAGGAACGGCGTGCCTTCAACATCCGCGGCCTGCTGCGCTCGGCGGTCTTCGTACCCGAGAGCAAGCGCCTCAATGTGCTGCTCAGGGAATTTCGCACCAGCCGTAACCACATGGCCGTGGTGGTGGACGAGTACGGCAATGCGGTTGGGGTGGTGACCATTGAGGACGTGCTCGAACAGATCGTCGGCGAGATTGAGGACGAGCACGATTTCGACGAAGGTCCGCCCATCTTCAAGCGTAGCGCACGTGAGTACACGGCAAAGGCCCGCACCACCATCGAAGAATTCAACGACTACTTCGGCAGCGATTTCTCCGGCGAATCCTTCGATACCATGGGGGGGTTGGTGGTGCATGCATTCGGCTATCTGCCGAAGCGCGGTGAACGGATCCAGATTTCCCACTTCCGCTTCACCGTAATGCGGGCAGACAGTCGCCGCATCCACCTGCTCGGCGTTCAGCCGCCGCTGAGTGAGGATTCCCGCGGCGAGAAACCGTCCGGTCAATCCGTCTGATACCCCAAGCCGGGTCATCGCAAAAACCGAGAACGTAGCGCAGGCATCTCGCCTGCACCCGCTGGCGAAATACCCGCATTCCGGCAGGCGGGGCGCCTGCGCTACCTGGATTTGGCTTAATTGAGAACGCCCCTAGTAGACCATTTCATCCGATTTTGCTGGTTGTCATCTCGAGCGTAGCGAGAAATCCTGGGCGCTAAGGACTTTTGCCAAGCCGAAGATCCCTCGCTATGCTCGGGATGACAGGGATGGTTTTAACAGCAAATTTTGATGAAACGGGGTACTCGGCCAAACGCACATGGACACCCCTTGCTGATGCCAGGAGCAAACTGCATCAAATGACGCGGTAGATAGAACGAACCGCGTCGTCGGAGCCGGCACGGTGTCAGTTGTCTTTCGCGCCCTGATCGATCCAGGCCTTTACCAGCTTGATCTCGGCCTGGGAAGGCATTTTGTTGCCGTCGTGTGGCATCCGCAACGAAAGGTCCGCCCGTCCTTCCACGAGCATCACTAACGCGCTGGTGAAGCTGTCTCCTGGCTTGACGACGGGACCGTGGAAGGTTCCCTTCATAAGACGCTTGTAGTTGTCCATGCGCAGGCCACTGGCCTTGCTCCCTTCGCCGCCCTCGCCGTGGCAGCGCATACAGTACTCGTCGAGGAAGGGCCGCACGTCGTCGCTATAGGTGACCGTTCGCTCTCCGCACCCCAGCAGGGCCACGGCGGGGGATAGCAGAACGAGGACACGCACAAGTTTATTCATCTCGTTATCCCAATGGAAGCTACAGTTTTCCACGTTAAGTTTCGACCACCCTGTCCCTCATGTCAACGAGACCGCGGTTTTCAGCCGCGGAATACAGCTATCCGCCGATTGCCACGGATTGTCCCGTTATGTGCACTCGCCCTGGTGTGGGGCAAGGCGGTGGGCGAATAAAGGGTCGATCCTTGGTAAAGAGGAGCGATATCCAGCCCGATGACAAACCCTGCTGTATTTCGGCGTGGTTTGTGTGTTAGGGCGGGATGAGCCGTGATCGCGGCGATCCTTGGCCGCCTCAGGCTGGAGCTGGGGCTGTCTTGGCGAGGGTCAAGGCGATTTTCTTGATGTTCTGGGCGGTGGCGGCGAGCAGGAGGCATTGGCATGCGACGGCAATCAATCCTCTGAAGCGGGCGTAGCGGTGGCCGTGCAGTTGCTTGGCGTCGGCAGTAGACCCGTTTTCCCCAATCGGTCAGGCGGTGGGCGCCGGTTCTGTCTCTGGCGCCCTGCCAGACATGGTGGGTGATGAACGGGTTTTGTTGGCGCTGCTGGTGCATGCGAGCAGCGGGCAGCCCCGGCAAGTGGCAGGGTCGCTCTTGTAGTGGCGATAGCCTATCCGGTCGGTGGTTGAGTAGGCCAGAAGCTGGCCTTGCGGGCAGCGGTAGCCGTTGCTGTCCGGATCAAAGGAGAAGGCCTTCTTGTGCATCATGCCGGGACGCGGGCGCGGGCTACGCCGATAGCCGGTGACACCGAGGATCTCCTGGTCTTCCAGACAACCGGATCGAGCGCTGGGCGGTTGTTGCCCGGGCAGTAAAGACCCACCACGCGCTCACGGATGAAGGTAAAATCAATCACCGCACCGATCTTGCGAAGCAGGTGATCCGCGGGGACCAGACTCTCGAGTGTCACCATCTCGAGCTCTGTCTGCCGCGCTGTCGGTGTCTTCAACATGAACACAATGAATTACAAAGGCCCCGACTTCGCGAGGCCTTTGTCAGCAATTTGGACATCCATAACCCGAGTCAGGTGCCCCATGTCGAATGCGAAAAACCCACTTCTTGATTGTCATTGCGAAGTCTGCCGGATCGGCGCGCCTCCGGTAACCGATGCCGAGATCGAACAACAGCTACCGCTCATTCCCGAGTGGAAACTGATCGAGGATCAGGGCGTCAGGAAGCTAACGCGCCTCTATGATACGGGTAACTATCGGCGCAGCCTCGCCCTGGTCAACGCAGTCGCGGAGCTCGCCGAGTCGGAGGGACACCACCCCGCCATGCTGGTCGAGTATTCTCGGGTGACCATCTGGTGGTGGACCCACAAGATCAATGACCTGCATCTGAATGACTTCATCATGGCCGCCAAGTGCGACCAGAGCCTTGCCCAGTTGGCCTGAAGAGTGGCGGTAATGCGTTAACGCTGGCACTGACCCGGTAGACGATCAACGAGCTTTTGGGCGTCGCAACGCAACACGTCAAATCTCCGGATAACACAAAACCATTCAGGATCGCTAGAGGGGGTTCTCAATTAAGCCGGGCCATCATAAAAACCAAGAATATAGCACCGGCGTCTCGCCTGCACCCATGGGCGCGAAACCCCCGTGTTCCGGCAGGCGGGACGCCTGCGCTACGTGGACTTGGCTTAATTGAGGACGCCCCCTAGTACCCCGTTTCATCAAAATTTGCTTTAAAACCATCCCTGTTCATCCCGAGCATAGCGAGGGATCTTCGGCTTGGCAAAAGTCCTCAGCGTCCAGGATTTCTCGCTACGCTCGAAACGACAACCAGCAAAATCAGATGATTTAACTCTATTTTGCGGGTACGAATCGTACGGGCACACCAGGTTCCCTCACCCTAACCGATCCTTGAACATGCAAAATATGCTGAAACGGGGTACTAGGAGAAATACCGGACGAACTCCTTGAGCTCGGCCCGTGGCGTACGGTACCGGTTGATAGGCGCACTCGGATCCTCATACCCCAGGGCAACCCCGCACACGAGGACGGTGTCATCCCCGATCCCGACCCCGTCCTTGACGATCCGGGGATACTCGGCCAGGGCCCGCTGAGGACAGGTCGCCAGTCCCTCCTCAGGAGCGGCCAGCATCAAGGATTGCAGGAAGATGCCGAGATCCACATAGGCGCCGGTCGTCAGGTGGGACTCCATATAGAGGTAGAGCACCACCGGCGCGCCGAAGGAGTGATAATTATCGAGCCACTGCTCACGCCGGCGGGCCTTGTCTTCACGTTCGATCCCCAGCGCTGAGTAGAGCTGCATACCGCAGGCGGAACGTCGGGACCTGTAGGGCTCGGTCCAGTGCTCCGGATAGTAGGGATAATCGGGCTCGCCCCGAACACCGGCCCGGAAGCGGGCCGCCATTTCCTCCGCGAGCGCTTGCTTGGTACGGCCGCTGACGACAGCGACCTGCCAGGGCTGTAGATTACCCCCGGAGGGCGCGCGGGCGGCAAGCTGCAGGATGCGTTCGATCTTGTCGGCCTCGACCTCGCGGGCCAGAAAGGCCCGGCAGGAGTGCCGGTTGCGTATTGCATCCGCTAGTTTCATCTTGTGATTCGTCTTCTAGAAGATTTAGCCGCATCGGTGATGAAATCTGAATTCAGATTCCTTGCGGTGTAAAAGGAACGTTCGTCGGGGAACACCATTGAACTCTGCACGCCTCCGTTTGGCATATGACCAGAATGACTCAATGCCATTGATATGGCAATTACCACGGGCAAACTCATGCTCGCCATGATGCACCCGGAAATGCTTTTGCCCATGTCCACCAGCCCGGTGTAGCCTCTCCAGCCGTCTGAGTGGATGCTGCTTCCAGCGCTACCCGACCCCGGATCGCTCTCTGTAGCTGCTTCCTGGAGGCGTCAGGGACGATTTCCGTGTAACCTTCCCGTGGCGTTCCAGGATTCCGAAGATGATCGTTTTACCGCCCGCTCCACGACCCTTTTTCCGCGAACGCGGCGTGCGCCAAAATAGGATTCTTCGACTTCAACCTCACCCGATAGAGGTGATGAAGCGTTACAAACCAGGGCGATCCCGATTCGTAACTTCATGAGTAGCTGATTAATCGTCGGGCGGCTCCACTCAGCTCGGCGATTTCCGAGGCCGGCAAATCGGGCGCGAAATAGCGTATAATTGCGTAACTATTCAGGCCCCCTTGCCAAAGCGAGAGCTACCTGTGTAGCCTAATCCCACGCCTGAACCGCACGCCCCAAGCCGCTCTCCGGAAAGCCCCGTCCCAATCCCAACTTCTGCCCTCCAACGAGACCGGCGGGCGCGTGAACGGTGATCGGCACTGGCTGCACGCGCTCAGCACCGCGGGGCTGAAACCATCGGCCTACTTCCCTGGCGTGCTGGTGCATGACCACGGGTCGGCCTACGCGCGTTATCAGTGCCTCCATGCCTTCTGCAATGCCCATCGTGCGAGCTAACCGCCATTGCCGAGACGATCTCGAGTCAGCAATGGGCCACTGACAGGAGCGCCCTGTTGTGGGAGGCCAACGCCCAGGTCAACGCGGACCGCGCACAGGGCCTGGCCATGTTGCCCGCGGGCGCGGTGGAGCGCCTGCAGGACCGCTACGACGCTATCCTCACCGCTGCCGAAGCCACTAACCCGCGCCGTCCCCGGCGTCCCAGCACCCGCGAGCGCGTCAAGCGATCCCCCGCCTGCAACCTCATCGACCGCTTGCGGGAACACCGCGATGAGGTCCTGCGCTTCATCACCGATCTGCGCGTCCCCTTCGACAATAATCAGGCCGAATGCGACCTCCGTATGCCCAACTCAAGCAGAAGGTTTCCGGTTGTTTCCACTCCGAGACCAGGGTCGACGCCTTCGCCGTGATCCGCTCCTACCTCTCAACGCTGCGCAAACAATCCGCCAATCTTTTTCAGTCTCTCGTCCCGACATCCCAAAGGAGCCCTCCGATGCCTCGCATGGGATAGCTGAATAGTTACTTTTGATAAACTTTTATAACGAGTTCTTTCTTTTCTTCCGTCGCGCGTTCTTTGTGCTCAAGTATGCTATAGGCACCACAGGCTTTACAGTGATATTGCGAGCTACCGAACGCATTTGGGCCATTTTTAACCAGATCTTCGCTCTGACATTTGCGACAGGCGTATACTTTAGTCTCGATAATCGTAATTGAAAACTCTTTGGCTGGTTTATCAATGAACGCAATCGTTCAGACCAAGCGTATTCTTCCAGAAGAGAGGGCTAAAATCTAGAATCAGGTAACGAGAAAAACGGTGGCAATCGGAATGATTACGATGAATCCATCTACCCTATCACTTCAAAAATCACCACTACCAAATCGGGGAGGACCACACTAAGGCTATAGACATGTATACCGAGGTGAAGGAGGCGCATACTAAAGCCGAGGAATTACATACCGAAGCTGAGGAGATGCGTACCAAGGCCAACAAGATGTATACCAAGGCTAAGGAAGTGTACACCGAAACCAAAGAGTTCTAGACCAAGGCCAAGGAGATCTACACCAAAGCCGAGAACTAAGGTGAGTGCGGTGGCGATAAAAGCAAAGTGAAGGATAAATAAGGAAAAAAGCATTAACCCGACGCAAGATTTCGATGGGGAACGGTCACGACCGTAAATCGAGATTCCGGTTCTTACCCAGAGTCTGCTGACGCCCCCCGACGCCACTGCACAGGACGCCCGGCCAGCGGCGAACCGCATCTTTGGACGGTAGTGTGTCTGACATCGGTCTCTGGAAACTGCGAATCATGTGAATCTGCACGAAAAAGAGCTCTCCCTTCGATTCGGGATGAAAGATCCCTCCCTTCAGGAGGGTGTGGCAAAAGTAGCGCAGGCGTCCTCGCCTGCACCGAAAATGCAGGCGGGGACGTCTGCGCTACGCCCCCCCACAGATGGGCTTTTACGACACCCTTACAAGCGAGGGGAACACCCAAAATTATAGGGGCGGGGCTTGCCCCTGGTCGGTTTATCGTTTAAGCCACGTTTTCCTGTAGAAAAAATCGGTTCATTTCCGCGGGTATGGGGACGGGCGGATTATTTGCAGACGAGACGCCCGCGTTTCTGGCTCACAGCGGTTCAGCAATGCAGTTCGTCTTACTCACCTAATAGATTGCTCGCCGATCCTGTATCAAGAAGCACTGAATCGAGCATGAGCGAAGCCTGTCGCCAACCAATCTCAGCGGAAACGAACGGCAACCCATCCTTGATCCGCAGCTTCACCCGCAACTCCGGATTCCAACCCAATGCCATTAAGTTAGCTGTTGGCCATTTACCGATGCGGAAGAGAAAACAACCAATCACGCGAATTTCCGCGAATCGATTCGCGAGGATTCGCGTGATTCGTAGTTTCTTCTCTTACTTTGCCGACCGGTAGCGCTTAACTTAATGGTATTAGATTCCAACCCACCGGCGTTCTTCAATCTTTATCATTTCTCGTGAAGAGTGTAACACATAAAATTCCATGTCGGGACGTTGCCAGTGCAGTCGCGTGTAGTCCCGCATCGCTATGGAGGAATCATCGTAGGTACCGACTACGATCAGGTCGTCGAGGATTCTCTGGTCCGCACCCGTGTGGGCTCGTGTGGCTTTGGCCAAAAGCCAACGGTTCGGATGATGCAAACGAATTTCCTGCCAGTTCATGATCCCCACCTTTCCGGGATACGCTTGTTGATAGCCGGCGCATTCATTGTCGTTCAGAAAATTCCGAGCCGATGGCAAAATCCTTTGGCCGGAAGGCGTCATCATTAGTATGGTCTCCCGCAACAGACCCCTCCTGCGGTTCTTGCCCAACCGCTTCGGGAAGCTTTATATGTGCTTGCTCCGGTCCGCGGATGGCTTCATCTGATCGGGTCGGAGCCGCGGGGTAAAGTACAGGTCCGCGGTGTCGAGGTCGACGGGCTGGCCCTGCGCGTCTTCCAGCGGCTGCTCATAGTCCTTCCAGCCCCGCAGCCCGGTCCGGAGCGAGACTACGTCCCGGTATCCCAGCACTTGCATGGAATGGGCAGCGAGCACGCTCCGGTACCCGGAGCGGCAAACTACTATGATTTCACGCGCTCGGGCCTGTACCAACTCCGGCACCGTCTCCTCGTACTCCCACTCGCAGGCGGATTCCAGTATGCCGCGGGGGACATTGAGGGAGCCGGCGATGTGCATGGCTTCGAATTCGTAGGGCTCGCGTACATCCAGGAGCAGCAGGTCCGGGTTTTCCTGAAGGCGTTCCTCCAGGTTCCAGGGCATGATTTCCCGGACCTCGGTAAGGCACCCCTGGATCAGCTCAATGAAGTTCTTCATGGCAATTGTTCATTCTTTGGTCAAGAGGATTAATTGGATATAGAACCACGAATGAACACGAATAAAGGGCACCTTTAAAAATATGTATTTTTACCAATCAAGTGACTACAGGCCATTGATCGTTGAGGTGTACTGTAGACGAAAACCGTATTTTTCAAAGTGCCCTAAACACGAAATTCATTCGTGTTTATTCGTTCCGAGATAAGGTTAAAACTATCGCCTTTAGGCGATCAGATTTATCTGCGACACTAGCTAGTGGGTACCAATTTTACCGACCGGTAACGCTTAGCTTAATGGCATTGCCGCAGAATCCGGGGACGGCTCAGAGCAGCACCAGGTTATCCCGGTGGATGAGCTCCTGGTCGTCCAGATAGCCCAGGATCCCTTCGAATTCGGCGCTGGGCCGACCCTTGATGCAGTCCGTCTCCAGGGCATCGTAATTGACCAGGCCGCGGGCGATCTCGTGGTCCTGATCGTCGACGCAAGCTACGACCTCGCCGCGATGAAATCTACCCTCCACCTTCCTTACTCCTACCGCCAGGAGGCTCTTGCCTTGTCTCTGCAGGGCCTGCGCCGCGCCGGCATCCAGGGTAAGCCGGCCCCGAACCTGGAGCTGGCCGGCTAGCCACCGCTTGCGAGCGGCCTGCGGCCCTTGGACCGGGGTCAGCAAAGTACCAATCCGTTCACCCGCGCCGATCCGCTGCAGCACCCCTTCCCCCCGTCCCGGGGCGATGACGGTAGCAGTCCCCGAACGGGCTGCGAGCCGCGCGGCACGGACCTTGGTGACCATGCCGCCACGACCGAATCCGCTGCCACTGCCGCCGGCTACGACGTCGAGCCTGGGATTGTCGATCCGGGTCTCGGAGATGAGCTCGGCGTTCGGATCGCAGCGAGGGTCGCGGTCGCACAGGCCCTCCTGGTCGGTGAGCAGAATCAAGAGCTCGGCTTCGATCAGGTTGGCGACTAGGGCGGCCAGAGTGTCATTGTCCCCGAATCTCAACTCGTCCGTGGCCACCGTATCGTTCTCGTTTACCACCGGCACCACCCGCAACCACAATAAGGAGAGCAGGGTGCTGCGGGCGTTCAGGTAGCGCCCCCGGTCGGCCAGATCTTCCCGCGTGAGCAGGACCTGCGCCGCATGGATGCCGCGTTTCCGGAAACAGGCCTCGTAGGCCCGGATCAGTCCCATCTGGCCGATGGCGGCAGCGGCCTGCAGCTCATGCAGGGATTTGGGGCGTCGGGTCCAGCCCATGCGGGCCATTCCCTCGGCGACGGCGCCCGATGATACCAGCACCAGCTCGCCACCCCGGTGCAGGAATCCGGTTGCCTGATCGGCCCAGGGGGCCAGGACCGTCCGGTCAAATCCCTGACCGTCCCTGGTGAGCAAGGCGCTGCCGATCTTGATGACCCAACGCCTGGTATGCGGGATGCCGTCGCGGGAGATCACGGGTCAAGGCGACTGGTGGAATTGGCGCTCATCTGCGGCAAATAGTTATCAGTTATCAGATTCTGCCCCCTGAAAACTGAATTCATCATTTATCATTCAGAAATCCCCCATGCTTCACGCTAGGGGATGCCAATCGCCCCCATTCTCTGGGGCCTGGTCCGGAGCGGTCGCTGTTGCCTCCCGGCGTTGCTGCTCCAGATATTGCATCAGGGCCTGTGTCAGATCCCCTGTGCCTTCACCCGTGACAGCGGAGATCCCGAATGTCGGGCCGGTCCAACCGAGCCGTTCCAGGATCATGGTACGGCAGTGCTCGAAGTCTGCGGGAGCCAGCAGATCGCGTTTGTTGAGCACGAGCCAACGCTCCTTTCGGGCCAGGTCCCCGCCGTAGGCCGCGAGCTCGCGCTCAAGCTCGCGCACCTGCTGCACCGGATCGACATCGCCCGGGGGTGCGATGTCCACCAGGTGCAACAACAATCTGGTGCGCGCCAGATGCTTGAGGAAACGAATGCCCAGCCCAGCCCCCGCGGCCGCGCCCTTGATGACACCCGGTATGTCCGCGACGACGAAGCTGTGTCCGGACCCCAGGCTGACCACACCGAGATTGGGGTGCAGGGTGGTGAAGGGATAATCTGCCACCTTCGGCCGGGCACTGGATACTTTGCGGATCAGACTCGATTTTCCCGCATTCGGGAGGCCGAGCAGTCCAACGTCCGCGAGCAGAATGAGCTCCAGGTGGAGCCGGCGCCGCTCCCCGGGCGTTCCGGGCGTGGAGCAGCGCGGCGCACGGTTGGTGCTCGACCGGAAGCGGGCGTTGCCGATACCGTGGAAACCGCCCTGAGCAACGAGCAGACGCTCACCTTCATGCAACAGTTCGCCGATAGACTCCCAGGTCTCTTCGTCCCGCACCCGGGTGCCGATCGGAACCCGTACCAGCAGGTCTTCACCGCTGCGACCGGTCATGTCGCGGCCTCTGCCGCCCTGTCCGCACTCGGCGCGGAATCCTCGGCGGTGGCGGAAATCCGTCAGGGTGTTGAGATTGGTGTCCGCAACCAGAACCACACTGCCACCGTCCCCGCCGTCCCCACCATCCGGTCCTCCCCGGGGGATAAACTTCTCCCGCCGGAAGCTCACGCAGCCGCTGCCGCCGTCACCGGCCTCGACGCGGATAGTGGCCTCATCGACGAACTTCATGATTCGGCTGGGGACTGATTCGGGAACAAGAATGTTAGCCGCAAATCAACGCAAATGGACGCAAATCGAGAACCCATCGGTGATGGCGAGCTGCTTGAGACGGATTTGCGTTGGTTCGCGTTCATTTGCGGCAAAAAAGAAAGCCCCGTCACCCGACGAGGCTTTTTCGCCTTGGATGCGAAAGGAAGACTAAGCGGTTGCAACGCTGACGTACTTACGGTTCCTGGGACCCTTGACCTCGAACTTCACGACGCCTTCCGCCAGTGCATAGAGGGTGTAATCTCGACCGCAACCGACATTTTCACCTTTGTGGAACTTGGTGCCGCGCTGACGGACAATGATATTGCCGGCTCGGACCGCTTGACCGCCGTAGATCTTGACGCCAAGGCGTTTGGAGTGTGAATCGCGACCGTTGCGGGAACTGCCGCCTGCCTTTTTGTGTGCCATGGTGCCCTTCCCTTCCCCTCACCCCGCGTTGATGCCGGTAATCTCGAGCTCCGTAAACCACTGACGATGGCCTTGGCGCTTCAGGTGGTGCTTACGCCGGCGGAACTTGATGATCTTGACCTTTTTACCACGGCCATGGGATTTGACGGTAGCCGTGACTTTGCCGCCGTTCAGATAGGGCTTACCGACCTTGATGTCTTCGCCGTCAGCGACCATGAATACCTGGTCGAGTTCGAGGCTCGCGCCGGTCTCGGCAACGATTTTCTCGACCTTCAATGTGTCGCCCTCGGCGACCCGGTATTGCTTACCCCCGGTTCGAATCACCGCGTACATAAAATTCCCTGTCCCCAACCAGCCGTTGGTTTGTGCCCCTGTGGTGGAGCAGCCAAAGAGATAAAATGTTATCCTGAGTTGCTGAGCGAGTCAAATCTGAAATTTAAGCCATGGACTTATCGGAGATTCGAGCCCCCGTCGCGGAGGACATGCAGGCCGTCGATCGGTTGATCCTGGAACAGCTCGAGTCCGATGTGGTGCTCATCAACCAGATCGGTCACTACATCGTCGGTAATGGTGGCAAGCGACTGCGTCCGCTCGCCATGCTCCTGTCGGCCCGTGCCTGCGGCTATCGGGGCAATCGACATACCGACCTGGCCGCCGTGATGGAGTTCATCCACACTGCTACCCTCCTCCATGACGACGTCGTCGACGGTTCGGAACTGCGCCGCAACCGCGAGACCGCCAACGCGGTGTGGGGCAGCGAAGCGAGCGTCCTGGTCGGTGATTTCCTCTATTCGCGGGCCTTCGAAATGATGGTGGACCTGGACAATATGCGGGTGATGGCTATCCTCTCCCACGCCACCAACCGCATTGCCGAGGGTGAAGTGCTGCAGCTGCTCAACTGCAATGACGCGAATACCACCGAAGAGCGTTACATGGAAGTCATCGACCGCAAGACCGCGACCCTGTTCGAGGCCAGCACTCGCCTGGGCGCGGTGCTCACCCAGGCCCCGGACAAGATGGAAGTCGCCGCCGCACGCTACGGACTCCAACTCGGGATTGCCTTTCAACTCGTGGATGACGCCCTCGACTACCGTAGCGAAGGAGGCCGGTTGGGCAAGAACCTGGGCGACGACCTGGCCGAAGGCAAACCTACGCTTCCGATCATCCGGGCGATGGAGGTCGGCACCGAGCAGGAACGCAATCTCCTGCGCCAAGCCATTGAGAACGGCGGCCGGAACCGAATCGATGCCGTTGCCGCGGCGATTGAATCGACAAAAGCCATCGACTACACTATTTCAGTTGCGCGCCGATATGCTCGGTCGGCCCAGGAATCGGCCGGGCTGTTTCCCGAATCGGTCCACCGTACGGCGTTGGAAAAACTGTCGGATTTCGCTGTTTCGCGCACCTACTAAGGGTCGCCTTGATTACAAGATGTTCATGCGGGGTGTGGGTGTGGGTGTGGGTGTGGGTGTCCCGCTATTTCCCAAGTGCCCAGGCAGTTGGAAAGTGAAGCGAAGTGGAAACCGCGTCTTCCCTTCGCGTCCGGAAAAATCGCCGGGAAGGCAATTTTTCTCCGGTCCCCTGAATCGGGGTGTAGCTCAGTTTGGTAGAGCACTACGTTCGGGACGTAGGGGCCGGAGGTTCGAATCCTCTCACCCCGACCAATCCACCCTCTCGCAGCACCGTGGACGCTGCTCCTCACCGAATCACCTGCATCTTTAAGACGACAGGAAACCCAACCGTCCGCTTAATTCATGCGGAACATGAAGATTCAAATATGAGAAGCTGTCCGGCTAAAAGTGGTATCGGCTGCAAATATCCCAAAATGGTCCCTTTCCCCGCTCTTTGCTCGTTCAATAGGCTGGCTATTCGCCTCGAAAGAGCGGAAAAATGCCCTCGTTTCGGACCATTTGCGCTAGGATCCATTTTAACCGAACAGCTTCTGAACCTACCGGACCAAATTGAGGTGAAACCGACCAATGAACGCTGAAGCCGGCACGAAGAAACATGTCTTCGCATTCACCGAGGGGGATGGAAAGAACAAGAAGATCCTGGGCGGAAAGGGCTCGAATCTGTGCGAGATGACCCAGATCGGGTTGAACGTACCTCCGGGATTCGTGATTTCCACCGCGGCTTGTCTCAAGTATCTGGACTCCTCGTCGCGGGAGCTGCCGGCAGGCGTGATGGACGAGGTCCATACCCACATGCGCAAGCTCGAGGAGCAAACGGGCAAGGACTTCGGCGGCGCCGAAAACCCATTGCTGGTCTCGGTGCGTTCGGGCTCCGCTTTGTCCATGCCGGGGATGATGGACACTATCCTGAACCTGGGCCTCAATGGTGCAACCCTGCAGGGGGTGATCACGCAGACCGGTGATCGCCGCTTCGGCTACGACGCCTTTCGGCGCTTTATCCAACTCTTCGGCAAAGTGGCATTGGGCGTGCCGGACGAGCGATTCGACCAGCAGTTCGATGCGATCAAAAAGCAGGCGGCCGGGGTAACAACGGAAGACGTGGCGCTGGATGCCGACGACCTGCGGGATGTGAGTGAACGCTTCCTCGAGGTGGTGGAAGAGGCCACCGGCAGGCCCTTCCCCGAGGATCCCTTCGCTCAACTCGAGCTCGCGATCAAGGCGGTATTCAACTCCTGGATGGGCAAACGGGCCGTGGATTACCGGAGGCAGTTCAACATCACCACCGACATGGCCAACGGCACCGCGGTGAACGTCCAGACCATGGTATTCGGGAATCGCGGGGAAGACAGTGCCACCGGGGTGGCCTTCACCCGCAATCCGGCTACCGGTGAAAACCATCTCTTCGGCGAGTACCTGGTCAATGCCCAAGGCGAGGATGTGGTAGCCGGTATCCGCACCCCCAGGCCCATCGACCAGATGGCGGCCAAGATGCCGCAGATGGCCGCCGAGCTCGCCGAGCTGCGCGACAAGCTCGAGGTCCACTACCGGGAGGTCCAGGACTTCGAATTTACCATCGAGCGCGGGCAGTTGTTCTGCTTGCAGACCCGCAATGGCAAGATGAATGCCACCGCGATGGTGCGCACCTCCGTGGAGATGGAGCGAGAGGGACTGATCGACAGGAAACAGGCCCTGCTGCGCATCCAGCCCGAACTGCTGGAACAGATGCTGTTTCCCCGTCTCGACCCGGACGTACCTGCCGAGCCGGTAGCGCAGGGCCTGCCGGCCTCGCCTGGGGCCGCCTCCGGCATCGCCGTATTCGACGCCGACCGCGCCAAGCAGCTGGGTAAGGAAATGGGCCAAAAGGTAATCCTGGTGCGGGAGGAGACCAAGCCCGAAGATATCCACGGCTTCTTTGCTTCTCAAGGCATACTCACCTCCCGCGGCGGCAAGACCTCCCACGCGGCGGTGGTGGCCCGAGGTATGGGCAAGCCCTGTGTGGCCGGTGCCGAGGGCATCAAGGTCGATGTGGAGCGCCGCGAGGCTCAGGTGGGGGAAGCCAGCTTCCGCGAAGGGGACGTCATCACCATCGACGGCAGCACGGGCAAGGTCTACCTCGGCGAGATTCCTACCATGGAACCCGAGTTTACCCAGGAGTTGGACCAACTACTGAGCTGGGCGGACGATGCGGCCAGACTCCAGGTGTGGGCCAATGCGGACTTGCCCGACGACGCCCGCCGGGCCCTCAAGTACGGCGCCATGGGCATCGGATTGGCCCGTACCGAGCGCATGTTCAACGCCGTGGATCGCCTGCCCATCGTCATCGAAATGATTATGGCCGCGACCCCCGAGCAGCGCCGAGAGGCCCTGGACCAACTGCTACCCCTGCAACGGGCCGACTTCAAGGAGCTGTTCCAGATCATGGCCCCGAATCCGGTCACCATTCGCCTGCTGGACCCGCCGATCCACGAATTCTTGCCGGACGAGCGCCAGTTGGAGCGGGATCTGGGTGCGCTGCGTAATCTGAACGAAACCATGCGCGGCATCACGGTCCTCGGAAGCTTCATCGGTCTCATCCAGGCCTCCGACAAGCACCGCACCGAGATCGAGAGGGTACGCCGGACAGTCGACCCGGTCCTGGTGGAGGCGGCCATCGCCAAAAAAGAGGCTATGCTGCACAAAGTGCGTGCCCTCTTCGAGACCAACCCCATGCTCGGTCACCGTGGTGTACGGCTCGGAATCACCTTCCCGGAGATCTACAGGATGCAGATCCGGGCCATCCTGGAGGCGGCGGCCGAGTGTGCGCGGATGGGCATCCAGGTCCAACCCCGGATCAAGATCCCCCAGGTCTGCACCCAGGAAGAGCTGGTCAAGGTCAAGTCCTATGTGGATGAGATCCACAAGGAGATCGAGCAGCATAATAGGTGTCCGGTGGACTTCAAGTTCGGCACCATGATCGAGGTCGTGCGGGCCTGCACGGAGGCCGGCTCCCTGGCCGAGGTGGCGGAATTCTTCTCCTTCGGCACCAACGACCTCACCCAGGCCACCTTCTCCTTCTCGCGGGAGGACGCCGAGAACAAATTCCTACCCCTGTACAGCCAGGTGGGGATCCTGCCGAACAATCCGTTCGAGGTGCTGGACGCCGATGGCGTAGGTAAACTGATGGAGTTGGCCGTGAAGTGGGGCAAGGAGACCCGCCCCGACATGCACGTGGGCATTTGCGGCGAGCACGGCGGTCACCCGGACTCCATCGGCTTCTGCCACCGGGTCGGCCTGGATTACGTCAGCTGCTCGGCGCCGCGGGTGCCGGTAGCCAAACTGGCCGCGGCCCATGCGGCACTCCTTGCCGATCAATAACATCCTCGCTCCATCATCGCAGGTGGATCGTCGGGTAGCAGGATGCCGGATGGTTAGGTTGGGCGAAGTCCGTAGGATATATGGTATGGACCCATCCCCCTTCACCGACGGCGTCGAAAGCGCCACGATGGTATGACAACCACAACCATCGAACTGAAGCGGGAGGGTCCGACATGAATGGTAGCAAGACGGTAGTGCGTTTGGGGATCAACCTCGGCGAGAACAGTTTCCACCTGTGGGGGGTGAACGAGCAGGACGAGCAGGTAGTGAAGGAACCGGTGCGGCGGAGCGGCTTGATGCGGAAGGTAGCGAAGCTTCCAGCCTGTTTGATTGGAATGGAGGCGTGGAATGGAGGCGTGCGGGGACGCCCACCATTGGGCACGCGAGTTCAGCCGCACGGGCACGAGGTACGACTGATGGCGCCGCAGTTCATCAAGGGCTATGTCAAGAGCAACCAGAATGACCACCAGGATACGGAGGCCATCGGCGATGGCGGTGGGGCATGCCAACATGCGTTTCTTGACGGTCAAGACGGTTGAGTAACAAAACCTGCAGGCGATGCACCGGATTCGGCCGGCGGCGGTTTGGACACGCCGCTGTTCCAGGTCGGGCCGGCTGCAACCGGGACATGTGGGGCGCGTCGTCGTATCGACCCGGCGGGAAAAGAGAAGTTGGGGAGAGGGTGATTTGGAACGCCACACCCGCTTCCGCTTCCTTCACCTCGTCCCTCTCTCAGTAGAAACTGATGATCTGGCCGGCTCCTGGGTCTGTTCCAGGAAGCGTCCGGCCGTGCCCAGCACCTCTTCGATGTAGTCCGCAGCGGGCAGGTAGCGGGCGAATTTCACCTGGTCGGAGCGGCGCAGGAAGCGGTCTTCCTGATAGTGGCCGTACCAGGTCGGAGAGCTCCACGAAGAAGCGCCTACCGCTTCCGCGCCCTCGGGTCTGGGACGGGTCATCAGGGCCTTGAGCCGGGCGCTTGCACGCTCATGGGCACTCGCCCAACGCACCCTGGTCCGTGAGAAGAGCCACCAGAGTATCCCCCGATCGTGGCAGTGAGGACGAGAACATCTCGGAAGATTCGGACCCGCTTTCCAGGCAGGGGATTCTGGTCCGCATGAAGCGCTTGCCCGGCCGCACTCCTCAGATCCTGGCCGACAACCCTTCGAGCTGCTCGCATTCGCCGATCTGGACGAGATCGGCCGCAGCCTTCTCTCCTCGGAGAGAGACAACCAGGGAAGAAAAGAGCCAGGTTCAAAGACAGAATCGACACTTACCTCTGTCCGTCACGCCGCCAGGCTCCTGGAGAGACAACCTCCGACAGAACTTCACCGACCGTCAAGGGACTTTTCTCGGTTGGCGGAGGCAACGGAAGCCATTCTGAATGCATCCTTTGCCCGCCGGCAAGAAGGGGACTCCCGGACACCGCTTCTCGGGTATCTGGAATGCTGTGCGCGCCGATGCGGAACCGGGACAGGCGTTCTGACAAACAGCCTTCAACTGTGCCCTTTACGAACAGGCCGGAGACGAAGGTCCGGAGTGCGTCTGGTAGACCCTCTTTGATCTCGTGGATACCTATCCCTGTGACCCGTCCGGGGAATCGGAGCTATGCGCCTGCTTCGATCGGGCTCTGGCCCATCTGGCTAGACACACCCGAGACAAGGCCCATCTGCTGGTGACCATGCTCCGAGCGTGTATATGGCTCGGTCCGGAATCTTTAATACCGGCGGCTCCCGGCTCCCCCCCCGGGCATACAAAAAATGCCTGGGCACGGAGCCTGCAGGGCCTGCTGTTCGACATACTCCCGACTCTCGAACCAAATACCGTGCTCGGTGAGCTCACCTCCGAGGCAACATCTCTCTGCCGAGGATTTCAAACCATCGGTGGACAGAGTAGTCGCAACCTGAACTTCTGCACCAGTCTCCTCGAACCTATGCTGGAGAGGCTTGCCCGCTGCAGCGCCGCAGGACGCGAGGACACCCTACGTCTCCTGCAACCGCTGAATCGACTCCTGTTCAACTTCGGTTGGGACCCGAGAAATCCAAATCCACTCGTGGACATGCGGCGGCTCAACAACCGACTGCAGGAATGCATCCTGAGCTGGGCCGAGGGTCCCGAACCCTATCTGACCCCTCTTTCGCCCGATCCCTCGGAATGGAAAACCGATGCCGACAAACTACGCCCGGAACCGCCTCGTTACCATATGGCCCAATCGTTGGGAAATCCCTACTGTGTGTATTACGGCCATGTTGTAGCGGAGATCAGGAATGGACCTGACACACGGGTCGAGGGGATCGGGTACAACGACGATCCCCGTCGCGATCTCCTGATTGCCCGTTGCGCAGTCATGGAATGGAAGACCAGATTCAAGCACGAACGAACATCATCTAATACAAACCTTAAATCCTTTTTGACCGTGAAAAAGTACAGGCACACGACAGAGGATGCCATGACAGCCATACAATCAATTGCCCGCTCCGGGAACACGCACTATCTCGATGAATTCGGTTGGGATCTCGTTTATGCCGTCGAGTTACTCGCTACGATCGATCCGGTTACCGATCGAGAAGACCTATATAGGACGCGCCGTGACGATGTCCTTACAGACAGCGCGCCGGAAGAAATGCGTGCCGCTCTGCTTGCGAATCGCGGGGAGAATTCCGACAATATCTGTTTCGGAGCCTTTCTCGCGTCCGTTGTGGTCGTTAATAATCTAGGTTCCGGAAAGGGATTTCATGGTTTTTTAAGCTCAGATCCAACAAAAGCGAGAGAGCGGTTCCGTATCCGTATCCTCGGAAGACCCCAATCACGGGCAGAATTCAACAAACTATCACCGGAGCAAATCGCTCATCGACTGGACCGAGTCCCGTTCCTGCTCCACCTCCGGGCACAAGCCGCACTCAAGTCTCAAAAGAGCACTGACTATTCCCCGCAGAAATCGAGCACCATTTTCGAATTACCCTCCGGCTTGCGCAATGCTGTTGCCGGCTCCCTCCAGGCAACCCCTGAGTACCTGGACACTTTCAAGCGGTTGTTCGCCCGGATCGGGATAGACAGCCTGCCGGGTTGGCCTATCGATTGATCGACATGCACCGCGTCGACTGTGCCGGCTTGCTGGTGCAGGACAATCCCGATGCCATGGTACTGGCTGTGCTGTGTGATTTCGGCGACCGTAAGCCCCAGGAGGTCGTCACCCACATCGTGCACCGCCTGCGGGAGCTGCCGGGTGCGGGCGAGCGGAGATTTCGCGAACACATGACTATGCTGGAGATCCTCTCGAAGGATCGGGGTCTTGAGAAGCAGATTCAGGAGGCCGAATACATGCTGACCGATCGGGGAGTACATTGAGATTCGATGACCTGCAAGGCTGGCTGCGCTGGCAAGAGACCCTGCACCCGCAAACCATCGAGCTCGGGCTGGAGCGTATTGCGGGGGTCTGGTCCCGGCTTCAACGGGATCCGATGGCTTTCCCTGTCATCACCATCGCCGGCACCAATGGTAAGGGCTCGTGTGCCGCCATGCTCGAGTCCATTTACCGTGCCGCCGGCCACTGCACCGCCTGTTACACCTCTCCCCATTTGTTGCGCTACAACGAACGCATCCGCCTGGACGGGGCGGAAGTCCCCGATGCGGCTCTGTGCGCCTCCTTCGAGCGCGTCGACCGGGCCCGTGGGACCTCGACCCTGACCTTCTTTGAGTTCGGCACCCTGGCCGCCCTGGACCTATTCATGCGTGCCCGGCCGGACGTCGCTATTCTGGAGGTCGGTCTCGGCGGGCGGCTGGACGCGGTCAATATCCTGGACCCGGACGTTGCGGTGGTAACCACTATCGGCATGGATCACACCTCGTGGCTCGGCAATACCCTGGACCGGATCGCCACAGAGAAGGCCGGCATTTTTCGGCCCGACCGACCCGCCGTCGTCGGGCATCGCGCCCCTTCCAGGGCATTGATCGAACGGTCCGAAACGCTCGGCTGCGATCTGTTCGTCCTCGGACGTGATTTCGACTGGGAGGACACGGACTCCGGCTGGCGGTGGTTTGGCCCCGAGCTGGTGCGGACGGGTCTGCCCGCGCCGACTCTGCACGGGATCTTTCAACGCGACAACGCCGCCACCGTCCTGATGACGATCTCCTGCCTGCACCCGCGCCTACCGGTGTCAGATGCCCACTTGGGTCTCGGTCTGCAGCGGACACGCCTGAACGGGCGCTTTCAGATCGTGCCGGGCCCGGTGACCTGGCTCCTGGATGTGGCTCACAATGCGCTGGCGGCCAAGGCGCTGGCGGCAAACCTGCGCACCTTCGCTTGCCCCGGTCGTGTGCATGCGGTACTCGGGGTCCTGCGGGACAAGGACCCGCGGGCCATTGCCGGGCCGCTGGCCGATCAGGTCGATGACTGGTACCTGGGGGAAAGCGCGGACCCGCGGGCCCTGCCCGCCGCCGATCTGCAGGCACAGCTGGGAGGCGTTGCGGCGGAGCGGGAACTGCATATATGCGGGGCCATCACCGAAGCGCTCCGGACGGCGGGGGGAAAGGCCCAGGTGGGGGACTGCATCCTGGCCTTCGGGTCCTTCACCACCGCCGAGGCGGCCCTGCGGTACACCCACAGCGCGGCGGTATCCTGATATAATTCACAGTCTAGATGCGGCGGGGCCGTTCCTTTTGCACATTCCACTCGGTTTCGATGCTGGTGCGGGAAGGCTTATGGAGGAAGGAACAAAACGACGTCTGATAGGCGCGGCGGTCATAGTCGTGCTACTGGTGATCTTTCTCCCCATGCTTGTGGAGGATGAACTTCCACCTTCGGTATCGGAACGGGAGATGTCGATCCCGCCCCAGCTGGATTTCGACCAAGGCTATGATGCCTCGGTCCTGGAAAATCCGGTCGAGCCCTCCGTGTCGACATTCGTCGAGTATGAAGAACCGACTCAAGAGGATTTACCGCTGCCGCAGGAACTCCCGCCGCCGGCCCTCTTCGAGGCACCTGCAACAACGGAGCTCAGGGACACACCCGAGCCGGTCCCCGTCCTGGTCGGGGAGAAGCCGCCCGCGGCCAAGCCGAGACCGCCACCTAAGCCGAGGCCGGCACCCAAGGCGACCTCGACCTCCGAACCGGCACCTGTGCCACCCTCCGCTCTGGCCCGGCCCCCCGCAAGCCCCTCCGCCTGGGTCATACAGGTGGCCAGTCTGCGGGAGCGGGACCACGCCTACGAGATAGTGCAGAAGTTGCGCGCTAAAGGATTTCCGGCCTATCTTGAGGAGGCGTACGTGAAACAGGAGCTATGGCACCGGGTCCGCATCGGACCCGAATTGGAGCGTAAACGTATCGAATCGACGGCCGCTTCGTTGCAGAGGAAAACGGGGCGGAAAGGCCAGATTCAGCGTTACCCCTAGCGAGGCTTTGCCTCAGACCGACGAGGCGTGAGTCGCGGTTGACAAGAACCACGAATGGACACGAATATTCTATACTCATAGAACACTTCGTTCCCGCTCGGGTTTTGCCTGTTTGAAATTAAGCATCACGCCAACCGGGAGCCTAGAGAGTTTCAAGTAATTGATAACCTGTCCCCGTTCCAAGTGAGTAATTTTTTCAAGCGTCTTGGTTTCGACAATGTAACCATTCAGCTATCCCATGCGAGGCATCGGAGGGCTCCTCTGGAATGTCGGGACGAGAGACTGAAAAAGATTGGCGGATTGTTTGCGCAGCGTTGAGAGGTAGGAGCGGATCACGGCGAAGGCGTCGACCCTGGTCTCGGAGTGGAAACAACCGGAAACCTTCTGCTTGAGCTTGGGCATACAAAGGTTGCGTTCGGCCTGATTATTGTCGAAGTGGACGCGCAGATCGGTGATGAAGCGCAGGACCTCATCGCGGTGTTCCCGCAAGCGGTCGATGAGGTTGTAGGCGGGGGATCGCTTGACGCGCCCGCGGGTGCTGGGCCGCCGGGGAGGCGCGGGTTAGTGGCTTCGGCGGCGGTGAGGATAGCGTCGTAGCGGTCCTGCAGGCGCTCCACCGCGCCCGCGGGCAACATGGCCAGGCCCTGTGCTCAGTGGCCCATTGCTGACTCGGGATCATCTCGGCAATGGCGGTTAGCTCGCACGATGGGCATTGCAGAAGGCATGGAGGCACTGATAACGCGCGTAGGCCGACCCGTGGTCATGCACCAGCACGCCAGGGAAGTAGGCCGATGGTTTCAGCCCCGCAGTGCTGAGCACGTGCAGCCAGTGCCGATCACCGTTCACGCGCCCGCCGGTCTCGTCGGCATGAGCGACCAGCGCGGTGAGAAGTGCGTCGCGGATGGCCGCCACTGGCGCCTCCAGGTGGGTAGCAGCCACGGTGGCAGCGCGCTGGAGGGTGCCCGGTGAGAGCGCAATCCCGGCCAGTTCTTGGAACAGCTCGGCGGTACCCTGGTAGGGCAGAAGTTGGGATTGGGTCAGGGGTACACCGCGAGCGCCGACACCCCGGACCGTACTGTGGACGGTGGCCGTGATCCCTTCGGGGACGGCACTGCGCTGTACCCGTCCACAGGTACAGGTTCCGCCCACGAAGCGGTACTCGGTGACCGCGCATTGGATCACCACCTCGACCACTTGGCGGCGCTCCGGCAGCACCTCAGCGCTAATCTCCGCCTGGAGTTGAGTTGTGGCTATCCTGGGCCAGCAGCCGTTCACGCTCCTGGACGGGGCTTTCTGGAGAACGGCTTGGGGCGTGCGGTCGTCAGGACAAACCTGACCTCACCGCATCCTACGAGAAAGCGGTTTTTTGAGTTATGATCGAAAATCCATGCTGCGGCATGCGCGTCGGTCGTCCTGCCGCAGCCTGATAATCGGTGCCCGGTCCCACCACACCCGGCGTCCCACAGGCATGAATAAACTACCGATCGTCCGCGGCGAAGGAGACCGACATGAGCATAGGCGGCATCAGCATCTGGCAGCTGTTGATTATCTTGGTGATCGTACTGTTGCTCTTCGGCACCAAGCGCCTGAAAAGCATTGGTTCGGATCTGGGCAACGCGATAAAGGGCTTTCGGAGTGCCGTGGCAGGGCACGAGGAAGATACCAAACCGGAGAAACTCGAAGAGGGGGCCGCTAAAGGTGGCGATGAGATTCCTTCTGCCGCGACGGCAGCCAAAGACAAGGACAAGGTCTGAGGTGCAGGTCTTGCTGACGATGGGCTAGGACCGGTTCATGTTTGACGTCGGATTCTGGGAGTTGGCCCTCATCGGGTTGATCCTGCTACTGGTAGTGGGACCCGAGCGCCTGCCCAAGCTCGCCCGCACCGCGGGGTTGTGGGTCGGGCGCGGTCGCCACATGCTGAGCTCGATGAAGGCGGAGATCGACCGGGAGATCAAGGCACAGGAGCTCAAGGAAATCCTGGACCAACAGGCCCGGAACAACCCGCTGGAGACCATCCTGGACAAGCCCGGAGATAAGCCGTCTGCGGCCAAATCAAAGACGGAACGTACCGGACCTGTCACCAAGCTCGAGTCCAGATCCGGCTAGTACGGAAGTACCGAAAACATGGGAACCATTTTTTGCCGCAAATGAACGCCAATCAACGCAAATCGGTCGCCAAAGATCAGACGATCTTATCTCTCCACAGATTCCGCAGTCGATGGTTCTTCATCCTATTGTGTTTATTTGCGTCCATTTGCGGCTAATTCTTCCCTGAAGATCCTGCTAGCTCGATAGTTGAGAACGTCCGTATTAGGTTCACCTGAGTGCGATGTCATCGCCTGAAAATCCCGAAGCACCGGGGCAGGAACAGCCCTTCATTTCCCACCTGGTAGAGCTGCGCGACCGACTGCTGCGGATGTTGGTGGCGGTGTTGTTGGTATTTCTCGCGCTCTTCCCTTTCGCCAACAACATCTACATCTACGTGGCCACGCCCCTGATGGCGCAATTGCCAGAAGGGACCAGCATGATCGCCACTCAGGTGGCCTCTCCTTTCCTGACTCCCTTCAAGCTGGCACTGGTATCGGCGGTCTTCCTATCCATACCCTATCTACTGCTCCAGCTCTGGTCGTTCGTGGCACCGGGGCTCTATAGCCACGAGAAGCGGCTGGCGATTCCTCTGCTGGCCTCCAGCATCCTGCTCTTCTATCTGGGGATGGTCTTCGCCTACTACGTGGTCTTCCCGTTGGTGTTCGCCTTCCTGACCGGGACCGCGCCGGAGGGGGTGGCGGTCATGACGGATATCAGCCATTACCTGGACTTCGTCCTTACCCTCTTCTTTGCCTTCGGAGTCGCCTTCGAAATTCCCATTGCTATCATCCTGCTGGTCGCCGCCGGCATTACGACGCCGGAGGAACTGGCCCGCAAGCGACCCTACATCATTGTCGGAGTCTTTGTGGTGGGGATGCTTTTGACGCCTCCGGACGTGATCTCCCAAACCCTGCTCGCCCTGCCCATGTGGATCCTGTTCGAGCTTGGGATTATCTCCTCCCGCTTCTTCCAACAGCGATGGAAGACATCAGAAGAGGTCCGGACAGGTGCATCCTCCAGGCCATCCACCGGAGCGGTCACCACCGGGGGCCCTACCCCCGATGAGAGCCCGGCTCCGTCCCCCGGTGGGCGGCGCGGCCAGGCCGGTGGTGAGGAAGATCCGATCGGCCGGGATCTGGCCGGTGGCGACCCCTTCGATCCGGAACGCTATCACCCCCTGACAGAAGAGGAAATGGAGGCGGGGCTGAATGCCATCAAGGCCGCTGAGGAGAGTGCTTCCGAGATGCCGGAGGAACCGGACCTGGCGGAGCAGAAACTCCAGAAGATCAAAGCACTACGCGATCGGGAGGAACAGACGGATGTCCGGCGATTGCTCTACGAGGTGCTGGAAGAAGGCAATGCCGAGCAGCGCCGGGTGGCGCGGAATATCCTGGGGCAGCTCGATGATCGCTAACAGTCCGATAGCCATGAAGGGTAAGGTACGGCAACGGTAGCGGCCGCATTGATCAGATGCTCGAGATAGCGGTCGTGCTGCTGGAAATAATGGGGCTGCAGGAACATCCCCTCCGACTAGAGAACCTTGCTGTTCCAGGACATGAGCGGTTTCCTCGGGAAGGCGCCCATCACGCCCAGAAACCGGGCGTCGGGGGCTGTCTTGCACTCGATTCGGCGCCATTGTCCGGGACGCAGATTCACCTCCTCCCGGACCAGAAGATCCGGGTCCCAGGGCATCGGCCTCATGGTCATAGAGGCGGTAAAAATCCGCAGCCCGGAACCCCCCGATCGCTTTGAGCTCGTAGATCCTTACGACAATGGGCAAAGAACGGCTGGACGCGTCCCGATTGACGTCACCGGCAGCGATGATCTCCGCCTGCAGGCGGGTCTGTGTCTGCACATGGGATTTGCTGCCGCAGCCCGGCAGGATACAACAGCCGACGAGGCCCAGCAGGAGGAGCATAGCGGATCTACCGAGAATGGTGCTTGAGATTTGCATCATAACCCACTTCGGGTGTGGTGGGTGTGGTGGGTGTGGTGGGTGTGGTGGGTGTGGTCTTCTGCATTGTCGGCCAGGCAAGCAGGGCGAGTGCGTATAAATTCTCTTAAAAACAATATCTTATGGGAACTCCGCGCCTGTAAGCAGGAGAGGTTCTCGCTTGCGTCCCTTTCCTGGGCGGCAAAGCCCGTAGGATACCGTAGCATAGGCGTCTCGCCTGCAAGTGTTTCGCTTGCAGGTGCCTCGCCTGCAGGCGAGGCACCTGCGCTACAGCGGTCGAACCGCTGTAAGGCTATGTTTTCGGGGAAATTTATACGCGCTCGCTCTGGCCAGGTAAGTGGAGCGAGAACCTGTAAACCTTCCTGCGTAGCCTGCCGGCAGGTACGGAACGTGCCTCCCTGGGATCGAATGTACCCCGCAATTCGGAACCGCCTTCGCTACTGACCCGCTGTCCTTATCTCCAGTGTCTGAGCGGCCTGTTCAGGGCACTTTGAAAAAAGGGTGTACTTATCGGCCTCATGCTTAAAATAGTATGCTTATTCGGGACCTGCGCCCAAAAACATGTCCAATGTGCCAGAGCAATTCCGCATTCCGCATTCATCACTCATCACTCATCACTCATCACTATCGGTGCGGTTCGTTCCTCACCGCACCCTACGGAGTTACCACCCCCGTTCCAGATGGGGCTTGAGGAACCGTCCGGTATGGGAATCCAGGTCGGCGGCAATCTGCTCGGGGGTGCCCGTGGCGATGATCTCGCCGCCTTTATCACCGCCTTCGGGTCCCAGGTCGAGGATCCAGTCCGCGGTCTTGATGACGTCTAGGTTGTGCTCGATGACGACCACCGTGTTGCCGTGGTCGCGCAGGCGGTGGAGGACTTCCAGGAGCTGTTTGACGTCCTGGAAGTGGAGGCCGGTCGTGGGCTCGTCAAGGATGTAGAGGGTGCGACCGGTACCGCGCTTGCTGAGCTCCCGCGACAGCTTGACCCGTTGGGCCTCGCCCCCGGACAGGGTGGTGGCGCTCTGGCCGAGGCGGATGTAGGCCAGTCCCACGTCGATCAGGGTCCGGAGCTTGCGTTTGATGACCGGGACGGCGGAGAAGAAGACCGCGGCGTCTTCTACCGTGAGGTCGAGGACCCGGTCGATGGTCTTGTCCTTGTAGCGGATCTCTAGGGTCTCGCGGTTGTAGCGCCGGCCCCGGCAGGTGTCGCACTGGACGTAGACATCGGGCAGAAAGTGCATTTCGACTCGGATCAGACCGTCTCCGCGGCAGGTCTCGCAGCGCCCCCCCTTGACGTTGAAGCTGAACCGGCCGGGGGTGTAGCCGCGGGAGCGGGCCTCGGGCACGGCGGCGAACAGCTCCCGCACCGGGCCGAAGAGGCCGGTGTAAGTGGCGGGATTGGAGCGGGGGGTGCGACCGATGGGGCTCTGGTCGATGTCCACCACTTTGTCGAAGTGGTCCAGCCCTTCGATCGAGTCGTGCTGTGCCGGGCTCAAAGCCGCGCTGTTGAGTCGGCGGGCGGCGGCCGGGTAGAGGGTATCGTTGATGAGGGTGGATTTACCGGAGCCCGAGACGCCGGTGATGCAGCAGAAGGTACCCACCGGAATGGCGGCGTCGATGTGCTTCAGGTTGTGGCCGCAGGCCCCCCGGACCCGCAGTTGGCGTTCGGGGTCTGCGGGGGTGCGTTCGGTTGGGATCTCAATGCGCAGGTCACCGCGCAGGTAGCGACCGGTGAGGGAGCCGGGATCGGCGGCCACCTCATCGCTGGTGCCCTGAGACACGATCTCGCCGCCGTGGACACCGGCGCCGGGTCCCAGGTCTACCACCAGGTCGGCAGTGCGGATGGCTTCTTCGTCGTGCTCGACCACGATGACGGTATTGCCCAAGTTCCGCAGGTGGGTAAGGGTGCGTAGCAGGCGGGCGTTGTCGCGTTGGTGCAGACCGATGGAGGGCTCGTCCAGGATGTACATGACGCCCACCAGACCGGCCCCGATCTGGCTGGCGAGCCGGATACGCTGGGCTTCGCCGCCGGACAGGGAATCGGCGCTGCGTTCCAGGGTCAGGTAGTCGAGGCCCACATCTACCAGAAACCGCAGCCGCAGGGCGATCTCCTTGATGATCTTGGCACCGATCTCACCGTGCCGGCCAGGTAAGGCGAGGGTCTCGAAGAAACGCAGGGACTCGCCGACGGGCAGGGCGGCCAACCGCGGCAGGTTGTGATCGGTGACCAGCACGTGCCGCGCCGCCTCGTTGAGGCGGGAGCCGGCACAGTCGGGGCAGGACTGCTGGGAAATGTAGCGGGCGAGCTCCTCGCGCACTGTGTTGGAATCCGTCTCCCGATAACGGCGCTCCATGTTGGGGAGGATACCCTCGAAGGGCCGCAGCCTGCCGGAGCCGCGTTCGTGAGGCAGGGTAAATTTGATCCTCTCCCGCCCGGAGCCGTAGAGGACCAGCTTGCGCGCCTTCTCCGACAGCGCCTGCCAGGGGGTCTCCACGCCGAAGCCATAGTGGGCGCCGAGGGCGCGGATCAGCTGAAAATAGTAGGCATTGCGCCGGCCCCAGCCGTGGATAGCCCCCCCGGCGAGGCTCAATCGGGGATGGCCCACGACCTTGGCCGGGTCGAAGAACTGCTCGACACCCAGGCCGTCGCAGGTGGGACAGGCGCCCGCCGGGTTGTTGAAGGAGAACAGCCGCGGCTCCAGGTCCGCGATACTGTAGCCGCACCTGGGGCAGGCGAAGGAGGCGGAGAACAGCAGTTCTTTTTGGTCCGGGGCATCGATCCAGGCCACCCGCGCCAGGCCATCGGCGAGGCCCAGTGCGGTCTCGAAGGACTCGGCGAGCCGGAGCGCGAGGTCCGGTCGCACCCGAAAGCGGTCTACCACTACCTCGATGTTGTGCTTGCGCCCGAGATCAAGCTCCGGGGGGGCGTCGAGCCCGAACAACTCGCCGTCGATGCGGGCGCGGATGAAGCCCTGGACGTGTAGTTCGCCGAGCAGGCGGTGGTATTCCCCCTTGCGCTCGGAGACCACCGGGGCCAGCAGCATCAGCTTCTCGCCCGCGGGCAGGGCTAGTACCTGATCCACCATCTGGCTTACGGTCTGGGCCTGGAGAGATGCACCGTGCCGGGGGCAATGGGGGGTGCCGACCCGGGCGAAGAGCAGGCGCAGGTAGTCGTAGATTTCGGTGATGGTACCGACGGTGGAGCGGGGGTTGTGGGAGGTGGTCTTCTGCTCGATGGAGATGGCCGGGGACAGCCCTTCGATGTGGTCCAGGTCCGGCTTGTCCATCATCGACAGGAACTGACGGGCGTAGGCGGACAGGGATTCCACGTAGCGGCGCTGCCCTTCCGCATAGATGGTATCGAAGGCGAGCGAGGATTTACCGGACCCGGACACCCCGGTGAGCACGATCAGCCGATCCCGCGGCAGATCCAGATCTAGATTCTTGAGGTTATGGATACGAGCACCGCGGATGCGGATGGTGTCCATTGCAGCGCTTTGACAGGTAACCCACTACACAGTGCGACCTGGCGGTTCCAACTTGTCGATCTCAGCTATCTTGTCGCTTTGCATGGCATGCCAGAGGTCCCAATCCTGCTGGAGCCCGAGCCGGAAGTCCGCTGATATCCTCAACACGCGGGCCAACCGCAATGCCGTGTCCGGTGTCACCGCGCGTTTTCCACGAATGATTTCGTTCAGCCGTGGGAATGAAACTCCCAAGCGAATCGCAAAGGCGGACTGACTGATCCCCAGTGGCTTCAGGAACTCCTCCGACAACGTCTCTCCAGGATGCGTCGGGGGCCTCTCACTAGGCAACCGCCTCGCCATAGACTCCTGTCCGCGATTTTGCTCCATGGCCGTCCTATCCCGTTCAGTGGTAATCGGTGATTTCGACTTCGTCCGCATAGCCACGCTCACAGCGAAAGCAGATGCGATATTGGTCGTCAATCCGAATGCTGTACTGCCCGCTCCGGTCTCCGCGCAAACGCTCAAGACGGTTTCCCGGAGGCACCGCCGACTCTCGGACGTCGCAGACACAATTGATTCGATCCAACCTGCGCCTGGCTACCGGCCATACGGCTCCGGAACAAGCCCTCCGAGCGGCCCGCGTGTCGGGGCCATTGAATATGTCCTCGGTACCACGATCCTGAAACGAGCAAACCACATGTCATATCACTAGTGTCCGGAATTGCGTGCGCTGGTTGTGGAGCAAGCCGCGCCGATCGAGCAACTGCGCGAGCGCATCCAAGAACTAGAAGCACGCCTGGCCCAGGATAGCCACAACTCCAGCAAGCCGCCCTCCTCGGACCCACCGTTCCGGAAACCACCGCCGCGCTCGCAGCTCCAGCCGGGAGGTCAAGCGGGTCGCCGCGGCGTTACCTGCCGCTTGGTCGAGGACCCTGACCAGCGTGTCATCATCCCGCTGACCGGCACGGGCGTTGCTGTGCGGAGATTGACGCTGAGGTGCTGCTGCCGGAGCGCCGCCAAGTGGTCGAGGTGGCGATAATCAGGCCGAATGTGACCTCCGTATACCCAAGCTCAAGCAGAAGGTTTCCGGTTGTTTCCGCTCCGAGACCAGGGTCGACGCCTTCGCCGTGATCCGCTCCTACCTCTCAACGCTGTGCAAACAATCCGCCAATCTTTTTCAGTCTCTCGTCCTGACATTCCAGAGGAGCCCTCCAATGCCTCGCATGGGATAGCTGAGTAGTTACATCTAGCCAACAATCGGCAATAATTCGGTAGGGTCTAGATAACTTTAGAGTGGATTTTTTCTCAGCAGAGTTAGTATTCTCTCAGAGATATTTTCCTCTCGGTGATGAAATCTAAACTCACATTCCTTGAGGTATAAATGAAACGTTTGTCGGGGAACACCATTGAACTTTGCAAGTCTTCGTTTGGCATATGACCAGAATGACTCAATGCCATTTATATGGCAATATACCGCAGGCAAACTCATGCTCACCATGATGCACTTGGAAATGCTTTTTGTACCCCATGTCCACCAGCCCATTTCTCTTCCGCATCAGTAAGTGGCCAACAGCTAACTTAATAGCATTGCCCTTCAACCCATCAGCGATTAACGGAAAATGCAAAGCGCACATTATTGGCGACCAGGCCGTTGTCTTTTTGCTCGCTCTCGCTGAGGTAGAACTCGAGGATGGTCTCGCGACTCATCAGCATGTCTTCCGTCACCTCATCGGCTACCTCGTTGGCGTGACAAAAGACACTGACATAAGGGGAGTCAGGCTCGCGCGGATCGGTGATCCACAGGTTGGGTGAGATGTGATCGATGATCCGTAAAAAGCCGTAACCTTTGTCGGAGAACCACTTGGTACAGATACCACGCACGCAAGAACCGGGACTGCCCCATTCGTTGCGAGGCTCATAGGTGACAGGCAGCAGGTCGGGAATCAAAAAACCGGAGTAGAAGGTGTCCACTGCCTGCTGGAGCTGGCGCGAGACGTTCTTGAAACCGATCAGCTCCACCCGACAACCGGTGTTCTGAAGGGCACCGACTACCTGCAGAAAATCCCCGTCTCCAGTGACCAGCAACACCTGGTCCAGATTGGTTGCCTGCAACATGGCGTCTACGGCCATGTCCAGGTCCGCGTTGGCCTTGGTGGTAACATTGCCGCTTTCGTCCGTGTAACGGCGCACGTGCTTGACCGTAATCTTCCATCCGAAATCCCGTACCATCTGCTGATAGATCCTGGACTTCTTCGCATAGTCCGGGTCTTCCCTGGCGCGTTCTGAATCGAAGGCCAGATAGGTGTTGAGCCGCTGCAGATGCCCCCCTTCACGGGCTGCGAAGCGGCGCAATACGTCGTAGCGCATCTGATAGCCGCCGTTGTACCTGACATTTTCAGCGTCGACGAATACGCCGATTCGTAGATTGGAACTCAAGAGATAAACCTCACTATGCAATTAGTGATTATGTGTTTCGATCCGTCATCCAACACCAAAGATCATTTGAAGGAAATCACCTAACGGCCGGCCCGGTTGTCGATCAGATCGTCGACCACCGCAGGATCGGCGAGGGTGGAGGTGTCGCCCAGAGTGCCAATCTCGTCGGCCGCGATTTTACGCAGGATCCTGCGCATGATTTTACCCGATCGGGTCTTCGGAAGGGTGGGCGCCCATTGGATGACGTCCAAAGTGACAATGGGGCCGATTTCGCGTCGAACCAGTGCCGTCAGCTCCTCTTTCAGATCATCGTTCGGCTCTACGCCGGCCATGGGTGTTACATAGGCGTAGATGCCCTGGCCCTTGATGGTATGTGGATACCCGACGATGGCGGCTTCCGCTATCTGCGGGTGCAGCACCAGGGCGGACTCGATTTCGGCAGTACCTAACCGGTGCCCGGAAACGTTCAGTACGTCATCGATGCGGCCGGTGATCCAGTAATAGCCATCTTCATCGCGGCGTGCCCCGTCACCGGTAAAGTAGTAGCCCGCGTACTGCTTGAAGTAGGTGGCCACGAAGCGGGCGTGGTCGCCGTATACGGTACGCATGATGGCCGGCCAGGGACGGGTGATGACCAGGGCACCCTCCCCCGCGCCCTCGATCAGGGTACCGTCGGTGATATCCACCAGGGCCGGCACGATACCGAAGAAAGGTCGGGAAGCAGAGCCGGGTTTGAGCGGGGCCGCGCCGGGCAGAGGTGTGATCAGGTGGCCGCCGGTCTCCGTCTGCCACCAGGTATCGGCGATAGGGCAGCGCTCATCACCGACGACCCGATAGTACCACTCCCAGACCTCGGGATTGATGGGCTCGCCCACGGTGCCAAGGATGCGCAACGACTTGCGGGAGGTCGTCCTGACGGGCCCCTCGCCGGCCCTCATCAGGGCGCGGATGGCAGTGGGGGCAGTGTAGAAGATGGCGACCTTGTGTTTGTCCACAATCTGCCAGAAGCGGGAGACATCCGGGTAATTGGGGACACCTTCGAACATGAGGGAGATGGCCCCGTTGGCCAGTGGTCCGTAGACGATGTAAGTGTGGCCGGTGACCCAGCCGACATCCGCGGTACACCAGTAGACCTCGCCTTCCCGGTAGTCGAAGGTGTACTTATGGGTCATGGCAGCGAAGACCAGGTAGCCACCCGTGGTGTGCAGCACGCCCTTGGGTTTGCCGGTAGAGCCGGAGGTGTAGAGGATGAACAATGGGTCCTCGGCATCTATCGTTTGCGGCGGGCAGTCCTCCGAAGCGGCCGTCATGGCCTCCTGGTACCAGATGTCGCGGCCGTCGGTCCAGTCGATCGTACCGCCGGTGCGCTTTACCACGACCACCGTGCTCACGTTCGGGCACTCGGCCAGGGCGGTATCCGCATTTTTCTTCAGCGGCACCGGACGCCCGCCGCGGATCCCCTCGTCGGCGGTAATCAGAGTCCGGCAATCGGCGTCCAGGATGCGATCACGCAGGGAATCGGGGGAGAAGCCACCGAAGACGACGGAGTGGACGGCGCCGATCCGTGCGCAGGCCAACATAGCGACCGCGGCCTCCGGAATCATGGGCATATAGATGCAGACCCGGTCGCCCTTCCCGACGCCGCGGGATTTGAGCACGTTCCCTAGCTTACATACCTCCCGGTGCAGCTCGCGGTAGGTAAGCTTACGATCCTTCGCAGGGTCATCACCCTCCCAGACGATAGCCGTCTGATCGCCCCGGGTCTCCAGGTGGCGGTCGAGACAGTTGTAAGCGACGTTCAGCTTGCCACCCTCGAACCATTTGATGTAGAGGTCGTCGGCGTCGAAGCTGTAATCGCTGACCCGGTCCCACTTTTTGCTCCAGGTCACGAACCTTTCTGCCTGCTCTGCCCAGAAACCCTCCGGGTCGGTGATGGAACCTCGATACATCGCCGCATATTTTTCGGCATCAATGTGGGCGTCGGCCGCAATTCCGGCCGGAATATCATGGACCTTGATCTCTGTCATGGGAGCCATCTCCGCTTTCAATTGTCAGGATGCTTACTTCTGTCCAAGGGGGTCTCAATGGTAATGGACGGAACGCCCATCTTACTTCGAGACCGGCTCGGCCCGCAGCCCCATCACTACGAAGGGTCCGGATAACTTCAGCATCCGCAGCTGCATACCAAGGTCAGGTATATGCAAGGGAAAAATAAAGGTTCCAAGCGCTTACACAGCTCGGAAACTGAATTCAAACTGATTATATGCTATTTTGTATAGGTTTTTAGGTTTTTAGGTCCGAAAGATAGCCGTTTCGATTTGGAGTTGGAGGGTGTCGCAAAAGGGGCACCACATGCCGCGCTCCTACTTTCCCGTTTCATCTGATTTTGCTGATAAGGTCCCACCTCCTACGCCCAACCAGCCGTTGGAGAGCCTAGGTGGGTCGAAAGCGGGATCGGAATTTCGATTTCGATCCCGAGTCGGGCTTTTGCGATACCCCCATTTGGAGTGCGGCGGCAATCTTACCCCTTACCCCGGTATCGACAGGAATCTGCGGTACCTGACGTAACACAAGTACCAGCACCCGCATCAAGCCCGCCGCCGCTTTGGATTTAACGGACCTCCGGACTAATATAAGGCGTTGCGGCGCAAAGGAAAGGATAGCGCCGTCGCCGCAGTGTGTGTGTCGCCGCGGTGTGTGTGTGGAACCCACCGCCCGGATTCCCGGCAAACACCACTGGGATCTCCCGTCGCGGGAGTTCGATTCGGCTACGCCACTCAAGACGGCGCACTCCAAAACAGTCCCTGAATTGGGGTTCGTTCCTCACCCCAACTCACGCGCTGTGAAAAAACACACCTTTCCTGCGGCAGTGGGATAAGATTGCCATAAGGGTCTGGATAACTTTAGCATTTTCAGGGTATGCTAAGGTTATGTTATGCAAGGAAAGGCAGGTATTTCAGACGTTCACACATTTTGGAAGCTAGATTCAGAGCGATTATATGCTGTTTCGCGCCCGATTTGCCGGCCTCGGAAATCGCCGAGTTGAGTGGAGCCACCCGACGATTAATCAGCTATTCATGAAGTTACGAATTGGGATCGCCCAGGTTTGTAACGCTTCATCACCTCTATCCGGTGTGGTTGAAGTCGGTGAATCTTATTTCGGCGCGCGCCGCGTTCGCGGAAAAAAGGGTCGCCGGAGCGAGCGGTAAGAAGCAGCTACAGAGAGCGATCCGGGGTCGGGTAGCGCTGGAAGCAGCATCCACCCGGATGGCTGGAGAGGCTACACCGGACTGGTGGACATGGGCTACAAAAAGCATTTCCGGGTGCATCATGGTGTGCATGAGTTTGCATGAGTTTGCCCGCGGTAATCGCCATATCAATGGCATTGAGTCATTCCGGTCATATGCCAAACGGAGGCGTGCAAAGTTCAATGGTGTTCCCCGACAAACGTTCCTTTTACACCGCAAGGAATGTGAACTCAGATTAAGGCATCTACTACTTCAAGCACGAGGCCGACAAACACACCCTGGTCCTGGCCGACAGCTACAGTGCCCACGACACCATCGCCGGCTACACGGAGATCCCCTACTACACCCCCAATGAGACTGCACTGCGGGAGCGGGACCATATTGACGACTGGTCCGTCGCCGGAGCGGTCCAATCCGGCGCCTTCGCCCACACCGATTTCGACTACGCAGCGCCCAGGAAGCACCTGCTGCCCACGCGCTATCACCCGCATGAGCACGCCCGTGCGGATCTGGAGCGCTACGACTATCCGGGAGGATACACCCAGTACGACCAGGGTGACGACTAGGGGCGGGTACGCCTGGAAGAGCAGCATATGGACTACGAGACCGCCCAGGGTACCGGCAACGCCAGCGGGCTGGCCGCCGGGGCGCTCTTTACCCTGACCAACTATCCCCGCACGGATCAAAACCGGGAGTACCTGATCGTCGCGGCCAAGTACAAGCTCCAATTCCACTGGGACCGCTACGGCACATCCGACGAGAAGAGCTCCTGCTGGGTGCGCGTTTCCAAGGGTAAGGAACTCATCCGGGAGCACAGGGAGAGCGCGTATAAACTTCCCAGAAAACATAGTCTTACAGAGGTTCGGCCGCTGTAGCGCAGGCGTCTCGCCTGCAGGCGAGACGCCTGCGCTACGGCATCCTACGGGCCTTGCCCAACCTCTCATAGCCCGGGCAAGGGACGCAAGCCCTGGGGTTGTGGGTGATAACCACGGCTGTTTGGCTTGGGCTGCTGTATACTATGGAAGTTTCTGCCCCACAAGACACCGCTGTGCCTACCATGAATCCGGACTTGGAGCGTCTCCGGCCCTATCCGTTCGAACGGCTCGCCGCGCTGATCGCCGGGGTGGAGTCACCGCCTGGATTGCACCGGATCGACCTCTCTATCGGCGAGCCCAAACACGCTCCCCCGGCCTTTATCGCGGAGGCGGCGGTTGCTCATTTAGAGGGCCTGTCCGTCTATCCGAACACCCGCGGCCTCCCGGAGTTGCGTGCGACCATTGCACACTGGCTCACGCGCCGCTTCGACCTGCCGGAGGGGGACATCGACCCGGAACGCCAGGTATTGCCGGTGAACGGCACCCGCGAGGCCCTGTTCTCCTTCGCTCAAGCCGTCATAGACCCGACCCTGGACCCCCTAGTATTGATGCCCAATCCCTATTACCAGATCTACGAGGGAGCGGCACTGCTGGCCGGGGCCCGGCCATACTATCTGCCCTGTGGCGAAGATAATCGCTTTATACCGGATTTCGACTCCGTGGCCGCGGATACCTGGCGGCGCTGTCAGCTCCTCTATATCTGCTCACCGAACAACCCCACCGGGGCGGTCATCCGGCAGGCCACCTTGCAGCGGCTGATCGCTATGACCGAAGAGTACGACTTCATTATCGCCGCCGACGAGTGCTACTCGGAGCTCTACTTCGACGAGACGGCGCCCGTGGGGTTGCTTCAGGCAGCCGCGGCCATGGGGCACCGGGATTACCGCCGCTGTGTGGTGTTCCACAGCCTGTCCAAGCGGTCCAGCGTGCCGGGTCTGCGTTCGGGCTTCGTCGCCGGGGATGCCCGGATTATCGAACGCTACTTCCGTTATCGTACCTATCACGGCTGCGCCATGCCCCCACATCACCAATATGCCGCCATCGCTGCCTGGGGCAACGAGGAGCATGTGGTCGCCAACCGACGATCTTATCAGGAGAAGTTCGCCGCGGTCCTGGCGATACTGAATGGTCTGCTGCCCGTCTCCCGACCGGACGGGGCCTTCTACCTGTGGCCGTCGGTACTGATCGAGGATACCGAGTTCGTCCGCGGGCTGCTTGCGAGGGAAAACCTGATCGTGCTGCCGGGCCGCTATCTCTCGCGCGAAGTGAACGGCGTGGACCCCGGCGTCCGGCGCCTGCGTCTCGCTCTGGTCCCCCCTCTGGATGAATGCGTGGAGGCGGCACACCGCTTACGGCGCTATGTCGATTCCCTCATACCCGGTTGCTGTTGATCCAGCTCACGACCCTCGGAAGGCACATCGCCAGTCTCAATGCCACCCTAGAATGGATGGGTGCGATGGCCGAGGGCAAAGCGGAGCCAGCCGTCGTGCTGAGTCGCCTCGGTAGTCACCACGACACCTAGTCACTGGCTCGGCGACCGCAGTGCCTGGAAGTGGGGCGTGCTGAACGTGCTCGACAAGGACCAGATACCACCTGAATTCCGTCTCCTGGTCGGTACCTGTATCCAATCGGGAGACTGGTCTGAGCGCCACGGCAGCGATGCCTCGGCGTTGCCAGAGACGATCACATCGAGCTGGACGAGGAGCTGCTCACCCGCATCCTCGGTGCCTGGGCGGACGAGTTTGCCGAGCGCTTGCCGCTGCCGGTGCAGCAGCAGGCACTCCGGCGCTTTCTCGAAGTACGCCGACACCTGGAAAAGCGCAGCCGATCACCCGGCGCTGCAGAGCTGCTGATCTGGCCTACTATCCTCGCCGCCCAGGGGATCGGATTGGAGCAGCTACAGGACAAGACCCCGCTCGCCGAACTGCCGGCCCTCGAGGGCTTGATCAAGGACCACGAGGACTATGCCCACCTGCGCTGAAGCCCCCACGCCTGATTGCATGGGGTGCAAACTACAAATCACGCGAATTGGATTTTTACTCCCACGGGGGGATGCGCGTCGATTCGTGTGATTCGTAGTTAAAACAATCGGTCTGCTATGCCTGCACCCGTGATTCTCGGCGAGAACCAGCGCCTGGCACAGCTCCTCAAGCGCCTGCCCGAGCTCGGGGTACCCGTGCTGCCGCTCGATTACGAGCGCATTTTCCAGGTCTTCGCCCCCGGTCGCCGGCTGGAATGGACCGCCGCCCGCGAGCTCCTGGTCACCCTGTTGGCCAAAGACATAGGCAACGCTCTCTATACGCCGCGAGTTCCGCCGCCAGCTACCGCCGGTGGAAGAACGGAAGGAGGGAGAAGCAACGTCCACGGGCGATGCCGACATGCAGGAGACGGCTGCCACCGACGCTACCGCAGGCCAAGCTGGCCCGCGTCCGCCGTCTGCCTCCACGCCCACTAAGCCTGTCGTCCTGACGACCCCGCACCACGCCCGTCGCCGACCGGTGTGGGGACTCGCCCTCGGCGGCGCCGTACTTGCAGTCGTCGCTACCTTGCTCGCTGCTTGGTTTTGGTTCCGGGAGCCACCTCCCCAGCAGTTTCCGGACCGCCTGGGCCGGTTACAGCACCGTCCCCCGCCCGGCGAGTTACCGACCGACCAGATCCGCTACTTCCATGACTGGATGCCGGTGACCAAGCCCCTGGATCAAACTGCGGTCCTGACCACTTGGCTGCCCCTATTCTACAAGGATCGCAGTTCCTACCCGATCCCAGCCCCACTCGTGGACGACAGCAGATGCGGAAGCTGCGTGCTCCGCGGAGGCTCCTTCTTCAGCGAGCCCAGGCTCCTGCGCTCCGCGGACCGGGATGGGACCGGGATGGGCTCGTGCCCAAGGTCTGGCTCGGCTTCATCGGGTTCCGGTGTGTTCGCGGTTCCGGCCGTTTTGGAATGCGGCGGCAACCTTAACCCCGGCATCGACAGAAGTCCGCGGTACCTGTTGACCCAAGGTGCCGCCAAGCGGCACCAACCAGCTCCCGCAACAAATGGACGGACAATCGAACGTTGGAAGAAGTCAATACCGCACTACGTCAGCATTTACGTGAAAAAAAGTCGAAACCCAGACCCGACGGCAGCCATCATTGGGAGTCAAAGCATCAAGGAGACCACAGAAATCCTATCTGGAATCAGGGTTCGAGGGAGGCAAGCTCGTTAAAGGAAGAAAAAGCAATATCCATGCCGATACATGGGTTGTCTGATTATTGTTCGGGTGTTCGCAGCCAACGTATTTGATGGGAAAGCGGCTCGTCAGCTCATAGCGGAGCTGTTCTCATTCCTTCATACCATCACAAAAATCTGGGCCGACAGTGGTTATTCCGGCCCGGAGCTTTCCGATTGGCTCTGGCATCCAATTCGGATGCCTGATCGAGGTCGTTACAAACAGGGTTTCCCGGCTTCCACGTGTTACCTCGTCGATGGGGGGTTGATTTCCAGATCCGTGCGGGCCTGCTCATGGGGGTGGTTCCGCCCGGCCAGCAGCCGCTTCCTGGGTGCCCTGTAGTAGATATGCTCCTCCCGCCGTGCGCTCTCGTCAGGGGGGTCTTCTAAGCCACGATACCCGAGTGCCGTAACAGGGCATCGATGGTCGGCTCGCGCCCCCGGAAATCCACGTAGAGGTCCATGGCATCGCGGGACCCGCCTTGTTCCAGTATGGTCTGGCGGAAGGCGAGTCCCGTATCTCGGTCGAACAGGCCGCGTTCCTCGAACAGGGAGAAGGCGTCCGCGGACAGTACCTCTGCCCATTTGTAGCTGTAATACCCCGCCTCATAGCCCCCGGAGAAGATATGGGAAAAGCCGTGGGCAAAGCGGTTGAAGGCCGGCGGCTTTATCACTGCTACCTGATCGTGCACCTGATCGAGAAGCTCGTAGATGCGCCCTCCCCGCCGTGGGTCGTACTCCAGGTGCAGGCGGAAGTCGAAGATGGCCAATTCGAGTTGGCGCACCAGCTGCATGGCGGACTGGAAGTTCTTTGCCGCCCGCAGGCGCCGGTACAGGACCTCGGGAATCGGTTCCCCGGTATCCACATGACCCGAGATCACACTCAGGGACTCGGGTTCCCAGCACCAGTTTTCCAGAAACTGACTGGGTAGCTCCACCGCGTCCCGGGGTACACCGTTGATGCCCGCCACCGCCGGATAATCGACCCCGGTCAACAGGTGGTGCAGGCCGTGACCGAACTCGTGAAATAGGGTCTGGACCTCCTCGTGGGTAAGCAGGGATGGCCGCCTCCCCAGCGGCGGGGTGAAGTTACATACCAGATAGGCAACGGGGATCCGGTTGCAGCGGCTGGTGCGGAAGCGGTTTGTGCACACGTCCATCCAGGCCCCCCCGCGCTTCTTGCGGCGGGCGAAGGGGTCGAGATAGAACTGACCCCGCAGCACGCCGTCGTGGTCCCGGATCTCAAAGAAGCGCACGTCCGGGTGCCAGGTTTCTGAGTTTTCCACCTCCCGTACGCGGATGCCGAACAACCGCTCCACCACCGCGAACATGCCTGCGAGTACGCGTGGAAGCGGGAAATAGGGACGCAGCTCCTCCGCGGCGATCGCGTGTCTGTCCTGGCGTAGCTTCTCCGCGTAATAGGCGAGGTCCCAGGGCTGGAGCCCCCGGCACCCGTATCGTTCTTGCGCGAACTGCGCCAGCTCTTCCAGCTCCCGGCGGGCCTGGGTCAAGGACCGTTCCGCAAGGTCGTTCAGAAATCCCATGACCTCTTCGGTGGAGCGAGCCATCTTGGTGGCCAGTGAGCGTTGGGCGTAATTTCCGAAGTCCAGTAGTGTCGCCTGCTCATGACGCAGCGCGAGGATGCGGTCCATGATCTCGGTATTGTCCCACTCGCCGGTGTGTGGGTCCTGGTCCGAGGCCCGGGTGTAATAGGCCTGGTAGACTTCACGGCGGAGCCCGCGATCGTCCGCGTAGGTCATGACTGGGAGGTAAGAGGGTAAATCCAGGGTCAGGACCCAGCCCTCCTCACCTCGGTCAGCGGCCGTCTGCTGCGCCAGGGCCAGTGCGGAAGCGGGCAGCCCGGCGAGGGCGGACCGGTCCGTGATCCGCTTGCTCCAGGCGTTGACGGCATCGAGCAGGTTCTCTTCGTATCTGCTGGTGAGCGCGGCGAGCTCCCGACTGATCTCCTTGTAGCGCGCCTGCCGGTCCGGCACCAGACCGACCCCGGCGAGGCGAAAATCCCGCAGGGCGTTTTCTAACAGCTTTTGTTGGGAGGGGTTCAGGTGCCCCCGCTCGGCGATTGCTTGAAAACCCTCGAACAGGGCCCGGTTCTGGCCGACCTCGGTGACGTACTCGCTGAGCTTGGGCAGACAGGCATTATAGGCGGCCCGTAGCGCGTCGTTGTTCATGACCGCGTTGAGGTGACTGACTGGCGACCAGGCCCGGTCGAGTCGTTCATTGGCCTCTTCCAGGGGCTCGACGAAGTTCTCCCAGGTGGGCGGGTTCGCGCGTTGCGTCAGCTCTTCGATCCGCGCCCGGCATGCGGCGAGCAGGGAATCGACAGCAGGTTCCACCTGCTCGGGACGGATGTGGGAAAAGGGCGGAAGCCCGTTCAATTTGAGTAATGGGTTATCCATGCTCGCGTTAAGTGTCGGTTGGGTTAGGCGCGCTGTCCGATCCCGAAACACAGGTTGGGCACGGGCCATCCAAAGATGCGGTTCGCGCCTCCTCCTCGTGGTGCCATCCTGTAAGATCTACCACGCTCACCGCATCCTGCGTCTATCTACAGGGGACAGGATGGTGCAGACGCAGCCTTCAGGGCAACGGCGAACGCAGTCCCTGAATGATCGGTAGATAGTCCGGCGAGTCCTGGGAGATGTAGCCGTGGCGGATCAGGAAGTCGATGATGACCAGGTTGCAGTTGAGCTTGAACTCATCGGTCTCCCGCACCGTCTCCATCACCTGCTCCACCGGCCACAGATAGAAGGCCTCTACCTCCCCGTCTGTGCAGGATGGCTCGAAATCCGGCGGCAGCTCCAAGTCGTAGCAGTACATCACGTCCGGTTTGAGGCCGCGCTCCGAGTTCCGGCAGTAGGTCACCGCACTCACCGGTCGCGCCCAGTCCACCAGCTCTTCGGGGATATTCGCTTCTTCTCGGCACTCCTTGCGCAGGTTGTCTTTCAGGGTCACGCCCCAAGGCAGGCCACCAGCCGCCAGGTGGTCCAGGTGCAGAGGATAGACACGGCGGTTTGCCGCCCGGCGCGTAACCCACATCTGTAATCGGTCGCCGTCGCGTACGATGCCGTTCATATGTTGTCCGAAGGCGCGCACCCCGAAATAGGGGGCGCAGGCGCGGTCGATGAGCATCAATGCCCGGGTCCGGTCGCCAGGGGTCACCGGGTACAGCTCTCCGTGCAGGTAAGTGACGAGCCCGTCCCGATCCAAGGCGGCCAGGACCTCCTGTAAGACCTGATTGCGGTCCGCGAAGCCCGGGAGCGGATGGACCCAGGTCACCCTACCGCCGGTGACCTCGAAGACCTCGGGCCAGCGCCTGAGGTGCTCGGCGAAGGACGGACGAAGATGCCCGACGCAGTGGCCATCCAGGTTGAACGGAATAAAGTCCGACGGCTCCCAGCGGTTGCAGGTCCGGATGTGATCGAGAAAGCTCACAGTTCAGATTCTTCGTCAGCACCGAGTCCCGCAACATCATAGATCAATTGCGGGAAGGTTTATACGCGCTCGGCTTGCCCTGCGGCGGAACCGATGGGCGCCGTACCGACGCTACTTGTCCTTGAGAGAGAAACACCCCCTCTGCACCAGGATGCGCACGGAGTAATCTGCATCGGGCAGGCTCGTGTGACGCTGGAAAGCGTCATCTCCCTCTTCGAGGAGGGGGCGAGTGCCGAAGAGGTTGGCCTGCGTTACGACGTATTGGACCTGCACGACATCTACGCGACCCTGAGCTACATAAAAATTTATCCAGTATGCGCAGGGTTGAACGGACGATTGGGTTCTCGCGCCGAACAGTGAGTGCTTGGTTAAAAGAGCAGGCGAATGACCTCCTACCCCTTGAAGAGACGCTACAACCGGTTGATTCCAAAAAGATTCCTGTGCTGTAGGGGGATGAGTTGCGGTCCTGTGTCTTTCGTAGCAAAGACAAAGTTCGGGTCTGGATTGCCATGAATGGAGAGAGCCGAGATACCGTCGCCTCCGCCTGCGGCGATCGCAGCGAAAATACCTGTCGAAATACTCTGGGGGTAGTGCTTAATATGTAGTGCTCGTGTGATGATCCCATCGAAAAAGAAAAAGGTTCACCAGAGAGTTCATCACTACACGTTAAGCACTACCTACTCTGGGATCGCGTACATCTGCTTATAAAGAAGCCATCGTTTTCAGTGATTGTTGGCGCGCTTATCAAGCCGTCATTCCAGGCCGAGCAATCGACCTGGGGGTAAATAAACGGGGGAAACGGCTCATATTGAGCGTTGGAATAATCCCTTACGGCAACATTTGGTACGCTTCGTACGTAAGACGTTGTCTTTTTCTAAATGGATTAAAATGCATGAGATTGGTTTAAAACTCTTCATATACCGATATGATACCGAATTATTGCCGATTGTTGGCTGGATATCACTTCTAAAATCACCACTACCATGCTGAGATTGCTCCCAAACTTGCGAGCACTACATATTAAGCACCACCAATAAAGACTCTGGGTAAGAACCGCTCGGGTTTCTGGCAAGCCATAAGCACCCCGGCCACCGTCTGGCACCAAGTGCTGGTATCCTCTTGCGAGGCCATTGCCAACTTGGCGAGCAGCTGTTCCGGCGTGTCGATCGAACGCGGCGTACCGAAGCGTCGCCACAGGAGTTCATCGAGATCGGTCAACGTTGCCTGCGACACAGGGGTCTCGTCGAACCGAATCAGACGCGCCTGGCTGCGCTGTTGGAACAATCTCGCCAGCTGCTCAGGCAGTATCGGTCGCTTCGATGAACCAATACGATGGAAGTATCCCCCCGGACTTTGGTGCACGAAAAGACTGGACGGGACTTCGATGCGAATCACGGGTCGCTCCGTTCCCGTACCGTCCGGCAGTCCGAGCATAGGACGTTTTGAGGCGATCAATCCAGGCACCGCTGTTGCGGTCAGTAATTGCTATGCAATCGATCTCGGCCGCCATATAGCAACGATAGCCGACGGATTCGCCGTCTTGATCGTGACGGATTGGCTGCGCTGTCCGAGGCCCTGTTGGATTTCCGCGCAAAAAGCGACCTGACCGCTTGGCTGGAACACCATATCTGAAACAATGCCATAGGTTACTCGAAACCGCTCCTGACCACAGAGGCCGGAAACTATCCATCATCGGTCTTTCTCCCGCGCTTTTGCGACCTCCCACAGGCGTTCCATCTCCTCCCGGACCTCGGGACGGGGCTCCCTGCCCTGCTCATGCAGGCCAGTCTCCACCAGGGCGAAGCGGGTCTCGAAGCGGTGATTGGCGGCCCGGCGTGCCTGCTCGGCATCGACGCCTAGATGGCGGGCGAGGTTGACGCAGGCGAAGAGCAGGTCGCCCAGCTCGTGGACCCGGGCGGTCGAATCGGCGTTAGCGGCGGCGGTCTGTTCGCACTCGGACAGCTCCTCGCGCACCTTGTCGAGCACCCCGTCGACGCCGTCCCAATCGAACCCGACCTGGGCGGCGCGCCGCTGCAGTTTCTCCGCCCGCAGCAGGGCGAGCAGGTTCTCGATCCGATCCATCATCAGGCTCTCCAATTTGTTCAGGTGGTCAACTAACCCGACGCGAATTTCCTAATACCTGAAATCAGCCGTTCGGCTCTAAATGTCAACATACCCTAGCGAGGCTCTGTCTCAGACCGACGAGGCGTGAATTTAAGGGAGTTGTCATCTTGATCGAAGGGAGAGATCTTGATTAGTTTGCAGAAGTTCCCAGCGCGCTGGATCCCTCCTCCGTCGGGACAAGGATTTCTCGTTACGCTCGAAATGACAACCGGAACTTTTTGTGCACTGCACAAACTTGACTCATGTGTAAAGATTCAGGTCCCTCAAGAAATCCTAGTTGGGCTAGCCCGGAGGTTCATCTACACAGTTGTTGGGGAGGGGGGCGATATCCCTTTTAAGGTGAGCATATCGAAGTGCTCGCAACCTCGCTCCTGGAGGAGCAAACCTATCCGAGCACCTGGTTCAAACACCTCTACCACCTGCGCTGGGGCAACGTGAGAAATGCCGCCTCGAAATCGAGAACTTCTCCGGCCTCAGCGCCCACGCCGTGAAGCAGGATTTCTACGCCAAGCTCTTCGTGCTCAACCTCACGGCAGTCCTTTCCTGGGTCGCTCAAGCCATCGCCGATCG